>JAESGL010000200.1_pt1 | contig 62367 bp, 38 predicted proteins | sample 9269711 | NCBI WGS metagenome assembly JAESGL01 (sample SAMN14515918, study PRJNA621676) | algae metagenome | isolation source: Kastovskya adunca ATA6-11-RM4 and co-occurring heterotrophs from soil and... | place: Chile: Atacama Desert | collected 2011-06-27 | reverse complement strand
GATTTCATACCATCTTTAGTTTGGTTATGAAATCTTATACCTATTTTGAAGCAGTGTCTCTTACAATAAAGCAGGGGCACTTGGAAAACATTGAACCTCTACCGCTGCAAGCGGTTTAGTTCAACAAGGCTGGAAAGTCAGTATGTGCTAAATTTCGCATGTACAGCGCTGAACATGAGCTTGCCTGGACTCGATGGGAGTTAACGGGCATCAGTGTTGAAAATAATCAAGCTTTAGAGGTTTGTGCACTGGGATCTGAAATTGTGGTACAGTCAGAAATCAATCGTAGGCAATTTCTGCCAGATCAGAAAATAGATTTTATCCTTGACAATCTTACCGATGGTTTATTCATCCTTGATACGCACTGGAAGTTTGTGCAGGTAAATAAAACATTTGAAGAGATAGTGGCCATACCAAGGCATTTGCTGTTAGGTAGAAAGATTTGGGATTTTTTCCCTGATAATGATCAATACAATTATCCTGCTGCTTTTCGTAATGCAATGCAATATGGCGAAACTGTACGCTTTGTTGATTATAGGGCGGATCTGAATAAGTGGTTCTCTGCCTCTGCGTATCCAACTGCTGAAGGTCTTGCGGTACACTTTAAGGACATCACCGAGTAGAAAAAGGTAGAGGAAAAATTAAGGGACTCAGAGAGTAAGTTAAGGGCAGTACTAGACAGCACCTCCGATAGCAATAACTTGGTTAGTCCTGACCTTAAAGTTCTACTATACAATAGTGTTACAGAAGTACATCTGAAGAAATTATACGATCGCCAGATTAAACCAGGAGATGATATCAGGGAGTATCTGGTGCCGGGCACTGAAGATGATTTTTTGGAGCATTTTCATAAAGCAATATCTGGTGAACGGATTAACATAAAAAGAAAAATTGACTTTGAATTGGGTGAAAGTATCTGGTTTACTGTAAAATACTTTCCTGTGTACAATACTCATGGAGGCCTGATCGGTGTTTCTTTCAATTCAACCAATATCAATCAGCAGCAAATCCAGATTGATCAGCTAAAAGAGATAGCAATTTTACATTCCCACAAGATTCGCAGGCCTGTTGCAACTATGCTTGGCATAGCAGACCTGATCAAAGTATCATCTCTGGGTGAAAATGATCGTAAATGGTTTGAGCTTCTAAGAAAATCAATTCTTGAGTTGGATAGCAACATTCACAATATAGTACATATTGCCAGCGACCATAAGTAGATTTCGAAGTTATAATTAGTTGCAATTTAAGAGAGGTTCCATAAAACAAGCTGCCTCTTCTTTAGCATAATGTACAGAGATAAAAGTCTCTTGATTTGAATTCTAAGTCAGTCTGCACTTGACCTCCCTCTCCTATTGACACAGATCGTTTCAAAGCGGTAGTTCCACTGCGGTAGTCGTACTGTATTTAAATCTGGCAATTTACTAAGACATAGAAACGGAGATTTCCGCAATAACTCTTTTTCACATCAACCTAGGTAATCTGTTAGGGTGTGTGTATGCAGTTGTGAAGCTGATGTTCAATTCTTTATCTTGGTTTTACACTCCAGTGTCAGATGAGCAAGCAGGACCATAATCGATCAAATCTTAAGAAGCTTTAAGGCATTTACGGATGAGTTCAGTAAGCCGGAATCTTTTGTAAAAGGGGAGGCCTTTGAGCAGTAAGTCCGGAAGGTGGTGTTTCCCCTGGAGATGTACCAACTGGAGCATAAAACTCCTTCCTATGGGTACTACAAAAGAGATTACATCGAATCTTCGCTCCTGCCTGACTTCAGATTCCGCTGCCGGGAGAGCGGTTATCGGTTTTACGTGGAAGCCAAATACCCCAGAGGACCTTGCAGCAATGGCTATCTCATCGAATGGTGTTCTTCTAATCAGCTGCAACGGTATAGCGACAATGACAGAGAGAAGCCCCTATTTCTGTGCCTGGGGCTTGGCAGCAATCCCTCCAGACCAAAGGAGCTCTTCCTGATTCCCTTGGGTAAAATACATGCTACCGCCTTGGATAGAGCTTTCCTGGATCGTTACACCTTCTGCCCGGATAAACCTCCCCTCTCCAGCTATTTGCAAGTACTATTGTTAAAGCGGTAGAAGATAGGCTCAAGAAGTGCTCCCTTAGTTTCTGAACCGCTGCAATGTGGGTGCTAAGAGGAAAACTCATTAAAGTGCCCACCTTTACACATTAGATCAAAGATACCTTGGAATTCCCCTGAAAAAGTGGAGGGTTAGAAGAGAGTGTATTAACTTAATCTAACCAATAACTACTATGGCAAAAAGGAAGGAGTATTCCAAAGAGTTCAAAGAGGAGGCTGTTAGGCTGGCTCAGGAGAGCGGCAATGTCAGTGAAACAGCCCGTAATCTGGGTCTGCATCTAAGCATCTTACGGCGCTGGAAAATAGAAGTGGAACAAGAGGGGGAGAAAGCATTTCCAGGCAAAGGGCATGTAAAAGATGAGGAACTTCGTCAGCTCCAAAAGGAGAATCAACGTCTAAAGGAGACTGTTGAGATCCTAAAAAAGGCTGTCGGCGGCAGCCGCGCTGTATCTTCAGCAGTCGCTCCCAATGAGATACCGATTTATCAGGGAGTATAGAGACCAGTATTCTCTAGAACGTCTTTGCCAGGCTCTGGACGTGTCGCTAAGCGGCTATTATGCCTGGTCTAGTAGGCCAGAGAGTAAAAGTCAGCACCAGAATGATCAGATTGTCAAGGAGATAAAAGAAATTCACAGATAGAGTCGTCAGAGTTACGGCAGTCCCAGAGTTTATCATGAACTGAAGACAAAAGGAATAGCCTGTTCAGAAAATAAAGCTGCCCGTCTGATGCAGATCAATGGTATAGCAGCTAAAAGGAAGAGAAAATTTATGGTCACTACTGATTCCAGACACAGCCTTCCAGTGGCAGAGAACAAGTTAAACCAGGAGTTTACCGCCAGCAGACCTAATGAGAAGTGGATCACCGACATCACGGCACGGGCCGCCCCGTTACATCTGGACAAAGGAAGGATGACGGTCGGCCGCTGCCGCTTTACTTAGCTGTAGTGCTAGATCTGTTCTCCAGAAAAGTAGTGGGGTGGTCAATGGACAAAACAATGGAAAAGGGGCTGGTAATGACTGCTCTGGCCATGGCCCTGAAGGCTCGTCAGCCACAGAAAGGACTGCTGCACCACTCCGACCGTGGTAGCCACGGGGTCGCCCGGCGATATGCCAGTACTGATTATCAGAAATTACTTCGAGATCAGCAAATTACTTGCTCCATGAGCAGTAAAGGAAACTGCCGCGGTGGCGTACCACTATGATAATGCTGCTATGGAGAGCTTCTCTGCTACCCTGAAACAGGAACTGGTATATCATCGGCAGTATGAGAACAGACAGCAAGCAAAACAGGATCTCTTTGACGGGGCCGCCCGGCGGTATATTGAGGTCTGGTATAACCGCATGAGAAGGCATTCATCTCTGAACTATGTTAGTCCAGCCGAATACGAGAACATCAACCATTATGCAATTGCTGCATAACCTTTTCTAACCCTCCATCTTTTTGGGGGAACTCCATAGTCATTCTGCCAGAGAAAGGTAGGTTTTTTACGGGCGGTTCAGTTTTTTTTGCCTCAAATAATGACAGTATTCTGGGCTGAAGTGTTCTTTTCTTAACGCTGTAGTCATTTGATAGATGGTTGCTATAGCGCTGCCAGGCACACCGTACATATGGAAACTTTCCCTTTTTCTGGAGAGAAAGATTAAGAGCCTTCTTTTGAATGGATGCCGCAAATGCTTTATAAGAAATATAAATATATATAGCTGGTTAGCAGGCAGGAATAAGGGCAGATAGGTATCTTGAGTATTTTCATCTTTCATTCAAATTCAGCTCATTCACCTGCTACACACCAAATAAAAGTAAAAGTCACCTAGAGATAGTACTCTCAGCCAGCTATCAATTTTATCACAAATACTTCACCACCCGTCGAGGAGTAAATCATAGTTACATTATTGAACAAAAATCATAAAATATATGCAAAAAATAAGTATATTAAATATGTAAACAAACACCCGGGTTTGTGAGAATAGGTACTTACTTCATTATATTTTTTATTTGCCTTTTCCAGCAACTTGCTGCTCAAACCCTTGAATTGAATTCTAAGAAATTAGCAGCAGAATTAAGCAGCCAAAACCCTGAAAAACAAGAGCTCCTCTACCTAATCCGTCAAAGGCTGGAGCAAATGGACAGCACTAGCGCTTTTGAGTTTCTGGATGCATTAGCGTTGGCGGGAAAATCGGAAGGATATCATTTCCAGGCTCGAATTAATTGCCTGAGAGCCATGTTAATTTATCTAAGCAATATTGATCACCTGCATAAACAAAACAGGAAACAGGCAAGGGTCGATCAGGTAAAAAAAAGGAGTAATGCTTTATTGTCTTCGGCCATGGCCATGGCTTACCTATCGGAAGATGATTATCTGATAGCTTACGTAAGTACGCAATATGCATCCATTAGCAGCCAACTTGGAGATATAGGGACTGGAGTAATGTATGCCAAAAATAGCATTGACCTCTATGAACAGCTCTCTTACACCGTGCCTCCATATGATTACCAGTTTCTCGCCGAGATCCTCTATAAGGTACGGGAATATGAAGAATGTGCACACTATGGAATTAAAGCTGTTAATGCCTGGAAATCATCTCCCAAAGCAGATTTATCCAATACTGTCAGTTCCCTGAATACAGTTGCACTGGCCTACCACCGACGGAAAATGATTGATTCAGCCTTAATTTTTTATAAAGAGGCTCTACAACTGGCACAGCAAACGAACAACAGTGTATGGGTAGGTATTGTATCGGGAAATATTGGACAAATTTTGTATAGCCAGGGAGCCTACGATTCAGCCTATGTTCTTTTAAAAGCAGATTATGCAAGCAGTATGGCTGCCGGTTATTATGATAATGCAGCCAATTCATTACAATGGGCTGCCCGGGTAAATTTAGCTAAGGGCAATAAGGCTGCCGCACTGGCAGAAGTAAGAGAAGCCTTTCAGCTTTTAAAGCTATGGCCGGTTGCCGGCTATTTGCGAAACACTTATCTTACTACCTCGCAGATCTTTCGTAAGATGGAGGTATACGATAGCGCCTTTCATTATAACAGCCTTTATGCTAACCTCCATGATTCGCTTGAAAAAGTGGTAGCAACCAGTAGCCTTGCTATCTCACAGGCAAAGCTGGATAATGAACAGAGTCATTATCACTTTCAAAGCCTTAACAAAGAAAGAAAAGCAGAGCTATTTCTCAGGAACCTTTTAATTGCTGCCGTTATCATATGTTCACTGGTAGCCTTACAGCTATTGAACAGCCGACGTTTAAAAGAACAATTGAAGATCAGGCAGGCGGAACAGGAAAAGCTACGCATGGAGCAGGAAGTAATACTGGCAAAGGAACGAATGCGGGTGTTTACCGAAAGCAATGTTGAAAAAACTAATCTGATTGCAAAGCTGGAACGCCAGGCAAATGACAAAGAAGCTGCTTTGGAACAGCAGGCTATCATTGCGGTGCTCATACAACATGTCATTTTAACCGAAGATGACTGGAATCATTTTAAAAGACTTTTTGAACAGGCTTACCCCCAGTTCTTTACCAGGCTCAAGAATAAATTCCCGGACATGACGCTAGCAGAACAACGCTTGGCTGCCTTGATCCGCCTACACCTCACGACCAGACAAATGGCCTCCCTGCTTGGCATCTCTCCAGATAGCGTTCATAAGTCTCGCCAGCGGCTTCGCCAGCGCTTACATGTGGGAAGAGCCTCTAATCTGGAGGAAATCGTATCAACCATCTGAAGCCGAACCCTTCTTTCCCCACTTAAAAAGTCATCCCTCTGCGCTGTCAGGTTTTTGTCCGGTGCCTGTCAGTAATTTGTACCACCCCCCACCTTAGGATACTCCCATAGAGCAGACTACCTTCATTACATGACATTTGCGCTGCTTTTAAGCTTAAGAATAAAAGTTGGCTTATCCTGTTGGACTTGCTTTCAATCATCCTGAAGGAGCTGCTGCTTCTATTCAGCAGATTCAGAGAGTTGAAAAGTGCAGCAAATGCCCTTGTACAAAGTTTGTTCAAATTTTTACCTTACTCCTAAACTGTCATGAAAAGATTCTTTAACTCCAGTTAATGCTTTATTCAATTCCAAAATTTTTTGACATGATGGTGCTGGTAGAAGTATGAGCTTCACTGCCGGAAAGGAAGGCAAGAAAAATCAGCCAGTTCAGCCTTCTGTTAACAGTTGCCTGCAGGTCTGCAGCACACATGCGGTACTAACTTCAGCTAAAGCCAGGATAGCTATGCATGGATAGTTTTTTTAATGGCTAACAGTGTCAGCGTTTCTATCTGGAGGGGGTTTGCAGATTCTTATAGGCTAAAGCATACACTCCGGATATTCACCAGCCTATGAATACATCAACATGTATGGCGTTAAGCTCTTGCAAACACTAAATTAACAATATACGTTTGTGTCTGGCGCTATTGCCTGGATGGCTAGGTGGAAGTAGTAGCACCTTGCTACTCTTATATTTTGATTGCGCTTACCAGGCATTTATAATAGTGAAAAAACTCGGCATAGTAGTAAGCTGTGTTGCTGCGGTGCTTCCCTTATGAATTGCTAATGTTTTTTTTATCGCACATCTCAAACCTTATTTCACCAAAATCATGCTAAAATTTTACCATACTCATAGAAAGTTGAATAGCAGCGAACACCAGCTGTTTTCAATGCTGGGCCTTCATAGCCTTTTCAGCGCTAGCGGCAAAGGATCACTTTTATGTATGCTTTGCTGCTTATTTTCATTGAATGCTTTAGCAAATACACCCAATCCGCTTATAAAAATTATTCCGCAGGTATATTCATCAAGGGTTGAGGTATATGCTACTTCAGATGCACCCTCCTGTGGAAAATTTGTTATGCAGTTAGAACTGGTTGAAAGTATCAAGGCTTTTACAGGAAGCCCCAATTATTTCTCCGGGCAAATAGAAAAGTCCGGGTTTCTTGGAATTTGCTCTGAAATGGCATATCCGGCACTAATGATTGATTTAAGTGCTCTTTTACAGGGGGTGAATTATAAATGGAGAGTTCGCGAATATAGCGTTGGATCAACGACTGCCGGTGCCTGGTCAGCTACTTATGGGTTTGGAACACCTGTCACAAGTACTATTACAACGGGCACTCAATCATATGGTACTGTTTGCGCAGGATCCACAATTCCCGTATCATTTTCAGTTTCCCGTCCTTTAAATCCGGATAACAAATTCATAGTACAGCTGTCTAATGCTGTTGGTAGCTTTACTGCTCCCGCTACTATTGGTACTCTTGATGGCACCTCCTCAGGCACTATCAATGCTGTTATTCCTGTTAATGTAGTGGCAGGCACAGGGTACAAGGTAAGGGTAGTCAGCACAAGTCCGGTTGTTGTAGGTGCGGTTAATCCATATTCTTTTGCTATTAATCAGAAATCTGCTAACCCAACAGAAGCAACAGCTAATCCTGCTACTATATGTGCAGGCCAAAGCAGCACCCTTACCGTGCATGGTGTTGGTGGTGGAACAAACGAGCTTATCAAGTGGTACACGAATAATTCGGGTTCTGGAGATGTTGTGGCAGTAGGCCAGTTTCCGGAAGTAAGTCCCGCTGTTACCACTACCTATTATGTTAGGTATGAAAATGGAGCCCCCTGCAACCATAGTTCAGCTTTTGTGCCGGTGACAGTTACGGTGAATACTCCGCCAGCACTTAACGTATCAGGTTCTGTTGCGGCAACTACTGACGCAGGAGAATGTGGCGCAGTGGTCTCTGCTGCCTTTACTGCTACTGCTACTGGTACAACGCCAGTTATAAATTATTATATAGCAGCTCAGGAGATCAATGCTACCCATGTATTTACAGTTGGGCCTACAGATGTGACGGTTGTCGCAACAAATAGCTGTGGTGAAGATTCCAAGCTTATTACTGTATCAGTATCTGATGATGAAGCACCTGCCTTTACTGCCGCAACGCCTGCCCTGGGAGAAGACATAGTGCGTGGTACCAGTGACGGCTGTACGTATGTAGCCGTTGAAACAGAGTTTGATGCCTTTCCGGAAGATAATTGTGATGTTACATCACAGGCCTATACATTAAGCGGAGACACTGAAGTTGCGGCCACTGAAGCCACCACCCTGGCAGGAGTAGTCTTTAACAAAGGCACCACCACTGTAACCTGGACAGCTACAGATGCTGCAGACAACAGCAGCAGCCATAGCTTTACAGTGACTGTATCCGATGATGATGTGCCTACAGTGCTTACCAAATCAATCTCACTATCATTAGATGTGGAGGGCAAGGGGTCCATCACGCCTGCAATGGTAAATAATGGAAGCACTGATAATTGTGGTGTTATTACCTTGAGCCTTCTTATTGGTGAACAGGAGGTTAGTCAACAGAATTTTACGATCCTTGATCTTGGAGATAAGCTTGTCACTTTGAAAGTAACTGATGCTGGTGGTAATAGTGCTGCAGCCACCGCTACAGTTACCGTAGTGGATAATATCGCTCCGACTATTACTAAGCTCTACAGCACCAAGCTGAAAGTGTCTCTGGATAAAGAAGGAAAAGCTACGCTGGAGCCGGACAAGGTAGCGACGAGTTACGATGTGGCAGGCATTCTTACGAAGACGCTTAGCAAAAGTAGTTTTACCATTACCGATATTGCTACAACCAGAAAAATACAATACAAAGCAGTTGATACCAATAAGAATGAAAAGGAAATTGATATAGATATCGAAGTCGTAGATGAAATTCCTCCTACTGTAGTCACCAGGGATATCACAGTATATCTCGATGCTCTTGGTAATGTCACTGTTAGCCCTGAAGCTGTTGATAACGGCAGCAGCGATGCAGCTGGTATCAAAAGCTTTAGCTTGAACCCAAATTCATTTACGTGTGCCAATGTGGGTGTTGTAGGAGGGAATGCGGTGGTATTAACAGTTACTGATAACTATGACAACAGTGCAACTGGCGCAGCTATCATCACTGTAGTGGATAATGTGAAGCCGGTAGCAGCAGCAAAAGATGTTACCATAGCCTTAGATGCTGCAGGCTCAGCCAGTATTTCAGCCGCAGATATCGACGACAGCAGCAGTGACGCCTGTGGAATAGCTAGTATGTCTGTTAGTCTGTCGACCTTTAATTGCGATCATGTTGGACCAAATATGGTAACACTGACTGTTACAGATGTAAATGGAAATTATTCAGAAGCTACAGCTACAGTAACAGTAGAAAACCCTATCCCTGTTGTTGATCCGGCGTCGCTGGTAGCAACCATTGATCCGGTACAGGTAAACACTGGTATTGCTGTGAGCGCTTCGTATTTTGATATCAATGCGGTATCCTACCGCTGGAACTGGATAGATGGTAGTGGTATGTACAGTGGTGCCACAGGCTGGACAGCAGTACCAACCAGTGGTACAACAATTAATAGTACCCTTAGCTTTGCAAGTCCGGGGCTTTACACCCTTACCCTGGAAGTAAAAGACATCTGTGAGGAGGTAGGCAGCAATGAATTTGATCAGCTCATTGTCATCTACGATCCCGCAGGAGGTTTTGTCACGGGTGGTGGCTGGGTTGACTCTCCTACGGGTGCTTATTCAAATGATGGGACCCTTACAGGCAAAGCCAGTTTTGGCTTTGTGAGCAAGTATAAAAAAGGGGCTACTGTGCCTGATGGAAATACACAGTTTGAGTTCAAGTCTGCAGATCTGAACTTTAGGAGCACCTCGTATGAATGGCTGGTAGTAGCAGGGAGTAAAGCCAAATACAAAGGTGAGGGTATGATCAATGGAAATAGTGGTTATGGATTTATGCTAACGGCTACTGATGGTACATTGGACCTGTTCAGGCTTAAAATATGGGATATGGCGACTGATGCCGTTGTTTATGACAACCAGATGGGAGCAGATGATGACTCCTACGCAGGTATGGCATTAGGAGGAGGCTCTGTTGTAGTGCATGATGGTAGCAAAGGGGGCGCAAATAAAAGAGAAGTTGCGGTAGAAGAACTATCTACCATTGAAGGCTTCACGGCCTATCCGAATCCTTTGTCAATGGAGGGTCTTTGGCTGGAGTTTCCTACTATGGAGCAGCAGGCTGAAGTAAAAGCCAGTATCTATGATCTGAGCGGCAGAATTCTTGCTGAGAAGTCTTTTCAAATTGAACGGGCAGGCAGCAAAATATTGTGGAAAGTGGATCATGATCATTGGTCCAATGGCATGTACCTGCTGCTTATCCAGGGAGAACGAAGAATGCAGAAAATTAAGCTTTTGAAACAGTAAAACAGAGATCAGTAGAAGTTAATGAAGCCCTACCTTTAAAGGTGGGAATTTGTTATCTAACGTGAATTATGGATTAGGCAGCCAGAGAATACTGGTTTTTAAGTAGCAGAGGCTGGTTTTCAGGCAAAAATACTTGGGGTTTATTATCATAGAAGCAATAAGCAGTCAAAGCTGCCATCATATGAGCCATGGCATTGACTGCACTTCTGTGGCGGGTGTGCTCCAGATCAAAGACAGAGGTTAAGATATCATTGACAGATTCAACCACAGCTCTTTTTCTAAGCTTTAGCTTATCTTCTAAAAGGAGTAGCTTGTTTTTCATATTACTTCTGACCTTGGTGATGATTTGGAGGCCTTGCTGGTAAAATTCTTCAAAGAAAGCTGACATATAGCCTTTGTCTCCAAAGCACTTTCCTTTTATACCATTAAAGAGGTGCCTGAGCACAGCCTTATTATTATCAGCCACATTGCCTGGTGTAAATACAAAATTGATAATTTCTCCTTGTTGATTAATGATGAGATGAACTTTAAAGCCGTAGAACCAGCCCATAGAGCTTTTGCCTCTTGCTGCCTGGCTATCAAAGGCTCTATTACTGTGGATTCTTCCGCGCGGCGTCCGCTGTTATGGCACACTGGCAGTGGTTTTGAGTCAATGATATACCAGCCAGTGCGGCTAGAAAGCAGTGTTCTCCATTTGAGAAAAACGTATAGGCCTGGAAGCAGGCGGGGAATTAAAGCAACAAAACGTTCATAGCTGACCAACTGTGGGAAATAGCTTCTAAGGTTTGTGCTTACATACTGCTCATAATAGTATTGGAAGCATTTATAGCCAGAAAACTGATAGAATACCAAAACACACAGCATCTCACTGTCGCTCATCAGAGGATGATTCGTGATGGAAAGCTGAAATCGAGGTTGCCTGCTTTTCCATTCTTCAAGAGCAATACAGAAATCGTCCAGACAGATGAATAGCTCTATCAACTTATTTTTTTATCTTCACTAAGCATGGGCTACCGGAGTTTAAGTCATTAGATGGTGGTACTTATAATATCTTAATTCCTGTAGCCTTTTGCTATTTATTCCATTTGATTATCAGGGCTTTAATCCATATTTCACGTTATTGTTAAAGCGGTAGAAGATAGGCTCAAGAAGTGCTCCCTTAGTTTCTGAACCGCTGCAATGTGGGTGCTAAGAGGAAAACTCATTAAAGTGCCCACCTTTACACATTAGATCAAAGATACCTCGCTCTTCACTTATGGTAGTAAGCAAAGTTTTGCCAATAGCTAACTGAACGCAGGTGGAGTATTATATCTAACTCTACTGTTATAGGGCCTCTATTAAGTAGCAAGAAACGCTTAGCTGCAATGTTCCCATGTTAGGGTTAACTTCAGACAGCACGGCAGAATGCTTTCAGTAGTATGAATTGCATTTTGACAAGAGTGCAATTAGCGTTATTTTCCTGCGTTTAAGAGGCTATCGTAATGGAAAATATAACTCGTACAGGAATACTATTGATCCTTCTGTTCTTAGGGAACATTTCATCAGCCTTTTCTTTCTCACCAACCGATAGCCTGCTCCAGGTGCTAAGCCAGACAATTGAAAACAGGGAAACATATGTGAATGAGAAACAGGATAGAATTGAGCAGATCAGGAGCAGGCTCCAGGAAGATGGCCTTTCTTTCCGGGAACAGTTTAATGTTCATCGCCAGCTCCATGCGGAATACAGGACTTTTAAGTATGACGAAGCATTTGCACATGCGGCTAAACTCCAGGAACTGGCCAGGCAAATGAATGATTCTGTGAAAGCTGCTTATGCTAAATTGAAATTGAGCCATACGCTGCTTTCATCAGGCATGTACAAGGAGGCTATGGATTCTTTAGCCACAGTAAACCCGCAGGGGCTGCCAGACAGTATCAGGCTGGACTACTATGCCCTGATGGCGCGCACCTACTATGACCTCTCGGGCTATACACAGGATGCCTATTTTTCCCCACGTTACATTGAAACCGGAGAAAGTTATGCCGATTCTGCGCTTGCTCTCTTAGACCCAGGCAAACAGCGTTTTTATGAGTTAAGAGCCATGAAACATGAGGTTTCCCGGCAGCCGGAGAAGGCACGAGCTGATTTTCAGACGATTATTGAAAAGTTTGATCCATCGCTTAATCAGTATGCTATGGCGGCAAACTCCCTGGGTAATATCTATTACAGGAGGGGAGATACCGAGAAGGGCATAGAAATGATGGCAAGATCAGCCATTGCAGATGCAAGAGCCTCTGTCAAAGAGGGGGTGGCCCTGATGACCCTGGCAGAATTTCTCTACAACAACGGCGAAGAAGCAAGGGCATACGACTACATAAAGCAGGCCCTGAAGGATGCTGATTTTTATGGGGCCAAGCAAAGAAAAATACAGGTAGCAGCTATTCTGCCAGTGATAGAAGGAGAGCGGCTTGCAACGGTAGAAAATCAGCGGAGCCGCCTGCTGATGTTTTCCATAGCCGTTTCGATCCTGTCACTGCTGGTGGTGGTTTTTGCCCTGATTATTTATAAGCAGTTTAAAAAGCTTAGGCACACCCAACGGATTGTATCGGAGGCAAATGACAACCTGCAGCAGGTGAATAGCGAATTACAGGAAACCAATGCTGCACTCCACCACACAAACGAGAAGCTCCTGGAAGCAAACAAGATCAAAGAAGAGTATTTTAGCTACTCCTTTAACATCTATACAGAATATCTGGAAAAGATAAGCATGCTAAAGCAGGGAGTTCACAGAAAGCTGATGTCCAAAAAGTACGATGAGATCAGCCATGTGATGGACTCCATCAACCTGAAAAAAGAAAGAGAAAACCTCTACCACGGCTTCGATAAGATGTTCCTGAAGCTTTTTCCGAATTTTGTGCCCATTTATAATTCATATTTCAGGGAAGAAGACAGGTTTAAGTTCGAAGATGACCAGATGCTTAGCATTGAATTAAGAATTTTTGCACTGATCCGGATGGGCATCCAGGACCACGAGCAAATCGCCAAGATCATGGAATATTCTATCAGGACTGTCTATAACTATAAGACAAAGGTGAAGAACAAGTCTCTGCTCCAAAATGAAGAGTTTGAGCAAAAGATCATGGAGATCAAAGCTTTTTAAGCTGCTGCCAAATTATCGGGTTGGTCACTCTGTTTTTCACGCTACACATTTCTTTATCTTACTAAAGTGGCAGGGCGGGCTGGTGCTGCCCCGGCCCTTTGATGCCTGCTTTTTCTAAAAAGATTGTCCCTCTGAGCCTGTTCTTATTGTGGGTTAGATTCTCTGCAGAAGCATGAAACTGACCAGGTAAAAAGTAGATTTCTCTCCTCATTTTTTCTTCCAAGCCCACCAATCAGCCGCAAAAGGTACTGAAACAGTTTACTTTTTTAGTTACCTGCCCTTTGTATAAAATTCCTCCAGAAATGCAATAAACAGGGTTTTAGCCCTGTTGACCCCTCTGTTTTAGTTACTTTTTGATTTCCTCAAATTGACCTTCGCCAGGAATCTCTCCAGCTTTAGTTCAAACGTTTGCAAGCGCTTATAAACCAATTTGAGGTCCAGGAAAGTCTGACTTATGCCACTGCTCATCCAGTGGTGTGGGTAAAATCCCCACTCTCCTCCGGCCATGATAAAGAACACAACCAATCTCTTATCAATATGAAAAGATCTATACTTATGATTTTACAGCAGGATTTTCCAGGCTGGTTTCGGCCACTGAAGAATCGGGGGTTCTCCGGCACAGCCACTATGGCCTGTGCTCTGTTGCTGGTTCTGCTGCTGACTACATTGCCAGCATGGGCACAGAAGGTTACCATTAGTGGTAAAGTTACTGATGAAAATGGAGAGGGCATGATAGGCGCTGCAGTACAGCTAAAAGAGCAACCAGGAGTTGGTGCTGTTACCGATCTGGATGGGAACTACCAGCTGAGTATTCCCGACACCTATAAAAACGGAACACTTGTCATTTCCTTCCTGGGCTATTTACAGGAAGAGGTAGTACTCAGAAACCAGACGGTTATCAACGTGCAGTTATTACCAGATCTGACAACCTTGGGCGAAGTAGTGGTGATTGGTTATGGAACGCAGGAAAAGAAAGACGTTACGGGTTCTATCTCATCCGTAAAAGGTAATGAATTGAAATCGCTGCCGGTGCCCAGCATCAGCGATGCGTTGCAGGGGCGGACTTCTGGGGTGCAGGTGGTATCGACCGGTACACCTGGCAGCGATGCCACCTTCCGGATCAGGGGTACAGGTACAATCAATAACAGTAACCCCCTGCTGGTGATTGATGGGGTACCCACACAGTCAGGCCTCAACCAGCTGAATCCTAACGATATTGCATCTATTGAAATCCTGAAGGATGCCTCTGCCGCAGCTATCTATGGCTCCAGGGGTGCAAACGGAGTAGTGATTGTTACCACAAAAAGAGGAAGCTCAGAGAAAGGCCAGCTCAACATAGATGTGTACAGAGGCATTCAGCAGGCAACCGGTACCTACGATATGCTGAATGCAGCCCAGTTTGCTGCCATGCATAACGAGATGATGGAGAATAATGGTCTTGAGCAAAATCCGGCATTTTCTGACCCTGCATCTCTGGGCGAAGGCACCAACTGGCTGAATGAACTGCTGCAGACGGCTCCCATGCAGAGCTATTCTGTTTCCTACTCCGGGGGCGGCGATAAATCTAATTTTTATGTGTCGGGCAATGTGTTTGATCAGGAAGGCATCGTGATCGAAACAGGCTATAAGCGATACACCCTCCAGCTGAACACAGACACCCGTGTATTTGACCGCCTGAAGTTTGGTAATAACCTCACCCTTAACCACGATATTAAAGAAAGTGGCAGCTACAGCATCCGCAATGCCATGGCGGCATTGCCAACGCAGCCCATCTTTAATGCAGATGGTACCTATGCAGGACCAACCGCCCAGCCTTCCTGGGCAGGAGACATCAGGAATCCAATCGGATCGGCAAGGCTGGTAGATAATGCTACGAAAGGCTATAACCTGATTGGCTCTATTTATGGTGAACTGGAGATTCTGGAAAATCTAAAGTTCAGAAGCAGTGCCGGCCTGCAGGCAAACCTGTGGGATTCCCGCACCTGGTCTCCTAAATACAACTGGCAGCCAACACCGGAACCGGAATCATTCCTGTTTGAACAAAGCAATAAAAGCATTACCTGGCTGTGGGATAACACCCTTACCTACGATAGCTATCTTAATGAGGTGCATCATATCACCGCCCTGATTGGTACCAGCGCGCAGAGCAACCGCTTCAGTTATATGAATGCTTCTGTAAAAGGTTTTGCCAGCGATAACACACAGCAATTAGGCAATGGTACCATTCAGCCAACACTCGATGGCAGTGCATCGGAATGGGCGCTGCTCTCCTTCATGGGGCGTGTTAACTATGGGTACCTGGATAAGTACCTCCTTACCGCCACCCTACGCAGGGATGGTTCTTCCAGGTTTGGCCAAGGGAATAAATGGGGCATGTTCCCTTCCGCTTCTGTGGCCTGGCGGATTTCTGAAGAAGATTTCTTTGATGATCTGCAGTTTGTCAATGATCTGAAATTAAGAGCAGGTTATGGCATTACCGGTAACCAGGAGATTGGCAACTACAACTTTGCTTCTGCGCTAAATACAATCCAGTACAACTTCAACAATACCATTGTGCCTGCAGTGGTTCCGGTAGTAATGCCTAACCCTTTTGTGCAATGGGAAACTGTAGAACAGATGAATGTTGGTATAGACGCATCGTTCTTTAAAAACAGGCTGGAGCTAACGCTCGATGGCTACATCAAGAACACAGAGGATATGCTGGTTCCAATGGCGGTACCTGTTTCCACAGGGTATTCTGATGTATTTGTTCCTTCTATTAACGCAGGTAAAATTCAGAATAAAGGCATAGAGTTAGCAGTAAGAACTGTTAACACCACCGGCAAGCTTGCATGGAATACAGATTTTAATATATCCTACAACAAGAATAAGGTAATAAGCCTGAACGACACCGTTCCTATGTCAACCGGGTGTATAGGGTTCAACTATAACCTTGCCCGCATACAAGCCGGGCGCCCCATTAACGAGTTCTATGGCTATGTAACCAATGGCTTGTTCCAGACGGAGGAGGAGGTAGAGAACTATGCCGTTCAGGTGCCGGGTGCCGATCCTTATAACCGTACCGCTGCCGGCGATATTCGCTTTCTCGATATGAACAACGATGGGGTGATCAACGATGAGGACCGTACCTTCCTGGGTAATCCTAATCCTACCCTCATCTTTGGCATGAACAACAACTTTGCTCTCGGGGGATTTGACTTAGGTGTTTTCCTGCAGGGTGTGTATGGCAATAAGATCTTTAACGCCAACCGCATCTGGTCAGAAGGCATGGCCGTAGCGCAAAACCAGACCCTGGAAACCCTGGAGCGCTGGACGGGCCAGGGCACCAGTAACAGCATGCCACGTGCTATTTTCAACGACCCGAACAAGAACACGCGTGCCTCCAACCGCTACATCGAAGATGGTTCTTACCTGCGCATCAAAAACGTAACTTTTGGTTATACACTGCCCACAAGCCTGATTCAGCGCGCTAAGCTTTCTACTGTACGGGTTTATGCCTCCGCTCAAAACCTGTTCACCTTCACCAATTACCAGGGCATAGATCCGGAAGTGCCGGTAAATGGCATTGACCTGAATCTGTACCCGATGATGAGGACGATCAGCTTTGGCGTAAATCTTGGCTTTTAATCACTTAATAGAGACACTGTCATGAATACTATCAAACAATATATAAAAACACTGGCACTGGCGGTAGCACTCATGGGTTGCGAGGATTTTCTGGACAAAGCACCCCTTGATACCATCAACACCTCAAACTTCTTCCAGACAGAAGCAGATGCCATTGCAGCCATCAACGGAGCGTATCAGCCTCTCCAGTGGCCTAAGCTGTACAACATGCGCATGTGGACCACCGATATTATGGCCGGTAACAGCATTGTAGGTGCAGGTGGTGGCGATGATGGACGCGAGACACAGGACAACGCCAACTTTGTAACCACCAGCGATAACCCGGGGGTGCTGGACTTATGGCGTGGACCCGCACCTGGTATTCTTCGAGCTAATATTATCCTGGAGAAGGTGCCCAGCATGCCCATAGACGAAGACCTTAAAAACCGCATTATCGGCGAGGCTAAGTTTCTAAGAGCACACTATTATTTCATACTGGTTCGCTTGTTTGGTGATGTTCCCCTGATCACAACACCGCAAAATCCCGGAGATGACCTGCGGCCTGCCCGTACTTCTAAAGAAGAGGTTTATAGTCTTATCATCAGTGATTTAACAGATGCCATAGATCTGCTTCCTCCAAAGTCACAATATACCGGTGCAGATATTGGCCGTGCCTCTAAGGGAGCTGCCGCAGGTATGCTGGCTAAAGTGCACCTTACCCTGGGCAATTGGCAACAGGTGGTAGACCTAGCCAACCAGGTAGAGGCATTGGGCTATGCCCTGAATGAAAATTACGCCGATAATTTCAATCCAAATAATGAGAATGACCAGGAGGCGCTGTTTGAGGTGCAATATATCGGTAAAACCAGCGAAGATTTCTGGGGCAACGAGAACCAGTCGTCCTGGCTAAGCACCTTTACTGGTCCGCGTAATGCCAACATGGTGGCAGGTGGCTGGGGCTGGAATCAGCCAACCCAGGAGTTTGTAGATGCTTATGAGGGGGGCGACCTGCGCAAAAATGCGACTGTACTCTATGAGGGTGGGTCCGCCTTCGACGGAAAGGAGTACCAGGCTTCTTACTCCATGACTGGCTATAACCTGCGCAAATTCCTGGTGCCTATGTCGGTGGCAGAATCTTATGACGCCAGCCCCCTGAATTTTCCGGTGCTGCGCTATGCCGACGTACTGCTGATGAAAGCAGAAGCCCTGAACGAGCTGGGCAGAACGGCAGAAGCAGAAGCTCCGCTTAATAAAGTGCGCAACCGGGCAAACCTGCCAGACGTAAGCGGCCTGTCGCAAAACGAATTCCGGGAAAAAGTACTGCATGAGCGCCGGATGGAGCTGGCATTTGAAGGACAGCGCTGGTTTGACCTGATCCGGGTAAATAGTGGGCAGTATGGCATAAACTTCCTGCACTCCATCGGCAGGCTGAATGCTACAGAAAATCATCTCCTGTTCCCAATACCGCAGAAGGAGCGTGATACAAACCCTAACCTAAGCCAGAACCCAGGCTATTGATTTGCCGGAAAAACAAGATGCTTCAGGATCGCTAGATCCTGAAGCTCTTTAACTCCTCTTTTACTAAAAAAACTGAAATGAAGACTAGATACATAGGTGCCTTTATGCTGTTATGGCTGGTGTTTACCAGCTGTAGGAAAGATGCTGTAGCACCTGAAATGCCAGGTGGTACACCTGCTGCAACAAAGCTTAGCATACAAACAGACCAGGCACGCTACAGTCCGGGTCAGGAAGTGGTATTTACCCTCAGCCAAAGTGCAGCTGCTGGTGCCATGGTACGGTATAAGCACCTGAATAATGTGGTAGGGGAGGCGGCCCTGAATGGCAATAGCTGGCAATGGACGCCTCCTGCCGATGATTTTAAAGGCTACATGGCAGAAGTATACCAGCAGGTAGATGGCCAGGAGCAGATACTGGCAAGTATTGGAATAGATGTATCCTCCAGCTGGACCAGGTTCCCCCGCTACGGCTTTCTTTCAAAGTTTCCTGACATGAATGAGCAAAGCGTTCAGGAAGTTATTGACAGGCTGAACCGCTACCACATCAATGGGCTGCAGTTTTACGACTGGCATTACAAGCACCACCAGCCGCTGGCAGGTACGCCGCAGAATCCTGTGCCGGTCTATCAGGACATCATAAACCGTGATATCCATTTCGCAACTGTAAAAAAATACATTGATGCGGCCCATAGCCGAAACATGGAAGCCATGCAATATAACCTTATTTTCGGCGCTTTGGATGATGCCGCACAGGCAGGTGTCGCTGAAGAATGGTATCTTTTTAAAGATGCCAACAGGGGGAGTAAAGACAAGCATCTGCTGCCGCAGCCGCCTTTTATCAGTGATATTTTTCTGCTGAACCCAGCGAATACTGCCTGGCAGCAATACCTGGCAGGCGAAAACCGGAAGGTGTACGAAGCCCTGCCGTTCGATGGCTTCCACATGGACCAGCTGGGAAACCGCAATACCTCACTTTACACCTGGGAGGGGGCATCGATAGACCTGGCTGCTACCTACCAGCCGCTTATTGAGGCAGTAAAGGAAGCGGCACCGGATAAGTACCATGTGATGAACGCCGTGAGCCAGTACGGCCAGCAAGGCATTGCCCAGGCACCTACAGACTTTTTGTATACTGAAGTATGGAGCCCTTATGATGGGTTTGCTGATTTAGCGAACATCATCAAAGACAATAATGCCTACAGCAGTAACACCAAAAATACAGTGCTGGCGGCCTATATGAATTATGATCTGGCCGACAATAGGGGCTATTTCAACACACCAGCTGTGCTCCTAACCGACGCCGTGATTTTTGCTTTCGGTGGTGCTCACCTGGAACTGGGAGAGCATATGCTGGGCAAGGAATACTTCCCAAACAGCAATCTCTCCATGAAGGAGGATCTGAAAAAAGCCCTGACGAACTACTACGATTTTATGGTGGCTTATCAGAACCTGCTGCGTGATGGCGGCACTTTCAACAGTCCTGTCATCAGCAATTTTGGGCAGATCAGCCTGAACCAGTGGCCACCACAACAGGGTCAGGTTTCCGTTGTGGGGAAGAAGGTGGGCAACCGGCAGGTAATACACCTGCTGAACTTTACCAATGCCACCACCCTGAACTGGCGCGATAATGCAGGAACACAGGCTTATCCGCAGGCGATAAAAGATGTAGGGCTGAATTTAACTGCAGACGGGCAGGTGCGAAAGCTCTGGTTTGCCTCTCCGGATATCAACGGGGGTGCTTCTACTGAATTACCCTTTACCCAAACCGGCAATGGCGTAACCTTTACACTGCCTTCTCTACAGTTTTGGGATATGGTAGTAGTGGAGTACTAGACTAGCAACGAATCAAAAAGCCCTTTGGAATTGCCCTGGAAACCAATTAGCAACATGAACCAATCAGTCAGTAACTATGGAAAATAAAGTTTACAATCTTAAAAAGAGCCAAAGGCTGCAGCCTGCTTTCAGCAAAATGCTTTACCTGCTGGCTGCCATCCTGGTGCTGTTCTCAGCCTGCGAAGAAGATGAGATTACAGTGCCGGTGCTAAACAGAACACCTGCGCTTAGTGCATCTACAGAAAGTGTACAGCTCAGGCAGAGCCAGGCGAACCAGACTGCCCTTACCTTTAACTGGTCGGCGGGCTCCAACCAGGGCACAAATGCGGGTATCAACTATGTGCTGCAAATTGACAGGGGTAGCGGAAACTTTGAAACGCCTACGGAGATCAATGTTGGCAAAGGCAAATACACTACTTCTTTCAAGGTGGCAGACCTGAATACATTTTTGAAGGAGGGGCTCCAGATGCCCGCAAACGAGCCTGGAACCATACAGGCCCGCATCAAAGCAGTGGTATTAGGTTTGGCTCTTGAACCGGAGTTTTCCAATCCTGTAGCTGTAACAGTTACGCCTTATGAGGAGGTAACTGCTACCCTCTACATGCTTGGTGATGCAACTCCCAACGGATGGAGTGCAGACAATGCCACTGAACTTACCGTAGATAGCAATGATCCTACCATCTTCCGTACGCAGGTGCAGTTAATACCCGGAGAGTATAAATTTATTACCACACAGGGACAGTTCCTGCCATCTTATAACAAAGGAGCCGGCGATAATGCACTGGTCTTTCGTACAGCCGATGACCAGCCGGATGATAAGTTCCTGGTTACAGAGGGCGGCTTATACGAAGTAACGGTAAACCTAAGTGATATGACGGTTGTGCAGGAGCAGTTAGAAGGACCTCCATACACCGAGCTTTGGGCAGTAGGCAGTGCTATGCCAAATGGCTGGGATCTTAACAACGCAAGCCCCCTGGTACAGAGCAAGGCCGATCCCTTTATTTTTACCTATACGGGTATGTTAGCAGCAGAGGGAGAGATGAAAATTGCTACAGCAAAAGACTGGGGAGCTCCTTTCTACAGGCCTACTGTAGCAGACGCACCCATTACGCATACAGCTGTACAACTATCCGCAGGAGATCCTGATCACAAATGGAAAATTGCTGAGGCAGGTTATTATGAAGTAATCCTCAACCTGCGTGAACAGACCATCGCCATTGCCCCGGTAGACCTGTACCTGGTGGGAGATGCCGGTCCTAATGGCTGGAATATTGGAACACCAGTACCCATGAAAAAAAATGGAAGTATATATACCTATACAGGCCCCCTTACGGCAGGCGAATTGAAAATCTCCATGTTTAAAGGTGACTGGTGTGGTGGCGAGTGGTTTAATGCTGCCGCTCCGGATCAGGCAATTACAAATGGCGCCTTTATCACCACGCAAGCTTGCGATGGCCCAGACAACAAATGGAGGGTAACTGATGCCGCTGCAGGTAATTACAAAATTACCATCGATCTGGCTGCCGGCACCATGACAGTTGTGAAGCAATAGGCTTATTTAAAAGAGTGTAAAGAAATCAAAAATTGTAACTGTCAGTGGAAGTAAAAGAATGCATTCACTGGCAGTCTAAACCATGAACAGTTCCTTCAGGGATCTATGTAAAGCTTGAGTAGGAAGGATTTGTCCTCTAACCGGCTACTGATATAGGTTAACTTATGAAAAATACTTCCAGAAATTTTAAAAGAAGCATCCTGCTCTTCTCCTGCCTGGGTGTTTTAGCTTGCTGCCAGCCACCCCAGGAAAGCAGTCGGGAGCAGGGGCAGGCGCTTTGGAGCTCAGCTGAGTACACAATCTATCCGGACCGTGTGGTGCAGCAGGGCTACGAGGCACGGGCCCTGTCCGCTACAGAAATGACCTCCAGCTACCAGAGCCAGGAAGGCCAGTTTGTGAGCCCCCGGATCAGTTTTAAATTCAGCATCAATGGGAAGGACAATGAAATGGTATCTGGGAAGGATCACCACTTTACCTGCATTACCAGCAACAACCGTTGTGAAACGCCCCTGATTGTTTTTGGGCAGTTGCTCCAGGACTCCACGGCTGTTCCTGTCGATACCTATCTGGAACCGAATACCCAGCTAACTATACGCCTGGACATGCGCCATGTTTTTGATGCATTCAACAAGCAGGGCTACTACCAGACTTTCAATGGTGAGAAGATCTATCAGGAGGATTTTAAGGCAGTATACGTGGCAGGCGGCACAACACCCCTGGTGTGGGATTTCGATAACCTGGCCAACTTTCCACAGCTGGAGCTAAAGGATCCTGATGGAGACCGAATCTATGCGCTCACGCTTACGATGAATGCGCCTGATCAGAAAAAGTCTACAGCAGGTCAGTGGAAGCTCAGCAGGGATATTTCTTCTCTTCCGCAATACAAGTCCGAATATCCATTGGTTGATGCCCTCTACAACCTGTCGCTGGAAGAAATGCTGCTTGATATTGAAGCCGACAGCACCTTCCGCACAGGAAAAGAGTGGGCGGGTGTGTGGACGCGCGATATCAGCTACAGCATTATTCTGGGCATGGCCCAGGTGCAGCCTAAAGTTTCGCAGTACAGCCTGATGCGCAAGGTGAAAAATGATCGCATCATCCAGGATACGGGAACGGGTGGGGCATATCCCGTTTCTACCGACCGTATTATATGGGCGGTAGCAGCCTGGGAAATCTACAAAGTAACCGGCGATGAAGACTGGCTGGCAAAAGCCTATCAGATCATCAAGAATTCGCTGGAGGATGATTTTGTCAATGCCTATAACCCAAGCACAGGTCTGGTAAAGGGAGAATCTTCATTCCTGGACTGGCGTGAGCAAACCTACCCCGACTGGATGCAGCCGGTAGACATCTATGATTCTGAAAACCTGGGTACCAATGCTGTCCATTACCAGGCCAACAAAGTGCTGGCCCGGATGGCAAAAGCCCTGGGTGTAGAAATAACAGCTGCTAAACACGAAGCGGCGGCTGCCAAAATCAAAAAGGGTATTAACAAATACCTCTGGCAGCCTGATAAAGGGTATTACGGGCAATACCTCTACGGTAGAAATTTCAAGACGCTTTCTCCACGTTCCGATGCACTGGGTGAAGCTTTAAGTGTGATTTATGAGGTGGCAGACGAAAAGCGCCAGCAGCAGATCGTGAAAAATACGCCTGTTACCGAATATGGGATTCCATCCATATACCCGCAAATACCAAACATTCCGCCTTATCATAATAATGGGGTGTGGCCTTTTGTACAGGCATTCTGGTCACTGGCAGCGGCCAAAACTGGTAACGAGCAGGCCCTTACGGAAAGCCTCAGTGCCATTTACCGCCCGGCAGCACTTTTCCTTACCAACAAGGAAAACTTTGTGGCCAGCAGTGGCGACTTTGCCGGCACACAAATCAATTCAGACCGCCAGCTTTGGAGTGTAGCCGGTAACCTGGGCATGGTGTACAAGGTGTTTTTTGGACTGGATTTTCAGCCCGATAAGCTCCAATTTACACCTTTTGTACCCAGGGCATACGGGGGTAAACAACAGCTCGCGAATATAAAATACCGCAAGGCTGTGCTGGATATTGAACTGGAAGGCTGGGGCAACACCATTAAATCCTTTAGCCTGGATGGCAGGGAACTGGAAAAGGCTGAAATTCCCGCAGATTTAAGCGGAGCCCATAAAATCAGGATTGTACTGGACAATAAGGTAGAAGGAGAGGAGGGGCTTAACAAACAGACGCACTATGTAACACCCGAAGCGCCCAAAGTTAAACAGGTAACTGATCAGCTAAACTGGGAGCCAGTGAAAGGAGCTGTTCGCTATAAAGTCCTGAAGAACGGACAGGAGATTACAAAAACGGAAGCTAGCAAAGTAAAGGTGGCAACAGAGGAGTATGGCGAGTACCAGATAATCGCTGTAGATCAGCAGGGAGCTGAATCTTTTGCCAGCGAGCCGCTGGAGGTAGTTCCAGACCAAAACAGACTGGTGTACGAGTTAGAATCTCTCACCGCCAGTGCTGCGCTTCCTTATAAAGGATATTCGGGTGCAGGCTTTGTAGAAATAAGCAAGCAGTATAACCTGCAGCTGCCCGTTCAGGTAGAGGTTCCGCAGGATGGCCTTTATGCCATCGACTTTCGCTATGCCAATGGAAATGGCCCTATCAACACCGAAAACAAGGCGGCGATGCGTACGCTGAAGCAGGGCAATCAAATATTGGGAACTATTGTATTGCCGCAGCGAGGCACTAACGAGTGGTCTGACTGGGGCTATACCAATGCAGTGCTGGTTCCACTGAAGAAGGGCAGGTATACCCTGGTGCTTACTTTTGAGCAACCAGCAAACGAGAACATGAACGGTGAGGTAAACCAGGCCATGGTAGACCACCTGCGCCTGACCAGGCTAAAGTAAATTGCTTAACAGCAGCGGTATCTATGAATGCCGCTGCTGATTTAGATTAGAAGCCACAGATTGAAAATTTCAGGAGTATAAAATGAAATATACATGCATAGTGCTGATACTGAACCTATGGGCTGCTGTAGGTTTTGCACAGCTTAACCAAGAGAGGCAGCAGCCGGGAACATGTTTATCTTACACCGTAGCCGGAAATAAGGTAACGTTTAGCTGTGAGTCGGGCGCTAAAGTAAGGCTGGAGCTACTGAGCGGGGCAGTGCTGAAAGTCTGGTACGAGCCTGATGGTACTTTTAGCCGCAACAATGAATCTTTTGCCGTTGTAAATGAAGCACTGGAGGAGATGGGCACCATTCATGTGGAGGAGCAGGCGCAGGCCTATGAGATCTTCACCGATTTTTTGGGCATACGGGTAAACAAAGCCTCTTTTCAGCTGCAGATTTTTGATAAATACCAGAAGCTGCTGCTTAGCGATTACCAGGACCAGGGGTTTGTGCAGCAGGGCGAGCAGCTGGCTTCTTACAAGCGCCTGCGCTCCGACGAACAGTTTTTTGGTTTAGGCGAGAAAGCAGGGCCACTTAACAAGCGGGGGCGCCTCTATAAAATGTGGAACAGCGATAAGCCCTGCTACAGCACTACGGAAGATCCGCTTTACAAAAGCATCCCCTTCTTCCTGAGCAGCTACAACTACGGCATCTTTTTCGATAATACCCATAAAACGGAATTTGATTTTGGCAAGACTTCGGAGGACTATTATTCCTTTTCTGCCCCCGGTGGCGAAATGCTCTACTACTTTATTTTTGGCAGGGACTATAAAGAGATCATCGGGAGCTACACCCAACTCACTGGCAAACCTATAATGCCACCTAAGTGGGCCTTTGGCTTTTCCCAGAGCAGGGGCCTGCTCACGCGCGAAGACCTCTCCCTGGAGATTGCCAAGGGCTACCGTGACCGCAACATTCCCTGCGACATCATCTACCAGGATATTGGCTGGACACAACATCTGCAGGATTTTGAATGGAGAAAAGGCAATTACCATGACCCGGAGGGCATGCTGAAAAGCCTGGCTGCTGACGGCTTTAAAGTGATTGTTTCGCAGGACCCGGTCATTTCACAGGCCAATGTACAACAATGGAGAGAGGCAGATTCTCTAGGTTATTTTGCCCTGGATACACGTACGGGTAAATCGTATGATATGCCCTGGCCCTGGGGCGGCAATTGTGGGGTGGTAGATTTTACCAAACCTGGAGTAGCCGATTGGTGGGGTACTTACCAGCAAAAGCCGCTGGCCGATGGTGTGAAGGGCTTCTGGACTGATATGGGAGAACCCGCATGGAGCAACGAAGATGCCACCGACCGCCTTTTTATGCAGCACTACCTGGGCATGCACAACGAAATTCATAATGTGTACGGCCTTACCTGGGATAAAGTAGTAAAGGAGCAGTTTGAAAAGCACAACCCCAACCAGCGCGTTTTCCAGATGACCAGGGCCGCCTATGCCGGTCTGCAGCGCTACACCTTTGGCTGGTCGGGCGATGCCGGAAACGGCTATGATGTGACTACAGGCTGGAACCAGCTGGAAAACCAGATACCGCTAAGCCTTTCTGCCGGCATGGGCCTGATTCCGTTCTGGTCGTGCGATATCTCCGGTTATTGCGGCGATATTCAGGATTATGACGCCCTGGCACCGCTCTACACCCGCTGGATGCAGTTTGGGGTATTTAACCCCCTAAGCCGTGCGCACCATGAGGGAAACAATGCCGTGGAGCCCTGGCTGTTTGGGCAGGAGGCAGAGAAATCGGTACGGAAAGCCATTGAGCTTAAATACCAGCTGTTCCCTTATATCTATACCTACGGGCGTGAAGCCTACGATACCGGGTTGCCCCTGATGCGGGCCATGCTATTGGAGTACCCCAACGACCAGGAGGCCTACAAGGCGGAGCATCAGTTCCTGTTCGGGAAGGAACTGCTCGTAGCACCGGTGGTGAAAAAAGGAGCCCTCACCAAAGAGGTGTACCTGCCGGAGGGAGAGTGGATCGACTTTGGGGATAAAAGAACCGTTTACCAGGGCGCCCGCAGCATCACCTATGATGCCCCTCTGGATGTGATTCCGGTCTTTGTGAAAAAGGGATCCATTATCCCCATGATGCCGGTGATGCAGTACATTCACCAGAAGCCGGTATATCCGGTAAGCCTGGAAGTGTTCCCTGCTGCAGCAAATCAACAGGCGCACTTTGTGCTATATGAGGATGATGGTGAAAGCAATAACTATCAGAAAGAAATCTACTGCAAAACTGCCTTCAGCTGTCTTACAAAAGCAGAGGGATATGAGTTTACCGTGGCGAAGCGGGAAGAAAAAGGATATGCTCCAGCCGGAAAAAGAAACCTTATTGTTAAGCTTTACCTACAGGAGAAGCCTAAGCGGGTACTGGTTAATGCTGCTAAAGTAAAAAGCATCAAAGCGGAGAAACTATTGGCGGCAGCTGATCAGGAGTTTGAACAAACGAGCTGGAGCTGGGATGCAGATCAGGGCATTTGTTATGTAAAAGTGCAGGATAGGGGACAGGAGCAAAAGGTTCAGGTCATAAACTAAGCGTTCGTCCTCGTCGGGAGAGGGGCTATAGGTTTTATGTGGAAGCCAAGTTCAGAAGGGGCTTCTACCGGCAGGACCCTACCATTGAATGTTGTACTCCTGATCAGTTGCAGCGCTACAAAGAGGCCGACAGAGAAAAGCCCTTATTTATGTGCCTGGGTCTGGGGAGCAATCCCTCCAAATCTAAGGAGCTCTTTATCATTTCCATGGGGAAAATCAATGCCACAGCCCTGTATAATCCTGGGGAGCTTACGCTGCTTTATTAATTACAGAGTTTGCACCGCTGCCGCCGGGACTGGGCTGCCGCGGCCGGTTCATTATTGATAGGCTGGCGTCTGTTTTTTTCATAGCAATTTGCTTTTTTGTATTGGTGAATTGCCTAACTCTCTACAACATAATAGTCCGATTCACTGGGGGAGGTCACATTGCCAGATGTACCAAAGATTCGTGGTACACTCCAGTTGAAGGGACAATTAATATTTGAACTCAAAGACGGGCAGACTATTAAAATTCAGATTAAAGCTGAAAGAGTATGAAGAAGGATAAAACTGCTTAGAATAAATCTGCTGCTATGCTTCAGCATCCTAAGCCAGTCAATTGTTCATGCTACCCACTGTAAAAGTAGTATACTGATGGGCAAATTCATACCTGAATCCAAAGTGAGTTTCAAAGTAATGCCTATTGATTAGTGATGAATATATTTATTTTGGCTATCCCGCATTGGCTTTGCCGAAATCTTTAGGGTGGCAGTGATACATCTCATTGAAGGACTTATAGAAATAGGACCTGCTGTTGAAGCCAGTTTCATAGATGACTTCTGAAACATTCATATTGGAATGCAGCAGCAGGTCTGCAGCCTTTTTGAGCCTGCATTGTTTAATGAGGCCGTGAGGGGTGAGGTTAGTGATAGCCTTTACCTTCTTATACAGGGATGCTTTGCTCATTCCCACCTCTTCGGCAATAACATCAGCGGTAAAATCCGGTTCGCTTAGGTGGGATTGTATACACTGATTTATCTTTATAAAGAACTCATCGTCCTTTGCACCTATACCAGTAGAAAGCTGCCCCAGTTCGGTATTGGCAAGGTTTGAGAATCGCTTTTTAATCTGCTCCCTGTTCTTGATGAGTTTTTCAATTCTTATAAAAAGATGCTCCGGATGAAAAGGTTTGTGAATGTAAGAATCTGCACCCACCTGCAGACCTTCTATGCGGTCTTCAATCTCTGATTTAGCAGTAAGCAGAATGACAGGTATGTGGCTGGTGAGTATATTGTCCTTAATTTTGGTGCACAGGGTGAGCCCATCCATGGCAGGCATGAGTACATCACTGATCACCAAATCAATCTTTTTTTCTTCCATAGTTCTCAGGGCGGCATTTCCATCGTTTGCAGAAAAGAGTTGATAATGATCTGCCAGTAAGCTTTTCAGCAGGAGAATGATTTGGCGGTTATCGTCAACGATTAATAGGTTGTATTGCATTGACCCGGAGGTTTCTGGCATAAACTTCACATCATTCTCTAAACTGCCGGAGCTCAGGGTAAACTCCTGATAGACATGTTCTGTGAGGTCAGTGACCGGAAGTAGGAAGGTAGCGCCTTCCAATGCAGGAGCATATGCCTCCTGTTGCACTGGAAGCACTACCGTAAAAGTGGATCCTTTTCGGGGTGTACTTTCTAGCAGCAATTCTCCCTGATGAACCTGCACGAGGCTTTTGGTAAGAGAAAGGCCAATGCCTGTACTTTTTGGAAAGCCAGACTCTGATTGTTCAGTATGTGGGTTTTGATAAAACGCTTCGAATATTTTATCCTGAACCATAGGGTCTATGCCCTGACCGGTATCTCTAACCTTGAAGTAGGCTTTCCCTTCCTGTTCATACAGGAATACCTCTACACTGCCGCCGCTAATATTGTATTTGATGGCATTTGAGATCAGGTTAATGAGAATCTTTTCAAGTTTATGAACATCTACCCAACCTAAAATAGAATCTTCCTTAGGAATGAATTCCAGGTTGACTTCGTGGGCATGGGCATGGTCTATGAATGTTTCTACAATCTCCCGGGTAAAATTCACCAGCTCAGTTTCTACAACCCGGATCTGCTCCTTACCGCTTTCAATTTTTCTGAACTGTAACAGCTCTTCGATCAATTTTTGTAATCGTAAAGAATTACTGTACACAGTTTTCAAATGGCTTTTTTCCCAAACAGAGCTGGATTTTTTTAGTAAAGTAGCTACTGGACCGAGAATAAGGGTAAGGGGTGTTCTGAATTCGTGTGCAACATTGGTGAAGAACTGCAGCTTATAGTCGTTCAATTCTTTCAGTTGCTGAATCTTGTACCTATCGATGGCTGCAGCACGTTTAGCTATGGCACGCTGGCGAATGAACAGGATGATAAGAACCTGTATACCAATTATAAGGCAGGTATACCCAGCATAAGCCCAACTGGTACGCCACCAGGGTGGATGTATTGTAATGTTGATGGTTTTTGGATTGGGGTTCCAGACGCCATCTTTCCGGTAGTTGATCAGCAGCTTATACTCCCCGAAGGGTATGTTGGTCAGATTGATGTCGCCCTGTGTGTTGATGTAATTCCAGTCTTTGTCGAAGTTTTCCAGAAAATACCCGTAGGTGATTCGGTGTTTGTTCCAGTAATCGAGGGTGGTAAATCCAAAGCTGATAAAGTTTTGGTCATGAGCCAGGTCTATATGACTGGCCCTGTCAATATGGTGCTGAATGATTTTACTAGTATCACTGGCTGTAACAGCTTTGTTATGCACATAAAATTGCGAAATAGCCAGCCTTGGGAAATGACTTAGCGTATCTACCTGATCCGGATAAATAACATCAAGACCATTGATGCCGCCAAAAAACAGCTTGTTTTGCAGGCCAGACCTGAAAGCAGCACCATCTGTAAATTCATTGTTTTGTAGTCCATCATTTGTATCAAAGGTCTTTGAAATCCCCTGTTCCGGATCAAATAATATCAGGCCGTTGTTGGTAGACAGCCATACCATTTTACTGGCATCTTCCAGTATGCTATGAATGGTGTTGTAAGCCAATGCCTTGTCATGGGAGAAATATGTGCTCTGGTAGGGTCTTCGCTGTAATGAAATTTTGTTCAGGCCACCGCTGGTCCCGATCCAGAGTTCGTCATTGGTTCCGATAGAAAGACTGAGCACGTCATCGTTGCTTAGCCGCTGTGATTCTTTAGAGCTGGTTGAAAAATGTTCTTCAATCTGACTGGTAAGTGTGTTGTAGCGGTAAACGCCGGCTCCGCGTGTGCCAAACCACATGATGTTGGGCATTTCCTCAACAATGGCATACACCACATTGCTGTTGATGCCTGCTGATTGCTGCTGTTCGGGTGCATTGGTAATCTTCCGGTATGACTCCAGCCGGTAAGCGCCTTTATTTGTTCTGGCAACTTCCAGCTGAACCACACCATGCCCGCTGGTACCTAACCAGAGCCCGCCATATACATCAATACATATGGTATACACATTACCAAAGCGTAAATCAGTGGTATTCTCAAAATCATCAGGGAAGTGAAATATCTTCTTTGTTCCGGCTTCGATCATGTCGATCCCTTCTCCATCTCCGCCCACCCAGATATTACCCAACCTGTCTTTGTTCAGTGAAAGCACCGCATTATTGCTTAAACCTTTTTGGGTATTCAGAAGCTGGGTAGCCTTTCTGCCGGGTTTAATGATGTTGAGTCCCCCTCCACGTGTTCCTATATAAAGCGTGCCATCGGCATCTTCATACACCGATCTTACGATGCTGTTAGAGATATATCCATTATCGGTTGCACCTGCCAAAACCGGAAAAAAAGGCCTTTGCCTTGTTAAAAACTTAACCACGCCATCACCATCTGTGCCAATCCACAATAGATCCTGTGTGGTTTCAGTAATTGCCAGAATTTTCCGCTGGGTTTTTGAGAACTGTGGAAAATACTGTGCCATATCCACTGCTTCAAAACCATCTGCTGCTAGCTCCAGCCTGTAGATGTTACCCCATTCAGTACCTACCCAAAAAGAGGTGCCGTTTTTGCTTGCATACAGGGCCGAGGGAGCACCTGAAATGGCTACCTCTTGCGGAGGACTTTCCATATTGGCCAGATTGAAGATGAGCAAGCGGCCATCATCGGTAGTAATGGCCAGATGGTACTGATCCTTTATTTGAAAAAAACTATGATGTTTCAGCCTGCCCTCTTCAACTAACTGTTTTGCATACAGGGTTCTGTTACCAATTGCGGCAATGAGCTTGCCATCATTTCCCAGCAGGTAAACGATTTGCTGTGCACTGCCAATGCCAGCTACATTTTTAAACCATTCATGGGCGACCCCTTCAAAACTGATAGGAACGAACTTATCTTTTTCCGCATGGTAACGGCTGATACCACCCCCTGCTACAGATACCCAAACAACTGAGTCAGGCCCAAGGCTGGCCCTGGTATTATATTCATAAAATGGTAAGCCTTTCAGGTTGGTTAGATAATGATAGAATAGATCAGCATCCCTGTCGTAGCGGTTGAGCCCACGGTGAGTAACGATCCATAAATTCCCTGCCTTATCTTCCAGCATATCCCTGACAATATTATTGCTGATGGTGCCTTTCTGGAAAGGGTCCGGCTTATAGACTTTTATAGAGGTGCCGTCATAGCGATTCAGTCCATCCCAGGTGCCAAACCATACATAATCATGCCGGTCCATATAAATGGAGGTAATTGCGCTGTTGGAGAGTCCATCTTTTTTGCTGATGTGCTGGTAGGGCCACTGGGAAGCATTACTCTGCAGGAAAGGATTAAGCAATAGGGGAAAAATCAAAGCCAGCATATAATACTCTTAATCTCGTTTTATTAAAAATAGCCATTCTGTTAGCAGTAAACTAATACGCGCAGCATTAAAAATTCTCTTCCCGCAGCCCGTCTGGCCTAGTAAGCTGCGGGGCATATGCAATAAATAGTAATGCTGAGAAAAGCTTTGTCCACCCAGCTGTTTTTTTGTCCACTGGATTCTATTTGGCTTCAATTTTCCATCCAGAAGTACTTAATAGACAACGTAGCGGACATCTAAACCCACAATTCTGATGATTTTGCATCTATCACTCTTTCAGGAATCTGATGCATACAATCACCTCAAAAATTTCCGCGAACGATATCAGTAAACGTTTTTCTGCTAATCCTATTCTGAGGCCGGCTGATATAAGACCAAGTGCCGAAGGCATGAAGGTGGAGTGTTTGCTGAATCCGGGTGTATTCGAGTTTGAAGGTAAAACCTGTTTACTCTTAAGGGTGGCTGAAATGCCCGATCAGCAGGTGGGAAAGGTAAGCTTTCCGGTCTATGACCCAGATGGAAGTATTCAAATACATAGCCTTGATAAATCAGATCCGGAACTTGATCTCTCGGATGCACGAATCATTACTTACCAGGGCAAAGACTATCTCACCACGCTCTCACACTTTAGGCTGGTATGCAGCGATGATGGTATACATTTTAACGAGCCGCAGGATCAGCAGCCGATTTTCGGAAGGGGACAGCTGGAATCCTACGGCATTGAAGATTGCAGGGTAAGCAAGATTGGCGATACCTATTACCTGACGTATACAGCTGTATCAGCTCTTGGCGTAGGGGTGGGCATGATAACGACCCAAAACTGGAAAGATTTTAGCAGGAAGGGCCTGATACTCCCCCCTCACAACAAAGATTGCGCCCTCTTTGAAGAGAAGATTGGAGAAAAGTACTACGCACTGCACAGGCCCAGCAGCCCGGTGTTGGGTGGTAACTACATCTGGATCGGCGAATCACCCGATCTGCTCCACTGGGGCAATCACAAATGCATTGCCACCTCCCGGAAAGGCATGTGGGATAGTGCAAGGGTAGGCGCAGGTGCTGCGCCCATCAGAACTTCGGAGGGCTGGCTGGAGATTTACCATGGTGCCAATGAGCAACACCGCTACTGCCTGGGAGCCCTGTTGCTGGACCTGGATGATCCTTCGAAAGTACTCGCCAGAAGTAATGCACCCATCATGGAGCCTTCTGCCCCCTATGAGCTTACAGGTTTCTTTGGCAATGTGGTATTCACCAACGGTCAGATCGTGAAAGGGGATCAGGTAACAGTCTATTACGGCGCCAGCGATGAGGTAATCTGCGGCGCAACGCTTTCTGTTAACGAAATTTTAAACAGCCTGAAACAGTAGCCTTATGATAGATAAAGATTCAGGCAATGCCATAAAAGAGGTGGTTGAAGCACCCAGAAAGGACCAACAGAAACCCGAAACTGCAGTAAAAGGGAAGTGGAGCCTCTATGCGCTGCTCGATAAACCTGCCTCCGAATACAGGTTTTTCCTCACCATGCCCCACAACATGCGGGTGCTGCTGATGACGAACCTGATCTACGCTTTTGTACTGCCGGTGATCGAGATATTTGTAGGAGCCTATATCATGAGAAGCTCCAATGATCCTACCATTGTGGCCCTTTATCAGCTGATGGTGTACATCGGCATCCCGTTTACATTCCTGATCAACGGGTTTCTGCTTCAGCACATCAGGATCTCCTACCTCTACAGCTTTGGTATGTTGCTTAGCGGGCTATCCATGCTGGTAATGATGACGCTGGATAACCTATCGCCTACAGGAGTAGGGGTGGCAGGTATTTTAATGGGATGTTCCTTTGGCTTCTTCTGGGCAAATCGCGATTACCTGGCCCTATCCACCACCAACGACCATAACCGTAATTATTACTACGGCGTAGAGACTTTCTTTTATACCATCACTTTTATCATCGTTCCATTTGTTGTAGGTATTTATATAGGCGCTACCGAAGCCAATAACTGGTTTGGCGGAGATGTTACCTTTGCCTATCAGCTGGTAACCATTGTGGTTTTTGGGCTCACCATTCTTTCCAGCATTGTTGTTCAGAAAGGAAAGTTTACTAACCCCGTACAGAAGAAGTTTCTGTATTTCAGGTTTCATGCTCTCTGGAACAAGATGCTGGTGCTGGCAGGGCTCAAAGGCCTTGCCCAAGGATACCTGGTAACAGCGCCTGCCATTCTGATCATGATGCTGGTAGGCAACGAAGGATCCCTGGGCGTAGTGCAGGCTGTGAGTGGTATTGTAACGGCCGTTATGCTCTACCTCCTGGGCAGACTTACAGGACCTAAACACAGGATCTATATTCTGGCTGCAGGCATTATTATCTTTCTGATAGGTACACTGTTCAACGGCATTTTATTTTCGGCCACAGGGGTAATTGTGTTTGTGTTGTGTAAGGTACTTTTTCAGCCCCTGCACGACATTGCCTATTTTCCCATACAAATGCGGGTGATCGATGTGGTTTCTAGAAAAGAAGACCGCAACGAGTTTGCCTACATCTTCAACCATGAATTTGGACTTTTTATTGGCAGGTTTTTAGGGCTCGGTCTCTTCATTGTGCTGGCCACCTATGTATCGGAAATATTTGCTCTGAAGTATTCCCTCATCGTAATCGCCATACTTCAAATAGCAGCATTGCCCATGGCCCGGCATATTATTAAACAATCTAACTCGCTAGACCAATGATTAGATCTATACTATTAGGCACTTTTATTGTGCTGTGGGGCGGATGCAGTACTTCTACTTCTCCTGTACAGCAGGTAACCATCAGCAGAATAGCGGAGATGCCAGATCAGCCTGCACCTTATAAAATGCTCGACTGGTATGAGAAAGCACACAATTTCGATCAGTACGTTTTCAATTCCGCTACTGAGGGGGATTATTTTCCCCTGCTCTGGATCGATAGTTCCAAGCGCAATATTGAGCAGAATACCTTTGGACTGTTCACTGTAATAGGTGATGTAAGACAGGGAGAAGAGGGAAATATAGAATTTCATGAAGCCCTGAACTCAATGGGCGCTGTGCTGGGTGCCGGCCTGGTGGGGATCGATAAGACGAACCAGAACGGCTACAATTATGTGCAGATGCTGCAGAATTACTTCAACAGCGATAATGGCTGGAATATTATGATGAACAACACCAATCCAGAAGTAGCCATGCTGGGTGGCGGCTATGGGCGAGACTGGTGGTATGATGTATATCCAAACGTGTTGTATTACGGTATCAGTGACGTTTTTCCGGGAGTTGCGCGGGCAGACAGCCTTCAGCGCATCATTGCCGACCAGTTCTACCAGGCCGATTCTGTGCTGAAAGGGAATTACGACTACTCTTATTTTGATTACAGCCAGATGAAGGGTATGCGCAACCATATACCGTTGCAGCAGGATGCCGCCGCCGGTCATGCTTATGTGCTGTACTGTGCCTACAAAAAGTTTGGCGATGAACGTTACCTGCAGGGTGCCAAGTCAGCCATGGATGCCCTTGTAAGCCAGGAGGAGAGTAGGTTCTATGAAATCTTTATGCCCTATGGCGCTTATGTGGCTGCCTGCCTCAACGCCGAGCATGGCACCAGTTATGATGTGAAAAAGCTCATTGACTGGACCTTTGAAGGCACAACCAGCGAAAATGGCAGAACAGGCTGGGGAGTAATAGCCGAGCGCTGGGGCAACTATGATGTGCATGGACTGCAGGGAAGTATTACCGATGGGGGAGGTTATGCCTTTCTGATGAATTCTTTTGCCATGGCCTGGCCGCTAGTGCCAATGGTTAAATATGATAGCCGCTTTGCAGTTGCCATGGGCAAATGGATGCTGAATGTAGCAAACGCAGCCAGATTGTTTTATCCCTATGAAATAGAAGACAGCCATCAGTGGCTGCCTGGTAAAAAAGAGATTACCAAAAATGTTATAGCCTACGAAGGGATCCGCAAAAAAGATGATTATGGACAGGAGAGGCTACAAGGTGTATCACCTGTAGCCATAGGTGATGGCCCGAAATGGGTGGAAAACCAGCCTGAAGTATCCATGTATAGTCTCTACAGCTCAGGGCAGGCTGGTATTTTTGGTGCAATCGTTAGAAAAACAAATGTCGATAAGATTCTTCAGCTGAACTGCAACGCAACTGACTTTTACCAGGAACGCGCTTATCCCGAATACCTTTATTACAATCCTTATGAGAGTGAGAAAAAGGTAAACTTTTCTCAGGAAGGCAGTGACGCTGTCGACCTGTATGATGTATTGACGCACCAAAAGCTTGCAACCAATATCACAGGGGAGGTGCAGTTTACCATTCCTGCCAAAGGTGCCAGGCTACTGGTGGTGCTCCCGGCCAACAGCGAGGTTTCCAGAAATGATGAAACCTATACTGTAAATGGTAAGCCTATCGCTTATGCCACAGCTAACGCCAACCTAGATTAAATACACGGCTATGATGAAAAAATCTTTACTGCTTATGCTGCTTCTCTTTGCTGTAATGGGCGCATTCGCACAATCCATCATCAGGGGAGTGGTTACAGATAAGGCAAACCAAGCACTTACGGGCACCAGCGTGTACATCAAGCATACTACCAATGGTGCTATTGCAGATGCAGAGGGTAAGTTTCAGCTGGAGATTGGCCCCGCATATCAAGACTCTACCCTGGTGCTATCGCAGATTGGGTATAAAACTCAAGAAATTCGCATCGGCACTAGAACCGTGTTCAATGTGGTGTTGGAAGAAGATTTGGAGCAGCTGTCTGAGGTTGTAATCACCGGTTATACCGCGCAGGAAAAAGATAAAATTACGGGTGCTGTAAACACAGTCTCTCCAAAAATGCTGATGCAGCTGCCGGTTCCCACCATCGATCAGGCCCTGCAGGGCCGTGCCCCCGGCATTGTGGTTGCACAAAATACAGGTGCCCCTGGCGAAGGGGTTTCCGTCAGGATTCGTGGTGTAGGTTCCATCAACAGCGGCAATAACCCACTTTACATCGTAGATGGTATTCCTACCCAGGACATGACTGGGTTTTCGACAAACGATATTGAAAGTTTAACAGTGCTGAAGGACGCCAGTGCCGCAGCGCTGTATGGAGCACGGGCTGCAAACGGGGTAGTAATCATCACCACCAAATCTGGCGTAACCGATGAACCCAGGATCAATATCAACAGCCAGGTGGGTATTCAGCAGGCGAGCCGCCTGATAGAGATGACAGGAAGGGATGAGTATGTTGCCATTTTCAACGAAGCTGCCGCTTCCGATAATGCCACTAAACCAAATCCGCTTTTTCACCGCTCGCTTATTACAGATGAAATGCGCGCTTCTTTACCGGATATCGACTATGTAGATGCCATTATGCGCGATGCCGTGCTGCAAACCCACAGCATTTCTATTTCCGGTGGTGAGCGTAAAACCAAATATTTTGTATCGGCCAACTACTTTGATCAGGAAGGCATCATCAGGGGCAGTGATTTCAACCGGCTTTCCGGCAGGGTAAATGTTAGCTCCCAGGTAAAAGACTGGCTGCGCACCGGGGTAAATCTGAACATTGCTAACGCGACCACCAACCTGGTGGGCAGCTCCGGCGATGGCGCCGGGGGCAATGGCGGTAGTGTAGTCCGCTATGCTTTTTTCCGCACACCTGCCATTCCTATTTACGACGAAGAGGGAAATTATACAGACCGGCCTGACCGCTTTGATCTGTTCGGCGACGGCTATAGCCCCGTGGGCCTGGTAAACTACAACAACAACGAAAGAATCAACAACCAGGTATTTGGCAAAATCTTCCTGGAGCTTAAACCCCTGGAGAGCCTGACCTTCATGTCCAATTTTGGGCTGGACGTTAATTTCCAGAATCAAAGGCGCTTTGACCGTAACTGGGGTACAGAAAACAGGATCAACAATCCTAACCAGCTAACCGTTTGGAGTAACCGTTACCAGACCTTCACCTTTTCCAACCTGCTTACCTGGGTAAAAGAATTTGAAAACCACAACTTTAATTTTCTGCTGGGAACAGAAGCCATAGAAGTCCGGAACTACGATTTTGTGGCCAACCAGAGAAACTTTGCAGACCAGGAGTCCAGCCTGGTGTACCTGGGCAACGGACTGGGGCTGGTAAATACCAACGAAAGCAGCACTGGCAATACCCTTTTATCCTTTTTCGGAAAGATCGATTACGACTTCAGGCAAAAATATGTAGCATCTGCCACCCTAAGAAGAGATGGCTCATCCAGGTTTGGTCCTGATAACCGCTGGGGTAATTTTTATGCCGGTTCCCTGGGATGGCGCGTGGATAAAGAAGCCTTTCTGATCAACAGCCGCGCCATCGACAGGCTATTCCTGCGCGTGGGTTATGGTGCTATCGGAAACCAGGAGATCGGTAATTATGCTTATGCTGATATCATAAGCTCCGATTATAACTACGCCTTTGGCAACACCAGGGGCAATGGGTATGCCGTATCAAACCTGGGCAACAGCCAGGTAAGGTGGGAAACCAGCAAGCAGCTGAATGCCGGTATCGATCTGCAGGTGCTGGAGGGCAGGCTTTCGCTATCCTTCGATTACTTTAATAAAACAACTGAAGACCTGCTGGTAAAACAGCCGCTTGCCAGTTCTGCCGGTATGGCGGAGTCGCCATGGGTGAACAACGGCAAGATCTTGAACCGGGGGCTGGAGCTTGCGCTGACGTATGCTGACGTGTTGGGAGCGTTCAGTTATTCCATCAATGCAAATGCCGCCACCCTCTATAACGAAGTACTGGAAGTAAATGCTCCCATTGCCGGTGGGGCAATTGGTTCAGACAGGATCACAAGAACAGAGGTTGGCTACCCGATCGGCTCTTTCTTCCTCTACGAAATGGAAGGAATCTTCCAGGACGAAGGTGAGATCTTTACCCATGCCTACCAGGGTAGTAAAATTGCGCCCGGCGATGTGATGTTCAAAGACCAGGATGGCAATGGCATTATCGACAGCAACGACAGGGTACATGTTGGTAGTGCTATACCAAAACTTACGGCAGGACTCAATATGACACTCAACTATAAAAGCCTGGATCTGTCCGTGTTTTTCCAGGGCGCCTACGGACAGAAAATATTCTCTGTGCTGAACAGGGATATAGAAGGGTTTTACCGCGCCTTTAACGTTACCCAGCGCTACTACGATAACCATTGGACCGGTCCGGGTACCAGCAATGAATTTCCGCGCGCATCCTGGGATGCCTCCGGAAACAATACACGCTACTCCACCAGGTTCCTGGAAGATGGCTCCTATACCCGTCTGAAAAACCTTCAGCTGGGCTATACCTTCTCCCGGCAGGTGCTCGAAAGGGTAGGCTTTTCGCAGCTGCGGATTTATGTATCAGGCACCAACCTGCTCACCTTTACCAACTTCCATGGCATGGACCCCGAGATGACAACGAGTGATAATGCCAGGGGAGAGGGCGACCGTTCGGTGGGGATGGATTGGGGTACTTATCCTTCTGCCAAGTCATACAACCTGGGTATTAATCTTACCTTTTAATGCAGATGATTATGAAAACAATAGCAAAAATACTTTTCGCCATCTGCCTGTTTCTGGCCAGTAGCTGCTCTGATTTCCTGGAAGAAGAGCTGGTGGGATCTCACTCAAATGCCACTTTCTATAAAACAGAAACACATGCCCTCCTGGCAGTAAATGGCATCTATAACATCATTTCCTTTATTTCTACTGATAACTCGCTCTGGGTTTTTGGCGATGTTGTTTCAGATGATGCCATCAAAGGTGGGCTTGCCGGAGACCAGAGCGATATTCAGTTTCTGGAGGAATTCAACTATTCCCGCAACAACGGCTTTCTGGAAAAGATCTGGAGGCATTATTACGAAGGCATCTCCCGGGCTAACTACCTGCTGTACTACGGTCAGGATATAGATATGGACCCCGCCCTTAAGAACAGGATACTGGGTGAGGCAAAATTCCTGCGGGCTTATCTCTACTTTAACCTGGTGAACATCTTCGGTGAAATACCCTTGAAAACCAATCCGCCGCTTAATGAAGGGGAAATCAACAAACCAAAATCGCCTGTAACGGCCATATATGATCAAATTGAAAAGGACCTGACGGAGGCTGCAGCGGTACTGGATGTATCTTACAGCGGTGCTGATGTAGGCAGGGCTACCAAAGGTGCTGCCTGGGGGCTGCTGGCCAAAGCACACCTATACCAGGAAGAATGGGAAGCAGTGCTGGAGGCCATAGAAGCTGTAGAGGCTTTGGGTATTTACAGCTTAGAGCCGGTATATAGAAACAACTTCCTGGATTCAACCCAGAACAATTCAGAATCTATTTTTGAGATTCAGCACCTCAGCGGGCAATCCCCAAAACTAGGCAGCCATTTAAATCAGTGGCTCGGACCGTTTGTTTACAACGGATATGGATTTGATGTACCCACCCAGGATTTTATTGATGAATTTGAGCTAACACCTGAAGGCGTTCCAGACCCCAGACTGGATTATACCGTAGCCCGAGAAGGGCAGCCCTGGATAGATGGAAAACCATTTGACCCCTCCTGGTCACCTACCGGCTACCTGCAGAAAAAGCATGAGCATCCTAAGTCAGAAGAACCCATCATTGGTGATGCCAGCCTTAATTATGTGTACCTGCGCTATGCAGATATCCTGCTGATGAAGGCAGAAGCCCTGAATGAGCTAAATCGAACATCAGAAGCCCTGATTCCACTCAATGAAGTGAGGAGGCGTGCCCGTGAAAGCTATTTGTACGACCAGAATCTGCCGGGAGCAGGAGAAATTCCGGAAGGACTCTTACCAGAAGTAAGCGGAAGTCAGCAGGAAGTACGGGAAGCTATTAGGCACGAACGCCGTGTAGAGCTGGGTATGGAATTTCACCGGTTTTTTGACCTGATGCGCTGGGGTCAGCAGGTAGCAGAGGAAGCCCTGGACGATGTAAATTTTAACTATAGCGAAAATCGCTATTTCCAGATACCTCTTTCAGAGATCGATACAAACCCAAACATAAATGACTGATTTTTAACCGACTATATATTTAAAAAACATTCACATGAAAAAACTATTTCAACAACCGATTTTATTCATGCTGGCCCTGCTCATGGCAGGTGCATTTGGCTTCAGCTCCTGTTCAGACGATGATGAACCGGCAGTGGTGGTTGACAAGGCTGCGCTTGTAACCGCCATCAATGATGCAAAGACCATGCTTACGGAAACCATAGAAGGAAACAATGATGGAGAGTACCCAACAGCCGCCAGAACAGCCCTGCAAAGTGCCATTACGGCAGCAGAAGGGGTGAACAACAGTACCACTGTAACCCAGGAACAGGTAAACAATGCAATTGTGTCCCTGAATCAGGCTGTAACGGCTTATGAGGGTGCCGTAATTACGCCTATTGCCGAAGCAGATCTGATTGGATACTGGACGTTTAATGAAGGCACCGGTACAACGGCAGAGGATGTCTCTGAAAACGGCTTCGATGGTACGTTCAAAACCGGGGCTGAAGCCTGGGGAGCGGGTACTCCTACCTGGGTTGCCGACAGACATGGAGATGCTGGTAAAGCCATTTACTTTAATGAAGGAGCCAACATTGAAATTCCTTATAATACCCAGCTGAATCCGCAGCAGATGACGGTTGCCCTGTGGGTGAATACAGATGAGATCAATGCCAACAACCGTTTTATGGGACTGCATTCCTGGAATGGCTACAAATTCCAGCTACAGGAAGCCAACAAACCATTCTTTACTGTAAATGCATCGGAAGGGATATACGACAGAGATGCCGAAGTAAATGGTTTGCCAATTAATGAGTGGCACCATATAGCAGTTACTTTTGGGGGCGGCAATATGACTTTTTATATTGATGGCACAGAAGTGAAAAAGTGGGAAAATACACCCGGTGAAGCAAAGTCTATTGCAGGAACTCCTTACAACCTGGTGTTCGGACAGGATTTTCCGACGGATCAGTATGCGGCCACACCAGATAATTACGATAACGATCAGAAGATCCCGCTGGAATGGGGCGGATATTTCCGTGGCGCCATGGATGAGGTCAGGATGTACAAAACTGTGCTGACTGCTTCTCAGATCCAGAGTATCTACGAGCGTGAAAAACCAGAATAGTTGGTTGGTTTAATAGTGGAAAGGATGCAGGCCTGCATCCTTTCTTTTTTTGCATATTCAGAGTTAGCCCATGAAAAAGTATTTATTCCTCTTCTCCGGCATGCTGTTCCTGCAGCTCTTTGCCTATGCCCAGCAAGGGCAGCAAAACATCAGCAGAATAGATAAGATGCCTGATTTGCCCTCACCTTATAGCATGCGGGACTGGAAAGAAGTGGCCATAGCGTACGATAATTTCATTTTTGATCTGAACAAAAGCGGCCAGTACCTGCCCCTGATCACCTTAAAACCTGAAGGCTATAATTATCCCGAACTAGAGCCAATCCTGCTTAAAACCTATGTAGGAGCGCCTGGTGCAGGGCAGGCAGAGGCCATCAATATTATTCCCGCCCTGGTAAGTGCCTCCCTGATGGGGATTGATAAGAGCGACCAGTCGGGCATTAACTGGGTAGCTAAGGCAAAAGACTTTTACAACAAGCGGAACAACCAACATGTATACCTGAATGGCTACAATGCAACCAGCGGCAATGACTGGTGGTATGACCTGATGCCGAATGTTTTTTTCTACCAGCTCTATTCATTTTATCCTGATGAACCCCAATTCAGGGAACAGTTTATTTCTGTGGCAGACCAGTGGCTCAAAGCCGTGTATGCCATGGGTGGCAGCACAACACCCTGGGCAGTTCCCCAAATGAATTACCGGGCCTGGAACCTGGCTACCATGACCGGCAATCCAGAAGGCGTAAAAGAGCCTGAATCTGCAGGTACCATAGCCTGGCTGCTGTACCAGGCCTATCAGCAAACAGGCGAAAAAAAGTACCTGCAAGGTGCCCAGCTGGCCCTTGATTTCTTATCCGGCTTAAGCGCCAACCCATCTTACGAGCTGCAGCTACCTTATGGCACCCTTACGGCGGCCAAATTAAATGCTGAATACGGCGCAGGCTATCCGCTGGACAAAATGCTGGACTGGTCTTTCGAAAAAGGTGAACTCCGGGGATGGGGTACTATTGTAGGAAAATGGGATGGTAAAGATGTTTCCGGATTGGTGGGCGAAGCCAATGATGGCGGGAACGACTATGCCTTTATGATGAATGGTTACCAGCAGGCTGCCGCCCTGGTACCCTTGGTGAAGTACGATAAACGATATGCCAGGGCCATTGCCATATGGACCCTTAACCTGGCCAATGCCAGCCGGTTATTTTATCCAAAATTTTTAGAGGAAACCAAACAGGATGATTTTGTCTGGAGCGCTGCCCATGATCCTGAATCAGTAATAGGCTACGAAGCCCTGAAAGAAAATTGGGAGGGGAAGGCTTTGTATGGTACCGGCGATGCAAAAAGAAATGGATGGGCGGCCACCAACCTGGCGCTCTACGGCTCATCGCATGCAGGCTATTTAGCAGCTATTGTAGCAGAAACAGATGTGGAGGGTATCTTACAGCTGGATCTCAACAAGACTGACTTTTTTGGTGATCAACATTTTGCTTCCTATCTTATTTACAATCCTCATGCTGCCGACCAGCAGATCACCCTCCGCCTGGGGAGCAATGCTTATGATATTTATGATGCTATTTCAGAAACAGATGTAGCCGTTGGCGCCACCGGAAACATCCAGCTATTGGTAAAAGCCGGAGAGGTGGTATTGCTCACTTATTTACCGGCAGGTACTCCTAAAAGCGAAAGAGCCGGGAAGCTCTACAGTGGCCAGCATGTGATCGATTATCATTATGGGTATAATTTCGCACCCGCTTTCAGGATCAAGGCATTGGCTGCCGAACGGGAGCAGCTTGAATTTGGGGAGCAGACCTCCATTTATGCACAGCTGGAAAATACACCTGCTGCAGTTGTTTATAACTGGTATGTAAATGGCGTTTTCTTAAGTACAAGCAGTGAAGCTAAATTGGACTGGACCGCACCTGAAGCTGCAGGTGAGTACAACATAAGGCTGGAAGTAACATCAGGCAGTAAAACACTTAGGGACAGCCTTATGATTGCTGTTTCTGAAAATATTCCGCAACCACCCAGCATTCTAGCCATCACTACCGACAAAAAGTTTTATTATGCAGGAAGCACCGCACACATTATTTGCACGGTAGAAGGGGCTGCTACAGAAAATTTCACCTACAGCTGGAGTGTTTCCAGGGGTACTATGGTACAGGATGATTCTCTCCTGATTTGGACAAGCCCTGGTATTGAAGGAGTTTATACCATTACCTGCCAGGTGACTAATAGTGATGGGCTGACAGCGGAAGCAGCCATAAAAGTATTGGTCAAACAGGAGGGAGGGCCCCCTACAGATCCTCTTGCTTACTACCCGCTAAACATCAATACCAATGACTATGGCGGTAACGACTATCACGCCATCATCAGGGGTACGCGTGAAGCAGCCGATGCTTTGGGTATTCCCGATTTTGCCTACAGGTTTGCCGTGGCGGAAGATGTTATTTTTGTAGAGGCTAATCCTGCTTTCAATTTCCAGGAAGCAACAACACTGGCATTCTGGCTGTCGCCAGGTACGGCAGACCATGAAGCTTTTATTCTTTCCCATGGCAGCTGGGAAGAACGCTGGAAAGTATCCATTACACCAGAAGGAAAGTTGCGATGGACTGTTAAAACCGAATCTGGTGTGAGGGACCTTGACAGCGCTGTTCCATTGACCCTCAACCAGTGGGTACACATAACAGTAGTCTACACTGGATATTCCATGGAACTGTACCTGAATGGCCAACTGGATACTTTCCTCGAACACAGCGGACAAATACTCACCTCCAGCAAGGCCATCACCTTTGGACAGAAAAGCTTAGACGAAACCCAGTTTTACCTCAGGGGGCTGCTTGATGAGGTAAGATTTTATAGTGTGGCCCTTAATCCAGATAAAATAGAACTCCTGAAAACTATGTGGCAAGACGAGTCAGTCACTGGGATTGATGATTCCAGGAGAAATCTGATCAGGCTATACCCTAATCCTGCACAAGCAGGAAGATTTTGGATTACCCTGCCCTTTGAAAGCATACAGGAAGCCGTATTAACCACTCTGGAGGGCGTAACATACCCAGTGAACCTGATGGCTGATAAATCAGTGACGAAAGTACATACCACTTCGCAGCCTGCAGGGCTGTACATCCTTAAGATAATGCTGCAAAATGAGATCAGGTATTTTAAAATTATTTTGGAATAGGTGAATCTGACATTGAATATATTAGAAGCTTTGATGAAGGTTTAAGATACAAGCGGGGTACAAATTTTATCCATAAATTAAAGGCTGATCTACTAGTTTCGGTCATTAATTTCACTAAAAGTATTCTGCTCGGGAGCTGGAGCGACAGATCGACAGTGGCTACTACGAGCACTACATGACCCGTCCTAAAAAGCGTTGCGTTATTTGTTGCTAATACTGTTATAGATTGACCATTAAAATTTAATCCTGATTTTCATTGACTACAAGTGTAGATGAGGGTTTTTGGCTGTAGTAGCTTTTCGATCTTCTTTTTAGTTGCCCAGTTTGCTGATGGGCCTGCTCAGGAGGTAACATATCACAACTCAAGTGTGGACGCTTATAGTTGTAGAGAAACACTACCTGCTCAAGCAGTTGCTGGCATGGTGCTCTAGGGCTCTCTGGCAGGCCCGCTCCAGGCGTACTTTGGGATAGTAGCGTGCAAGGGCTAAAATGCCCTGTGACTGTTTGTAGCCTACCTCCGGACGGTCGCCGCGCGATAGCTGTACTGGCCAATCAGACGGCTGATATACTGGCAGGTGAAGACGCCTATCTGCCTGGCCTTCTCTTCAAAATGTTCGGGGCTCCAGTCGCTGTAGGCCCGGTGTGAAGAAGGCATATGCTCTTTTTGGGTGCTGTAGTGCCCTCCTTTGAAGCTTCTCTGATGAGAGCAGATGCGCTGGTGATCAGAGAAGATCTCAACGCGCTCTGCATTATACTGCACCTCTACCTGATGGCCTAAGTAGCGGTGGGGTACGCTATAATAGTTCTTATCTTCGCTCAAGTAGATGTGGCTGATCTTCTGTACTTTATAGCCTTTTTGTAATAGCGGATCTGGTAAGCCTGCAGAGGCAAGGGATCCAAATAAGTCCTTTCTGTTTCCAGAAAGCGCTGCCTCCGGCTGATGTTACCTGCCTGCAAAAGGTAGTCGTCGTAGGGCTCTAGCAGCTCGCTTATAGCTGCATTGAGTTGCTGCAGGCTAAAGAAGCTATGCTGGGATAAGGGGTAGAAGATCCTTTAGTAGACCAGCTTAACGGCTCCCTCTACCAAGGCTTTATCCTGGGGATGGTAAGGGCGTGCAGGATCCACCATACAGCCATAGTGCACAGCAAAGTCTTTGAGTGTCTTGTTGATCAGGGGTGCAAACCTGTGGCCTTTGCTCACTGCCGAGCGCAGGTTGTCAGATACAATGGCTTTGGGTACACCGCCAAACCAGCTAAGGGCTTCATTCATGCACAGAATAAAATCATCACGCTGCTGGCTTTTCACTGCCCGCACATAGGTGTAGTGGCTGCAGGGTAAAAGGGCTACAAACACCTCTGCCTGCAGTACTTCTCCGCTTTCTTTGTCTACATAGCTGAGCTTCTTACCGGCAAAATCAACGAATAGCTTCTCGGCTGCTTTGTGCAGCAATATGCCGCTGGCTTTCAAGGGTTTGCTCCACAGGTTGTAATAGTGCGTAAACTGCGTGTAGCGGTAACCCTCCGGGTGTTGTTGCAGGTACTGATACCAGAGATGCTGCAGGCTACAGCCAGGTTTGTTCAGCTCTTTTTGATAGTGGGGAAAGTAGCTGCTTAGCTGTTCATAGTGGCCCTTGTCTTTGTAATCTGCCGCTGGAAATAGAGACGAAAGCGATGAGCTGAGAAAGCTTGATTTAAGGGTCCTGAATCCGGAAGGTAGTTGGCAGCGTGTATCGATCTGCTTTAAGCTCATCAGGCGCGATCCGGCTGAAGTTCCCTCCCTTGCCTTAGGATCACTCACGCTGACTAAAGAAAGTAAACCGGCTGACAGGAGCTACGATGAAAAGGGCAGGATGGAACCCTCCGAAAAAGAGGAAGAGTACAAGACACTGCTAGCAGCCACTGCTGATGTGGTTTGGGAATATAATGCCATAATTAACATAAGCAAAGCCAGCCTGTTAAATAAAAGATACCATTGCCCGAGATTGAGTTGGGGGAAAAGCTATGGATTGATGCCGTACATAAGGACGATTGGGAGCATGCTACCACGCTTTGGCTAAAAGCCAATGTTGAGAAAAAAAGTTATGCGTTTCGGGTAAGGATCAATGTGTTGGGCGATACCTATAAATGGGTAGATTCAAGAGGAGTACCCCTACTAAATGCCGAGAGGGATATTAAGAAATGGATCGGCACCCTTACCGACATACACGAACAGGTGTTGGCAGAAAAGGAAGCAGCGCAAATACTGCAGCAATTAAGACTTGAAAATGAGCGCTTGCAGAACCAGCATGCACCTGTAGATTCCTTATGCATGGTAGTTAATGATCGTCAAGCCAGTGTAAACAGAGCTGCTGATCAAAAGGATGCGGCTAAATCAGCCTAAGCCAGACCGCCCTAAAGAAGAAATTGGCAGCAGAATATACGTAGGTGCAATAACCTATTCGCCATGCTGTACGTAGCAGAGGTACTTTTTAAACTTTTTTATGTATGATGCTACCTCCTTATCTGAAAGCGGGCGATAAAGTGGCCCTGCTTAGCACCAGCAATGTTACCGAAGAGCAGTACATCGTAAGACTGGAGAAAATCTTAAAGGAATGGGATGTGGTTCCGGTACGGGGAAAAACCATTGGCGCGAAGTACGGAAGCTTTGCCGGTTCCGATGAACTGCGCCTGCAGGATCTGCAGGTCATGCTGGATAATGATGAAATAAAGGCAGTAATGGAGACCATGGGCGGCTATGGTATCTCCCGAATCATTGATCGAGTCGACTTCAATAAATTTAAGTACCAGCCGAAATGGCTTGTTGGCTATAGTGATACTACCTTTCTGCACAGCTATCTGCAGGGCATGCTGGGCGTAGCTTCTCTGCATGCCACCATGGCCGCCGATCTGGAAGAAGAGTATTACCCTGAATCGTGGGAGAGCTTAAGAAAAGCCCTCTTTGGAGAAAGGATTATCTATCAATCTGATGCACATGCCCTTAACCGGAACGGCTCTTCCGAAGCCGTGCTGGCAGGGGGTAACATCAGCATTCTTTGTAATGCGAAAGGAACCTTTACGGAGGTAAATACCAACGGTAAGATTCTTTTCCTGGAAGAAGTAGGTGAGAAATATTACAGGCTCGACAGCTTCCTTACCTCCTTAAAACAGGCAGGTAAGTTTGAGTACATCAAAGGACTTGTGGTGGGCAAGCTCACCGATATCAGGGAAGATGATCCTCCTTTTGGCAAAACGCCTGAAGAAATTGTGCTCGACGCTGTAAAAGATTACGATTTTCCGGTATGCTATGGCTTTCCTGCCGGACATGGGGGTGTAAATGTAGCATTGACCCTGGGAGCGCCTGTGCAGTTAAGGGTGAGTAATAGAGGGGCAAGCCTTGAGTTCTTAGCCCATAAAGATCGCTCTGAAGACAAAGTGTTGGCAGCGTTTTAATGTGTAGCCAATTTAAAAAATTTATGAACCAGTCATACATCTTAAGCTGTGAGCATGCAGGCAACCAGGTGCCGGAACGGTATCAACACCTGTTCAAAGGGGAAGAAGATATTTTGTACACCCATAAGGCTATTGATTTTGGTGCACTGCGGCTGGCGAAGCATCTGCAGAAAAAAGCTGAGGTACCGCTTTACTACACCCGTATTTCCCGCCTGTTGTCAGAAAGTGATGATCTGTTTTTTATGTGGTGCTTTAACAACCAAAGGACAGTTTATGAAAAAAATGTTTAACTACTCTTAAAAAATTAGACTTATCACTAAACATTTTAAGCGCAAAGTGCTCTTACCTAAAGATCCTGATTTATTTTTTAGACTATGATTTGGCTGATTTTTTAAACCAGATTCTGAAAGAAAAGCGCCAGGCCATTGTTCTATTAACCTGGCGCTTTCTGACTCATCTAAAACACTAATTATTGGTACCGTATTACCAATACTAACGCTCCTACTACTGTAACTGATTCTATGGTTGAAGCCCTACGCTTGTCACAAGCGTAGGGCTTCTTTTTGGTTACTGTGAAATAATATTTGGAAAAAGCAGAAGAAAGCTACTATTCCTAAAGACAAAGTTCTTCTACGCATTTGTTTACATCCTGATATCTCTTTTGTGGTAATAGAACCGGGCCCAAAGGAAAACAAGCAGGGAGAAAATAAATACAAGGCCTACATCCATTATAAACCTAATCAGGGCTTTTTCGACAATAGTAAAATCGCCGGTCACTGCACCCATGCCTATTAAGGCGGCGGTAGGTACCAGGGCCAGCCCTATCATCACCCCGGAGGTAAAAACAGACTTTTTTGTTGCCACCAGGAGTGCCCCCGCAATACTGGCCACTGCCGAAGCCAACAGTGAAGACCCAGTTACGGTGGTCCAGTAGGTGACAAGCTTCTGTTCGGGCACATAGTAGGTTGCCGAACCGGGCAGGGGATCCACATCAAGTACTGGCAGCAGGGCTGTTGTTGCAGCAGCCCCCAGGATCAGCACCAGGTATCCTTTAAAAAAATCAATACTGCCGTAGTACCAGGCTTTGTGCCGTGCACAAATACCCAGGGCGACTCTGGTGATTGGCATAAAACCAGGGGCTATTAACATACCGCCAATAACAATGTGGAGTGAATTTGTTGCAATGCCAATGCAGGCCAGCGCCCCGGAAATAAACAGGATGAACAGCGTATTGATGGAGGTATTGCTATCATTGCTAATGGTCATCTCCATTTCTTCCCAGCTTCCCTCATTGATGTCGCGCGCTATGCTACGGGTGGATTGGGTGGGGATCAGGCTGTCGGGTTCGCTGCTAATTAAGGAAATCCCCCTTTCTTTACCCAAATCGTGCCCATCCAGAATTCGCATAATCTTGCTCATGCTTGAATTTGGCACTGCCAGCTGGATTACATCTCCGGGAGGGCTTAAAGATACCTCCCGGAAAACCTGCAACTGTAATAAGTCCTTCTGATTTTTAAGGTCCTCCAGGATTGCATCGGTTTTAGCTGTGGGCGAAGTGATACTGAGTACTCTTGCCATTCGGTAGCACCTTAATTTTCTGTTTAAAATAGCTTGCTCTCTTAACAGGCTATGTAAAGAGTTGTTTGTGGTATCAATTTAGTGCCTGGAAATGCATCAGCGGTAGTGCTTCAGCGCCAGCAGGCACAAAATGTTTTTAACCCAATAAGAATACTGTAGGGATAAATCAGATACGTCAAAAAACAGCTGGTAGTACAAATAACTTGCCCCTATTACTCCCTGGGTAGCTCAATATAGAATTTGGTTCCCCTGTTTTCCTGGCTCTCAAACCAGATGTTCCCGTTGTGCCAGTCCACGATGGTTTTGATGATGGACATGCCTAAGCCAATGGATGGCTCACCTTTTAGCCCCTTCCTTCTGGCTTTGGTGAATTTTTCAAAAAGTACATCCTGATACTTTTCAGGAATACCAATACCGTTATCTGCCACAGTGATCAACACCTTTTCCTGCTGCTCTTCTATGCTTAGGGTTATCTCCCCATCATCAGGGGTAAACTTAATGGCGTTGCTAACAAGATTGTTGATGGCCTGCCGTAGCTTAATATCATCCACCTTCAGGTAGATTGGCTCATCGGAGCAAAGCAACTTGAAGTGCTTTTTAATGTACTTCTCTGAATTCTGATACTCATTGATGACTTCTTTCAGATTCCCAACCATATCATACCTTCTTTTTACCAGGCCAACATTAGTTGACTCCAGGAATTCCTGGTTAACGAATTCACGGATCAGGCGCAGGCTTCTCTCGCTGGTTTTCTGAATGATCTCTATCATCTGCTGAAGTTCAGGATCACTGCTGATTTTACTGTTTTCAGCCATGGAACCAGAGGCAAGATTGATATTGTTAAGGGGACCTGCCAGATCATGGGCAAGGATGTTCAGAACAGAGTTCTTTTTGGCCATGAACTTTGTGGTGTATTCTTCCTTTTCTTTTGCTGCGGTAACATCCTCCAGGTAACCTGCTATGGTGGTACTTTCTGGTGCCTTTCCGCCTAAAAATGCTCTTAGCCGTAGCCATTTCACCCCTTTATCGGGCAAGACAATGCGAAACTCTATGTTTTCAACAATCTCGCCACTGATGATCTTGCTGTATTCTTTTACAAGATAATCACTATCAGAAGGGTGTACAGAGGCTAATAGATCGGCAGGGTTCTCCAGAACACTTCTTCTGCTTCTCTTCCAGATCTGCTCGAAGGCCGGGTTAAGGTAGATGATGTGGTTTGCTTCAACATCATAAGAAAAAAATGCCTGGGAAGTTTGTTCAGTAAATTGTTCTAAGGATAATAAGGAACCAGAAGGATTTTGGTCTTGCATAAGGAGGGGCTGTATGAACAATCTATCTGTTTAAGAACGTTCACTTGTATAAAGCATTTTGTTACACATTAGTTCAGTAGCACTTCCCTGGCAAACAGGTACTCTCGAAATAATGACAAGGTGTTGAGATGATATAACTACCTGCTGAATGTCTGGAAAACCTGCGAAAGGGAATAAGGCCACCGTGGCTGCACACCTATACTAGCCCAGGTACCTGAACTGCAGCGAACCTGCCAGCTTGTTGCCGCTATCAGGAGCTGGTATTACAGCGCCACCATACATGCTCCAGGTATCGGAGAGCTTCAGGCTCAAACCAGCATTAATGTAGCTCCTGGCGTTGTTGCCAGAGATATAATCTGTTAAAAAGGTTAGCTTTTGAGACAGTGGTATTTATACGCCAGACATTAATCCAAACTTGCTCTCATCAGTAACCAGGTGCGTATCGTTTCCATGATATCCTCCCAGTAAAATCAAATTATCACCAAATACCTTCGTATGGGTATTAATTTAATTGAATGTAGAAAAGGCCGTTCTTTCATCAGATATATTGACGCCAGACTGGGTACCAATGCCTATCCAGCTTTTATCGCTGTGCTTAAACCCTTTTTGCAGGTTAACCAGCACATCGGGGTTCATGCCTGGTTGATAGGAATCATAGGGGAAGAAGTTACCCGAGCCATAGTTCATGGTTAGCTCAATAAGGGTAATTCCTCCCTGGAAATTGCCGCCAAATCCGTAGGTTAAAATGTTGCTAAGCTGAATAATGTTCTTGTTTACTACTGCACTTGGCTGATCGTACACCTTTTTCTTTTGTACGACTTCTGCCAGGGGTACTGTAACAACATTCTTTTGGCCAAAGCCAGTAAGGCTAAAGCCCGTAAAAAGAATAAAAAACAGAAGGGCCTTTTTCATCATTGTAGACTTTAGATTAAAAAATATTTTGACCTGAATAACTCCATAGTATCCATTGATAGACCAGATGGGTTTAGCAGTGTCATTAGATCAATGAATGGTGCGGCGCAGTCGACTGGCAAAGCGGCGGATGCCTTCTCCGTGCATTTTCATAAGCTTGTAGGTGATGGCAGCAAAAAGGGTAAGGGTAGCTACATCCATCAAGAAAATCATCAGGGATTCCATGGATTTATCGGCAGCATCAAAGCCGAAGATAAACTTCATGCCGAACCAGGCGGGATACACAGCAATATGGGCAGTAGCAGCCAAGCCGATCAACTCCCTGCGGCCTGCATCATCAATGATAGGGTCAGGCTAATCGCTTGTGGACTACACAACCTTAGAATTCACTCTAGAAATTTACCGTGATAAGGTCTATTAATATACTCTTTTTTTAACCCTCTATCTCTTTAGGGGAAGTTCAAAATACATTGAAATGATTATAGAGCACCATATTTAACTTAACATGGATGTACACTTTGAGGAGCAAAAACTATATAGCAGCAGCGAATCTGTGATAAGGCTGCTCTGCTGCCGCCTACTTGATTACTTCCTCTGAATACACCAGCCAAAGTGGAGTGTCGATGTCCATGTTGTATATCTTTGTGGGGACGCTGTCCAGGCTAAGCGAGGGGATCGATTTCTTTCCCTTCAGGCCAAGTACCAGCAAATCATACTTTCCCTTGCGAAGCTGCTGGCAAATCCGCTCAGATCTACTCTTGCCTGCAGCGCGCACCAGCGAGTAAGGTACATCAGCTATTTCTTGGTGGCTTTTCTGCAGTTTTTTGAACCTGGCTCTTACCTCTTCTTCGGCTTTCCGGACGGCTTTTTCCTCTGACACCAGTGGGAAGAACTGAGTAGGCAATTTATAAACGTGCATGATCTCCAAGTCTAGCCCCAGTTGGTCCGAAAGACTTTTGCTAAGCCTTAAAGCATGTACTGAGGCATCAGAGAAATCAATAGGCGTCAGCACCCTTGCAATGCTGAAAGGGGCCGTTTCAGGAAACACCAGTATGCTGCAGGGCAGTATATGCAGTAGCTTGGTACCCAGCGCTCCTGTGCTTTTTTCACTCATCCGCTTACCCAACAGCGTTAGCTTCACACTGTAGCGTTTCACCAGGTCAGCCATCATCAGCTCTGTATTTGGTTCTTCACTCACCAGTATCTCATGCTCGCAGCCTCCGGTAAAATGCTCCGCCACGATTTCGGCGATGCTAGCCTCCACCTCTTTACTTAGGTCAACATCTCCGAAGGTTTCCTTAAAATCCTCACCCAGTTCAGCTGTCTTAACATTATGGACAAAATATACCTTTTTTACCGGCAGGCGCTGGCAAATGGAATGAGTGAAAGCTACCAATTTATTATCTATATCGCTTAGGTCGAGGCAAACCATCATGGCGTCAATTGAAATCATCTTCCTGATGTTTTAAGGTTATACTATGTTGTCTTTTTTTTCTTCTGGAGTATGCATTTGCTGCTTTGCGGCGCGCTTCGCCAGCAATTCTGTAATTTGTTGCTGGTAATCTTTCCGTTGTTGTGCTGTAGTTAGCTTCTTCTCTTCTGCCAATTCCTCACTTAACCCTCTGTAAAGGCTATAGCACATCACTAACAAGATAAGGGTGAATGGTAAACCCGTTATGATAACCCCCGTCTGCAAAGCCTGCAGCCCCCCACCTAGTAGCAATACCGCTGCAACAGTTCCCTCTGTCAGCGCCCAGAAAATGCGGATTCCTACCGGAGAATCAACCCTGCCGCCAGAGGTCAGGCTGTCTACTACCAGTGAGCCGGAGTCGGAGGAGGTCACGAAAAAGCCTGTTACCAGCAATATCCCTATCACGGAGAGAATGGTAGAAAAAGGAAGCTGCTCAAAAAAGACAAAAAGGGCTGTTGACATATCGGCGGTTACAGCTTCGGCTACGGCCGACTCACCGGCAAGGGCCTGGCGTAGTGCTGTGCTTCCGAATACCGACATCCACAAAAAAGATAGGAGCGAGGGAACAATTAGCACCCCAAGCACAAATTCGCGAATCGTGCGTCCTTTTGACACCCGCGCGATAAAAATCCCCACAAATGGTGCCCATGAGATCCACCAGGCCCAGTAGAAGACAGTCCAGTCGCCTTGCCAGTTGCGGGGAGAGAAGGCTTCATTCCAAAAAGCCAGCTGCATGAAATTGCCCAGGTATGAACCAGTATTTTGCACGTAAGAGCCCAGGATAAAGACAGTAGGCCCTAAGAGTAGTACCGCCACTAATATCACCATAGCAATGCGGATGTTCCACTCACTTAAGATGCGTACTCCTTTTTCCACGCCCGTTACTACCGAAATGGTGGCAATTGCCGTGATACCAGCAATCAGGCTGATCTGCGTGGTCACGTCATTATCAATGGCAGGGAATACATGGTGCACTCCGGAAGCTATTTGGCTAACCCCAATCCCAAGAGAAGTTGCCAAACCGAAAAGTGTGGCCAGTACAGCCAGAACATCAATAATATCGCCAATAAATCCATGAATGCGTTCACCCAGGAAAGGATAAAAGATGGAGCGCACGGTTAAAGGCAGCTTCCGGCTGTAGGTGAAGTAGGCGAGCGCCAGTCCTACGATGGCGTAAGTAGCCCAGGGGTGGAAGCCGTAGTGCAGAAAGGTGAAATTCATCGCTTGCCGAGCTGCTTCGGGCGTGCCCGGTTCACCAAGTGGGGGTGTCTGGAAATGAGTGAGGGGCTCTGCAACGCTATAAAACAAAAGTCCGATGCCCATACCGGCGCTAAACAACATAGCTAACCAGGAAGAGGTGCTGAACTCCGGCCTGGCCTCTTTGCCACCCAGACGTATAGTTCCGAACTTGCTAAAGGCCAGGTATAGGCAGAAAGCTATAAAAAAGTTCACACTTAAAATGAACAGCCAGCCCATACTGGACGTAACAGTAGCCTGTAACTCACTGAAGTAGACCTCTGCACTCTCCCTGTAAATAAGCACGAGTGTTATGGCGATGACCAGCAGGATAATAGATGGCCAAAAAACAGCTCCGTTCACTTCTAGGCCCAGGGACTTCTTCGTGTCGCTTCTTGTTACTTTACTCATCAATCTGTTCTTTTAGATTAGAAATAGTACCCCATGTTTATGTTGAAACGCAAATGCCAGTCCGTGTCTCCGGGGGTACCAGCAGCTAAAGCGTTTTCCCATTCAGGACCTAGCCAGGGATGGTTGTAGCCAAAGGCAGCATCTGTATAAATGTACATCGGTCCGGCAGTCCATAAAGCACCTACTACGTTCATGTGAGCGTTCTCGAAACTACTTACACGCTTGTTGTAGTAGCCGTAGTTATTATAGATTAGAACACTCTCCAATAAACGGGACTTTACAGGCAATAGGTAACCTACGCTGGCTGTATAAACCTCACCCTCCGTAGCGACATTGTAGCCGGCACCGTAAGCTCCCATTTCTACGAAATTGAGATCCTCCTCAAGCGGATACTTAGGGTCAACGCTATAAAACATAGCCTGTAGCTTTATACTCCAGGGGCTATCTTTCACTTCGTGCTCATAATGCAAAGCAGCAGCATACCTCGTTCCATTTTCACGTGTATCCAGGTTGTAGAGCAGTCCTCCCTGTACAGAGACTCCCAATTCATGGTGTAAGCTGTCTCCCAAGAGTCGAACTACTTTAAGATCTATCTGGTTATTTTCTTTGTTCCTACCGACAATGTCATATGAATACCGGTTAGGGCTAGCCTCTGCAAGGCCAAACACAAATTCCTCTGCATTTTTAAAGTAGGCTGCCTGCCATTGCCATTTTTTGCCTTCGTGCAAGTACTTCACCCCCATGTCATGGTCATCCTCAAAACCAATATAATAGGTCATGTTAAAGAAAAAGTTATTGGAGTTGTACTGCTGTATGCCGAAGGGCACCTGATGGAGGCCCACCTGCATTTGTGATTTATCCGAGAATTTATAGCCAAACCAGCCTTGCTTGAGAAAACCCCCACCAAATCCTGGTGCGTAATGCCGGTATTCTGCATTCAGTAAAATACCTTTGTATGCGGCCTCCACATTAAGTCGGAGCACGTCATAACCAAAGTCACCTCCCCGCTCCAGCTGATCATTCTTCCAGCTAGAAAGGTTGTAGTTAAAGCGCAAAGCTCCGCCTATTTTCAGGCTCGGCCTCTCTTCTGTCTTCTCTTCGGGGTATTGAGCGTAACATACTGCGCTGATAATACAGGCAAAAAATAGTAAAAGCACCCTTTGCATACATGAAGGATATAGCTATGCTCATAAAAAATATTACATAAGTTGGACGGTTATAAAACAGGAATGTTGCCAAAAATGGGTTAAAAGTAACTTCCTATACTTTTTGTGTGGTGATGAGCATACATAGGAAAGTTGCGGGTCCAGCAGGAAAGCTGTGGATTATTTTAAACAACACTAGGAAAAGGTTTGATGGAATAAACCAGGAGAAAATAATGATGGACTATTGCTGCTGAAGCATCATCATAATGGTATTCTTGGATAATTTCGAACTTCTTTTTCTTCTCCGCTTTTGCTGTTAATCAGGCGGCTGGGACGATTATTTTGGGCTACTTCATGCGCTTTTTCAAGCGCCTCTTCCTCATCCTGGAAAGCCTGTACCAGCTTACCATTGTGATCCAGCACACACCACTGGCTCTTACTTTCATCCCAATGAATGCGATAAATTTTCTCTTCTACATGCTTTTGGTTCCGGATTAAATCAAGAATCACTTTTCCATCGCTATAGCTGCCTCCAGGATAGGGCATAGGCAAAAGCGCAAAAAAGATGTAATACATTGAGAAGTATGTGAACTGGTAGGTGACAATGCCTGGCTCAATGAAATTATTATTGATCAAGTAAATTACTGCCACTACTGAAATAGCATTGAAGATTGCGCCCCCAGAAAAGATGAGGATATTGCTAAATCGTTTATTTCGCTTCAGGTTGTCAAATGTGCAAAGGCCGTACCAAAAATAATACGTTCGTACTTCAAGCATGCCTTTGCGGAATAGAACATCTCCAGTGCCTACCACAACTTTAATGTTTTTTCCGCCCATCAACCAGGCAAAGAAAACATGCCCTGATTCGTGCACAAACGAAATAATGGGCAGCACCAGAAAAAAGGCTAAAAAAAACTTTGGGATATCATCTATGCCAAACATACGCTTATTTCTTACGGCCTACTGATTCCGGTAGTTACTCTAAAGCTATTTTCTTGATCTAAGTTTTAGAGAGCAGTATTTCATTTTTTTGTTTTTGCTTTGAACATGCTTATGTTGTTATGATGATTCATTAGCTCTTTTACACTATCTTAAATAAGAAGTCAGCTTTTGATGCATGAGTAGAGCCACTAAGTGTGTTTTATGAAGGCCGCTTTGTTTCCACTCTAATGGACGCACAATGAATTAAAAGTATAAGCATTAATAAGACCAAGGTTTAAATCCTACGACCCCGACTACTAAAAAACGCATTTTCAGCTTGTAGAAGCGGTTTTTTCGTTTTGGAACCGCTAGTGAGAGTTGAAGTGAGATTAAAAACCATTTTAAGTTATTAGTTTAGAACAAAGCCAGTTATGGCAAGGCCAAAGCTTAAATCTCTGCCTCCGCCAACCATCTATCCCTTAGACAGGGATATGAGTACGCGCTGGTTTATTCAAATTTTCCATCTGGAATGAGGCAAAGCAAGAATATATTGGGAAATCCTTCCGGAGCTGGTCGAAATCTTCCGGTTTGGCGTCATGAATTTTGCTGTAGCTGTCGATGCCGACCACATCAAAGTGTTTGGCTGCTTTACGTAAAGTGGTAATGCCTTCCGGAGCTTCAGCGCTGTGCTGCATGCGGGCGCAGTTTTCGGGTGCTACGTACTGCTCCAGATAGCCTTTGCTGATCAGGGAGTCTTTTGCCATTTCCAGGGTGATATTGCAAATGCTGTAGCCTTGGGAGTCAAAGAGCTTCATCAGTTGGAAGAGCGACATGCTGATGGTGCCCTCAATTTATTCACCCTGGCTTTTGAGAGAAGCCTCTGCTCTATCTGAATTACCTCCGCAGGAAAAAGGCCTATGGCAGAGAGTACGGCAAATGTGAACAGGTTTGTTAATGCTCTCATTATATTTTATAGGTTATACAGTGTATAATTGAAAAAATATTTATCTGGTCCATTGAAACAGCTGGGGCTTGAAGGTAACCATGAAGAAGGCCCATGTCTGCAGTAAATCGCTATTGCCACCCGGTTTTACTACTTCCATGCCTTCGGTCATCAGGCTGTAGGAAAAACCCAGATTTAGGCTGGTATATGTGTTAGGGGCATAGGCCAGCAGCAGATCGTTCTCAAATCCCAGGTATTGTTCATTCAGTTGTCCTTCCACCAGGAGCTTGTTCTGTGAATAAAATAAATGGTAGTCAGCGCGCAGGGTCATTTTTTTAGTTACATCATAGAATATAAAAAGATAGGGCGCTATCAATCCTGCATTATTGAGGTCGCCCGGAAAGCGGGTAAAGTAATCCATAGAACCTAAAAAGCGGTGGTTTACCCCATAAAGCGCATCAAAGGAGTGAGATACTTCTTCATTTTTAGTACCATTATCCCCACTGAATACCTCTGCGCCTAAACGGAACGTCCAGTGTTTGGGTAGTTTGTAACTGGCTTCGGGCTGGTAATAATATGCCTGCACTTTATGGCCATCGGGTTTTTTACCATATTGATAGTAGGCAGCCAGTGTGAGATACAGGTTTTTATGCGTGTATTCTCCCCGGCCGCCACTGGTAAAGCGGAAATGGTTTTCTCTCGGATTGGCCTTATCCTGAAAGCCATCGCTGGCATTGATAGCGGTAAATGTAATGTTATCTGTGGCCTTGTATTTAAGGAAATAAGCAAACAGCGTTTTGTAGTTGCTGAAATCTGGTGAAAAATCAGTTGCAAAGAAGCGTTCATGGGCACCGGCCTCCTGGTTGAAGGCGCCAATCAGGTCTGTTTGCAGCCTGGGGGTATAGTACATGAAGCGTACCCCATCATGGGCACCCCCATTCTGCCGCCAGTCATTTTGAGCAAAAAGGCGTTGGTTATCGTACATTATTTTCTGTCTGCCAATTCTAACAGACAGGTTTTTGGCCAGAGTAGGCTCTACGTAGGCTTCGAATACCTGCAGGGTGCCTTCCGTGGAGCGGGGATCATCCTCCCCCCACACCCGAATATCCTGTATGGAGGTATGGAAGATAAAGCCTTCGCGCTGGTAATTAAGGTACAGTCGGCTTCGCTGATCAGTAAAAAAGGCTGGTTTGGTTTCTTCAGCACGTAGTTTTCGATAGCCGTTCCTGAATTCAGTTCTGGGCCTAAATTCCAGGCTTAGGGTAAGCGTTTCTTTTATTTCTTCAGCAGTGGTGGTACCGGGAGTTGCTATAGACTGTGCCTGCAGCAGCTGGCTAGTCGTAAGGACTAATATAAGGCTAAGGAGTACAGAGTTTTTCATCTTAGTCTTGATCTTGGGTAATTCTGAACGGAGAAAGCAAATTTTCGGGACCTATAAAAGTTGCCAGAGCATTTTTCATTTCCGGGAAGTGATTGTTACAAGGCTACTGCATGTGCAGATGGCAAAGCTGTTGTCAATAATCAGCAGGATTGCTTGAAGACAAGGCGTGCAGGAGGATTCTGGTGCTGTATCTAATCGCAGATGCTTAATTCACCTGTGATCTATAACAGTACCTGATGTATGGACGCCGTACTATATGGCATTGCTCAAGTGTTAAAAATGGTTGCATGTATAAAATATAATACTCTATAGGTATAGTAGAGATTTGCAAATCTATGTATTCTCTACTGACTTACTAGAGATTGCATAGAAAAAAATTATTTTATTTTTTTGAGCAGGTTTTCTTTTTCAACTAAGTCTTTGGGTGAGTGTTGTTTGAAATTTTCTACCAGGGTATCTCTTACCTGCTGAACGTGATGTATTCATTACGCGCAATTTTGCGGGCGAAAGATATGGACCTGACTTTGTGCAAACTTTTGAGCGAAAGCGGGAAACACATATCCTGCTGCTAACAGTATTGTACCGACTGGGCAACTATGAGGAAAGGGATAATTTGGAAAAGGAGCACTAAAAGGGAGTACTCCTGCCTATTTTGAGCTCTTTCATTTAAATTCCTCTGTTTAGGAATATCAAAATCAGTTTAACTTCCTGAATAACATTAAAGCTAATGAAAGCCTATTTATGTCTACAGAAACCAGATGCGACGGATGCAGGTTTGTGGTGGAATGGAAGTACCTTGCTGTAACTCCCACCGACAGCGGCCGAAATGACCTGAACAGTCCCAGCCCACCCCAAAATCCAAATTCGCTATCTTTCAGCTCTAAAGCTACTCCTTCGCTTTTCAGAACCGTATGCTCGTAAACTATTTCGCTCTCCAGCCAGGTGCTGGTCTGGAGGTAGTGATTGAAGTAACCTCCGGCATTTATAAAGAAAGTGTTGTTCCTGCCTGTGAAAGAGTATCTCAGCGCAACTGGCACCGATAAGGTTGTAAAATCGAAGAAGGTATCATGATAGTGCTGCCTAAAGGATTCATCAATGACCACCGATGAAGCAAAGCTTGATTTGAAATAATGAACTTCTGTCTGAAAAGCAATTCTTTCTCCTATTCGTGGAAAGTTGATGGCAAATAATGCGCCAACTGATGGATCAATGGAGCTGTACTGGTCGGCCAGATATGCATACCTGTCATCCAAAACAACTGTTCGAAGGGTGGTATGGGTAACAGCAGGAATGATTCCAAGTTCTGCCTTTATCCATGGCTTTTTTACTTTATAGATAACAGCATTGGCACCAACACATTCATTGTATCTGAGCACCAATTGAGTAAGTGCTTTTTCATTGAGATTCTTTATCTGATCAAGCCTAAAATCCAGCTTGCAGTCGGAAATCAGGTAAGAGAGCACTCCTTTCCATTTTACATCTTTCTTTAAGTAACTATATCCCTCTTTCTTAATCTCCCTTTCGTTTGAAGAAAGTGTATAAACTTCTCCTCCAGACTTTTGAACAAAAAACATAAACTCATGCATAAATAAGCTTAGTTCTCCCTGCACCAACACCTCTACAAAAGCATCTTCCATTATCTGGGAGGTAAAGAAGTTTTCACCCGCAATCCCATAGCCTAACAGTTCATCAGGTGTAAACTCAGTTACTTTTCCATCTTTGCTGAATCTGCAGCTTTTATAGTTAAATGCATTGGCTCTATCGTCTATTGTTCCATAAAGCGTATCCTTACTAATTGTTATGATGAAGCCTTCTTTAAAATCAGATTGCGCGGCAACTTTGGAAATGATGAGGAACAAAAACACAAACAACAAGAGAACGTTCTTTTTCATATACAAGGGATTTGCTTAGCTCGACTTTAGCATTTTTTGAGATTGAAAAGAGAACTCAATAGGTAAGATTGATGGTATAATAAGTGACCAAACTTTCTATTACCATGAATACTTTTCCTATTGAGTTCATAGAGATAAT
>JAESGL010000199.1_pt1 | contig 62611 bp, 69 predicted proteins | sample 9269711 | NCBI WGS metagenome assembly JAESGL01 (sample SAMN14515918, study PRJNA621676) | algae metagenome | isolation source: Kastovskya adunca ATA6-11-RM4 and co-occurring heterotrophs from soil and... | place: Chile: Atacama Desert | collected 2011-06-27 | reverse complement strand
GCCAGCACCACGTCGGCAGTGCGCTCGTCCAGATTGCCGGTCGGCTCGTCCGCCAGCACCAGCGCCGGGCGATTGGCCAGCGCGCGGGCGACCGCGACGCGCTGCTGCTCGCCGCCCGACAACTGGCTCGGCCGATGGTCGAGCCGATGCCCCAGCCCCAGCGCCGTCAGCAGCGATTCCGCGCGGGTCCGCGCCGTGTCCATGGTCGCGTCCTTGATCACCTGCGGCAGCACGACATTCTCGGTCGCGTTGAAATCGGGCAACAGGTGGTGGAACTGATAGACAAAGCCCAGCGCATCGCGGCGCAGGCGGGTGCGCCCGTCATTGTCGAGCTTCGCCGCTTCCTCGCCGGCGATGCGGATCGATCCGTCGAACCCGCCTTCCAGCAGGCCGACCGCCTGCAACAGCGTCGACTTGCCCGAGCCCGATGGGCCGAGCAGCGCGACGATCTCGCCCGGCCCGACCGTCAGGTCGACGCCGCGCAGCACGTCGATCGTGACGCCGCCCTGGGTGAAGCTGCGGGACAGGCCGCTGACCTTGAGGACATCATTCATAGCGCAGCACCTGGACCGGATCGGTATTGGCAGCCTTGAAGGCCGGATAGAGGGTGGCGAGGAAGCTGAAGACCAGCGCCATCAGACAGATGATCACGATCTCGACCGGATCGGGCTTGGACGGCAATTCGGTCAGGAAGCGGATCGAGGGATCCCACAGATTCTGCCCGGTCACGAACTGGATCATATTCACCACGCTCTGGCGGAAGAAGAGGAAGGTGAAGCCCAGCGCCATGCCGGCGACCATGCCCAGCGTGCCGATGGTCACGCCCACCGTCATGAAGATCTTCACCAGCCCGCTCCGGCTCGCCCCCATGGTGCGCAGGATCGCGATGTCGCGCGTCTTGGCGCGCACCAGCATGATCAGCGAAGACAGGATGTTGAACACCGCGACCAGCACGATGATCGACAGCACGACGAACATCGCCACCCGCTCGACCGCCAGCGCCTCGAACAGGCTGGCATTCATCTGGCGCCAGTCCTGCACCACGGCGCGGCCCGCGACCTTGGCCGCCAGCGGCTCCAGGATCGCCCCGACCTTGTCGGCATTGACGGTCTCGACCTCGATCATGCTGACGACATCGCCCAGCAGCAGCAGCGTCTGTGCATCCTCGATCGGCATGACCACGAAGGCCTTGTCATAATCATAGACGCCGACCTCGAAGATCGCCGCCACCTGATAGGAAATCTGGCGGGGAACGGTGCCGAACGGCGTCGACCGGCCCGCCGGGTTCATGATGCTGATATGGTCGCCGACCTGGATGCCCAGATTTTCGGCCAATCGCACACCAATGCCGACCTTCTCGCTATTGGCGGTCAGCGCATTGAGGTCACCGGCGACGATCTTGCCCTTGAGCGTCGTGTTGCTGCGGATGTCGGGCACGGTCATGCCGCGCACCAGCACGCCTTCCACTCGTCCCTGATAGCTGCCGAGCAGGGGCTGCTCGATCAGCGGGGTCGCGCTGGTGACGCCCGGCGTCGCCTTCGCTTCCTTCAGTACATCGCGCCAGTCGGGCAGGCGCCCGCCATAGCCCTGCACCACGGCATGGCCGTTGAGGCCGACAATCTTGTCGAACAGCTCCGCGCGGAACCCGTTCATGACGCTCATGACGATGATGAGCGCGGCGACTCCGAGCATGACCGCGGCCAGGCTGATGCCGGCGACGAGGAAGATGAAGCCTTCCCCCTTGCCCGGCAGCAAATAGCGCTTGGCGATCATGCGTTCGTAGCGGGATAGAATCATGGTGGCGCGAATGGCCCTTCTGGTAGTGATGCGGCCGGTCTAGCAGGCTGAGCCTTAACGGCAAGGATTGCGGAATTGTTGCACGCGGGACACAGGCCGATACAGAAAATCACAGAGCCCGGATTTTGCCCGTGACAGCAGGCTGCGCCAGTCATAGCAAGGCTCCCGAGGCACAGGCAAAAGGCCGTGGTTCAGGGATACTGCTTCCCACTTCAAGCTTAGGGGGCTGAGAAGTCGGTAGAGGCAGGCCAAGGGGGAGACGAGCAATCGTCCATTAAGTGCCCGGATCGCGAAAGCGGCCCGGGCACTTTTTTGTTCGGCGACTCTTGGGCGCCCTTCCCGCTTAACTTCGCACATTTCCCGCACATCTTGGCATTTTCGGATTCAAGACGGAAATTTTGTTACGCTTCCGACCATTTTCCGTGCCCTCTTCTCGCCAGTCTATCGCCTGCGGGCGCTGTAGGACAGGCGGCGCGATGCTTCGCCCTGCCCCCTCTTGAACAACGCAAAGAGCCAACCATATCAATCCCGTCCGGCCGCCACATGGGGCCGGGCGCAAGCATAGGCCGGACGCCGAAGACCGGGTCCGGCAGGATCATTTTGCTCTGTTGGAGATTATGAGCATGCGTGGTTTCGACCTTACCCCCTATCGCCGCTCGACCGTCGGCTTCGATCGTCTGTTCGACCTGATCGAGAATAATGCCCGTCTGGCGCAGGGCGACAATTACCCGCCCTTCAACATCGAACGCCTGGCCGAGGACCGCTATCGCGTCACCCTGGCCGTCGCCGGCTTCCGTCCCGAGGAAATCGACATCACCGCCCAGCAGAACCTGCTCCAGGTGATCGGCCGCAAGGATGAGACCAACGCCGACCGTTCCAAGTTCCTGCATGTCGGCATCGCCAATCGCAGCTTCGAGCGCCGCTTCGAACTGGCCGATTTCGTCCGCGTCGAAAAGGCGGACCTGGCCGACGGCCTGCTGGTGATCGAACTGGTGCGCGAAGTGCCCGAAGCGATGAAGCCCAAGAAGATCGCCGTGAATGGCGGCCATCTGGTCGACATCAACAAGGATCGCGACGCCGCCTGATCCGGCCACCCGAAACAAGCACAGGGCGCGACCGCAAGGTTGCGCCCTTCTTGCTGCCCGCTGGTCAGCGCGCCTGTTGCGGTGGCGGCATCGGTATCGCACTGATCGCGACATTGCCGAACATCACCAGCCCCGCGACGATCATCAGCACCCCGCGCTTGCGGTCGCCGCGCTTCACGATCGCGTAAATTCCCCCGCCGGTCAGCAGGATACCCGCCAGCATCAATATCGAAAGGATCATCCCCGCCATGGGCCAGTCCATAGGCGCCTAGCTGGACTGTGGCAATTGGCGGCCCATGCCCCTATGAGGCGCGCAGAAACGAATCACCCCAAGCCGCAGGGGAACGCACCCATGAAAATCGCCATCGCTTCCGATCATGCCGCCGTCGACCTGAAGGCCGAACTTGCGCAATGGTTGCGCGACGAGGGCCATGAGGTCGCCGACCTCGGCCCGGCCACCGCCGACCGCGTCGATTATCCCGATTTTGGTTACAAGCTCGCGACCGCCGTCGCATCGGGCGAAGCGGAACGCGGCATCGCGCTTTGCGGTTCGGGCATCGGCATCTCGATCGCCGTCAATCGCAACCCGGCCTGCCGCTGCGCCCTGGTCGGCGAACCGCTGTCGGCCGCGCTGTCGCGCGAGCATAATGACGCCAATGTCCTGGCCATGGGTGCGCGCCTGACCGGCGTCGACATGGCCAAGGCCTGCGTCACCGCCTTCCTCACCACCGAGTTCGGCGGTGGCCGCCATGCCGGCCGCGTCGAAAAACTGTCCCAGCCCGCGCTCTGAAAGGACTTGAGATGAGCACCGAAACCCTCACCCAGCCCAACCTGTCCGACATTCGTTCGGAAGGCTATTTCACCGCAGGCCTGGCTGCTGCCGATCCGGCCGTGTTCGCCGGCGTCGCCCAGGAACTGAAGCGCGAGCAGACCCAGATCGAGCTGATCGCGTCGGAAAATATCGTGTCGCAGGCCGTGCTCGAAGCGCAGGGCAGCGTCTTCACGAACAAATATGCCGAAGGCTATCCGGGCAAGCGCTATTATCAGGGCTGCGCCCCGTCGGACGTGGTGGAACAGCTCGCCATCGACCGCGCCAAGGAGCTGTTCGGCTGCCAGTTCGCCAACGTCCAGCCCCATTCGGGCGCGCAGGCCAATGGCGGCGTGATGCTGGCGCTGGTCAAGCCCGGCGAAACCATCATGGGCCTGTCGCTCGACGCCGGTGGTCACCTGACCCATGGTTCCAAGCCCAGCATGTCGGGCAAGTGGTTCAACGCCGTGCAATATGGCGTGCGCGAAGACACCCATCTGATCGACTATGACGATGTCGAGCGTCAGGCGATCGAATGTAGCCCCAAGCTGATCATCGCCGGCGGCAGCGCCTATCCGCGCCAGATCGACTTCGCCCGCTTCCGCGCGATCGCCGACAAGGTCGGCGCGCTGTTCATGGTCGACATGGCCCACTTCGCCGGTCTGGTCGCCGGTGGCGCCCATCCCTCGCCCTTCGGCCATGCCCATGTCGTGACCACCACCACGCACAAGACGCTGCGTGGTCCGCGTGGCGGCATGATCATGACCGATGACGAAGCGATCGCGAAGAAGATCAACTCGGCGATCTTCCCCGGCCTTCAGGGCGGCCCGCTGATGCACGTGATCGCCGCCAAGGCTGTCGCTTTCGGCGAAGCGCTGCAGCCCGAATTCAAGACCTATGCCCAGGCGATCGTCACCAATGCGAAGGCACTGGCCGGCAAGCTGGAGCAGCGCGGCCTGGCCGTGGTCTCGGGCGGCACCGACACCCACCTCGCCCTTATCGACCTGCGCCCCTATGGCATTTCGGGCAAGGATGCGGACGAGGCGCTGGAGCGCAGCTTCATCACCTGCAACAAGAATGGCGTGCCGGGCGATCCGCTGCCGCCGACCAAGACCAGCGGCATCCGCGTCGGTTCGCCGGCCGGCACCACCCGCGGCTTCGGCGTCGCCGAGTTCGAGGATATCGGTGACATGATCGCCGACGTCCTGGAAGGGCTGCGCGACAATGGCGAACATGGCGATGCCGCCGTCGAAGCCAGCGTCCGCGAGCGTGTCGCCGCGCTCTGCGCCCGCTTCCCCATCTATCAGGGGTAAGTCCGCTTGCGCTGCCCTTTCTGCGCCCATGAGGACAGCCAGGTGAAGGACAGCCGGCCGACGGAGGATGGCAATGCCATTCGCCGTCGCCGGCAGTGCGAAGCCTGCGGCGCGCGCTTCACCACCTTCGAGCGCATCCAGTTGCGCGACATCTGGGTGGTGAAGAGCGAAGGCCGCAAGGAAGCGTTCGAGCGCGACAAGCTGGCCCGCTCGATCGGCATCGCCTGCCGCAAGCGGCCGATCGACCCGAGCCGGATCGAGAAGCTGATTTCGGGCATCCAGCGCCAGCTGGAAACCAGCGGCGAAAGCGAGATCCCGGCGCGATCGATCGGCGAGATGGTGATGGAGGGGCTCAAACGCCTCGACAGCGTCGCCTATATCCGCTTCGCCAGCGTCTACAAGGACTTCACCGACGCCCGCGACTTCGAGGATTTCGCCAGCACGGTGAAGGAGGTCGGGAGTGAGTGAGACGGAAGGCGCTATAATCTTCCGTTCAGCCTGAGCGAAGTCGAAGGCCCCAACCGAGCGAAGCGAGGGCGAGGAGACGGCATGGCGTTCTATTGCTATATCCTGCGATGCGCGGACGGCTCCTATTATACGGGCCACACCGACGATCTCGACGCCCGCTTCGCCGCCCATCAATCGGGCATCACCAAGGGCTACACATCGGAACGGCTGCCGGTCGAACTGATGTGGTCCGCCGAATTCCCGACCCGCGCCGAGGCGCTGGCCAGCGAGTTGCAGATCAAGGGCTGGTCACGCAAGAAGAAGGAAGCCTTGATCGCGGAAGACTGGCAGAAGCTCAAGGCGGCTTCCATCTCACCCACTTCGCCTTCGCTCAGTGACGCCCTTCGACTTCGCTCAGGGCGAACGGAAGTGGAGGCCGACGAGAAAATTGGTTCCATGAATAACGAAATCTCTCCCCTCCCCCCCGTCATCGTCCTGGTCCGCCCGCAACTGGGCGAGAATATCGGCAAGGCGGCGCGCGCGATGCTGAATTTCGGGCTGACCGAGATGCGGCTTGTCTCCCCGCGCGACGGCTGGCCCAATCCCGATGCCGGCCCGGCGGCGGCTGGTGCGGACTTCATCCTGGACCAGGCGCAGGTCTATGAGACGCTGGCCGACGCGGTCGCCGACTGCGCCCATGTCTATGCCACCACCGTGCGCAAGCGCGGCGTCACCAAGCCGGTGGTCACGCCGGAGGAAGCTGCGCAGGAAATCCATGCCGCACAGGGCCGCTGCGCCTATGTGTTTGGCCCGGAACGCTCCGGGCTGGAGACCGAGGATGTGGCGCTCGCCCGCAAGATCCTGACCGTGCCGATCAATCCGGAATTCGGATCCCTGAACCTCGCCCAGGCGGTGATCCTGTGCGCCTATGAATGGTCCAAGCAGGCCAATCTGGCGCAACCGACCGTAACCGAGCTGGGCGAGCCCGCGCCGCAGGAGGAGCTGGAAGGCATGATCCTGCAGCTCAACACGCTGCTGGAAAAGGTCGGCTATTTCTTCCCCCCCGACCGCGCGCCCGCAACCAAGCTGACGCTGCGCAACCTGCTTACCAAGCCGGGCTGGAACCATCTGGAGGTGCGCACGCTCCGCGGCGTGCTGTCGCACCTCAACCGACCGCGCGAGCGTTAACCCCGCGTGCGGTCATACTCGGCCATTTCATAGGCGATCGAGGCTTCGACCAGCTGCTCCCACAGCTCCGCGATCACGTCGCCGGGCGCGCCCAGCCGCTCGGCCTCCGCGCGGGCATTGTCGATCACCTGACGCTTGCGCGCCTCGTCGCGGACGGCGCCACGATCCGGCTTGATCCGGGCGGCAGCGCGCATATGGGCGAAACGCTGGTCGAGCAGGGCGACGAGCTGGCGGTCGAGGGCGTCGACACCGGCGCGCACCTCGATCATGCTGGTATAGTCTTCGGGCTTCATGGCCGCCGGATTAGGCCGCGCTCCCCTGGCTGTCGAGGCTTGACATAACATCAGACCTTCTCCATAGGCGCGCCTTCGCGATTGGCCCCGCATCCCGGTGAAGCGGCGGCCCTGTCCCTGAAATATGGAAACAGGCGATGACCGGGAAGCCTTCGTCCTCCGCTTGCTGCGGACCTCGGTTCATCGGATCCGGAGGGCGGATAACGTAGTATGCAGTTGTAAGGAATTAGGTATGTCGAAGCGCTCTAGCGCCAAGTACAAGCTCGACCGTCGCATGGGCGAGAACATCTGGGGTCGCCCGAAGAGCCCGGTCAACAAGCGCGAATATGGCCCCGGTCAGCACGGCCAGCGCCGCAAGGGCAAGATGTCGGACTACGGCATCCAGCTGCGCGCCAAGCAGAAGCTGAAGGGCTATTACGGCGACATCACCGAAAAGCAGTTCAAGAAGAACTATTTCGAAGCCAGCCGCATGAAGGGCGACACCGGCCAGAATCTGATCGGTCTGCTGGAGCGCCGCCTGGACGCCGTCGTGTACCGCGCCAAGTTCGCGCCGACCATCTTTTCGGCGCGCCAGATCGTTTCGCACGGCCACATCTATGTGAACGGCGTGAAGTGCAACATCGCCTCGCGTCTGGTGAAGCCGGGCGACGAAATCACCCTGGGCAAGAAGGCGCAGGAAATGGCGCTGGTTCTCGAAGCGCAGAGCCTGCCCGAGCGTGACATCCCCGACTATGTCGCCCCCGACGGCGCCACCAAGGTCACCTATGTCCGCGTTCCGACGCTGGACGAAGTGCCCTACCCGGTGAAGATGGAACCGAATCTGGTCGTCGAATTCTATTCGCGCTAATCGGTCTTTCCGGACAGAATTTGGAGAAGGGCGGCCCCGCAAGGGACCGCCCTTTTTCTTTGGCCTTTCCTTGACCATTTTCTTTACCTTGTAACAATCTTGCCTTGCCCCCGGCGCGATGGCATCACCCCGCCATCCTATCCAACCAAGGGTCATTTCCATGCGCAGCTCCGTCGCGGCGATTGCCGCCGTTCTCGCCCTTTCCGCTCCCGCCCTGACGCCCGCCGTCGCGCTGGCCGCCCCGGCCGCCAAGAGCGACGCCGCCCCCTCGATCGACACGATGAAGCGGCTGGTGAAGGAATTGTCGTCCGACGCTTATGAGGGCCGCGCGCCCGGCACCGTGGGCGAGGAAAAGACGCTGGCGCTGCTGACCGCCGAGTTCGAGAAGCTGGGCCTCAAACCCGGCAACAAGGGCAGTTGGTTCCAGGATGTGCCGCTGGTCGAGATCACCGCCAAGAATGTCTCGGCCCTGAGCTTCATGGGTGGCAAGGCGCCCATCACCGCCACCTATGGACCGGAAATGGTGATCGGCACCTATCGCACCACCCAGCCCCGGATCGAGGTCAAGGACAGCCCGGTGGTGTTCGTCGGCTATGGCATCAACGCCCCGGAAAAGGGCTGGAACGACTATGCCGGCCTGGACGTGAAGGGCAAGACCGTGCTGATCCTGGTCAATGACCCGGATTATCAGACGCCGGGCCTGACCGGTCCGTTCAATGGCCGCGCCATGACCTATTATGGCCGCTGGACCTACAAGTTCGAGGAAGCCGCGCGTCAGGGCGCCGCCGCCGCGATCATCATTCATGACACGGAACCCGCCGCCTATGGCTGGAACGTCGTCCAGTCGAGCTGGACCGGGTCGCAGCATGTCGCCGACAATCCGGGCGGCAATGCCGACCAGTCGGCCGCGATCGGCTGGATCCAGAAGGACAAGGCCGCCGCCCTGTTCGCCGACGCCGGCCTCAACCTCGACCAGCAGATGGCCGCCGCCAAGCAGAAGGGTTTCAAGGCCGTGCCGCTGGGCGCGATCAAGGCCAATGTCTCGTTCGACAATGACCTGCGCAAGCATGCGTCGAAGAATGTCGTCGCCCTGCTGCCGGGCAAGACCAGGCCCGACGAATATGTGCTTTACAGCGCCCATTGGGACCATCTGGGCCATTGCCAGGCGGCGCCCGACGGCGACGATATCTGTAACGGCGCGGTCGACAATGCCACTGGCACCGCCGCGCTGGTCGCCCTGGCCCAGGCCAATGTGAAGGCCGGCCCGTCCGACCGCAGCCAGGTGTTCCTGGCCGTCACCGGCGAGGAATCGGGCCTGCTGGGTTCGGCCTATTATGGCAACAACCCGGTCTTCCCGTTCAGCAAGACCGTCGGCGGCGTCAACATGGATGCCTTGAGCGTCGCGGGCCTCGCCAAGAATGTCGTCGTCATCGGCAAGGGCAAGTCACAGCTCGACGCCTATCTCGACCGCGCGCTGGGCGCGCAGGGCCGCGTCGCCACGCTCGAACCGACCCCGGAAAAGGGCTATTATTACCGTTCCGACCATTTCAGCTTCGCCAAGCATGGCCTGCCGATGCTCTATTTCGAGGGTGGCGAGGATCTGGTGAAGGGCGGCACCGCCGCCGGCATGGCCGCAGCGGAGGATTATACCGAGCATCGCTATCACGGCCCCAAGGACGAATATGATCCCAACTGGGACTGGACCGGCGTCGCCGCCGACCTGAAGCTCTATTATGATGTCGGCCGCGCGCTCGCCAACACCACCGACTGGCCCAACTGGGTCGATGGCGACGAATTCCGCGCCATCCGCGACAAGAGCCGCGCAGGCAAATAAGCATCGTCAAGGCCGGGGACAGCATGGGGCGCTGTCGCCGGCCTTTCATCTTCGGGGCTATAAGGGGGATCATGACCCAGAAATTCGACCGGCGCATGTTGCCGATCACATCGGCCATGGCGGCGGCCCTGCTCGCCACCGGCTGCTCGCGCAGCCCCGACACGGCCAACCGCGACGTGCGTGTATGCCGCGATGCGCAGGGGCGCCGGGTCGAGGACCGCAATTGCAGCTGGGGCAGCAGCGGCGGCGGCCATGGCTGGTATTATCTGGGCCGGGGCAGCGCGGTCGCGCGCGTGGGCGAACGGGTCAGTGGCGGGTCGATCGCCCCCTCCTATGGCCATAGCTACAGCCCGGCATCCTCGGCCAATGTGACGCGCGGCGGCCTTGGCCTGTCTGGGCGCAGCGGCCACAGCTGATGGAACGGATCGCCTGCACGCCGCGCCCGCACTGGCAGGCCCGCGTCGAGCATCTGGGTCTGGTCTGGCATGGCGCCGATGCCCAGCCCTATTGGGATGAAAGCGCCTGCTATCGCTTCAGCCCGGACGAGATCGCGGAGATCGAGCAGGCGACCGCCGAACTCTATCGCCTGTTCCTTGCCGCTGGCCAGCATGTGCTGGATCAGGATCTGCTCGGCAGCTTCGGCATTCCCGATTTCTGTCATCAGGCGATCCGCGAGGCGTGGGATGGAGAACCGGCCGCGCTCAACTATGGCCGCTTTGACCTCGGCTATGACGGCGCCGGTCCGCCCAAATTGTTCGAATTCAACTGCGACACGCCGACCAGCCTGCTGGAAGCATCGGTGATCCAGTGGGACTGGAAGGAGGCCGTCTTTCCCGCCGCCGACCAGTTTAACAGCCTGCACGAGCGGCTGGTCGACCGCTGGCGCGCCATCGCCCCGCCGCGTGGCACGTCGATGCTGCATCTCACCTATGTCGACGGCAATATGGGCGAGGATGCGGTGACCGTCGCCTATATGGCCGACACGGCGCGCGAAGCGGGCATCGACACCCAGTTGATCCAGACCCAGCAACTGGGCTGGGACCACGCCCGCCGCCGCTTCGTCGATCTCGACAATCGGCCGATCGATGCCCTCTTCCACCTCTATCCCTGGGAATGGATCGTCCATGAACCCTTTGGCCGGGAAGTGGTGGAAAGCCTGTCCTCCACCCTGTGGATCGAGCCGATCTGGAAGATGATCTGGAGCAACAAGGCAATCCTGCCGATCCTGTGGGACCTGTTCCCCGGCCACCCCAATTTGCTGGAGGCCAGCCGCGTCGCCATGACGGGCGATCATGTGGTGAAACCGCTGCTGTCGCGCGAGGGCGCCAATATCCGCCTCGTCCAAGATGGCGAAACGGTCGCCCAGAGCGGCGGCGACTATGGCGAGGAAGGCTTCATCTACCAGCGGCTCTATACCCTGCCCGGCGCGGGCGACCGGCGGCCGGTGCTGGGCAGCTGGGTGGTGGATGGCGACCCGGCCGGCATGGGCATTCGCGAGGATGGGCCGATCACCGGCAATGCCGCGCGCTTCGTGCCGCACATCATCGGCTGAAGGTTCAGCGCGGGTTCAGCGCTTGGGGCTGACCGTGCCCCGTCCTGTAGGAGCAACGCCATGCGCATCCCCCTTGCCCTGCCCAGCCTGTTTCTGACCGCCCTCGCCCTGCCCGCCGCGCTGCCCGCGCAAATCGCGCCCAAGACAGAGCCGACCGCACCGCCCGGCCCGGTCAATGTCCGGGTCGAGCCTCGGCCATCCGGCGATTATGAACTGGACCGGGCGCGCGAGGACATACGCGACGGACGCAAGAGCGGCTCGCTCAGCAGGAAACAGGCCCGCGCGCTCCGGCGAGAGGTCGCCCGCGCCGACGCCCAGGCCGATCGCAACGCCCGCGATGGCCTCAGCTATTCCGAACAGCGCGAAATCGACATGCAAGGCCGCGCTCTCCAGAGCCTGACCCAAGCCCAGCGCAGCCAGCCGGGCGGAAAACGGCCTTAGAGGATTTTGATGTATGGGTTGGCGACGGCTTGAAGTAGTTAGGAGGTTAGGGTCAGGATCCATTGATATGGGCGTTGCGATCTGATTCATGCTCCGTGAGGAGACTGGAATTGAGTGACCTGTATTGGCTGACGGACGACCAGATGGCGCGGCTTGAGCCGTATTTCCCCAAGAGCCATGGCAAGCCCCGGGTTGATGATCGACGGGTGTTGAGCGGGATCATCTTTGTGAACCGTAACGGGCTGCGCTGGTGGGATGCACCGAAGGATTATGGTCCGCACAAGACGCTCTACAATCGCTGGAAGCGGTGGAGCGATAAGGGCGTGTTCCTGCGGATGATGGAAGGTTTGGCTGCGCCTCAGTCTTCCGAACGCAAGACGGTGATGATCGACGCGACCTATCTGAAGGCGCACCGCACGGCATCAAGCCTGCGGGTAAAAAAGGGGATGCTGGCCGCCTGATCGGACGCACGAAAGGCGGCATGAACACCAAGCTTCATGCCGTGACGGATACCAATGGTCGCCCGATCTGCTTCTTCATGACTGCGGGCCAGGTCAGCGATTATATCGGTGCTGCTGCTCTTCTCGACGAGCTTCCCAAAGCCCAATGGCTGCTGGCCGACCGGGGCTATGATGCCGACTGGTTTCGTGACGCCTTGCAGGAAAAGGGTATCAAACCGTGCATCCCGGGCCGGAAATCCCGGAGCAAACCCGCCAAATACGACAAGTGTCGCTACAAACGGCGCAACCGCATCGAGATCATGTTCGGACGCCTCAAGGATTGGCGCCGGGTTGCTACCCGCTACGATCGATGCCCGACAGCCTTCTTCTCCGCCATCGCCCCCGCTGCCACCGTCATCTTTTGGCTTTGATCAACGAGTCCTGACCCTAAGTACGCTGCGCTCCGAACCACGGAAAACCACCATTTTCGTCACGTCATCATCTGAATGTCTATCGTCCCTAGATCAACCCTCGCACGATCCAGCCCGGCAGCGTCGCGATCGCCAGCAAAGTCCCCAATGGCACCCGGCTCTGCCCCTGCACCGCCCGGCCCAGCGCCAGCGCCACCAGCGCCCCCGCAAGTCCCAGCGAGGCGGCGATCAGCAGGATGAAGGGCAGCGCCTGCCAGCCCAGCCATGCGCCGATCGCGCCGAGCAGCTTCGCGTCGCCCAGCCCCAGCCCTTCACGCCCGCGCAGCGCGCGATAGCCGAGCCCGATCGTCAGCAGCCCCAGATAGCCCGCCGCCGCGCCGATCACCCGGTCGACCAGCGCGACGTCCGTGGTCCACAGCCCCAGGGTGAAGCCCAGAAAGGCCAGCGGCAGGGTCAGCGCATCGGGCAGCCAGAAATGGCGCCAGTCCAGTAGCGCCAGGGTCAGCAGCAGCCAGCCGAGCAGCGCCCAGCCGATGCCGCCCAGATCGGGCACGAAACCCAGCGCCAGCGCGCCGATGATGGCGCAGCCCGCCTCCACCCGGCCATGGAGCGGATCGATCGCCACGCCGCAGGTCCGGCATCGGCCGCGCTGCACCAGCGCGCTCAGCATTGGCACCAGGTCGATCGGCCCCAGTAGCCGGCCACAGCCATCGCAGGCCGATCGGCCGTGCATCACGCCGCGGCCCTGCGGCCAGCGCAGGATCAGGGTGGCGAGGAAGCTGCCCGCGATCGCACCCGCGACCGCGCCGACCAGGGCCGCCCAGGGATGGATCACAACGTCCCTTCGACCTTCAGCACATAGGCGTTGCCGACCGTGGCAAAGCCCGCCTGCCCCAGCGTCCCGGCTAGCGCCGGGTCGGCCGTTTCCACCCGCATTTCGGCGATATAGCGGCCCGATCGCCAGATGCGCAGGTTGATCTTTTCCATTCCCGACTGGCTGACCAGCGGCAGCAGCAGCGCGTCACCATCGCAGGCGACCGTGCCCGACAGCCCCTGCGACAGGTTCAGCCCGGCAATCTGCGTCGCCATCCGCGCCCGCACCCGGCCTTCGGCATGGCCGCAGACATCGCCGCGATAATAGCCACTGACATCCTCCATCATCAGCCCGCTGACCGGCAGCGGCGCGAAGGTGCGACCCAGCGGCACCGAACCGGTCACGTCATCTATGCCGATCCGGTCGAGGCCGACGGTCAGCGCCCCTTGGATGTCGTCGGGCTGGCCGCGATGCCGGGCGATGTCGAACCGCGCCCGGCCGACCAGCAACGAGACAGGCGACAGGCCGGCGCGCACCGACCCCATCGGCATTTCACCCAGCATCAGCTGGTCGATCCGCCCGCTCCACACGCTGCCGCGTATCTCGCGCGCAGCCAGGCCCAGCCGGTCGAGCTGCGCCAGCCCCAGCGCCACCCGCATCGGAATGAAGAGGATCAGGCCAAACACGAACAGCGCGGTAAGGATGATGCGCATCCGGCGCGACAGGATCAGCCCCTTCATTGGCCGCCTCCGCGCACCAGCACCGCCTGCACCGACACGCTGCCCGCCGTCGGCGAGGGCCGCGCACTCATCGTCTCGACGCGCAGCCCCTGCGCCTCCAGCCCCGCGATCCAGCTCATCATCGCCACCGGTCGGACCGAGGCGATGGCGATCTCCATCCGGTCATTGCCCTGCGGCTGCGCCCGCTCCAGCGTCAGCCCGGCCTCGCCCGCGCTCTGGCCGACAAATTGTTCGATCGGGACGGCCGGGCCGGTCGGCGCGGGCCTGCGCGGCAGATGCTTCAGCAGCTTCACCTTGGCGCGGATCGCCGCGTTGCGATCGGTCGCCTCGCGCAAAGCATCGCGGGCGGACCGCTGCGCATGGGTCAGCGGCCGGGCCACGCCCAGCCACAATATGACCACCGCCAGCAGCGCGAACATCACGCCCAGCATCCATTGCTCGCGCGGCGACCGCTCGATCCAATAGGCTTTCATCCTGTCCATCATGACCGCACCGTAATATCTGCCAGCGTGCGCCCGCCCGGATCCTGGGACGGGGTCGCCGTGATCGTGTAACCGGCCGCCTGCAGCGCCAGCAGCACGATGTTGATGTCATCCGCCTTGGCGGCGGCCAGCGTCGCGCGCAGCATGCCATCGGGATCACGCGACAGCGACGTCAGCGACACGCCCGGTGCATCCTGCATCGCGCTCATCAGGCCCGCGACCGGCGCGGTGAAGGCATAGGCGCCGGCTCCGCGCGCGGCGAGTTGCCGGTCCATCTCCGCCTCGACCTGCATCACGTCGTTCGCCTCGGGCAGCACCTGCCGCGCCAGCAGCAGGCTTTCGCCATCGACCTGGCTGGCGGCGACATTCTGCCGCACCAGGGTCACCAGGCTGATGAGCAGGCTCGCCAGCAGGATCAGACCGCACCAGATCGCGATCCGGCCCAGCGCCCGCGTATCGATCTGCCGCCGCACCCGCTTGGCGAAATCACCCTGGCGCAGGTCGATCGGCGGCGCATCGAGTGCGGCAACCAGCCGCGCTTCGATCTCGTCCGCCCCAACCTCCCGCACCGGCGCATCGCCGATCAGTTCAGGCAGCGCCATATCGACGGTCAGCGCCATGTCAGGACCGCGCAATACCGATGCCCCGCCAATAATTCCGGATGCAAAACCATTATCACTTTCCGGCAACAGCAGCGCCGCCGGCACGATGATGTCCGGGTCCAGCCCATGATGCTGCGCCCATAGCAGCCAATGCTGCATGTCGCTGCGCGCCGCGACCGCCACGATATGCGGGCGGGCGGGATCGTCATTCTCGTCGGCGGCGGCGAACAGCTGGTCGGACGGCAGGATGGCACCGGCCAGCGCGCCCAGCCGCGCCGCCGCCCGCCCCTGCCGCGCCGGCAGGTCGGGATGCGACACCCAGTGCAGCGCCACCAGCGCGGCCGGCGGCACCAGCATCACCCGCGCCTTGTCGGGCAGCGCGGCAAGGCCACAGGCGGCCAACCAGTTGGCACCGGCACCGGTCTGGACGACCGCGCCGTCCACCACCCGCATCCACAGCGGCGCCTCCTCCGCCCCCTCGGGCAGGGCAATGATCAGGGCATCGGCCGAACTCATGCGCCCGCCCCCCAATCGCGCCGCACCAGCCGGATCGGCGGTTGCCGGGCATCGATCAGCCCGCGCTCCACCACTTGCGTTCCCCCTACATTCACCGACACGTCCACTCTGAAAAATCCCGTCGTCAACTTGACCTGCTCGGCCACCTCGGTGAGCGGGCTGAGCCCGACCAGAGAGGGTGCCTGCCAGAATTGCGGTATGCTGCCGTAGCCTTCAGCCGGCCGTTGCGCCAGCAATTGCCGTGCCTGCGCCACCCTCAGCTGTCCCGGCAGCAGCATTGCGAACAAGGGCGCCTGATCGGGCAGCAAGGTATTGATATTGATCGGCGACATGTCCGACACCGGCAGCGCGCAGACCCAGGGCCGGACCAGATCATAGACCGCCGGCGTGATGCCGTTCACCGCCCGCAGCTCGCTGGCGTCGACCATGAAGCGGTTGGCGCTGCGATAGGGCCGCGCCGCGCGGGCATAGGTCTCGTCCTCTGCCCCAGCCGGTTGGGGCACGCTGTCGGTATCGATCCAGTCGGCGAGCGAGGCGGCGGCGACCTGCGCCTGGCGCACATCGACGCCCAGCGCCTGCAGCAGCGCCTGAAACTGCGAGACCGCCACCGGCCGCACCTTCAGGCTGTTCTCGTTGTTGCCCGCAACCACGCTGTTGAGGTTGAAACAGTTGCTGCCATCGGTCACCCGCGCCGTCGCCATGCCGCCCGGCACCGGGATCGCCTGCGGCGTGCCCATCCAGTTGCCCGCCAGCGTCGTCTTGCCGGGGCTGGCCGCGACCAGATCGCCGATCTTGAGGCGCGCGATCACCATGCCCGCATCGGCAAAGGCCCGGCCCTGATCCACCGCGCCGCCATTGCCGGTCATCCGCGTCGCCAGCGCCACCCGCTCCAGCGCCGTGGCCGCAACCACCGCCATCACCGCCACCAGCAGCAACACGGTCAGCAGCGCGGCGCCGCGTTCCTCGGGACGGTTGGGATCAGGCCGCCGCATTGGCCGCCTCCTGATCGTCAAGCGGCGCTTCCTTGGGACCGGGCGCCACCTGGAAGCGCAGCGTGACCGGCGGCTCGCCGGTGCGTTTGACCACCATTTCCACCGCGCGCGGCATCAGGTCGGGCTGGCCCGGCGTCCACTCCTCGCGCCACTCGCCCTCTACGTCGCGGAAGCGGAGCGTCACCTCCTCGACATGGTCGAGCAGCGCCGCCGGCTCATCGCCCGCCGCCCCGTCGATCTGGGCATAGCCGCGCCGTTCCAGCCGGCCTTGCCGCACCCAATATTCGACCTTCTGCAAGGACGGCCGGGGCAGATCGCCCAGATTGTCCCATCCGCCGCGCACGAACTGCATCACCGGCTGTTCCTCGCCATCGCGATGCGCCCAGAAGGCCGGCGCCAGCGTCCCCGCCTCGGTGCGGCTGATGCGCGGCACCGCCTGGCCAAGATCGGCCGACAGCGACCCCGCGGCCCGCTGGATCGCCGCCATGTCGTCCAGCCGCGCCTTGACCTGCGCCTGCGCCGACACGCTGTTGCCCAGCAACAGCACGCCCGCCGCCGCCAGCATCGCAAAGATCATCAGCGCGACGAGCAGCTCGATCAGCGTGAAGCCCTGTTGGGCGGAACGCTCCAAAGCCGTGAAACCTTGTTCACCCCGTCCGCCTTCCGGCTTCTCCGGCCTCATCACTCCACCTCCCGCAGGAAGCTGAGCACCACCGGCGAGGCGCCCGGCTGGCCATCGACCACCAGATCGACCTGCAACAGGCGCTTGTCCTCGGTCGCCTTGACGGTGCGGGTCCAGTGCCAGCGGCGACCGCCATTCTCGACCTCGCCATCCTCTTCGCCCACCGAGGGCGGGGCGACATCGCTCTGCACCTCGACCATCAGGTTGCGGGCGACGATCTGGCCCAGCGCCTTGCTGTCGAGATCGGCGGCGGTGCGCAGCGTCACCCCCTGCAGCCGCACCAGCGCGAGCGCCGCCAGGCTGAACACCGCCAGCGCGACCAGCATTTCGAGCAGCGTGAAGCCCTGTTGGGCGGAACGCGACGAAGACGTGAAGCCGCTTTCGGCGGAACGCGACAAAGGGGCGAAGCCCTGCTGGGCAGAACGCCTCCCCCCCTCACTGCCGTCATCCCGGACTTGATCCGGGATCCATTCGGCACTCCATCGCCGGACGTGGAGCCCTGTTGGGCGGAACCCATAGAAGATTGGGCGGAACATTTTAAAGCGCAGCGCCGAATGGATCCTGACTTTCGTCAGGATGACGGAAGAAAAGGACCGCCGATCAGCCACCAACTAGGACCTTTCCCGCCATGTCGACGCTGACCTGCACCCGCTCCGCCTCGCGCGCCAGGGTGATGGTCAGCGGATCGGTGGGCAGGCCGGTGCCGTCGAAGGCGATCTGTTGCCGGCCGTCCTGCCCCACCAATGCGCGCGTGCCGGTCTTCCAGTTGGCGCTGACGAAGGGCTTTTCCTCCATCGGCACCCACTGGCCGCTCTCGCGGCGCTGAAACCCATAGCCCGAGGCGGAGACCCACACGCCCATCGGGCGCGCGGTGACGACCGCTTCGTCGCGCGCGGCAGCAACGCGCGCGGCAAAGCGATCGGCATCGTCAACGATCCGGCCGCGCGGATCGGGAATGGCGATGACCACGGCAGCCGAAATGAAGCCGATGATCGTCAGCACGACCATCAGCTCTATGAGGGTAAAGCCGTTGCGTGGCGGAACCGATCCCCCATCGCCGTTCGGGCTGAGCCTGTCGAAGCCCCCTGCCGAGCGGAGCGAGGCAGCTCGCTCCGCTCGACGTGCGGCATCAGATTTCGCTGGAATAGATGTCCGCATTTTCACTCTCGCCGCCCGGCTGACCATCCGCGCCCAGCGAGCTGATGTCGAACGCGCCCTTCTTGCCCGGCACGGTGTAGATATAGGCGCGGCCCCACGGGTCCTGCGGCAGCTTCTTGATATAGCCACCGCGGCGATAGCGCTGCGGCTGCGCCAGCGATGCGGGCGGATTGAGCAATGCCTGCAGCCCATCCGACGCGGCGGGATAGGTCAGGTTGTCGAGGCGATATTGCTCCAGCGCCTGCTCGATGGTCGAAATGTCGGCCTTGGCCTTTTCGACGCGCGCGGTGTCGGTCGCGGGGATGACGTTGATCGCCACGATCGTCGCCAGCAGGCCGATGATGACGATCACGACCATCAGCTCGACCAGCGTGAAGCCGTTTTCGGCGGAGCGCCGAAAGGGCGTGAAGCCGTGTTCGGCGGAACGGCGCGCGGCAAGCTGCGCCTCCCGTTCGATCAGCGCGGCCCGGATCTTGTTCAACTTCAGCATATTCTACTCCTTCAAGCCCCGGTCAGGCTTTGCAGCTGCAGGATCGGCAGCAGGATGGACAGGATGATGACGGCGACGATGCCGCCCATCAATATGATGATGATCGGCTCCAGCATCGCGAGCGCGGCCGAGGTGAAGGCGTCGAACTCGCGCTCCAGATAATCGGCCGCGCGTTCCAGCATCGTGTCGAGCCGCCCAGCACTCTCGCCGCTCGCCGCCAGATAGACCAGCAGCGGGGGAAACACCCCTGCTCGCTTCAACGCCGCCGACAGGCTACCACCGCCCCGGATCGCCTCGACAATCTCGTCCGACGCCTTGCGCAGCACCCGATTATGCACCGTGTTGGCGGTCAGCGACAGCCCCTCCATCAACGGCAGCCGGCTCGCCACCATGGTCGAGAGCGTGCGCGCCATCCGCGCGGCGTGCAGGTCGCGGATCAGCCGGCCCAGCACCGGCAGCCCCAGCAGCATCGCGTCGAAACGATAGCGGAAGCTGTCGATCTTGAGCGCGCGCCAGAAGCCGAAGGCGCCAAGCCCGATCAGGATCAGCAACAACCACCAATAGCCCGCCAGAAAGGCGGAAATGCCCATCACCAGACGGGTCAGCAGCGGCAATTGCTGGCCCACCGTGTCGAACTGCTCGACCACCTTGGGCACGACGAAGATCATCAGCGCCGCGACCACGAACACGGCGAAGGTCGCCAGCACCGAAGGATAGGCGATCGCTGTGAGCACCTTGGACCGCATCACCGCCTGCCGCTCCATCAGTTCCGACAATCGCTCCATGATGGTCGGCAGGCTGCCCGAGCTTTCGCCGGCCGAGATCATCGCACGGTAGAGGGCGGGAAAGCTTTTCGGCTCCGCGCCCAGCGCATCCGCCAGCCGCCGCCCCTCCAGCACGCCCGAATGGACCTTGCCGACGATCGCGCGGACATGATCCTGCTCGCTCTGCCGGCTGATCGTGCGCAGCGATTCCTCCAGCGGGCTGACCTGGATCAGGGTGGAAAGCTGCCGGGTGAAGAGCGTCAGTTCCTTGGCCGACAGCTTGGGCGCGCGCAGCGACAGGCCGGCCCGCTTGCGCGCGACCGATACGGCGCCCGGCTCCAGCCGCACGACAAACAGCTTGCGCGCATCCAGCTTGACCCGCGCCTCGTCCAGGCTGTCCGCCTTGACGCTGCCCTTGCGTTCCTTGCCCGCCGGGTCGATCGCGACATAGTCGAAATCAGCCATCGGCAATGGTTTCCACCTCGGTCGCATCGCGGCGCGACACGCGGATCGCTTCCTCAGCCGTGGTCTGGCCGTCGCGCACCAGCGCGCGCGCGGCCGACCCCAGGTTCGGCGCATTCAGGAAGGCATGGCGGGCGATCAGCGATTCGTCGCCGCCATCGTTGATCAGGCGGCGGATCGTGTCATCGACGCGGATCGCCTCGAACACGCCGATCCGGCCCTTGTAGCCGGTGCCGTTGCATTCGTCACAGCCGCGCGCCCGGTAGATGATGGTGCCGGGGTCAAAGCCCAGCAGCGCGCTTGCCGACTTGTCGGCCTGCACCGGCTCGCGGCAATGTTGGCACAGGCGGCGCACCAGCCGCTGGGCAACGACGGCGCGCAGCGTGGAGGCAAGCAGGAAGGGTTCGACCCGCATGTCGCGCATACGGGTGATCGCGCCGACCGCGTCATTGGTATGGACGGTCGACAGCACGAGATGGCCGGTCAGCGACGCCTGCACCGCAATCTCGGCCGTCTCGCGGTCGCGGATTTCGCCGACCATGACGACATCGGGGTCCTGGCGCAGGATCGCGCGCAGCCCGGCGGCGAAGGTCAGGCCGACCTTGGCATTGACCTGGGTCTGGCCGACGCCCTCCATCGCATATTCGACCGGGTCTTCGACGGTCAGGATATTGCGGCTGCCATCGTTCAGGTTGCGCAGGCCGGCATAGAGCGTGGTGGTCTTGCCCGAACCGGTCGGCCCGGTGACCAGGATGATGCCGTTGGGCTCGCTCAGCCCCTCACGGAAGATGCGGTCGGGCGCGCCGGTCATGCCCAGCAGGTCGAGCGTGATGCCGGCATTTTCCTTGTCCAGGATACGCAGCACCACCCGCTCGCCCGCCCGGCTCGGCAGGGTCGATACGCGCACGTCGAGCAGCTTGCCGCCCAGGGTCAGGCCGATGCGGCCATCCTGCGGCACGCGCCGTTCGGCAATGTCGAGCCGCGCCATCACCTTGATGCGGCTGACCACCACCGGCGCGACATGCGGCGGCATGCGCAGCGTCTCACGCAGCACGCCGTCCACGCGCATCCGCACGATCAGGCCCGTCTCATAGGGTTCGATATGAATGTCCGACACGCCCTGGCGCGCGGCCTCGGCAATGATGCCATTGATCAGGCGGATCGCCGGCGCGTCGTCTGCGCTGTCGAGCAGATCGTCGGCGGTCGGAATGTCGGCGGCCAATATGTCCAGCTCATCCGCGCCGACGTCGATCGACCCGGCCATGGCGGCGGCGCTGCCCTCCATCGCATAATGATCGGACAGATGCCGGTCGAACTGCGGCGCCTCGACGAAGCGCACGTCGAAGCTGCGGGCGAGATGACGGCGCACCTCCAGCAACACACGCGGATCGCTGCCCTCGCGCACCGCGATCGACAGTCGCTCGCCATCCTGCGGCAGCATCACCACGCCATGCTTGCGGGCAAAGCCATAGGGGATATCGACGGGCCGTGGCGGAAGAACCGACGGCATTACCGTCACATGCTCCTGTTCGCTCACTTCTGCTCTCCGCTTGGCGGCAGATCGACCGGGCGGACGACGCCGCTCGACTGCCGCACCGTGGGTTCGATGACCTGCACCTGTCCCGGTGCCGGCGATGTCGCCGGCGCGGCGGCACCGGCCTGCGGCTCGACCGTCATATCGCCGGGCTGTGGCGCGATCGGCGGCTGCGCACCCATATAGTCGCGCACCAGCTCGTCGATGGTCGGCTCGCTGTCGGGGCTGCGCTGCAACTGCATGCCACGCACATAGCCATAGCGCTGCTGGGTCAGGCGTTGCGCATCTTCCTTGGTGCGCAAGATGGTCGGCCGGATGAAGACCATGAGGTTGGTCTTGGTCCGGCTCTTGCTGCGCGACTTGAACAGCTCGCCAATGCCCGGAATGTCGGACAGCAGCGGGATGCGCTCGATCGTCTTGCGCTCATTATCGTCCAGCAGGCCGCCCAGCGCCAGGATTTCGCCGTCATCAACCGTGACCGTGGTCTCGATCTCGCGCTTGTTGATGATCAGGTCGCTGCTCGAATTGCTGACCGGCCCGGCCACGCTCGACACTTCCTGCTTCAGGAACAGCTTGATCGCGCCGCCGGTGTTGATCTGCGGCTTCACCTCCAGCTTGATGCCGACATCCTGGCGCTGGACGGTGCGGAACTGGTTGTCGAAATTCTGGCTCAGCGCCTCGCCGGTGGTCACCGGCACCTGCTGGCCGACCAGGATCGACGCCTTCTGATTGTCCAGCGTCATCACCGACGGCGTGGACAGCAGGTTGCTCTCGGTATCCGACTTCACCGCATTGATGATCGCGCCGAAAATGCCATTCTTGCCGATCTGCGTGCCAAGGCCCCCGACGATGCCGGTCGCGCTGGCCAGGCTGTCGACCGCCGCCTGGGTCAGGCTGCTGGCAAGATCGCCGTTGGTCTGCGTCTCGGTCGTCGTGGTCGTGCCGTCGGCCGCCACCACCGTCGTCTTGGTGGTGCCCAGCTTGGTCGCGCCATAGGCACCGGCGATGGTGATCAGGCTGGGCGAGGCATTGCTGTAATTGGTCGCGGCAAAGCCGGTCGATGTGCTGCCGAGCAGGAACTGCACGCCCAGCTTCTTGGCCGCCGCGTCGCTGATCTCGACGATGATCGCTTCCACCAGCACCTGCTCGCGGCGGGTGTCGATCTGGCGGATGGTCTCGCCCAGCATGCGCTGCACGTCGCTGTTGGCGGCAACGATGATCGCATTGGCGCCTTCATAGCGGGTGACGATCGCCGGACCGCGGGTCGAAATGCCACTGCCGCTCGATCCGCTGGAGGCCGCTGCGACCGGCGCCGCCGCTGCGCTGGCCGGGGCTGCACCGCCACCAGCGCCGCCGCTGGCGCCCGCCGCCGGCACCGACGAGGTGACGGGCGAACTGCTCGACTGGCCGATCAACTGCTGCAACACCGGCAACAGCTTCTCCGCATCGGCATGTTCCAGCCAGTAGACGCGGATTTCCGTGCCGCTCGCCGCCTGACGGTCCAGCTCCCGCGCCATATTGGCCAGCCGGGTGACGGTGTTCACATCGCCGCGGATCGCAATCGCATTGCTGCTGTCGATCGGCACCACGCTGGCGGCCGCCGGCGCGCCATTCTCGCCGCCGCCACTCTGCACCAACGCCTGCAGCGATGTCGCGATCTCGCGCGCGCCGGCATTTTTCAGCATTACCATCTGGGTCGAGCTGGTGTCGCGGTCGACCCGCGCGATCACCTGACGGATGCGCGCGACATTGTCGGCATAGTCGGCGACGACGATGCTGTTGCCGGCGCGATTGGCGGTGACCGTGCCTTCCTTGCTGATCAGCGGGCGCAGCGTTTCCAGCACGCTTGCCGCGTCGACCGACCGCAGGCGGAAGACTTCGGTGACGAAGCTGTTGCGGGTCGCCGCCCGGCCCACCGCGCTCGGCTGGCCCGCCGCGCCGTCCGCCGGCTGGATGCGATAGGCGCCACCGGGCGCCGGAACCGCGACCAGGCCATTGGCGCGCAGCGTCGACAGCACGATCTCGAAATATTCCGACTTGGACAGCGGCCGGTCGGTCACCACCGACACCTTGCCCTGCACCCGGTTGTCGATGATGAAGGTGCGGCCGGTGACGCGCGCGGCATCCTGGATGAAGGCGCGGATATCGGCATCGCGCACATTCAGCGTCTGCTGCGCATGGCCGGGGACCGGCGCAGCCAGGACCAGCGCGAGGGCGGCGGAATATTTGAGGATATGTCTGGTCATTGGCCTTGCAATATCAGGTTGATCGGCACGGTGACGGCGCCGCGCTCCACGGTCAGGGACAGGCGTGCGCCGGGCACGATCTGGTTCTGCAATGATGCCAGGTCACCGGCCGATCCGATCGGCTGGCCGTTGATCTGGGTCACGATGTCGCCGGCCTGGAAACCGGCATTTTGAAAGCCCGGCCCCTTGGGGCTCAGCACCAGCCCGGTCACCCGGCCATTCTGGGTGCGCGGGGAAAAGCCGATGTCGCGCTTCACCGCATCGGCGCTCGGCGCATCGCGGCCCGGCACCGGCGAGGGCGCGCCCTCGCCCGGCGCCATATCCCCCTCGGGCGCGCCGCCCGGCCCACCAGCCGGTCCGCCGGCCGCCGACGCCGGCTGGGACTGGTCGAGGAACACCTGCTCCTCCGCCCCGCCGCGATCGATCGTCACATGGTCGAACAATACCGCCTTCAGCACCACGCCGGGCATGATCTCGTCGCCCACGGCATAGCTGTTCTGGATGCCGTCAGGCGTCGCCAGGATCGCCGATCCCTGCCCCGTCCCCTCGTTCAGCCGCACGCCATAGAGCGTCAGCGCCAGCGAGGTGACGACGCCATTGCCCGCCTGCTGCGCGCCGGTGCGGAAAAAGGGATCGAAACTGGCGAACAGCGCCTGCCGCGCACTGGCGGAAAGCACCTGCGCCTGGCGCCCTTCCCAGGGGCCGAAGGCGCCGACCGGCGTCAGCAACACCCACACCAGCCGGGCGAGCTGCAATGCCAGCACTGCCAGCAACAGCTTCTCGACCAGCCCCAGCCAGTCGACCGGCCGCGCATAGCGCCGCCACCCTTGCAACTTGTCGCCGAACGGCACACGCATGAGCCGAAATGTCCCCCTTGGTTCGCCCGCCTGCTAGGCAACTCTTCTTACTGCCAGATGACGTTTATGTTACCATAATATGACAGGTAGCAATGGGGCCGCGACGATGCTTGCATTTCGCAGGGTCAACGATAGCTAGGGCCACGGAAACCGGCCTGTAGCGCCGTCATTCGCGGAAATGCCCATGACCTTGTCCGACCCGATCCTGTCACCGCCCGCCGCACCCGACGCCGATCCGGCCTGGATCGCCAGCCATGCACGAGTCCAGCGGGTGCCCAGCAAGGATCTCACCCTCTTCATCCAGCGTGATTTCTTGAGTCTTGACGAATGCGCGCAGGTGATCGCGCGGATCGATGCGGACCGTCGCCCCTCGACCATCGCCGACGCCAATGGCGACGGCTATTTCCGCACCAGCGAAACCTGCGACCTCGACCATGGCGACCCGTTCGTCGCCGCCATCAACGCCCGCCTCGACAGCTTCGCCGGCATCGCCACCCAATATGGCGAACCGATCCAGGGCCAGCGCTATGGCGTCGGCCAGGAATTCAAGGCGCATACCGATTATTTCGAGCCCAAGGGTGCGGACTATGACAGATTCTGCGCGGTCGCGGGCAACCGCACCTGGACCTTGATGGTCTATCTCAACGAACCGGCCGCCGGCGGCGCCACCCGCTTCACGAAGATCGGCAAGACGGTGCAGCCCGAAACCGGCAAGCTGCTCGCCTGGAACAACCGCATCACCCCGGATCGCTTCAACCCCGCCAGCATCCACCACGGCATGAAGGTCCGCAGCGGCGTCAAGCATGTCATCACCAAATGGTATCGCGAACGCCCCTGGGGCTGAAGGCGATGCCCCAGGCGGCGCACATATTACAGCCGCCCTGAGTGGTTAGCGGACAGTGGACTGATACAACGAGTGCCGCCGTTCATCAGACGTTGGCAAAAGCACCGCGAAGATGGAACAGAGCGTCCAGATAGCGACCGTGTGATCAGCAGTATCAGCAGTATCAGCAGTAAAAGCGATCGTGTTGCCGTATGAAGTGAAGATCCGGGTTGACGGCCAGCTATTGCGCATAAAGCTAGATATTTTAGACCGGGTTGAATTCGGGGCATTTCGCCGGCAGTGGAATGATGCTGATATTCTCTGGCACTTCGAGCTTTTCGGCCATGTTTCACCCGACTTTCTCCATCAGCACAACGCCGTGTGCACCTGGTTCGATAGCGAGCGACATCTCCGGCAGGTGCAGCGACATGGCCTGGGTGTTGCAGAACGGGAGGATCAGGCCTGCTCCCTTGCTAAGCTCCGGGCAGATGGCGCCGAAGATGTAAGTTGATTTCGTTCTTTGGTCCTTGGGTGCTGACGGCTGGCTGCCGCGCTTGGCCCAGCGCCGTTTTTTGTTTTCCTGGCCGATCAGGGCCTCGTCCTGGAACCAGACCTCTATCGGCGTGCCACGCGGGAGAGCGGCTTTGATCTTTGCCTGCTCGGCTGCAAAGCCCCTGCCCCTCCCCCCGCCCCCGAAAGGTCCCTCGTTCTGATGTAGAGTTTTCCCGCGATTAAGCAGCAGGCGCATGAGGAAGAGCCGTTTCACCGAAGCGCAGATCGTCGGGATGATCAAGGAGCAGGAAGCAGGGCTTCCGAGGGTGGAGGTTTATCACAAGCATAGGCTGAGCACGGCGAGCATTTACAAGTTGAAGGCGAAGTACGGCGGCATGAAGGTTTCCGATGCCCATCGGTTGCGGCGATTGGAGGACGAGAACAGCAAGCTGAAGCTGCTCCTGGCCGATAGCATGCTGGACAACGCGATCCTGAAGGACCTGGTGGGCAAATGCTGACGACGCCGAGCCTGCGTGCTGATTGGCGTCGATCCCAAGACGGCCAGGCGCGAACACCCGCCGGACCACGGAACTATCCGCGAAGCCATGCGGGAGATCGCAGGGCAGCGCCGTCGGTTCGGCTATCGCCGGATCGGCGTCATGCTGAAGCGCAAGGGCATGAGCATGAACTGCAAGAAGCTCTACCGGCCATATCGGGAGGAAGGCTTGTCCGTACGCCGACGACGCGGCCGCAAGCGCGTCGAGCCTTCGTGCAGGACGATAGCATCATGCTCGACGCGCCTGTGCAGGCGTCCGGGCCATCGTATTTAACCGCTGGACTCTCGTTATGATCGAGGGACTGCCGGGGGAGGGGTAGGTCACCCCCCTTTTTGAAGTCTGCGAACGCATATTCGTTCTGAGCATGGTGACGTGGGCGTGCCTTCAGTTTGACATAGCCCAGCTTCTTCAACTCCCGCCCCACAGTCGTTTCCTTAAGGGATACACCACACTCGTCATAGAGCCTAGGAGAACGTCAGAGGCGTTCCGTCGAAGGAAAACCATGTACTAGGGGCGATCGACATTCAGATGATGACGTGACGAAAATGGTGGTTTTCCGTGCCCCGAAGCGCAGCGTACTTAAAGTACGTGAGCACCGGAATCACGGAAAACCGCCATTTGCAGGCCGTCGGGGCTGAATGTCGATTGGCCTTAGGTGAGGTCGAGTTCGACCGAGCGGACCACGAGTAAGAACAGCGATGACAGTCAACGCGGCCGTTGCGGTTACCAAGATAAATTCGCCTCGCTTGATCATGCCATTCTTTTAGCGAATGCACGAAGCGCCGCGATCAAGAGGTGCCGGTGAGCTTCTCTACGCCCAAAAATGCTCCCCCTCACTGCCCCGCCGGGGCATAGGTCCAGTTCTGGGCGTTGCTGCCGTCCATCATCGCGGTTTCGGCCATCAGCAGGCGGCCTTCGCGCCAGTAGCGGATGCGCTGGGGATAATCATGGTCGGGATTGGCGAAGCTGATGTCGCGCACGCCCTGTTCCAGCACGGGGAAGATCGTCTCCTTGCCGCCCTCCGGCGCGGCATGCAGCGTCAGCGTTCCGTCCGCCGCGCGCACGATCCGCATCACCTCCCAGCTTTGCAGGCTTTCGCCCCGCCCGCTGCGGCCCATGCCGATCATCACCCCGCCGCGCGGCAGCGACCAGAGTTCCTCGGTCCAGCGATCGCCCCGTTCCTGCTGCCATTCGCCGGTCAGCCATTCGGGCAGGTCCGCCGCCTGCGCCAGCGGCGCCCAGCCCAGCATCAGTGCCGCCAGCATGATCGATACGTTCTTCTTCACCCGCTACACCCTCTGTCCAGACCCGCGACCCTGCGATATGGAGCGCGCAACATCTCTCCCGCTATCTCGGACCGGCCAGCGCGCCGGGCAAGGACAAATCTATGACTTTTCGCATGCCTGCCGAATGGGCGCCGCACGACTGGACCTGGATCGGCTTCCCGACCAACCCGGACGAATGGCCCGGCGCCTTTGACGGCGCCCGCCGCCAGATTGCCGATTTCGCCAGCGCACTCCACGCCGATGGCAAGGGCGAGGAGGTGCGTCTGGTCGTCGCCAATGAGGCGGATGCCGACGCTGCACGCGCGCTGGTCGCGCCGGGTGTCACCATCGCCGTCCACAATCTGGGCGACGTGTGGCTGCGCGACACCGCGCCGATCGCCGTGCTGAACGGCGCGGGAGACCGTGCATTGGTCGATTTCGGCTTCAACGGCTGGGGCGGCAAATATCAGATGCCCGGTGACGAGGATATTGGCGCGCGCCTGGCCGCGACCACCGGCATGACGACCTCCACCCAGAATTGGGTGTTCGAGGGCGGCGCGATCGACACCGACGGCACCGGCCTGTTCGTCACAACCGAACAATGCCTGCTCAACCCCAACCGCAACCCGGACCTCGATCGCGGCAAGATCGAGACGCTGCTGGCCGGCGCGCTCGGCCTGTCCGACATGCTGTGGCTGGGCGATGGCCTGCTCAACGACCATACGGACGGCCATGTCGATAATCTCGCCCGCTTCGTCGCGCCGGGCAAGCTGGCGCTGCCGATCGCGACCACCCCGGACGATCCCAACACCGCCATCTATGCCGACGCCCGCGCCCGCGCCAAGGCGCATGGCGTCGACGTGGTCGACATCCCTTCGCCCGGCCTGGTGCTGGTCGATGGCGAGGCGATCCCGGCCAGCTACATGAATTTCTATGTCGGCAATGCCGCCGTCATCGTCCCCATCTATGGCCAGCCCAATGACCAGGCGGCGCTCGACGCCTTCGCACCCTTCTTTCCGGGGCGTCAGATTGTCGGCCTGCGCAGCGACGCGATCCTTTCGGGCGGCGGCAGCTTCCATTGCTGCAGCCAGCAAATGCCCTCGCTGGTCTAAGGGTTAGTCCCCCGTTGCGGGGATGCGCATGCGGGCGCAATTTCCGGGCCGGGCGACGCAGCATCGCCCGGCTTCAGGAGCATTGCCCCATGTTTCGTCCGATCCTTGCCACTTCGCTGATCCTGCTGGGCGCCAGCGCCGGCACCGCCCAATTGCCCAGCATCATCGGCATGGGCGCCGACAATGCCGCCGGCGTGCTGGGCTATTGCGTCAAGAACCGCCTCGTCGATGCGACCAGCGCCAATGCCGTGCTGGACAAACTGAACAAGAAACCGGGCGTGAAGGGCTCGGGCGCCTTCAAGTCCGGCGAGACCGGCATCATCCATGCCGGCAAGAAGGACATTTCGCTCGACAGCCTGAAGGGCGATGCCAAGGGCAAGATGTGCTCCATGGTGCTCAAGCAATCGGCTTCCCTGCTATAGGCGCTTCCCGGTAGCGCGGCGGCGCCATAGCCCCTATATCGCGCGGCGAACCCATCATGGAGTGATGAATGACCCGCGTGACCGTCGCCGCCCTGCAGCTCGCCTTTTCGGACGACATGGCCGACAATATCGCCATGGTCGCCGATCATGTGACCAAGGCCGCCGCCCGCGGCGCGAAGATCATCCTGCCGCCCGAACTGTTCGAGGGCCATTATTTCTGCCGGGTCGAGGACGAAGCCCTGTTCGACCGCGCCCAGCCGACCGACCAGCACCCCGCCGTGCAGGAAATGCGCAAGCTGGCCAAGGATCTGGGCGTCTATATCCCGACCAGCTATTTCGAGCGGGACGGCCATCATTATTACAACTCGCTCGCGATGATCGACGATCAGGGCGAGATCATGGGCGTCTATCGCAAGAGCCACATTCCCGACGGTCCGGGCTATGAGGAAAAATATTATTTCCGCCCCGGCAATACCGGCTTCAAGGTGTGGCCGACCAAATATGGCACCGTGGGCGTCGGCATCTGCTGGGACCAATGGTATCCCGAAACCGCCCGCTGCATGGCGCTGATGGGCGCGGAAATGCTGTTCTACCCGACCGCGATCGGCTCCGAACCCTATGATGCGGAGCTGGACACCAGCCGCATGTGGCGCCGCGCGATGATCGGCCATGCGGTCAGCAACTGCATGCCGGTGATCGCCGCCAACCGCATCGGCGAGGAAGAAGGCCAGAAATTCTACGGCCACAGCTTCATCAGCGACGAATGGGGCGATTTCCTCGCGGAGTCCGACGCCAGGGACAATGGCGCGCTGGTCGCCACGCTGGACCTTGCCAAGGCGAAGATCCACCGCGCCGGCATGGGCTTCTTCCGTGATCGCCGCCCCGAACTCTACGGCCGCATCGCGCAGGATATCTGATGGCGCGCTGCAACCCGGCCCGGATCGGCTGATGTCGTCGATCCTGGTCTATATCGCCGCCGCCCTGGCCGAGATCGCCGGTTGCTTCGCCTTCTGGGCCTGGCTGCGGATGGACAAATCCGTGCTGTGGCTGATCCCCGGCACGGGCTCGCTGCTGCTCTTCGCCTGGCTGCTGACCCTGGTCGACGCGGCGGCGGCCGGGCGCGCCTATGCGGCCTATGGCGGCGTCTATATCAGTTCGGCCCTGCTCTGGCTCTGGCTGGTGGAGGGTGTGCGACCGGATCGCTGGGACATGGCCGGCGTTGCGCTCAGCCTGGTCGGCGCCGGCGTCATCCTGTTCGGCCCGCACCGCGCCTGAGCCATCCCATCCACACTAGCCAACCACCTCCGTTCGCTTCGAGCCTGTCGAGAAGCGCTGTCACGCATGTTTCTCGACTGCGCTCGAAACGAACGGATCTAAAGCCGGAGCGGATTTAATTGGCGGACGTCAGCCCCGCCAGTTCGACCGCCCGCGCGAACACCGCCTCGAACATCTCCGCCGTCAGCCGGTTGGTATTCTGGTTGTAGCGCGAACAATGATAGCTATCGATCAGCATCCGCCCGTCGGGCATGCGATGCTCCGCGCCATGCGCGAAACGCGCCTTGGGCAGCTTGCCGCCAAGCACCTTCACCGCCGACTGATGGGCGATCTCGCCCAGCGCGACGAAGGTCCGCGCCCGCGGCAGTTGCGCCACGCCATCGGCCAGGAAGGGGCGACAGGCATGCACTTCGGCCGGCACCGGCTTGTTCTGCGGCGGCAGGCAGCGGACCGAATTGATGATGATCGCGTCGCGCAGTTCCAGCCCGTCATCGACCCGCGCCTCATAATTGCCCTGCGCCAGCCCGAACTTCTTGAGCGTCGCGAAGAACAGCTCGCCCGCGACATCGCCGGTGAAGGGCCGGCCGGTGCGGTTCGCGCCCTGCCTGCCCGGCGCCAGGCCGATGATGCCGATCCGCGCCATCGGATCGCCAAAGGCGGGCACCGGCGCGTTCCACCAGTCGGGATGTTCCGCCCGGCATTCCGCACGCAGCGCGACCAGGCGGGGGCAGAGCGGACAGTCGCGGGGCGGTTCACTTGATAGGGGGCTTTGCAGGATCATGGCGCTCAGATAGGCGCTGCACCATGCCGGACACAAGCCGCCACCTCTATGCGCTCTCGATCGGGTCGAACCGACCGCTCTCGGCCCGGCTGACGCCGCCGCACCTGCTGGCCGAAGCCGTGCGCCAGATCGGCGCGCTGGGCGATGTCGTCGCCCTGTCCCCGACGATCGAGACGCCGCCGCTCGGCCCCTCGCGCCGCCGCTTCGCCAATGCCGCGCTGCTGGTCGACAGCGCCCTGCCCCCGCCTGCCATGCTGGCCGCGCTACAGGGCATCGAGACCGGGCTTGGCCGCCGCCGTTTCCAGCGCTGGGGCGCGCGCCGGCTCGACATCGACATCATCCTCTGGTCGGGCGGCCGCTGGCGCAGCCGCGATCTCCTGATCCCCCACCCCGCCTTTGCCCAGCGCGACTTCGTCCTGCGCCCGCTCAGCGCCATCGCGCCCGACTGGAAATGCCCGCCTTCCGGGCAGAGGGTGCGGCATCTCCATGCGCTTTTGCGAAAAGCATCCTATCATCGTGCCACAAGAGGTTGACCAGCCGCCCGCACGCCACTAGTGCGAGCGGTCTCGACAGGGGGTCCATAGCTCAGTCGGTAGAGCAACTGACTTTTAATCAGTAGGTCGCTGGTTCGAACCCAGCTGGACTCACCAATTTCCCCTCGTCATATCAATGAGTTATAACACTCATTCCACGAGGTAGAGCCGCGGAGGCCCTGCCCTGTGTCCATTTTTGGGTCCAACCGCCTCAATCTTCTCAGACACTTGGCTCGTGGCTTTTGTGTCCTTGAAAATCAGTTGGTCGGCATAGGGCTGCAAATGCTTCACTGACATATGCGCATAGCGGCGCACCATCACCTCAGATTTCCAACCACCCAGTTCCTGAAGCACCCAGGTGGGCACATCATTCTGCCGAAGCCAACTCGCCCAGGTGTGGCGCAGATCATGCCAGCGGAAATCCTTGATCCCTGCTCGCTTCACCGCGTTCTTCCAGGCCTTCGTATTCACCTGCCTGATGGGTTTCCCCTGATAGGTAAACACGCGAGTCGGATGACCTCCTGACTGCCGTTCGAGGACCGATTTCGCGAGATCATTGAGCGGCACGCCCAGAGCCTCGCCATTTTTCGTATCCCCATGCTCGATCGTGATGATCCGGCGGGAAAGATCGACCCGATCCCAGGTCAATCCCGTGATGTTACCCTGCCGAAGCCCGGTCGCGAGCGCGAACAGCATCAGGTCCTGCTGATGGGCCGGAAGCTCTGCAAGAAGACGATCGGCCTGCGCACGGGTCAACCACCGCACGCGAGGCTTCAAGCCCTTCCCGTAGGTCTTGAACGCTGGCATCGTGTCGATCCATTCCCACTCCCGCATCGCGATCCGAAACATGGCTCGTATGAGCCCCACATAAAGGTCTCGGGTTCGCGCTGCCTTTGCGGAGAGATGGGTCGAAATGATGCCGTCGATCATGTCCCGACTCACCACATCCAATGTCTTGCCACGCAAGAAACGGGTGAAAAACCGGATCCGGAACACATCATCCTGATAGGATTTCTTGTGCTTCTTTTCCTTGAGCCACCGCAAAGCCGTCTCGTCCCAGGTCCGGGCCGGCTTCTCCTTGAGCTTGGCAATGTCCCACAGCCGGGCCTTCAGCTTGTCGTGATATTCCTGGGCCTTTTTCCGGTCGGTCGTTCCAGTAGTATGTCTAACTGGCGTTCCGTCTGGTGCTGTGAGTTTGACATAATATGTGCTTGCACGTCGATAGAGTGCCATTTTGCCTCCTTATCGTCGGCACTCAACTGCACCCGTGCGCGCTCAGGATAGCGGGTCCGAATCCAGGCAACAAGGTCGGTCGCGATGAAGCGCCAGTTGCGCCCGGTTTTCGCTCCCGGAAGCTGTCCGGCGCGCACAAGCGAGCGGACCGTATTGGGGTGAAGGGCAAGGAAAGCGGCAGCCTGTCGCAAGGTGAGAATGCGGGTATCGTCCGACATGGGCGAACATTCACCTAATCGCGGCGATCGCGCTTGAGGCTTTCGCGCGCCCGAACGAAAGCCCGGTCATTATCGAGAAAGGCTGCCAATATGGCCGGAATAAGCTCGGAAACCGGCTCCTCCCTGCCATAGGCCTTCTCGTAGACCGCGCCATAATCGCGCAGAGCGTCATGCAGCCCGGGCATGATGGCGATGGTGATTTTGACCGGCGTGCGGTCGGGGATCCTGGGAAGCTTGAGCTCGATCATGGCGCGGGGTTTCCTTCCTGCCAGGGTGAGAGAATGAGGTCGCGATGGACCAGCAGCAGGACATGCGCGCCAGGTCGGATCGTGATAGTCGGCTGGATCGACAGATTGCGGCTGGTGATCTGATCGCCGGCTCGGGCGCTACTGGTCTGCGCAGATTCTCGCAAAGCCCGGACAAGATCGCTCTCGCCATCAAAGCTCAGATTGGCGCCTACGCCCAGCAGCGTGGAGGCGGCGATGCCCTTGAGCAATTGCCAGCTATGGAAATCCACCTTGTCTTCAAGGCCGGCATAGCCCGCAGCATCTGTCGCAGGCGCATTATCCAGCCTGATCGACTTGCCATCAGGAAAAAGGATCCGCTGCCAGACAATGAGCGCCCGGCTCTGGCCGAATGCCACGACGCTGTCATAGCGCCCGAGCAGGCGTGCGCCTTGAGGTACGAGAAGGATGCGGCCCGTGGTACTGTCATAGACATGCTCGGTAACCTGCGCGACCACGAGACCGGGAAGATCCGATCGCAGTCCGGTTCTAAGACTGGCAGGGATGACCGATCCCGCGGACAGCATATAAGGCGATGGGGCAGCCTCCAGGCTGTGCGGATTGAAATCCGCGCCTTTGTCCATGTCCTTGAGAAAAAGCGCTTTTGCATCCTGTGTTCCCGATGCGGGCTGGGCTTGCGCCGTCGGCTCAGGCAGCGAGGCTTGCTCCTGGGACGCCGCCGCAACAGACAGACGGGCGGCGCTTTTTTCGTTGCCGGCGTCTGTCGCAATCAGATCGGATTGCCGCGCTGCGCGCAGATCAGCGGCCGCCTGTTCGCGCGCCATCCTGGCTTCCCTGAGAAGCTGCTCATCTCGAAGGGCCTCGTCGCCGATCGGGTCGTCCTGCGGTCCTTGCTCCAGTTGCGCCTGCTTGCGCAATATGGGGCGGCCAAGATCGCCGGGAAGAGGCGGCCCGAGCTGAGGCACGTCAGCATAGTTGCGGGGCAGTCCGGCAAGCGTCTCGTTCCCGCCCTCCCCCTTGCTCTGTGCTTCCTTCGGCGCTGGGGCGAGATTGAGCGTGCCGGGCTCCAGGGCAAACCAGCCCGCGGCAGCCAGAAGCAGGCTTACGCCGACTGCGCCGCCGATCAGCGCATTTCTGCGAAAGCGGATGGTCCGCGCCGGCTTTGCACGAAGTGCCAGGGTTTCAGGATCAACCTTCTCCTGAACGTCCGGCAATTCCGCCGCGTCATGCGCGTCTACCTTCGGTCCGTTTTCAGTCTCCTCGCTCATGGCCGCCCCTTTCTCGAGACTGGGTCGCGCTTGGTGATCCGCACGATTTGCTGGCGCTTTGTGCCCAGACGCAGTTCAGCCTGATCGAAAAGGCGATCTACGACATAATAGCGCTCGCGCATCCGGTAATTGACCAGTTGCGCTTCACCGCCTTGCGAGATGAGGAAAAGCGGTGGCGCCTCCCCGACCCCGATCATCGGCGGGAACTCGATATAGGTCTGCCGCCCGTCATCAAATGCACGCACGGGACGCCAGGCCGGTTGGTCGCCGGAAATGAGATAGTCGAAGTTGAGCTTTGCGAGGGCGAGGCCTGATGCGACCGGCTCGGCGCGACGCTGTGCCTGCTCGGCCTCACGCAGCGCAATCAAGGCGTCGCGGGGATAGGTCCAGGAGATGCCGGCAAGCGCGGTTTCCCGCGCACTGGTCACCAGGAGATGATAGCTTCGTCGATCGGTCGTCACGAGCAGATTGGTCCGCAAGCCGGGGCTGGCCGGCTTGATCAGGATGTGGGTCCGCTTGTCCGTGCCCGAGCCGCTGCTTGTGTCTCCGATCACCCAGCGTGCCGTGTCACCGCTCGCGACCGCGACCAGTGCCTCGCCAGGCTGGAGCACGATGTCGGTTACGCGTTCCGGCGCGGTCATGATGCGATAGATCGTGCCTTCGACATAGGGATAGACCTGGAATGCGCCGGCGAGTTGTCCCGACGCAGCCCGCTCCGGCGCGTTTGGCACCGTGCTGCTGACGGTCGCGGCGCTTTCGGACCATGGCTGTGCGTGCAAAGCGTGGCAGGGCGCTAGCGAGACGATGGCGAAAGCCGAAATCAAAGCCTGCTTCATGCTCGTGCCTCCATGTTTCCGATATCGGTTGAGGGCGTATTCTCGGATGGTGCGTCGGTCTGATCGACCGGCGGCGACACTGGTTCGCCATCATCCAGTTCGCGGCTCCAGTCGATCGCATCGATGTAGATGCCGAGCGGATTGCGGCGGAGGCGGTCCGCGGAGATCGGCCGCTGGCGTGAAATGGTCAGCAGCGCGGTCCACCGCGACGTGCCCGTCCGGGCACCGCGCTCATATTCCGTCTCGGACCATTTGATCTGGAAGGATCGATCGGACGCACGCAGGACGCTCGTCACCTGGACCGAGATAGTGCGATCGCCGATACGCGCAAATGGCTGGCGCGCGCGTGCATAGTCATTGAGATAGAGGGCGCCGCGGTCACTGGTGAAATCATAAGCCTGCAGCCAAGCGCGGCGCATCAGCACGGGATCGAGCGAAACGGCGCGGACATTCTCGATAAATCGCGTGAGTTGCCAGGAAATCTGGGGATCGGTCGGATCATAGGCAGCGTCGGCGGGGCTCACCGCGCGGGCTTCGCCGAGCCGATCCACTTCGACGACATAGGGCGTGACGCGGCTCTGAAGCGACTGCCAGACAAGCCCAGCCGCCATGAGCGCCGACAAGCCCAGACTTCCGAGCGCCATCAGCCGCCAGTGATGAGCCTGGGCCCGCGCATTTCCGATGCGGTCATCCCAGACCTGTGCCGCATGCTGATAAGGCGTAACGGGATGCGGTGTTTGCGCATAGCGCTGCGCAGCACGTTTGAAGAACATAATTCAATCCTCCTTTTCCGCAATGTCAGGCAAGGCGGCAGCGCCGCCGCGATCTCCCTCGCGAACGACTTGCGCGGCAAGATGCCGATGGTGGCGGCTGTCCTGACGACGCTGCATGTCCTGCGCCCATTCTGGACGTGATTGTGCAGGATCGTCGGCTGCGCCGCCGGCAGACTGCCGCGATGCACGGTTGTTCCAGGCGACGTCCTGTCCTCTCGCCACCGCCTCGTCGAAGCCCAGGCTGTCGGATAGTTTGCGTGACGCGACACCGCGGACAGTCTGGGCAATCCCGCCCATGCCCGCGCCGACGCTCGTCGAACCGGTGGTCTCTTGTCCCAGCGCATAGGATGCCCGGGCGGCAGCGCCCATGGCCGTGCCGCTGCGGATCGCCGACAGGGCGCCGCCGCCAAGTGCCCGCGCAGCGCCCGCAATCCCCGCTCCGCCGATCGCCGCGGCAGCACCAGCGCCCGCCAGGCTCGCGACGGCCGAGCCAGCGCCCAGTTGGGGGGCCCCACCGACAAGACCCGAGGCAACACTGGGCGCGAATATGCCAAGGCCAAACAGCGCAAGGGCTGCCAGCATGAGGCTCATGGCCGCGCCGATATCAGGCTCGGAACCTGGCAGGGCGGCAACGAACTCGTTGAAGAAATTGGCGCCGATGCCGACGATGACGGCAAGGACCATCACCTTAACGCCCGAACTCACGACATGCCCCAATGTCCGCTCGGCCAGGAAGCTGGTACGGTTCCACAGGGCAAAGGGGACCAGGATGAATCCGGCGAGCGAGACGAGCTTGAATTCGATCACCGTCACGAACATCTGAACGGCGAGGATGAAAAATGCGAGGATCACGATCGCCCAGGCAAAGAGAAGGATCGCGATCGTCAGGAAATTGTCGAAGAAGCTGGTGAAACCGGTCATGTCCGAGGCCTGATCGAGAAGCGGCCAGGCCGCCTCGAAGCCGGTTCCGGCGAGCCTTCCAGGCTTGAGAAGATCATCTGCCGAGAGGCTTCCGCCCCCCGCCGTCACGCCGGCGGCCGCAAAGGATCGGAATATGATCGTCGAGAGCGCGGAGAAGCTGTTGATGATGAAGGCGAAGGCGCCGACATAGAGGATCTTTCGGATGAGCTTTCCCAGCACATCCTGCTCCCCGCCCATCGCCCAGAAGAGGGCAGCAAGCGTCATATCGATGCCGATCAGGGTCGCAGTCAGGAACCGCACATCGCTGCCCAACAGACCGAAGCCGCTGTCGATATAGGCGATGAAGGTCGCAAGGAACCGGTCAATGACGCTAAGATCGTTCATCGCAAGGATATCCTGGTTGCCGGTCTGACAGGCGATGTCGCGGAGCCTCGCTGAGGGAAGCGATGCGCGAGGCTCCGCGACGAGGCAGCATCCGGCCGAGAGAGCGGCGGGACCGGTGCTGCCTCATCTCAATTGGGGGAATAGGCCCTGCCGTTGCCAAGGAATTGCTTGGCCGCCGTTCGGGCGTCGGCTTGGGCTTGCGTGCGGCGCGCCTGCTCCATCGCATCGGCGCGATACTGCGCGGCCATCATTGTCTGGAGTTGCATCTGCTGCTTGGCTGCGAGCGCCAGGAGCTGGTTGGTAGCCTGCCCGACCTGAAGCGCCCCTTCCGACTGCTGACTACGGGCAACGATGGCATCGAGGGTTACAGCGTCATCAGCCAGGGCGCTCACGATCTTCGATTGCACCCGCATGCTTTGTTCATGGGCCTGCATGGCAGCATCGAACCGCGAACGCGCATCCGCCAGACGCCTGTCCTTTTGCAGCGCGCTATCGAAATCCGCGCGATAGAGCCGCCGAAGCTGCGTCTCGAAGCCGTCGATCCGAAAATCAATGCCCTGCGCTGACGCCATCAGCTGCTCGACCTCCTTCAACCGCTGGCTGATTGCCTGGATCTCGGGAAAGCTGGCGCGGCTCAGATTCCTGGCCATGTTCGTCAGAATCGTGGCTTCGTTCTGAAGCGATTGGACCTGCTGGTTGATCTGCTGCAGCGTGCGGGCGGCCGTCAGCAGATTTTGCGTATAGTTGGCGCTGTCGAATACCGGGATCGCTTGAGCTGAAGGCGCGACACTCAGTGCGCCCGCGATCGGGAAGAGCAGCGCAACCTTCAACAGCAATTTTGCAGCACGAGGAAATGCGGGGTGACGCATGGACATGTCATTTCTCCATCATGTTCGTGTTGGAATATTGGCGGAGCAGTGCCTGCGGCTCTGGGAAGCCCGCGCTACGGAGGAAATGTTCAGCGAAATTCTCGCGCCCATGGGTGGCTAGGATCGCCGTTATCCGATCCTGCGCGGCTTGATCGGAGGCGCCGCAAAGGGCCTTGCCAACCGGTCCCAATCCCAGTTCGAAAAGCCGGTTTCCGCGACGGGACTGGAGATAATAATGCTTCTTCGGTGTCGCGCAGCTTATGAGCTCGATCTGGCGGGCATTGAGCCCGAAGCGGAGATAAGTCTCGCGCGACTGCGGCTCGGCAGCCGTCGCATTGGGCAGGAATATGCGCTGTGGGCAGCTCTCGATGATGGCTGGCGCGATCGTACTGCCGCTGATGTCGGCAAGGCTCTGGGTGGCAAAGACCACCGCGACATTCTTCTTGCGCAGCGTCTTGAGCCATTCGCGGATGTGCCCCGCGAACATGGGATCATCCAGCAGCCGCCAGGCTTCATCCAGAATGAGTAGCGTTGGGCGGCCATCGAAGCGCGCTTCGATCCGGTGGAACAGATAGGTGAGCACGCTCGCGCTGAGCTTCTGATGGCCCATGAGCGCTTCGGTCTCGAAGCATTGGACATTGGCTTCGCCCAGTTCCTCCTGCGCTGCGTCAAGAAGGCCGCCATGCGCGCCGTCGAGCAGATAGGGTGCAAGCGCAGATCGCAGAATATTGGACTGGAGCATCAGCGAAAGGCCGGTGAGGGTCCGCTGTTCGGGCGGTGCCGTCGCCAGGCTCGATAGCGCGGACCATAGGGCTTCATTCACCTCAGGCGTGATCAACAGCTTTTCCTGAGCAAAAAGCCCGGCGATCCAGCTTGCGGCCCAGCCACGCTCCTTTTCGTCATCGATCGCGCGCAGCGGCTGAAAGGAAAGGTCCGGCGCGTCTCCGGTTCCGGCGCCCAGAGAGTGATGGCTGCCGCCCATTGCCAGGATCGACGCCCGCGCAGAAAGTCCCATGTCGAAGAAAATTATGCGCGAGCCCGCATAGCGGCGGAATTGCATCGCGATCAGCGCCAGGAAGACGGATTTGCCCGCGCCGGTCGGCCCAACCACCATCATATGGCCGACATCATCGACATGGGTGGAAAGGCGAAACGGGGTGGTCCCCTGCGTCTGCGCCTGGAGCAAGGGTGGCCCGGCAAGATGGCGATTTTCCGTCGGTCCGGCCCATATGGCTGACAGCGGCATCATATGGGCGAGATTGAGACTGTGGATCAGCGGCTGACGGACATTGGCATAGACTTGGCCTGGAAGGCTCGAGAGCCAGGCTTCGACGGCGTTCACGCTCTCCCGGATTGACGTGAAACCAAGGCCATTGACGATACGCTCGACCGCCCGGACCTTGTCTTCCACCCGTGCAGGCTTCGCATCGGCCACCACGATTGTGGTCGTCATATAGCCAAAAGCAATATGGTCGCCGCCCAGCGCCTGCAGTGCGAGATCCGCGTCGACGACTTTGTTGTCCGCGTCTGTGTCGAGCAACTGGGCTGGCTGATTATACATCACCTCCCGCAACAATGCCGTCAGGGACTTGCGCTTGTTGAACCATTGTCGGCGAATGCGCGTCAGCGCCTTGGTTGCATCGACCTTGTCCAGCGCAATGAAGCGGGTCATCCAGCGATAGGCGAAATCCTGATTGTTGAGCGCATCGAGTAGTCCCGGCCGGCTGAGGTTCGGAAATCCGCGCAGGGTCAGCGCGCGGATATGAAGATTCCCGAGCATTGGCTCGAGCCCGCCGACCAGCGGCGTGTCCGCCAACACCGCATCCAGATAGGCAGGGGTTGATGGGACGCGGACAGGGTGCCGACGCTCGGAAATCGTGCCATGGAGGTAAGTCAGGGTTTCATGATCATCGAGCGGCGCCAGTTCAGGCATGAACGACGCAAAGAGATCCAACACGCGATCGGTTTCGGCGGCAAAGCCCGCGAGGCCCTGACGCCAGTCGCGGCCGCCCTCGCCTTCCTTCTCGATCAGATTGCGCCCGAGCGCCTCGCTCTTGTCGGCCGGGGGCATCCAAAGCAAAGTGCCGTGATAGCGGCTTTCGAAATGCTGTCCCTCTGCAAGAAAAGCCGCGCGTCGCTCCTGGTCGACGAGCCAGGAGGCGGGATCGGGAAAGTCCCCTAGCGGATATCCCAACGCTTCGCGGCGGTCTGCCTCGAAGAATATCGCCCAGCCACTACCGAACCGGCGCAGGACATTATTGGCCCGCGCGCAGGCGGATATGAGCTCTGCTTCCGTCGCGCTTTCCAGGTCAGGGCCACGGAAACGGAAGCTTCGCTGGAAGCTGCCATCCTTGTTGAGGACGATGCCCGGCGCCACAAGACATGCCCATGGGAGATGGTCAGCAAGTCGGTCGGAACGCCGCCGATATTCCGCGAGATTCAGCATGACAGATAGCCCTTCTGCCGGATGTGGCGCATCATCACCGGCGCGAGATCGGGGTCGTGCCTGGCGATGAAGACCGCGAGGCTGTGGCCGAGCGCCCATATCGCGATGCCGGTCAGCCACTGCTGGAGGCCGAGGCCAAAAGCCGCCGACAAAGTCCCATTGATGATGGCGAGCCCGCGTGGGGCCCCGCCAAGCAGGATCGGGACAGTGAGGCTTATATGTATGGGCACCTCATAGCCCTCCGGCACGCTCATGAGATCAGCGCTCCGCCGCCGAAGCTGAAAAAGGAAAGGAAGAAGGAAGAGGCGCCAAATGCGATCGAAAGTCCGAAGACGATCTGGATGAGGCGGCGAAAACCGCCCGAGCCTTCGCCAAATGCCAGCGCCAGCCCTGTGGAGATGATGACAATGACTGCCATGATCTTGGCAACAGGGCCCTGGACCGATTCCAGCACCTGCTGCAGTGGTTCCTCCCATGGCATGCCGGAGCCGGCAGCATGTGCCGACGCGCCGAGGAAGGCCGCCCCTGCAAAGATGGCAGCTGCAACTTTCCGGGGACGCATTGGGTATTGACGGATCATGGTCTGGGTCCTTTCGATGGTGGGTCGGGGAGGCAGGATGTCCATGCGTAAGAACCGTCGGTTCCAAGGCCATGGATGCGCAAAATGCTGGCGAGACGGCGCGCTTGGCCGCGCCCATCGAGAAAGGCGACGAGGTTGATGCCCTCGGCGATCAGTTGCCGCGGGACGACCGCGACTGCTTCCTGAATGAGACTTTCGATCCGATGGAGCGCGGCGAGCGCGCTATTGGCGTGTACGGTCGCGATGCCGCCGGGATGGCCGGTATTCCAGGCCTTGACCATGTCGAGCGCTTCAGGCCCTCTTACCTCCCCGACGATGATCCGGTCAGGGCGAAGCCGCAGCGTCGAGCGAACCAGATCGGCCATAGAGGCGGTCCCGCTTCGCGTGCGAAGTGCAACGGTATCGGCCGCTGTACTGTGAAGCTCCCTGGTATCCTCAATCAGGACAAGCCGTTCCTGTGCTTCGCCCATCTCCCGCAGAAGCGCGTTGACGAGCGTCGTCTTTCCGGAGCTGGTTCCGCCGGCAATGAGAATATTGGCGCGCGTTCTTACGGCGACACACAGGATGTCGGCTGCGGCCTGTGACATGATGCCATCAGCGACATAGTCGACGAGCGCATAGGGTCGGTTCGCAGGCTTGCGGATAGCAAAACATGGCCCTTCCGCGATCGGCGGAATGATGCCCTCGAACCGCTCCCCTGCCCGTCCTTTCTCCCATGCAGGCAACTCCGCCGACAGGATCGGCGCGCCGGCATGGATCTCAGCGCGCAGATGCGCGGCGACCAGCCGGATGATACGCTCGACCTCGCCCCGGTCCAGCACGGTATCCGTGGCAATGCGCCCTTCTCCCAGCCGGTCGAGCCACAACCGACCGTCGGGATTGACCATGATTTCGATCACGGCAGGATCGGCGAGAGCGGCGGCGATTGCCGGTCCCATGGCCGAGCGCAGCATCACCCGGCGGCGGGCAGCGGGCTCATCGCCCGTGATTATGGGGCGGAGGCGCTCATCCACGGCTCATCTCGCTCTTGGGAAAATCGCCGACGATGCGCTTTCCGCTCGCGAGCTGCCGGCCGACCTGGGTCACGAAGGCATCGAACCGCTCGCGCCCCTGGGCACGGCCAGCGGCATCGCCTTCAGCAAGCGGCGGCAACACCATGAGTTCGTACCGGATGAACAGGGCGAGGCTTTCGACCAGAAGATCGATGTCCCGCCGGGCGGCGTCTAGCTCTCGGGACAGCTTGTCGAGCCGAAGCTTGAACTGACTGTCGAGTTCGCTGTTGCGGCGCAATTCGAGCCAGCTGCGCAGTGCATCATTGGCGAGCCGGCTCTTGTTGCCGACATGGCCACGCGCCAGCCGGCTCAGCTCTTCGCAAATGTCACGATCGATGTAGAGATTTTGGCGTATCTTCATGACCTGCCTCACAGTCCAAGCCGGGGGTCATGATCGGACGCGTCGATCGCATAGCTCTGGGCAATTGGGGTCAAAGCCCTCGCCTGCGCCATTGCCCGCTGGTCAGCTGCCAGATCATCATCATCCGTTAGCGCGCGGTCCGGCTCGGGCTTTTCATGATCGCGATCCGTATCCCCGACTTCAGACATTGCCGGATGGCGTTGCTGCTCCATTCCCTCATTGTCAGACGGCATCGGTTTTTCAGGGGCAGGAAGACGGCCGGCTGAAGCATGGAGTTCCTGCCAGGCATCCGGTCGGGTCGCAGGTCGATCCGCGTAGCCGGTCAGATGCAGCCTGGGAGACGGGAGGACACGCGCTGCAAAATTGCTGTCCTGATAGTAGCGAAGCTTCTGAGCGCGAATGGGCGGATGGCCAGCGACAAGAACCAGTTCCTGATCATCAGCAAGCTGCATGACCTCGCCCGGCGTCAGCAATTGCCGCGCCGTTTCCTGGCGGCTGACCATGACATGGGCGAGCCAGGGTGCGAGCCTGTGCCCCGCATAATTGCGCATGGCGCGCTGCTCGGTCGCGGTGCCAAGGGCGTCTGAAATGCGTTTGGCGGTCCGCTCGTCATTGGTCGCAAAGGCGACACGGACATGGCAGTTATCGAGGATCGAATTATATTCGCCATAAGCCTTTTCGATCTGATTGAGGCTCTGCGCGATCAGGAAAGCCCGGATCTTGTAGCCGGCCATGAACGCCAGGCTCGTCTCGAAGAAGTCGAGGCGGCCAAGAGCTGGGAATTCGTCCAGCATCATCAACAGATGATGGCGGTTATGCTGGGCCGGGCTCTGATCAAGCCGTTCCGTCAGCCGTCGCCCGATCTGGTTGAGGATCAGGCGGATCAGCGGCCTGGTGCGGCTGATGTCGGAAGGCGGAACGACGAGGTACAGCGAGCATGGCTGTTTCCCCTCGACAAGAACGGAAATTCTCCAGTCGCAGCGCGACGTGATCGCGGCGACGACGGGATCGCGATACAGGCCCAGAAGCGACATGGCCGTCGAAAGCACGCCAGAGCGCTCATTCTCGCTCTTGTTGAGCAGTTCGCGCGCGGCCGATGCAACGACCGGATGCGTCCGGATCACCGTCTCGTCACCCAGATGATTGCTCGCCATCATATGCCGCAATGTCGCGACGAAACTACGCTTCGGATCCGAGAGGAAGCTCGCGACGCGCGCCAGCGTCTTTTCCTCTTCAGCGTAGAGGATGTGGAGGATCGCCCCTACCAGCAGCGAGTGACTGGTCTTTTCCCAATGATTGCGGGTGGCAAGAGCCCCTTCGGGATCGACCAGAATATCGGCGATATTCTGGACGTCGCGGACTTCATTGGCGCCGCGGCGGACCTCCAGCAAAGGATTGTAATGCGCCGAGCGAAGATCGGTTGGGTCGAAGAGGAGGCAGTGGGAAAAGCGGCTCCGCCAGCCAGCGGTGACCGCCCAATTTTCGCCCTTGATATCATGGATGATCGCCGAGCCAGTCCAACTGAGCAGGGTCGGCACCACCAGCCCCACGCCCTTGCCCGACCGCGTCGGCGCAAAGGCCATGACATGTTCGGGTCCATCGTGCCGCAGATACGTCGATCCAGTCTGGCCGAGCACAATTCCTGACGCTCGCGCCAGACCGGCCCTCGCAATCTCGCGGCGATCCGCCCATTGCGCCGAGCCATAGGTGGTCACATGGCGGGCCTGCCGAGCGCGCAGAACCGAACCGAATATGGCGGCCCCACATGCAAACACGCCGCTGGCGGCGGCCAGGCTCCCCGCTTTGTCGAACACCGCTGGCGCGTAGGCATCAAAATGATACCACCAGACAAAGAGCGCCCAAGGCTTGTAGATCGACCAGTCGAACAGCCTGAACCAGCATGGGCCGAGCGCCTCCTGGTAACCCAGCATTGCGGCGACCCACTGCGTCGCCAGCCACATGCCGGCCAGGACGATGACCAGCACTAACAGCATTTGCCCGAATAGGAGTTTTGTCGGCGTCACGATCAGCCTCCCGCCCGACCGGCTTGATCCGACCGGGACAGTTGAATGATCGCGTCAAAGGCTCTCCCGCGCGATATGACAGCTTACGACGATCCCCGCCAAATCTCGCCAAGCCGATCGCGATTTGGAGCGTTCGAAGGCATATGAAGCGGACTCAATTTGCCAGCGGCAATAGGACCGGCGCTCCGGCAGCCCCAATGCGATAGCGCAGCAAGGTTCAGTCAGCAAAGGTAGCGCCGCAGCTTCAAGCAACCTTGGCGAGTGTCTCGATCCGGCTTTCACAGGCTTGGCGAACAAGGCTCTGGAGCAGGGTCACGCGCTGCGCAATCCAGTCCAATTCCTCTTCGGTGATGCGATAGGACCGCGAGTAGCGTGCCTTCACATAGGCGTCGCGCAGCAGGGCATAACAGCGCTTCTCGAACCGGGTTTCCCGCGGCCAAACGGATTTGAGCGAGGGCTCCAGTTCCTCGGCCAGATCGCGCAGGCGGTTGAGATTATCGCTCTTGGGAGAGTAGAGCGTGCGGACCAGAAACAGGCAATGGTAAAGGCGTTCTGCTGCTTGATGTAGCTCAAATGCCGCCTTGTTAAACCACCCACGCTCCTTTGCATCCGTCCCGTGGACGACAAACTGCCCAGCCGTCTCGAACCACTCCTCAAAATAGTCCTGCGTTTCCTTGAGCGCCTGTTCAGGGGACAGCGGCTGCGGCTCGGCAAAGTGGTGGTCCGGCGCTTCGTACAGCGCAATGCCATCGCGCACGATGTCCATGAAGAAATAGCGCCCGAGGCGCAGTCTCTCGTTCACCTCCTCAAAGCTGTGATAGATAAGACTGACTGGGGTCCGCAGGGTTGTCCCGGCCGACAGATCGGCCAGAATCTGGGATTCGGTCTTCTCCCAGAACTCGGCAATGTCGGTCAGGTCCTCATGATTGACGACGACCAGCAGATCATAATCAGAGAAATAGCGGCCGACCGGATCCTCGACCCAGTCGCCCCGGGCATAGCTGCCAAAGAGGATGATCTTGAGTAGCTGGCCATTGCGAAAGCGCGGCTGGGTACGCTGCGCCGTCGCTCTAGGTCGCGAACCCGATGACTTACCGCGCCCCCCGAAGCGGCCGACAATTCGTGGTGATTGCCGCGCCTGGCAACAAAGGCATAAGGTCCGGTCAGAGTACGAAGCTGGTCGCCTATGCGCTGCCCTAATCCTATGTCTTCTTAAGAATGTTCGCTATAAAAACACAGGCATCAATGGCGAATTTCCGGTTTTGAAAACAAATCCGTTATTCTTCAATATGCAATATCTAGAGAATCACAGCTTAGTCTCATGACGCGGCGCTCCTCTTTCGGCAGCACCCGACCACCTCAAGTCGTTCCGGTAAAGCCCTAGGATTGTCGGCTTATGCCGGAACCGGTCATCCGACGGACAACCAGCGGTCGAGTAGGTACGCGTCCATCCCGGTCGTAAAAGCGAGATGCAACTTCACCTCTAAGCGGACATTCGTAACTGTGGTGCCGAGGCCGCCTTGCGCGGTTGCGGGATGAAGGGCTGATTGCCGCTCGGATACGGCAGAAGAGACGGCAAGGGGGATGGCTGATGACCAGCTCTTGCAGCATGGGATGCGGTGACAGATCATGAAAATCTGACGGACGTGGAGACAGCGGTGCTCGCCGAAACCGAACGGCGCAACCTCGATATATGACGCATAAAAAAGGGAGCATGGCGAAATAGCCATGCCCCCCTTTTTTTTCGATTGGCTAAAATCAGCTGTGAAGCGAATGCTTCAGGTCACGAATTTCGTCATGACCAGCCTTCACGGTTACATAGGCATCCTCGATGATCGCCTTGACCGCCGGGCTGACGTCCGTGTCACGGATCGCATCTTCGAACTTATGCTTGATGTGATCTTCGCCAGCTTCGACCTGGTCGACGATCGCCACGTCGTCGCTCGACATGGAATTGCGCAGGTTGAGGAAGAGGCGATGCGCGCCGGCCAACAGTGTGCCGTCATCTTCCGGCTTGCCACCCAGCGCGCGGACTTCGCCTTGCAGCTTGGTGGTCAAAGCCTGACGCTCGCTGCCACGACGAAAGAAGATTGGATTGAAGCGCGACGTGTCGGAGGCCTTGGCCGCTTCTGAATAGCCATCCGCGCTGTCGATGACCGTCTCGATCAGCGAGTTGAGCGTCTTGATATCATGATCGGTGGACATAGGTTTCTCCTGCGAGGGTGAGTGAAATTCTGAATTGATTACCTCGCCCCGAGTAGGATCGGGGCAGGCGTCTCAGCGGTCAAAAACTCGACCGCGCAAATTTGTTTCCGGGGGGAATGCGGGCGCGTCGATCAGTCGAGTACCTATTTGGTATGAGGTGAGTGGGCTGTGCAACGGGATCGCCAACGCCGGATTTCTTTGCTTGTGCGTCGAACCTTATCCGGTGCCCCGCATTGTTGAGACTTAGCCACAATGCGGGCGGGCATCTCCGGTCTGCTAATCCGGAAAGGCTTTCAATGCGATCCGTCATCGTCACCGGCGCAAGCGCCGGAATAGGTCTCGCTATCGCCGAGCGCTTCGCCAAGGGCGGTTGGCAGGTCGGCATTATCGCGCGTGAGCCCGAACGTCTGGAAGAGGCCAAGCGCTTTCTGGAAGAGCATGGTGGAAAAGTTGTCGCACTATCGGCGGATGTAGCTGATCCCGATGCAGTCGATGCCGCCGCTGATCGTGCAGCCACTGAGCTTGGAGGCATCGACGCCTGGGTCAACAACGCGATGTCGACCGTTATCGCCCGTGCAGGCGCAATCAGTGCAGCCGAGTATCAGCGAGTCACTGCTACGACCTACTTATCACAGGTCTATGGAACGCTGGCGGCGCTGCGGCATATGCGTAGCGCAGGCAGGGGCACGATCGTCCAGATTTCGTCCGGCCTCGCGATCCGCGCCGCGCCGCTCCAGGCGGCCTATTGCGGCGCAAAAGCTGCCGTCACCGGCTTTACCGATTCCCTGCGGGCCGAACTGATCGACGAGGCGTCCCCGATCGCGCTAAGCGTCGTCTATCTGCCCGGCGTCAACACGCCGCAGCCCGGCTGGTCCCGTAACCGATCAGGCCATGAGCAGGTCATTCCTGATCCCCTCTTCGATCCGCGGCTTTGCGCCGAAGCGGTATGGGCCACGGTCGAGAATCCGCAGCGCGAGGTCTGGGTCGGGCGCACTACTGCGACAATGGCGTTGGGCCAGCGTATCGCGCCCGCCTATTCTGATCGCAAGGCCGCCAAAATGGTCACAGCTCAGCTCGGTGCGCCGATGGGACCGCGCGAGGGAAATCTCGACGGGGCTGTTACAGGACCGGCCCTTATCGATGGCGATGCGAAGGATCGCGTGATCGATACGCGGTCCGAGTTTTTCACGTCGCGTCATCGCGACATTCTCAAGATTTCGACGACCGGCGGATTGCTCGGCGTTGGTGCGTTAGCTGGACTTGGCCTTTCTCGCGGGCTCGCGAGGTTCCTGCGTTGAAGGCCCTATTCGACAATCTGCGTCCGGCCTCCAGCCAACCCGCTCCGTTGGGTCAGCGTACCGACGGCTATCTGCCACTTGAACAATATGCAGCGCTGGGCGACGGTCGCTCCGTAGCGTTGTCCGGCATAGACGGCGCTATCGACTGGTGGTGTGTGCCCAACATGGACTCGCCGCCCCTGTTCGATCGACTGCTCAACAGTGAAAATGGCGGCGTCTTCAGCATCAAGCCGGACGAGCCCTACACCGTCGAGCGGCGCTACCGCGAAAACAGCAATGTCCTCGAAACGATCTTCACGACGAAGAAAGGGCGCGCGAAACTCACCGAATCCCTTAACAGCGGCCATGCTGGTCGCCTGCCTTGGGCCGAACTGGCGCGACGTATCGATGGGCTGGACGGCAGCGTCACCTTCGCGTTGACGATGCGGCCAGGGCGGCGCGGCGATACCGTCAATCCCTATCATTCCAAGATCGGAAAGCACACGGTCTTCCATGTCGACCGGGTGCTGGGCCTCTTCATGCATAGCGATGACATCGCCTGCGAATGGACCGACGAAGGCATTACCGGCGCGATCACGGTCAGCGCCGGCGCGAGGCGGGTCGTCGCAATTGTCGCAGGCGCCGATGAACCACTTGTCGCTCCGAGCATCGAGCAGATCGACGAACGTATCGACATCGCTGACAAGGAATGGCGCGACTGGTGCGGCACAGTTTCCTATGATGGCCGCGATCGAGATGCATTTCTGCGCAGCGCCCTGGCGCTGAAGCTGTTACTCTATTCGCCATCGGGTGCGATCGCCGCGGCCGCCACGACATCGCTTCCCGAGGGCATTGGAGGCTCAAAGAACTGGGATTATCGCTACGCCTGGATCCGTGATGCGGGTTATACGATCGAGGCCTTTCTTGCGGCCAATGCCGAAGCCGAGGCGAAGGCGGCCTTCACCTGGCTCATCAACCAGCTTCGCACCCATGGGACGCGCGTCTGCTACACGCTCGATGGCAAGCCCGTCCCCGGCGAACAGCATTGGCGAATGCCGGGCTATCGCGGCTCGACACCCGTCATTACCGGCAATCAGGCGACCGAACAACGACAACATGGCGTCTATGGCGACATATTCGAGACGGCGAGCCGTTTCGTCGGCTGCGGCAATATTCTCGACAGCGCCAGCGCCGAGCTTCTTTCTCACCTCGCCGACGAATGCGCCGACAGCTGGAGGATGCCCGACGCCGGCATGTGGGAACTAGAGGACGAGCAGCACTATACGATGTCGAAGATCAGTTGTTGGCAGGCGCTCGCACGTGCGGTCGAGCTGGCCGATAGTGGCCAGTTACCGACCACCTGCCGTGAACGCTGGGCGCGCGAACGCGATCGGATCTATAAATGGGTAGGGGAGCACTGCTGGTCGGAGGCCAGACAGGCCTTCACCATGTACCCCGGCACCGACAATCTCGATGCATCCGTGGCGCTGGCGGTTCGCTTTGGCTTCGACGGTCATGACCGCCTGCGCGCGACACTGACAGCAATCGACCGCGAGCTGGGTGTCGCTGGCGGGTTCCACTATCGCTACACCGGCATGGACAAGGAGGAAGGCTGTTTCCTCGCCTGTTCCTTCTGGATGGCGGAGGCCTGGGCGCTTCTGGGCGAACGGGCCGAAGCGCGCGCGCGTATGGAACGCCTGAAGACCGGCCTTGCCCATGGCCACGGCATACTTGCCGAAATGATCGACCCGAAGAGCGGCGCATTTCTCGGCAACATGCCGCAGGGCCTCAGCCATCTCGCTCATATCATGGCCGCCGCTGTCCTCATAGACGAAGCGGACTGCGATCACAAACCCCCAACCTAAGGAGTTCACCAATGAGCGATCGTCTCACGATGCAGGATCCGCGCAAGCAGTATCCGCAGCCTCCCTTTCCGCGTCAGCCCCAGCCTGTCCCCGGCGAGGCCGGCAAGATGGACCCGGTCCCCGATCATGGCGAGACGAGCTATCAGGGTTCGGGGAAGCTCGAAGGCCGCAAGGCTCTCATCACGGGCGGTGACAGCGGCATCGGCCGCGCTGCTGCCATCGCCTATGCCCGCGAAGGCGCAGACGTTGCGATTTCCTATCTGCCAAGCGAAGCGGCTGACGCGGCCGAGGTGATCAAGCTCATCGAGGCCGAAGGCCGCAAGGCGATTGACCTTCCGGGTGACATCACCGACCAAAACTGGTGCCGGGACCTGGTGGCGCAGGCGGTCGAGAAGCTGGGCGGCCTCGACATTCTCGTCATCAATGCGGGCAGGCAGCAGTACCGCGAGGATATTTCAGAGGTTTCGTCGGAGGATTTCGACAAGACGCTCAAGACCAACCTCTATGCAATGCACTGGATTGCGCAGGCGGCGGTGCCGCATCTGCCCGCCGGCGCATCGGTCATCACGACCGCTTCGATACAGGCTTATGACCCGTCCGCGATCCTGCTGGACTATGCGACCACCAAGGCCGGGATTGTCGCCTACACCAAGGCATTGTCTAAGCAGCTCATGGAGAAAGGTATCCGCGCCAATGTCGTGGCGCCGGGTCCGTTCTGGACCGTGCTGCAGTCTTCTGGCGGACAGCCGCAGGACGCAGTGATGAAGTTTGGTGAACAGACCTCGTTCGGGCGCCCTGGACAGCCGGTCGAGATCGCGCCGATCTACGTGCTGCTGGCGAGCCAGGAGGGCAGCTACATCACCGGCGAGGTATTTGGTGCCACTGGAGGCGCTGGCGTCGCCTGACGGCCCCTGCAGGGGCTCGAGGCGATGCCTTGTGCCCCTGCACTTCACTATGTTCGATCGACGAGGGTTTAATGTCTCAGGCAGACGATGACGAAGCATGGATGCGCAAGGCGATCGAGATCGCGCGCTCCAAGGGCTCGGATCCATCCACATCGCCCTTGGGGTGCGTGATCGTCCTCAATGGCAAGATCATCGCAGGCGAACGGAACCAAACCGAGGAATTGCCAGACGCTACGGCGCACGCCGAAATGATGGCGATCCGGCGGGGATGCGAAGACACTGGCGAAATGGAGCTGCGCGGCGCAACGCTCTACTCCACGCTTCAGCCTTGCGGAATGTGTACGATGGCGTCGATCTGGTCGAAGGTCGGCCGAGTCGTTTATGGCGCTGGGCGCGGCGATGTGCATGAGATGTATTTTGAGGCGAGGCATGTAGATACGTTGGCGTTCATCGCTGACGCCTACCGGGATGACATCGTCATTGAAGGAGGCTGCCTGCGTGAGGAATGCGCGGCGCTTTATTACCCGCCTGACGCTGATCTATCCGAGGAAGAGCAGGCCAATCTATGACGCAGGTCAATGTCAATACCGCAACGGCTGAGGAACTGGATGCTGTCCCGGAGCTCAAGGGGCATGGCTTCGAGATCGTGCGCTATCGCGACGGTCGCGGCAAATTCACGGCGCTGAGGCAGCTTGAAGAGGTGCCTGGGATGGCTGGAAATGCCGCTGGGCTAGATGACCTGCTGACCTTTTAGAACACACCAGCACGCACAAAAACGCCGCCCTCGAAGGGGCGGCGTCCTGAAGCTCGGGAGCCTTATTCCTTAGCGCCGGTGCCCGGCTCGGTCGTCTTGGGGGCCTTGCCGTCCTCGATACGACCTTCGTTGCGAAGATCACGGCCTTCCTGGGCCTTCTTCTTCGCTTCGGGCGTGTCGCCGTGCTCGTTCATCTCTTCCTTGACGAAACCCGCGGCTTCCTTGGCCTTGCCTTCGATGCTCATATAGCTCTCCTATCAAGATGATATTTACATAACCTTGAGTGGACCACAGGGTTCCGGTGTAATCACCCTAGAACTGCAGCTAAGACTACCAACCGCAGCGGCATTGCCTTACGATCATAAGACGCGCTCAGGAGCAGAGAAGCGCTCTGCCATCTCAGCCTGACCTTGGGAGCGCGCTATTGCCGCAGCATCATTTCCTTCCAAGTCTCTATGATGCAAGTCAGCCCCCGCTTCCAGGAGCAAGTCGATTACGGACACGCGTCCAAACATAGCCGCCATCATCAGTGCGGTCTGACCGGCGCGATTGGTACGGTTAGGGTCAGCCCCTGCTTTGATCAGCGCCTGAGCGATATGGTCGTAGCCTTTGAATGCCACTCCCATCAGCGCAGAATTTCCTGAACTTGTATCCTTGCCATCCGGTGCAGCACCTAAGTTCAATAGCAGATCGGTCGTCATCCCATGACCATGATAGCTAGCCAGAATGAGCGCGCTATGGCCGCGATCATCGACTGCTTCAATGTCTGCGCCTGCCTGCAAAAGTGCAGCTACCATATCATCGCGGCCCAGTCGGGCAGCGTCGAATAGCAATTGCTGCAAACGCTCCGGAGGCGGAAGCGGCAGAGAGGCCCCCCCCGCTTCTTCCAGCGAGATCATGCTTCATTTGCCTGAAGGAAACCGGCTGCATCCAGGTCCACATTAAACTCGCGCTCCCAGAAACGCACCTCGCCGCACATAGCAACAAATGCCTTGGCATCCTTGGCGTTCGCGACAGTGACAACACCATCATCGCGGTCCTTTTCCGACACCCCAGCAGCATCAAGTAACGGCAAGGCATCAGCATTGCAGGCGATGAACTTGCCGTGTCCAAATGCATCGCTGACGAAATCCTTGGCCGTCTTATCGCTGGCTAGCATAGCCGCCCCGTCTGACGACAGGATCACGGCCACGGCGTCGTACAGGATCGATGGGCCACCATCGACCTTCTGCTTTGCTTCAATCAGAGTGCCATCATCGAGGACAGCACCTCCAATCTTTGGTGCCACAATCTCATAAGCCGCCGGTAGCTTGCCTAGGTTTTCGATGAAGGCGTTGATCAGCGCGGCAGGAGCGCCATCGCTGACAAGGATACCCAGTTTACGTCCTTCAAAAGTTTTCGGCGCGTTCTTAACGATGCTGAGGGCGTCGGAAGGCGGCAGATCCTGACGAGGTTCGACTGCTGCCGGGAAAGCCTGAGGAAGTTCGGGAAGGCCCAGCCCGCCAGCGACAACGGTAGCGAGCCTGTCGTCGATATTTCGCAGGTGAGCAACGATGCGCTCACGAATGTCTGCACGCTCAACCTTGGAGAGTTCGAAGACCAGCGCATCGCCAATATGCTTTTGTTCGATCGGTGTCTGGCTGATGAAGAACTGCCTCGCCTGGCTATAGTGATCGGCAAAGGAAGGTGAGCGAACCTGTGCCTTTCGCCCGCCTTCTTCAGCAGCAAAATGGCGATAGCCGGTTTGCGGATCTTCCCGAGGATTAGTGGGCGATGATGCCCAGCTATTTGGTTCGTAATTGACGCGCCCCTTGGGGTTGCGCATCGCCATATGCCCGTCCTGCTGGAAATTGTTCACCGGAGCGAGTGGCGCATTGATAGGTATGTGCGTGAAATTAGGACTACCCAGACGCTTGAGCTGCGTATCGAGATACGAGAAATTGCGCCCGTGAAGAAGCGGGTCATTGGTAAAACCTATGCCGGGCACGACATTCTGGGTGCAGTAGGCGACCTGTTCGGTTTCCGCGAAGAAATTGTCGACGACGCGATCGAGGACGAAGCTCCCGATAATCCTCACCGGCACCTGCTCTTCAGGAATAAGCTTGGTGGAATCGAGGATGTCGAACTCGAATTTGTCAGCAAAGGCATCATCGAAAATCTGCACCCCCAAATCCCATTCAGGGGGCGTCCCCATGGTGATCGCATCCCAGAGGTCGCGACGGTGAAAATCAGGATCGGCGCCATTGATTTTAACGGCCTCGTTCCACATCACCGATTGCAGACCAAGCTTGGGCTTGAAATGGAATTTGACGTAGCTGCTGTTTCCTTCGGCATCGATCAGACGGAAAGTGTGAACGCCAAACCCCTCCATGAACCGGAACGAGCGCGGGATTGTCCGATCCGACATGATCCACATCACCATATGCATGGACTCAGGGGTAAGGCTGATAAAATCCCAAAAATTATCGTGCGCGGTCTGCGCCTGAGGGAAACCGCGATCTGGCTCCTGTTTGGCCGCATGGATCAGATCAGGAAATTTGATTGCGTCCTGAATGAAGAAGACGGGGATGTTGTTTCCGACAATATCCCAGTTGCCCTCCTTGGTATAAAATTTGGCCGCGAACCCGCGGACATCCCGTGCGAGATCAGCCGATCCTTTATTGCCGGCCACTGTCGAGAAGCGAACGAACATCGGCGTTTGCTCGCCGACTTCGGTCAGCACTTTCGCGACCGTAAAATCTCCCAGGCTTTCCTTCAGTGTGAAGGTGCCATGCGCGCCAAATCCGCGAGCATGGACCACGCGCTCGGGGATGCGCTCATGATCGAAGTGGAATATTTTTTCGCGAAGGATGAAATCTTCGAGGAGCGTCGGGCCACGTTCGCCAAGCTTCAGGCTATTCTGATCATCCGAGACAGGCACACCCTGTTGGGTTGTAAGCACGTCGTCCTTTGCGAGCTGATGCACTTCACCACCGGACCCGGCCTCAGTGTCAAATCCTTCCACATGAGCGTCCGAACCGGCTGCGGTGCTTGCGGATTTACGCTTGTTACCAGCGGGCGCCTTCACGCCGCGCGAGGGAGATTTTGCCATCGCATGGGTTCCTGATTACCGGTGTAGGGCGGCATGAGCTTCATGCCTTGCTACACCTAACCAACCCACACGAACGAGGTTTCAAAGCGGAGGCGCGCGTTAACATTCATCATAGCGATTATTCAAAGTAGCGGGATCACTCGCGGCTTTCCGCAGTTTAGTTGGCAGATCCATCCTTCGAAAAAGCCTTTGCCCAAACATGTTTTTAGATCGCTTTCTCGCAAATCGCCGCGGTGTCGAACTCACCTTGGAGGAGAGATCATTGCTGGAAGGCGCGATAAGTGAAATTCAGTCGGTCAATTCGCGCCAGACCATTATTGAAGCAGGCGAAAATGTCTCGGTCAGCACATTCCTTCTGGAAGGAATTATTTCCCGGTATATCGATGACAAAAAAGGGCTGCGCCAACTCGTGGCCATACATGTGCCAGGCGAGTTTGTAGATCTTCATGCTTATCCGATGCGCGAACTGGACCATTCAATCGGGACACTTACTGCCGCTACGATAGCCATTGTTCCGCACAGTGCGCTCAAAGATATTTTAGATCCTAGACCTGAGCTGGCGCGCAAACTTTGGTTTTCAACTCTAATCGACGCAGCTTTGCATCGGGCCTGGCTTTTTCGCGTCGGTCGTCTCGACGCTGTTGGCAGGATCGCCCATTTCCTGTGCGAAACCAACGCCCGTCTCGAAGCAGTCAAACTGTCCAATGGCCACCGCTTTGCGCTTGGCTTGACCCAAAGTGATATTGCGGAAATCTGCGGCCTGACGACCGTTCACACCAATAGGGCCTTCCGGCAGCTTCGAGAGGCAGGACTGTGCAACATGCGCGCTTCATTGGTCGAAATTTGTGACCGCGAAGCGCTGGCGCGTCGCGGGGATTTCGATCCTCATTATTTGTATTTGGGCCAGAGCCCATCAACCCAATAACCTTGGATGGAGATCGGCCATGCATGACAATCCAGCTATCGAACCATTTGCTGATGCGGGCGTCGCTACCGTTGAGGACGGCTATGTCGTTTTGGACGGACCCGATGGTATAGCGATCACATTGACGGCAGAAGCCGCTGTAGCGACAGGGCGCAGCCTTCTCGAAGCGGGGGAAAGCGCTTTAAAACAGGGGCGCGACCAAAGCGGCGAAGGATAGTTGAAGCTGTTCTTCTGGAATTAGAATTTAGAATAATATCAGGCCCGCCATTACCCGCCAGCAGGGCGCACCGAGGTTTCAAAGTAATATGGAGCCACGGCTGCTGCAGCAGCTTTGCCATATGATTTTTATCAATCAGATTCATTCGTTCCGACCCAGTAGGGATGGGAAAGTTTAGCCGCTAGCAACGTTAAGCAACAGACTGATGGCTCTTCTTGCACATCGTGTCAGGGAGGCAAAATGCGCATAGCAATCATCGCTCACCTGAAATATCCTATTTCCGAGCCGTTCGCGGGCGGGCTTGAGATGCACACCCACATGCTTGCGCGATCCCTTCGCGAACGTGGACATGATGTCACGCTTTTTGCATCTACCCGCTCCGACCCAGCGCTTGGCGTTGAGGCAATCTGCGATGAAACCTCACTCCTCGAAACTGGCATTGACGAGGCTAACGATGTTGCTTTCTTCCGCGAACACCATGCCTATCTTGGGCTGATGACCGAACTGCGATCTCGCTCGTTCGATGTCATCCACAATAACTCCCTTCATTATCTGCCTGTTAGCATGGCCGAAACGCTTACTACGCCTGTCGTGACCACGCTCCATACGCCGCCCTTCTGCTGGCTGGAAAGCGGGGTGCGGCTTAATCGCGGTCCGATGACTTATGTGGCCGTTTCTGAGGCAACGGCCGAAATGTGGAGCCATGTTGCGCATACCGATCAGGTTATTCCCAACGGCATCGACCTCACCCATTTTCCGTATGAGCCTGTCGCCAACACAGAACCCTATCTGGTCTGGTATGGCCGGATCGTTCCAGAAAAGGGGCTGGATTTCGCTATCGATGCTGCCCGATTGGCTGGGCTGCCTCTGCGGATCGCAGGGCCGATCTCGAACCAGAGCTACTTCGATGAAGCCATCGCCCCCCGGTTGGGAGGCGATGTCCAGCATGTAGGGCATCTTTCCCACCGTGAGCTTTCCCAGCTTGTTGGCGGTGCGATCGCCGCGCTTTGCACGCCGCGTTGGGAGGAGCCTTATGGTCTGGTTGTAGCTGAAGCGCTGGCCTGCGGTACGCCGGTCGCTGCTTTCCGGCGTGGCGGTGTCCCTGCCCTCCTAAGCCCTGATTGTGGTGTCACTGCCGAGCCGGATGACGTGGCGTCTCTCGCGTCGGCAGCGCTCGCAGCATCGGTGCTCGATCGCAGCGCCTGCAGGGCCCATGCTGAGCAATACTGCGATGCGCAGCGCATGGTCGACGAATATGAGGCTCTGTATCGGCAGCTTGCCGTAGCGCCGGTGGCTATCGCCAATGAACCGGACGTGGCCCTCCCGCTTGTTGCCAATGTCGCATGACACCGAAGGCCTGTGTCTGTGTACCTGCACGCAACGAAGCCGAGCATATCGGTCGTCTAATCGAAGCTTTGACCCAGCAAACGACCGAAACCCCGTTTGCCGTCGCACTCTGCGTCAATAACAGCAATGATACGACCCGAGCAGCCGCCGTTGACGCCACATTGCGCTTCCGCGCGCCCTTCATGCTCAAAATCATGGAGCGAAATTTCGAACCTGCGTTGGCACATGCAGGATCGGCCCGCCGGGCCGCGATGGATCTTGGCGCCGAAATGGTAGGCCCTGGCGGTTTGCTAATTTCCACAGATGCGGATTGCCGGCCTCCGGCAGATTGGGTCGACGCCAACCTTGCGCATTTCATGCCGGATCGGATCATTGGCGGACGGATCGAGCTGGACGAACTGGAGGCCGCTGAGGCGCCGGCAATCTTCGCACTTCGCAGTCGCTTCGATGCTTACTGGCAGGCCGTGCGCGCGATCGAAGACACGATCGATCCGGTGGAATGGGACATGCCACCCCGGCATGGCGATCATACGGGCGCGAGCCTAGCCTTATCAGTCGATCTATACCTTCGTGCAGGCGGGGTTCCGCTCCTTCCCACCGGCGAGGATCGCGCCTTGGTAGAAGCGGCAATCGAGGCGGGCGGAAAGCTTATTCACCCCAACGCAGTATGGACCCGCGCATCCTCCCGAACCGTGGGCCGTGCCAATGGCGGCATGGCGGCTGACATGCAGCGATGGATCGAATGTGCAGCGAGCGGTGCCATACCTTCCGTCCCTGCTCTCTCGCATTGGGAAGAGCGCGCACGGTGGCGGATTCGAGCCAAGCGGAACATGAGCGCAGCGGCACGGGTGGAGGCAGAACGCGCCTTGCCGCCTATGCCCTGCGACATGCCGCTTCCAGAGCTGGTAGTGACCCCGTGAGCCGCCCTATCGGCTATTATGTGCATCATCATGGCGACGGCCATCGACAGCGCGCGATCGCGATCGGTCAGTCGCTGGGCGGTATCACCCTGCTAGGGACCGGGCTGACAGGTAAGACCGAAAATCTCCCTTTTCTTGATCTGCCCGATGACCGGCTTGATGAAGGATTTACCGGGATTGACCATGCCGAGCGGCCTTCATCGCTGCATTATGCACCGCAGGATCACGAAGGCATCCGGCAGCGCACCGCCATGATGGCTGCCTGGATCGCGCAGGCGCGCCCACGCCTTATGGTAATTGATGTATCGGTCGAGATAGGAATGCTTGCCCGCCTCGCATCGGTCCCCACGGTCTATGTCCGCTTGAGTGGCACCCGGCTCGATACGGCGCATCTCGATGCCTTTCGCGGCGCGACTGCTGTCCTTGCTCCTTTCCACGAGGCCTTGGACGATGACGACATCCCGACTTGGGTCCGGGAAAAGACCTTTTACGCTCCGGGCATCATCCGGCCCGCTTCAATTATTCAGAATGGACGCGACGGAGCCATACTGATCGTCCTAGGGCGCGGAGGCGGCATTTCTGACGGTGAAAGGTGGGCGCAAGTTGCCCGCGCTACGCCTGAGCGGCATTTTCGCATCATCGGTCCCTGTACTGCGCCTAGCTCATTGCCAGATAATCTCGAACTGCGGGGATGGGTCGACGATGCAGATGCGCAGATCGCGGCCGCAGCGGTCGTCATCGGTGCGGCCGGAGACGGCGTTGTCAGCGCCGTATTGGCGGCGCGTCGTCCGTTCATTTGCCTGCCCGAGCCGCGCCCGTTCAACGAGCAGATATCAAAGGCAAGAAGGCTGGCAACAGTCGGGGGCGCTATCGTGCGCTTTGATTGGCCCCCGGCAAGCGATTGGACGGGAATGATTGATCTCGCGATCAAACAGGCTGAGCAGTGGCCTACCTGCCTCACAAACGAAGGCGGGGCGGAAGCCGCCGCCCGCTGGTTGAATGATCTCACTGCCGCACCACCGATAGACAGGAGCTGTATCGCGTGATCCCCGATATTGAGGAACAGGCCCCTTGCACGATGGATATAGTCGGTCGATTGGCAGCGCTTGGCGCGCGCTATGACGCGGCACCCAACTTCCCGGCTGACAGTATGTCGGCCTTAATCGAAAGCGGGCACCATCGCTGGTTTGCCCCGCAAGCCTCTGGCGGCGAAGCCTTCGGGGATGATGCTGTGCGCTGCCGCGCAATGGCGCAGGCCTTGCGCCAAATCGGTCGCGGCGATCTCAGCATTGGCCGGCTGTATGAGGGCCATGTCAATGCAATGTCGCTGTTCGACTGGTATGGGACGCCCGATCAGCATCGTTGGCTGGCAAACGTACTCGATCGGGGGGCATGGTTCGGAGTTTGGGCGACCGAGCCCCCTCCCGGCGTTCGACTGACATCAGAAGCTACCCCTTCACTTCTCGGGGAAAAGATGTTTGCTAGCGGCGCTGGCGGGCTCGACTACGCGCTTGTCACGGCCGCCAGCGACGGCGAGGCGCGGCGGCTCGCGATCGTCCCTGCAAATGAGAAAGCTCGCACTGACCTTTCCAGATGGCGTGTGCGTGGCATGCGCGCGAGCGTCAGTGGACGCTATTCGCTGGAAGGCTTGGCGGTCGAGCCACTCATGCTACTCGGTGAGCCAGGTGATTATGACCGTGATCCCCGTTTCACGGCCGGCGCTTGGCGCTTCTGCGCAGCGCAGCTTGGCGGGATCGAAGCGCTTGTTGCGGAAATTCGCGGCTCCATGCGCGACGCCGCGCGCGAGGATCCGATCCAGCGAGCGCGATTTGCAGAGGCGGTCGTGGCGGTGCGAACCGCCGGTTTTTGGGTCGCAGAGGCCGCAGAGCGCTTTGCATCAGGTCATGATGATGCGGTAGCTGTCGCACGGCTGACACGCGGTATCGTCGAGAATGCCGGGTTTGCCGTCATGGAGGCTACGGCACGGATCCTGGGGACGCAGAGCGCCTTTGATGGGCAACGTGCCGACAAGATCATTCGCGACCTATCCCTTTATCTGCGCCAGGCGGGTCCGGATCACGCGCGTGATGAAGCCGCCAAGGTGCTTCTCGACCATGACATCTGGAATGATGGCGACTGCCTGTGGTGAACGCCGAACCTTTGACGCGCAGCCGCTGGTCGCAGGCGCGCTGGCTTGTGCTGGCACCCCATCCTGACGACGAAACGCTGGGCGCTGGCGCGCTGATTGCCCATAGCGCCGCCAATGATCGACTGGGCGGCATCGTCTTCCTGACCGATGGGACAGGATCGCATCCTCCAGGTACGCCCCGCATTGCTACGAGCCGGCGGAAGGAAGCCAGTCACGCCATAGGCAGGATCACTGCTGATGCGATCCCAAAGATCTGGATGGGGTGGCGGGATGCCCACCCCTACCTCACCGACAGCAAAGCCTTTGCACGTGATGCTGATCGCCTTGCTGCTTTCATTCGCTGGCTCCGAATAGACGCTATTGCCGTATCCGATCATAGCGAGGCACATTGCGATCACGTCGCAGCCTATCGGCTTGCCGAGGCCGCTTCGCGCAGGGCAAGGCGCCCAGTGTCGCTGTTCGCCTATCATGTTTGGAGTGATCCGCCACCGTTTGCACGGCGGATCGTCACGCCTGCCATGCCTGTCGGGCGGCGGCGACACGCCCTTCTGGCGCATCGAAGCCAGATGTCGCCGGTCCTGGGCGATGGTTTCCGGCTTCCGCGCGAGAAGCTGCGCATGCCGGCATGGGACATACTGACATTGAGGAAGGACCGCCGATGACGGGCACGAGCTTAACAGCCAGATATTTCGACGACATATTTGGATCAGACGATGATCCATGGAATCTGGCGTCGAGCGATTATGAGGCAGCCAAATTCGCGCATACCCATGATGTGCTGGCAGATCGCCGATATGCCCATGCATTAGAGATCGGCTGCGCGCACGGGGTGCTGACCAGCCACTTGGTGCCCATGTGCGATAGCCTGCTGGCGATCGACATCAGCACCAAGGCGCTTACGAAAGCGCAAGAGCGGGTAGGCGATCGTCCCGGTGTGACGCTCGGCCAGATGGCGTTTCCGCAGGAAACGCCAGATGCAGATGCTTTTGACCTCGTGGTTCTATCGGAAGTCGCCTATTATTGGGGCCTCGTGGACCTGGATCGTGCCAGCGAATGGCTGCGCGATCATGTCGCTTCTGAAGGTCGCGTAATCCTCGTCCATTATACCGGCGAGACTGATTATCCGCACAGCGGAGATGAGGCGGTTGACGCCCTATGGACTGAGCTAGGCTCGGATTTTGAGGTGGAACTGTCTGAGCGGAAGGACAAATACCGCCTCGACCTCTGGAAGCGCCGCTGATGGGCGTTTCCGTGCTCACGATCGTCCGCAACCGCAGCGCTCATCTAGCAGAGCTGGTAGAGGGTTTGCGGCGTAGCGACCTTCAACCTGATGAGCTGATCATCGTCGATATGAGCGATGATCCGGTCGCGGTCCCATCGGCCCAATTCCACGTCCATATCGATCGGTTCGAGACCAACGGTCTGCCACTGGCAGCAGCCCGTAATCGCGCGGCCTCGCTCGCCAGCCATGACAAACTCGTGTTTCTGGATGTCGATTGCATCCCCATGCGGCATTGCGTCGGTCTTCTGGCCGATACGCTCAGCGAACATGATGCCCTTCTCTGCGCAGACATTCGTTATCTTGGCCCAGATGATGCGCGTGGTTCGTGGAATGAGGCAGACTTGCTGCCGCGTGGCCGGGCGCATCCGGACCGCTCATTTCCGCAAACG
>JAESGL010000198.1_pt1 | contig 62635 bp, 60 predicted proteins | sample 9269711 | NCBI WGS metagenome assembly JAESGL01 (sample SAMN14515918, study PRJNA621676) | algae metagenome | isolation source: Kastovskya adunca ATA6-11-RM4 and co-occurring heterotrophs from soil and... | place: Chile: Atacama Desert | collected 2011-06-27 | reverse complement strand
GGCGGCGGGCGGGGGGTGGGGCCCGGCGCCGGGGGGGGGGGGGGGGCGGGCCCGGCGCCATGAGCGCTTTGCGTGACTGAAAGTCTCCGACTGCCCGTCGGTGCCCCTCCGTCGGCGCTTCGCGCCGCCACCTCCCCGTGCCGGGGAGGAATAGACCAAATCCCCCGCTTGTGCGGCGGGCCGCTTCCCACTAAATCGCGCGCATGACCTCGACCAACGACATTCGCCGCAGCTTCCTCGATTATTTCGGGGCCAATGGCCACACCATCGTTCCGTCCGCGCCGCTGGTGCCGCACAACGACCCGACGCTGATGTTCGTGAACGCCGGCATGGTGCCGTTCAAGAATGTCTTCACCGGTCTGGAAACGCGCCCCTACAAGACCGCGACGTCGAGCCAGAAGTCGGTCCGCGCCGGCGGCAAGCATAATGATCTGGACAATGTCGGCTATACCGCGCGCCATCACACTTTCTTTGAAATGCTGGGCAATTTCAGCTTCGGCGACTATTTCAAGGAACAGGCGATCCATCATGCCTGGACCCTGCTGACCAAGGAATGGGGGCTGCCCGCGGAAAAGCTGACCACGACCGTCTACCACACGGACGACGAAGCGTTCGACCTGTGGAAGAAGATCGCGGGGCTCCCCGATCACAAGATCATCCGCATCCCGACCAAGGATAATTTCTGGGCGATGGGCGACAGCGGCCCGTGCGGTCCCTGCTCGGAAATCTTCTACGACCATGGCGACCATATCTGGGGTGGCCCTCCGGGATCGCCGGAAGAAGATGGCGACCGTTTCGTCGAGATCTGGAATCTCGTCTTCATGCAATATGAGCAGGAAGCCAACGAGATCGTTTCGGAACTGCCCAAGCCCTCGATCGACACCGGCATGGGGCTGGAGCGCATCGCCGCGGTGATGCAGGGCGTCCATAACAATTATGACATCGACACGTTCAAGGCGCTGATCGCCGAGAGCGGGGCGCTGACCCGCACCGCGACCGACGGCGAGTTTCAGGCCAGCCACCGCGTCATCGCCGACCATCTGCGCTCGACCAGCTTCCTGATCGCCGACGGCGTGCTGCCGGCGAATGAAGGCCGTGGCTATGTGCTGCGCCGGATCATGCGCCGCGCCATGCGCCATGCGCACATCATCGGTGCCAAGGATCCGCTGATGTATCGCCTGGTGTCGAGCCTGGTGTCGGAAATGGGCGGCGCCTATCCCGAACTGGTCCGCGCCCAGCCGCTGATCGAGGAAACGCTGCTGCGCGAGGAAACCCGGTTCCGCAAGACGCTGGAAAACGGCCTCAAGCTGCTGGACGAGGCGACCGCCGATCTGGCCGAGGGCGCGACCCTGCCGGGCGAGACCGCGTTCAAGCTCTATGACACCTATGGCTTCCCCTATGACCTGACCGAGGATGCGCTGCGCACCCAGGGCCTGTCTGTCGATCGTGCCGGCTTCGACGCCGCCATGGCCGAGCAGAAGGCCGCCGCGCGCGCCGCCTGGAAGGGATCGGGCGAGAAGGCGTCGGACGAGATTTGGTACGATATCGCCGAAACGCTCGGCAGCACCGAGTTCATCGGCTACGCCTCGACCAAGGGCGAGGGCGAAGTGCTGGCCATCATCAAGCATGGCGCGCGCGTCGATGCGGCGTCGGCCGGCGACAAGGTGACGATCATCACCAACCAGACGCCCTTCTATGGCGAGAGCGGCGGCCAGAATGGCGACGCCGGCACGATCACCACGCTGGGCGGCCTGGTGGCCGAGGTTGCCGATACGTCCAAGCCGCTCGGCCGCCTGCATGCGCATCAGGCGACGATCAGCACGGGCAGCGTCAAGGTTGGCGATACCGTCAACCTGACGGTGGATGTCGAGCGTCGCGATCGCATCCGCGCCAATCACAGCGCCACCCACCTGCTCCATGCCGCGCTGCGCAAGGAACTGGGCGGCCATGTCACCCAGAAGGGCAGCATGGTCGCGGCCGACCGCCTGCGCTTCGACTTCTCGCATCCCGAGGCGCTCACCCAGGCGCAGATCGCCAAGGTCGAGGCCGATGTGAACGCGCAGATCCGTCATAATGACGAGGTCATGACCCGTCTGATGACCCCGGACGATGCGATCGCCGCCGGCGCGATGGCGCTGTTCGGCGAGAAATATGGCGACGAGGTTCGCGTCCTTTCCATGGGTAAGGGAGATGAGCATAGCTATTCGGTCGAACTGTGCGGCGGCACCCATGTCCGCGCGCTGGGCGACATTGCTCTGTTCAAGATCGTGTCGGAAAGCGCCGTGTCTTCGGGCGTGCGCCGGATCGAGGCGCTGACCGGCGAGGCTGCACGCCTGTGGCTGGTCGAGCGCGACGAGAAGCTGCGCCAGACCGCAGCCGCGCTCAAGACCACGCCGGAAGAGGTGCCCGCGCGCATCGCCGCGCTGGTCGAGCAGAGCCGCAAGCTGGAACGGGAACTGGCCGAAGCCAAGAAGGCGCTTGCGCTGGGCGGTGGCGGTTCGGCCAAGCCGGCCGGTCCCGAGAAGGTCGGCAGCGTCGACTTCCTGGGCCAGGTGATCGACGGCCTCGACCCCAAGGAACTGCGCGGCATTGTCGACGGCAACAAGAAGACGCTTGGCAGCGGCGTGTCGGCCGTACTGGCTGTGGTCGATGGCCGCGCGACCATTGCCGTGGGCGTGACCGACGACCTGACCGGTAGCTTCAGCGCGGTCGATCTGGTCCGTGCGGGCGTCGAGGCGCTGGGCGGCAAGGGCGGCGGCGGCCGTGCCGACATGGCCCAGGGCGGCGGCCCCGATGGTGACAAGGCGCAGGCCGCGATCGACGCGGTCAAGGCCGCACTCGCCAGCGTTCCGGCCTGACAAGATGGGAAGGCGCGCCGCCGGTGCGCATTTCGTCCTTATGCTGCGCCTGATCCTTGCATCCTGTCTGCTCGCCCTGCCGATGACGGCGCGGGCGAGCGAGGCGGTGACCATCACCTCGCCCGAGCCGTTGCCGGCCGCGCATGATCGCGCGCGTCTGTTCCTGGGCGGCAGCATCGACATGGGCAAGGCGACCGACTGGCAGCGCGACATGATTGCGGCGCTGGCCGACGAAAAGGTGACGATCCTGAACCCGCGCCGGGCCGACTGGAACCCGGCCTGGAAGCCCGAAGCCAGCGAGCCGCATTTCCGCCAGCAGGTGGAGTGGGAACTGGCGGCGCTGGACAGCGCCGACATCATCATCCTCTATCTGGCGCCGGGCACGCAGAGCCCGGTCAGCTTGCTGGAAATGGGGCTGCATGCGCGCGGCGGAAAGCTGATCGTGCTGTGTCCCGACGGCTTCTGGCGCAAGGGCAATGTCGACATCACCGCGGCCCGCTATGGCGTGGAACAGGTGTCGACGATTGAAGAACTGACGCGCGTGGTCCGTCGGCGCATCGGCGCGGTCAACAGGGCGCTGTCCGCAGCCGATTGACCCGCCCCTGCGCGCCTGACAGGGTGCGGTTCAGGGGGATATATGGCCAGCATTGCAAGCACATCGTCGCAGCCCAAGGGGATTGCGCCCGACCGTTATGAACGCGTCCTGGCGGTGGCGTCCGTCATCCTGCTTGCCGTGGTGCTGACCGCGATCGGGCGGGGGCATGGGCAGTGGGGGCAGGTGCCGGGCCTCGTCTGGTTCCATCTGCTGACGATCCTGATCGCGCTGGCGCTGACGCCGGTGATGCTGTTGCGGCAGCGCGGCGATGGGCGGCATCGCTGGCTGGGCTGGGTGTGGAGCGGCGCGCTGTTCCTGACCGCGCTCGACAGTTTCCTGTTGCACGGGCCGGGCAGCCGGTTCAGCATCATCCATATCCTGTCGATCTTCACCCTGATCCAGGTGCCGATCATCGTGCTGTCTGCGCGGCGCCATGACCTCAAGCGCCATCGCCGGTCGGTGCGCGGCATGGTGACGGGCGCGCTGCTGATCGCCGGCTTCTTTACCTTCCCGTTCGACCGGATGCTGGGCCACTGGCTGTTTGGCTGAATCTCCGTTTGAGAAAGCCGGTACCAGCCCGCGCCCCCGCCCAACCACCCGACAGGATGACACTGGATCGGGCGGTTGGGCGGGGGCGTGGGCTGGTACCGTAACCAAAAATCGCCCTTTCGCGATTTTTGAAACAGGCTCTAAGAGGCTGCCATGGATCTGACAGCGTTGATCGACGATATCGTGGCCGCCATGGCCAGGGAGACGGAGCGGGGCACTGTTGCCAGCTATATTCCCGAACTGGCGAAGGTGGATGCCGGCCAGTTCGGGATCGCAATCGCTACTGCCGACGGGCGGTTGCTGACCGGCGGCGACGCTGACACCGGCTTTTCGATCCAGTCCATTTCCAAGGTGTTCGCGCTGACGCTGGCGCTGGGCAAGGTCGGCGACCAGCTGTGGGATCGGGTCGGGCGTGAGCCGTCGGGCAATGCCTTCAACTCCATCGTCCAGCTGGAGCAGGAACATGGCATCCCGCGCAATCCCTTCATCAATGCCGGGGCGATCGTGGTGGCCGACGTCAATCTGGGCGGGCATCAGCCGCGCGTGGCGATCGGCGAGATGCTGCGCTTCGTGCGCTATCTGGCCGGTGACGACGCGATCCGCATCAATGAGGAGGTGGCCGCGTCGGAAACGGCGACCGGCTATCGCAACATGGCGCTGGCCAATTACATGCGCGCCTTCAACAATGTCCGTCATCCGGTCGATCTGGTGCTGGGCAGCTATTTCCACCAATGCGCGATCGAGATGAGTTGCCGGCAACTGGCGCTGGCGGGCCGTTGCCTGATGCTCGATGGGCGCCATCCCGAGGGCGGACGGGTCGTGTCGCCCAGTCGCGCGCGGCGCATCAATGCGCTGATGCTGACCTGCGGCCATTATGATGCGTCGGGCGATTTTGCGTTCCGGGTCGGCATTCCCGGCAAGTCGGGCGTGGGCGGCGGCATATTGGCGATCGTGCCGGGCCGCGCGGCGATCGCGGTCTGGTCGCCGGGCCTCAACACCAGCGGCAACAGCGCGCTGGGAACCAAAGCGCTGGAGATGCTGGCGCGGCGGACCGGCTGGTCGGTGTTCAGCCCGCCCGAAGTGCATCAGGGCTGACGCGGCGACGCGACAGTCGAAGTTCACAGTGTCGTCAGCACGCATTTGGGCCATTTGCACCGGAAACGCGCCTGCCACGCGCCACCGACGCGACAGCGACGTAACAATCGGGTCACGGCCACGCGCCTTCGACGCGACAGTGAAGCGACAGCCAGGCGACAGCGACGCAGCAGTTGCGGTCGATATGGGGCGATGTCGTGCGCGCGCTTCATCGCGGAGGATAGAACAGAGATCAGCGCAATAGGAAAGCTCTAGCGCCTCAGGGCACTTCGTCCTGGCGCAGGCGGCGCAGGCGGGGGGCGGATTGTAGCTGGGCGGCTTCCTTGATGCCGACGCGCAGATCCTCGCGCGCCTGGTGGATCGAGGCGATCACCGGCCCCATGGCGACGCCGAGGTCGACCAGCGCGGTTTCGGCCAGTTGCAGCGAGCTTTCGAGCGTTTCGGGCACGGCGTCGCTGGCGCCGGCCTTGTAGAGCTGGGCGGCATGATCGGCATCGCGGGCGCGGGCGATGATCGGCAGGTCCGGCACCCAGCCACGCACCCGCTTGGTGACGCGCACCGACAGGACCGGATCGTCCATCGTCAGGATGAGCGCGCGGGCATGGCCGAGGCGCAGGCGGTCGAGCATTTCCGCCCGCGCGACGTCACCGAAGAGGATCGGATAGCCCAGGCGCCGGGCCTCGGCGACGACATCGGGATCGGATTCGACGACGATGAAGCGCTGGCCATGGGTCTTGAGCAGGTCGCAGACCATCTGGCCGACGCGGCCGAAACCGATGACGACGGCTGCCGCTTCGGTCTGGTCCGGTTCGGTCTCGACCCGTTCCTCGCCAATGGCATTTTCCAGCCGCTGGGCGATGTCATGGCCAAAGCGCGCGAGCAGCGGCGTGATGGTGAGGCCGATGGCGGTGACGATCTGCCAGAAGGCGGCGGTGGAGGGCAGGATCAGCTTCGCCGCGGCCGCCGCCGACAGCACGATCAGCGTGGTTTCCGACGGGCTGGACATCAGCACGCCGACTTCCAGCGCGACGCCCTTGCGCACGCCCGAGAAATAGAGAAGCAGGCCGGTCACCAATGTCTTGGCGACGACGACGCCCAGCACGGCGAGCAGCAGGCTGGGCCAGTTGGCGAGGATGACGCGCAGGTCCAGGCTCATGCCCACGGTGATGAGGAAGACGCCGAGCGCCAGCCCCTTGAACGGCGCGGTCATCACCTCGACCTCGCCATGATAGTCGGTCTCTGCGATCAGCAGGCCCGCGAGCAGGGCGCCGACGATCGGCGACAGGCCAGCGATGGAGGTGGCAAGGCTGGAGAGGATGACGACCAGCAGGCTGGCGGCGAGAAAGACTTCCGGGCTTTTGGTGCGCGCCGCCTGGCGGAAGATATGGGGCAGGAAGATGCGGCCGAAGACCAGCATCACCGCGATGGTGAGGCCGCCCTTGAGCAGGGTGGTCGCCAGTTCGTTCCAGGCGGCGTCGGGGCTCGTCGCAACCGACGGCGCCAGCGCGCCGAGCATGAAGATGATTGGCACCAGCGCCAGATCCTCGAACAGCAGCATCGAGAAGGCGGAGCGGCCGACCGCGCTCTGGGTGCCGACCATCGGCAGCACCACGGCGGTGGAGGACAGGGCAAGGGCAAGGCCGAGGCCGATCGCGCCGGCGGTCGGCTGTCCCAATAGATAGAGGCCCATGGCAATGAGCGCGGCGCTGCCCAGCAATTCGGTCGCGCCGACGCCGAACACCTGCGCGCGCATGCTCCACAATCGCCGGAAGCTCAGTTCCAGACCTATGGAGAAGAGCAATAATATGACGCCCAGTTCGGCAAATGGCTCAATCGCTGCCCGGTTGGAGATGGTGACATGATAGAGCCAGGGATATTGGCCGACCAGCGAGCCAAGTCCTGCCGGACCGACGGCAAGTCCCACCAGGATGAAACCGATGACGGGACTGATGCGGAAGCGGGCGAAACCGGGAATGACCAATCCCGCTGCGCCCAGAATGACGAGGGAGTCGCTGAAGCTTTGCGGATTGATTGCATCGGTCATGAGGCATCATTGCGGGTGGCGCACGGAAATACCAGCCTTTTGCCAAAAGAATTCCGGGCAAAATGCCGGCACAGGCGGGCTCGGGCGGGCGCGGGGCGATGTGACATTTGCGTTACCGGCCTGTAATTTTCCGGACATCCCGACGCAAAATCGGCGGCGCTAGAAGGGCGGTCGGTTTTGCTATGGACGAATGGTGATGGGAATGATGGCTGCGCCGCTGCAAGATGCGCCGATCAGTGCCGGGGATATCCTGATCTGGGCAAGGGGCGAGCAGGCCCTGGCCGGCAAGAATGCGGCCCTTGCGGCGCAGATCAATGCCCGCACATGTGGCCGCAGCATGAGCCCCATCGCCGATGTCGAGATTGCGTCCGAACTGGCGCGGATGGAGGAGGGGCAACTGGTCAGGCTGTGGCTGGGCGCCGACGATCCCGAACATCCGACCCGCCGGGAAATGCTGGCGCTCGATCGCCTGGCGCTGATCAGCGCCGATTTCTGATTGTCGAGAAAAGCCGCCTGGTGCGGACGATGGGACTTGAACCCATATTCCCAGGGGGAGGCGGATTTTAAGTCCGCTGCGTCTACCGATTTCGCCACGTCCGCGCTGCGCCTTCCCCTGAAGGCTCAGGCGCGGCAGGTCAAGGGGCTGATCAGTCGGCGGCCTTGCCGTTCAGCCGTTCGCGCATTTCCTTGCCCGGCTTGAAATAGGGCACGCGCTTGGCCGAGACCGGCACCTGTTCGCCGGTGCGGGGATTGCGGCCGGTGCGGGCATCGCGGGCTCGGGTGGTGAAGGCGCCGAAACCGCGCAGTTCGACCCGGCCGCCGCTCGACAGGCGATCGACAATCTCGCGGAAGAAAAGATCGACGATCCTTTCCACTTCCTGCAGGCTGAGGCCCGGATTTTCTTCGCCGAGTTTCTGGATCAGTTCAGAACGGATCATAGTTCCTCCAGCACCCCTAATTTCCCCTGCCGACATTTATAAACAATTGGAAAGCTGTTGACAATCGGGGAGCAACGAAATCGTTTCGATAGGGCAAGGAAGTGGTGGAAGGGCATGAAAAAGCCCGCCGGAACATGGGTTCCGGCGGGCTTTTCTTTGCCTGTTGGCAGGAAGGAAGGGATTAGCCTTCGTTCTTGGCCTTGAGCGCTTCGCCCAGAATGTCGCCCAGCGACGCGCCGCTGTCCGACGAGCCATACTGTGCAACAGCCTGCTTTTCTTCGGCAATCTGCATTGCCTTGACCGAGAAGGTCGGCTTCTTGGCGCGGTCGAAACCGGTCACCATGGCGTCGAACTTCTGACCGATCTGGAAGCGTTCCGAACGCTGTTCGTCGCGGTCGCGGCCCAGGTCGCTGCGCTTGATGAAGCCGGTGGCGCCATCTTCGCCAGCCTGGACTTCCAGGCCGCCGTCGCGAACTTCCAGAACGGTCACGGTGACGATCGCGTTCTTGTTCAGGCCAGCAGCAGCGGCGGTGGTGCCGCCAGCGGCCGGACCGCCACGCTCAAGCTGCTTCATGCCGAGGCTGATGCGCTCCTTCTCGACGTCGATGTCGAGAACGACGGCCTGAACCGTCTCGCCCTTGCGGTGCAGCGCCAGCGCGTCTTCGCCCGAGATGCCCCAGGCGATGTCCGACATGTGGACCATGCCGTCGACGTCGCCGTCCAGGCCGATGAACAGGCCGAATTCGGTCGCGTTCTTGACTTCGCCTTCGACGGTCGAGCCGATCGGGTGACGTTCTGCGAACGAATCCCACGGGTTCGACTGGGCCTGCTTGAGGCCGAGCGAGATGCGGCGCTTCTCGGGATCGACTTCGAGAACGATGACTTCCACTTCCTGGCTCGTCGAAACGATCTTGCCGGGGTGGACGTTCTTCTTGGTCCAGGACATTTCCGAAACATGGACCAGGCCTTCGATGCCCGGCTCCAGTTCGACGAACGCACCATATTCGGTGATGTTCGTGACGCGGCCCGACAGCTTTGCACCGACCGGGTACTTGGCGGCGGCGCCTTCCCACGGATCATTTTCCAGCTGCTTCATGCCGAGGCTGATGCGCTGGGTTTCGCGGTTGATGCGGATGATCTGGACACGGACGGTGTCGCCGATGTTGATCATCTCGTTCGGGTGGTTGATGCGCTTGTACGACAGGTCGGTGACGTGCAGCAGGCCATCGATGCCGCCCAGGTCAACGAACGCACCATAGTCGGTGATGTTCTTGACGACGCCTTCGATGATCTGGCCTTCGGCCAGGGTCTGGATCAGGCCCGAGCGCTGTTCGGCGCGGGTTTCTTCCAGGATGGCGCGACGCGACACGACGATGTTGCCACGACGGCGATCCATCTTGAGGATCTGGAAGGGCTGCGGGATGTCCATGAGCGGAGTGACGTCGCGAACCGGGCGGATGTCGACCTGCGAGCCGGGCAGGAAGGCGACGGCGCCGTCGAGGTCGACGGTGAAGCCACCCTTGACGCGGCCGAAGATGACGCCTTCGACGCGGGCGCTTTCGGTGAACTCGGCTTCGAGCTTGTCCCAGGCGGCTTCGCGGCGAGCGCGGTCGCGCGACAGCATGGCTTCGCCATGGGCGTTTTCGACGCGGTCGACATAGACTTCGACTTCGTCGCCGACCTTGAGGTCAGCCTTCTGGCCGGGAGCGGCGAATTCGCGCAGCGGCACGCGGCCTTCCGACTTCAGGCCGACGTCGATCAGCGCCATGTCGTTTTCGATGCCGGTGACGGTGCCCTTTACGACGCGGCCTTCAAAGCCGCCGTCTTCGCCACCGAGAGAATCATTGAGAAGCGCGGCGAAATCGTCGCGCGAGGGGAATGCCGTAGAGGCCATGGTTGGTCCTTCACTCATCATTGCTGGCCAATCGGTTGTGTCCGATGGTCTTTGGCCAAACCACGCATGCGGCCGAATACCGCCTGCGTATCCAAAGGGTTGGGCGTTGGAACGCCAAGCCTGGAAAAGCGAAAAGGGCGCCCGGAATTTCCGCGCGCCTTATCGGGTCACACGCTTACGGGCGACCTTCAAGCTGGGCGTCCACAAGCGCGATGGCCCGCTGGACGGCGGCGTCTATAGTCAAATTGCTGGTATCTAGCAAGTCGGCGCCATCGGCCACCTTGAGCGGGGCATGGTCGCGGCTCATGTCGCGGGTGTCACGCGCCTGGATATCGGCGATCAGGCTGTCCATGTCGGGCGCGCCGCCATGGGCCTCAGCATCCTTGAAGCGGCGTTCGGCGCGGACATGGACGCTGGCGGTGACGAAGATCTTGGCATCGGCGTCCGGCGCGATGACCGTGCCGATGTCGCGTCCGTCAAGGATGGCGCCGCCCGGCTGGGTGGCGAAGTCGCGCTGGCGCTGGACCAATGCGTCGCGCACGCTCTGATGCACCGACACGCGCGAGGCGAGGCTGCCAACTGCTTCGCTGCGCAGCGCCGGATCGGCCAGGATGGCGTCGTCAAAGCCGCAGGCGGCCAGCGCGTCGGCCTGGTGATCCGGGTCGCCGCCATTCTTCAGCACGGACAGGCCCACGGCGCGGTAGAGCAGGCCGGTGTCGAGCACCGGCAGGCCATAATGGCGCCCCAGCGCCTTGGCGATCGTGCCCTTGCCCGATGCGGCGGGGCCATCGACGGCGATGATCATGCAATGGCTCCCAGCGTCTGGAGCAGGGTGGTGAAGGTCGGGAAGCTGGTCGCGACCGGGCGCATGTCGTCGATGGTGACGCCATCGCGCGAGACCAGGCCGGCGACCGCGAAGCTCATGGCGATGCGGTGGTCGAGTTTGGTGGCGATCGGGCCGCCGCCGGGCAGGGGCTGGCCGCCGCTGCCTTCGATGATGATGCCGTCCTCCAGTTCCTCGACCGTGACGCCGATCGCACGCAGGCCGGTGGCCATGGTGGCGATGCGGTCCGATTCCTTGACGCGCAGTTCGTCGAGGCCGCGGAAGATGCTGCGGCCGTGCGCAAAGGCTGCCGCGACGAAGGCGACGGGATATTCGTCGATCATGCTGGGCGCGCGGGCGGGGTCGGGCTCGACGCCGTTCAGGGCAGAGGCGGTGACGACCAGGTCGCCGACCGGCTCGCCGCCGACTTCGCGGGCGTTGATGATCTCGATCGATCCGCCCATTTCGCGCAGCAGGTCGATCAGGCCGGCGCGGGTGGCGTTGAGGCCGACATTGGCGATCGTCACCTGCGATCCCGGCACCAGCAGCGCCGCGACCATCGGGAAGGCGGCCGACGAGGGGTCGCCGGGCACGACGATATTCTGCGGCTTGAGTTCGGCCTCGCCCTTGAGCGTGATGATCCGGGTGCCGTCGGCCTGGACCTCGACCTCAAGGTCGGCGCCGAAGCCCCTGAGCATGCGTTCGCTATGGTCGCGGGTCGGGATCGGTTCGACCACGCGGGTAATGCCGGGCGTGTTGAGGCCGGCGAGCAGGATCGCCGACTTCACCTGGGCTGAGGCGACCGGCAGGGTGTAGTCGAGCGGCACGGCCGGGCAGGCGCCGGTCATGGTCAGCGGCAAGCGATCGCCGGGACTGGTGGTGAAGCTGGCGCCGACGCGGGAGAGCGGCTCGGTGACGCGCGCCATCGGGCGCTTGCTGAGGGACGCGTCGCCCACGAAGGTGGCGGTGATGCCATGGCTGGCGACCAGGCCCATCAGCAGGCGGGTGGAGGTGCCGCTATTGCCCATGTCGAGCGCTTCCTGCGGCTGGAGCAGGCCGCCGACGCCGACGCCATGAATATGCCAGATGCCGTCGTCGTCGCGCTGGATATCGGCGCCCATGGCGCGCATCGCGGCCGCGGTGGCCAGCACATCCTCGCCCTCCAGCAGGCCTTCGACCCGGCTTTCGCCCACGGCCAAGGCGGACAGCATCAGCGAACGGTGGGAAATGCTCTTGTCGCCCGGAACCGCGACGCTGCCGGACAGGGCAGGGGCGGCGGTGAAGGTCATCGGGCTGGGTTGGTCATTATGGCTGGTCACGGGGTATCCATCATCTTGGAACCGAAAAAATGCGCCCGGCTTTTGACAGCGCGGTTTCGCTATGGCAAGGCGCCCGACGTTTCGTGGCCGACTTCCGTCGCGCCGCGTGATTTCTGTTTGAGCATCGAAGAAGGAACAGGCCGGACATGGTGAAGGCTGAATGGGGCACGAAGCGGACCTGCCCGAAATGCGCGACTCGCTTCTATGACCTGGGCAAGGACGACCCGGTGACCTGCATCAACTGCGGCGCCGCCTGGGAGCCCGAACCGGTGCTGAAGTCGAAGCAGCCGCTGCCCTATGAAGAGGCCGCGCCCAAGAAGGTCGTGGAAACGGCCGATGGCGAGCTGGAGACGGCGGACGATGATCTGGACATCGATCTGGACGTCGATGATGACGGCGATTCGCCGGATAATGACGTCGATCTGGGCGGCGATGACGACCTGGGCGTCGATGCCGGCAACGATGACGGCGACGACGACAATTAAGTGAAAATTCTGCTTGCCAACGGGATCGCCTGATCCTAGAGGCAGCGACCTCCGAGGCGCCGGACCCAACGGCGCCTCAAGATGGTACGGGGCCTTAGCTCAGCTGGGAGAGCGCCTGCATGGCATGCAGGAGGTCAGCGGTTCGATCCCGCTAGGCTCCACCAATTTTTTCGGCCGACGGCTTGTGCCGGACATGGTCTGATCCATCGGGACGCGGTTCGCGCCGTATCAGGATGGGGCCTTAGCTCAGCTGGGAGAGCGCCTGCATGGCATGCAGGAGGTCAGCGGTTCGATCCCGCTAGGCTCCACCATTTTTCTTCACATAGCATCATGCACACGCGCCCCATGGGATTGCGTTGATGGCCTTCGGATTCGGTCGGGCTGGCTGCGGTGTCGTTGCCGATTGGCGGCAAATTTCACTACATTCGCAATAACGATGTCGGGCTTTGACGGCTGACGACCAGAAGCGGACGTTCCCTACTCCCCTCCCTTCCAGGGAGGGGCCGGGGGTGGGTGCGCCGCGTAGCGGCGGTCTACGGTCGATAGGGCAGAAGCTCGCTGCGCTCGCAACCCACCCCAACCCCTCCCTGGAAGGGAGGGGCTATGTCTTGTTCCCACCCTCTTAGGCCATTCCTGCTTTTGCGAATGAGGACGGGGCAACGCCGCTCAGGCCAGCGTGATGAAGCTGTCCATCACTCGCTTGCGGCCGGCGGTTTCGAAGTCGATTTCCAGCTTGTTACCCTCGATCGCGGCGATCGTGCCATAGCCGAATTTCTGGTGGAAGACGCGCTGGCCGACGGACACATCGTCGCGGCCCTTGTTGCCGAGCGATACGGCGGAGGTGCGGGCTTCGACGATTCGCACGGGCTCGCGACTGAACTGGCCGCTGGTCTGGGCGCGTTGCCAGCCCGGCCCCCGCGACGAGCCGCGCGCGACATTGGCGAAGGGATCGTCCCGTTCCGACCAGTTGGCGCGCCAGAGCGAGGCGCCGCCGGACATGCTGCTTTCCTCATCCACATGTTCGGGTGGCAATTCTCCGACGAAGCGGGAGGGGATGCTACTGGTCCACTGGCCATAGATGCGGCGGTTGGCGGCATGAAGGATGGTACAGCGTTTGCGCGCACGGGTGATCGCCACATAGGCGAGGCGCCGTTCCTCCTCCAGGCTGTTGAGCCCGCCTTCGTCGAGTGCGCGCTGCGAGGGGAAGATGCCTTCCTCCCAGCCGGCGAGGAAGACATTGTCGAATTCCAGGCCCTTGGCGGCGTGGATGGTCATGATGGTGAGCTTCTGCTCATCCTGCTGCGCCTCATTGTCCATGACCAGGCTGACATGTTCGAGGAAGGCGCCCAGCGTCTCATATTCCTCCATCGCGCGGGTGAGTTCGCTCAGATTTTCGAGGCGCCCGGCGCTCTCGGTCGAGCGTTCGGCCTGGAGCGTGGCGGTATAGCCGCTTTCGTCCAGGATCTGGCGGGCCAGTTCGGCATGGGGCAGTTGTGCGGCGCGATCGCGCCAGCGGGCGAGGTCGCCGATGAAAGCGCCGAGCGAACGACGCGCCTGGGGCGTCAGTTCGTCGGTGTCGAGGATGCGGGCGGCGGCGAGGGCTAGGGGAACGCTCTCCGCGCGCGCCAGCCGGTGCAGTTTCTCGACCGCCTTGTCGCCCAGGCCGCGCTTCGGCACGTTGACGATCCGCTCGAATGCCAGGTCGTCGGCCGGCTGGTTGACGAGGCGCAGATAGGCGAGCGCGTCGCGGATTTCGGCGCGCTCATAGAAGCGGAAGCCGCCGACGATGCGATAGGGCAGGCCGATCTGGATGAAGCGGTCTTCGAATTCGCGGGTCTGGTGCTGGGCGCGGACGAGGATCGCGACCTCATCCAGCGATCCACCGGCGCGGGCGATCGCCTCGATCTCGTCGCCGACGCGGCGGGCTTCCTCCGGCCCGTCCCACACGCCGAGCACGCGCACCTTTTCGCCGACGTCGATGTCGGTCCATAGGGTCTTGCCCAGGCGATTGCCATTTTCCGCGATCACCCCGGAGGCGGCGCCCAGGATATGCGGGGTGGAGCGGTAATTCTGTTCCAGCCGGACGATCACGGCGCCCGGAAAATCCTTTTCGAACCGCAGAATATTGGCGACTTCTGCGCCACGCCATGAATAGATGGACTGATCGTCGTCGCCGACGCAGCAGATATTCTTGCGGGTCTGGGCGAGCAGCCGCAGCCAGAGATATTGGCTGGAGTTGGTGTCCTGATATTCGTCCACCATGATATATTTGAAGCGCTGCTGATATTGCTCCAGCACGTCGCGATGGCGCTTCAAGATGGTGAGAGAATGGAGCAGCAAGTCACCGAAATCGCAGGCATTTACCTCGCGAAGGCGGGCTTGATAGGCGGCATAGAGCTTTTGCCCCTTGCCATGGGCATAGCCCTCCGCCTCGCCAGCGCCGACTTCCTCCGGGGTGAGGCCCTTATTCTTCCACTGGTCGATCAGACCGGCGAGCTGGCGGGCGGGCCAGCGCTTCTCGTCAATCCCCTCGGCCTGGATCAGCTGCTTCATCAGGCGCAACTGGTCATCGGTGTCGAGGATGGTGAAATTGGACTGGAGGCCCACCAGTTCGGCATGGCGGCGCAGCATCTTGGCGGCGATCGCGTGGAAGGTGCCGAGCCAGGGCATGCCCTCGACCGCCGGGCCGATCATCCGGCCGACGCGCTCGCGCATTTCCCGTGCCGCCTTGTTGGTGAAGGTCACGGCGAGGATTTCCGAGGGCCAGGCGCGCTGGGTCGCCACCAGATGGGCGAGGCGCGCGGTCAGGGCCGCCGTCTTGCCCGTGCCCGCGCCGGCCAGCACCAGCACCGGCCCCTCCGTGGTCAGCACGGCCTCACGCTGCGGTTCGTTGAGGCCCTTCAGATAGGGCGGGTCATTGGGAGAGGGGGCAGGCACGGTCATGGGCGATCAACTAGGGATGGGCGGTTGCGGGGGCAAGGGCGGATGGCCTTGCAGCGGGACGCAATTTATGAGAACAAAAAGGGAATCACGCAAGATGCGAATGGAGCAAGATGATGGTGACGGGGCGGTGCCAGTGCGGGGCGATCCATTATGCGGCGGAGGGCGAGCCGGTTTACAGCGCGCTGTGCCATTGCAGCGATTGCCGGATGAGCGCGGGCGCGCCGATGGTCGGCTGGGCGCTGTTCGCGCATGACAAGGTGACGATAGAGGGCGATCCGGTCACCTATCAGTCGTCGGATAATGCGACCCGCCATTTCTGCGGCACCTGCGGCACCGGGCTGTTCTACACCAACCCGACGGTGTTTCCCGGCATGATCGACATCCAGAGCGCGACGCTGGACGACCAGAGCGCCTTTCCGCCGGCGGTGCATGTCCAATATGCCGAGGCGGCGCCGTGGATGGCGGCGGCGCATGACCTGCCCCGGTTCGATCGCTATCCGGCAGACTGAGCGTGCGGCCGACGTCAGCGGCGACACGGTTCGTCGCTGACGCGGAACAGGGAGGTGGGGCGGCCGGTTTCTCCCTTGCTCGGGGCAAGGAGTAGAAGGATCAACCCGATGAAGATCATCATGATCGCCGGCTTTGCCGCTTTGTCGATGGCAACGCTGCCCGGTCAGGCCGGGGCGCAGGCGATGTCGCCGCCGGCCCAGAACCAGGATCCCAATGCGGCGCAGCCGACCGGCGCGGTGCCGGCCGAGACGGGCATGGTGCCGGCGCCTGCGGACGTGCCGCGCGATCCCGCCGCGCCGGTGGGCACGGCGGCCAACCCGGTGACGGTAGGCGGCAACATGACGCCGCCGCCGACCGAGGCGAAGGCCTATCCGGTCTGCGGCAAGGGCGTGCAGGACGGTTGCGTCAATCCGGGCGAGGCGAAGAAGAGGATGCGCAGGCCGGGCTGAGATCCGGTTTGGGGTCGGTCGATGTCGGGCCGGGCAGGGCGGCGATGAGCGCTGCGAGGCCGGTCCGGTCGCGCGCCGCGTCGGCCAGGCTATAGCCGTCCAGTACCGTCAGGAAGGCGCCGACCGCCTGGGCCAATATGCCTGAAAGGCCGCAGGCCGGGCGGATGGCGCAGGACGCGCAATCGGCCATCGCCATGTCCGGCTCGCTATGGCGCACGACCGCGCCGATGCGGATATCGGCAGGGTCGGCGGTAAGGGTGAAGCCGCCGCCCCGACCGCGCTGGGTGCGGATGAAGCCACCCTGGCCCAGGCCATGCACCACCTTCATCAGATGATTGCGCGACAGGCCATAGGCATCGGCAATTTCCGGGATCGTCGCCCGTCCGCCCGGCACGGCGGCGAGGTGAATCAGCACGCGCAGCGCATAATCGGTGTGGCGGGTCAATTGCATCGCGCCCTCCTATCCTGCGGGCAGAGTGTCATAAACATATATTCAATTTACATCTTAAAAGATGCATATTAAATGAACCTTATAGAATCCCCGATAAGGAGCCTGTCATGCGCGAAACCCTGTCCCCCGAAACCATCGCCATCGTGAAGGCGACCGGCCCGGCGCTGCGCCGCCATGGCGTCGAGATCACCACCCGCATGTATGCGCGGCTGTTCGAGGATGCGTCGATCAAGGACATGTTCGATCAAGCGGCGCAGGTCAGCGGCGAGCAGCCGCGCCGGTTGGCGGCGGCGATCCTCGGCTTTGCCGAGAATGTCGACAAGTTGCAGGCGCTGGACGGCGCGATCGCGCGCATGGTGCAGCGCCATGTCGATACCGGGGTGAAGCCGGACCATTACCCCAAGGTGGCGGCCGCGTTGCTGCCCGCGATCCGCGAAGTGCTGGGCGAAGCGGTGGCGACCGATGAAGTGCTGGCCGCCTGGGCGGAAGCTTATACTTTCCTGGCCAATATCCTGATCGGCAAGGAACAGGCGGCCTACGCAGAGGCCGCCTGATATTTCGCCTGAGCGTTACGCGGCGGGCGCGTTGTCCTCTGCGCGGAGCAGGGTGAGGCGGGCCTTGCCGACGTCGCGCACGGCGTCGACGATGAACCCCTTGACCGCCACGTCTTCGCGCCGGTCGGTTTCGATGCTGATCCAGGTCGCCGGGCTGGTCCAGCCCAGGCGCGCCAGCTTGTCGAGTGCGACCTGGCCCGCGCCGGTGTCATAGGGCGGGTCCATGAAGATGAGGTCGAGCGGCGTCTTCGTCGGGCCGAGCGAGAGCACGCTGGTCTGGCGGATGTCCGGGCGCAGGCCGAGCTTGTCGCCATTGGCGCGGATCGCGTCGATCGCCGCCTTGTCCTGCTCGACGAACAGGCAGGAGCCGGCGCCGCGCGACAGGGCTTCAAAGCCCAGCGCGCCCGAGCCGGCGAAGAAATCGCCCACGGCCAGTCCCTCGAACGATCCCAGCCGGCTTGCCAGCATCGAGAAGAGCGTCTCGCGGGTGCGGTCGCCGGTGGGACGGGTGGCGTCGCCCTTGGGCGCGACCAGCGGACGGCCGCGCCATTGGCCCGAGATGATCCTCATTTCTGTGCTTTCTTCAGGCTGCTGCGGAAGGCGACCAGGTCATGCTGGCGCACTTCCTCGACCGCGCCGCCGGCCAGTTCACCCAGTTCGAACGGGCCGTAGCTGGTGCGGATCAGGCGATTGACCTTGAGTTCGAAATGTTCGAGCACGCGGCGCACTTCGCGGTTCTTGCCCTCGGTCAGGGTCATTTCGATCCACTGGTTGCGGCCGGTGCGCCGTTCCAGATTGGCCTCGATCGGACCATATTGGATGCCGTCAATCTCGATGCCGTCGAACAGATCCTCGAGCTGCTGCTGGCTGACCTCGCCAAAGGCGCGGGCGCGATAGGTGCGCGGCACGCCGGTCGAGGGCAATTCCATCTCGCGCTTGAATTCGCCATCGGTGGTGAGCAGCAACAGTCCCTCGGTATTCATGTCGAGGCGGCCGATCGGCATCAGCCGCGGCAGGTCGTCGGGCAGGATGTCGTAAATGGTCGGCCGGCCGGCGGGATCGCGCTCGGTGGTAAGGAAGCCGGTCGGCTTGTGGAACAGGAACAGGCGCGCGGGGGCAGGCGCGGCGACCGGATCACCGTCGACGGTGACGCCATGGAGCGAGGTCAGCAGCGTCGCAGGGGTATCGATCGTGACGCCGTCCCTGGCGATACGGCCTTCCTCGATCATCCGCTCGATCTCGCGGCGCGAGGCGATGCCGGCGCGGGCGAGCAGCTTGGCGATGCGCTGGGGTTCGCCCTTGCCGCTGGTTTCCGCGGCGGCACGGGCCGGGTGCGGGTTGGCGACATGGGGCGCAGCCGGCTTCTTGCTGCCGGGGCGGCGCGGGGGATAGGATGTGCCGCCCATACGACCTTCAGTGCGGCCTTCGGGGCGCGGGCGGGCCGGGCGGTCACCAAAAGCGGGGCGGGCGGCACGATCGCCAAAGGGCGCGCGGGCGGGACGATCTCCAGTGGCGGTGCGATCGGGGCGCTTGCCTTCGGCCGGGCGACCGCTGCGGGCGGGGCGTTCGGCGCGATCCGGCTGGGCGGCGCGATCGGGGCGGGCACGGGCCGGGCGTTCGCTGCGTTCACCGCGCGCTTCGCCGAAGCGGCCACGGCCTTCGCTGGCGGCGTTGCGATCGGGACGCGCGCCACGGGCGGGCCGTTCGCCACGGCCTTCTTCGCGATTTCCGGCAAAGCGACCAGTTCGGCCTTCGCCCGAAGCGCTGCGATCGGGGCGAGCGCCGCGACCTTCGCTACGTTCACCACGGCCGTCGCCGAAGCGATTGCCGCGGGCTTCGCCGGGGCCATTGCGATCGGGGCGCTCGCCACGCGGGGCGGGGCGACCCGGACGGCCTTCGCTGCGGCTGTCAAAACGACCTTCGTTGCGACCATCCGATCGGGCGTCCGACCGAGCCGGGCCACGGCCAGTGCCGCGATCGGCGCCGCCACGCGATCCGGGGCCGGAGGGACGCTTGGGACCGCCCGGACCCGACCGGCGCGGCGGACCAGATTTTTTTGGCGGTTCCACTTGATGCATTCCTTTTCGTGACGGGTGGCCATCCCCATATCAGGGCGGCATGTGCAATATGATGAACGGTGCCATAGCGCCGTCCATGTGAACGGCAAAGCCCCGGCCGGGCGCAACCCGGCGCCGGGGCGCGGCGTTGGTCGGTTGCATGGCGGAAACGGGGCAGGACAGCAAATGTTTTTCGGGCGAATCAGAGGGGACGACACCGCCAGGGACGCTGGCAGAGCCACCGCCGGAGACGGCGGCGCGGTGAGCCGCAACGCCATCCGCAGCGTGCTTGTGGTGGAGGATGAACCGCTCGTCGCCTTCGACCATGAGCATATCCTGTCCCAGGCAGGCTATCGCATCGCCGCCACCGTCGACAGCCATGCCCATGCTGCCCGCGTAATCGATGCCGGATCGGTCGATCTGGTCGTTACCGACATCAATCTGCGCGGTGGGCGCTGCGGCATAGAGGTCGCGCGCCATGCCCATGCGCGCCAATTGCCGGTGCTGTTCGTCACCGGTGCCTGTCCTGCCGATGCGCGATCGCTGGCGGTCGGCTGTCTCGCCAAGCCCTTCGCCCCGCGCGATCTGCTGGCGGCGATCGCGGTGGTCGATGCGGTGCTGGCCGGTCGTGCGCCACCACGCAAGCCGCGCGGCATGAAGCTGTTTGCCGAGATCGCCTGACGCCGGGCTGATCCGGGGCAGGCAGGCGGCCGTGCCGCTTGCCTCTGCTGCATTTGCTCATATGGTGGCGCCCGGATCGCATCATCGGGGGCATCACAGATCATGACGGAATTGGCCGGCGGCACGCGCAGCTGGAGCGACGCGGTAAAGCCCTATGTGCAGAAGGAGCCGCTGGCGGCCTTCTTTCTGGGGGTTTCGTCAGGCTTTCCCTATGCGATGATCGGTGCCACGCTGACGACGCGGCTGGCACAGGACGGTATCGACAAGAAGGCGGTGACCGCCTTCACGCTCGCCTTCCTCGTCTACAACCTAAAATGGCTATGGGCCTGGATGGTCGATGGTGTGCGCCTGCCGATTATCGGCCGGTTGGGGCAGCGCGTATCCTGGCTGTTGCTGACGGGGCTGCTGGTGATGGCGGCGGTCGCCAATCTGGCGCTGGTCGATCCGACCACCGGCCTGTTGCAGACGGCCTATGCCGCGATCCTGGTCGGGGCCGCCGGTGCGACCTTCGACATCGTGATCGATGCCTATCGGATCGAGACGCTGAAGCCCGAGCAATTGGGCGTAGGCTCTGGCATGTCGCAATATGGCTGGCGGATCGGGTCGGTGGCGGCCGGCGCGCTGGCGCTGGTGCTGGCGGCGCGGATCGGCTGGCATGGCGCCTATCTGGCCTGCGCGGTCTTTGCCCTGCCGGCGATGCTGACCGGGCTGGTGCTGGGCGAGCCCGAACGGCACCGCGAGGCGGCGGCGCGGCGCGGCATGGGCGAAGTGTGGCAGTCGATCGCCGGTCCGCTGGTGGAGTTTTTCCGCCGCAGGGGCGCGGTACTGGTCCTCTGCTTCATCCTGCTGCACAAGATCGGCGACACGCTCGCCAACCTGACCTTCCGCCTGCTGTTCGACGACATGGGCTACAGCAATGACGAGATCGCCATCTATGACGTGGGCATCGGCTTCTGGGCCTATCTGATCGGCATCTTCGTCGGCGGCATCCTCTATGCACGGCTGGGCATGAAGCGGTCGGTGCTGATCAGCCTGGTGCTGATGTGCGTGTCCAATTTCAGCTTCGCCGCGCTGGCGGCGCTGGGCAAGAGCAACTGGGGCATGGCCGGGGCGATCGGCTTCGAGAATTTCGCGAGCGGCATCGGCGGCGTCACCGTCGTCGCCTATTTCTCTGCGCTGTGCGACCTGCGCTTCACGGCGGCCCAATATGCGCTGATCTCGGCCGCGGCGAGCATCGTCGGCCGTTTCCTGACCGGGACGACCGCCGGCGCGTTGATCGAGCGGTTCGGCTATGTCGATTTCTACCTGCTGACGACGGCGCTGGCAGTGCCGGGCATCCTGCTGTTCTGGCTGATGATGCGCGCCGGGCTGATCGACGCGAGCATCGGCACGGCGGCAACCGCCGATGGCGACAAGGCGAGCGGAAGCGCCGCATGATCTTTCTCGTCGCGTCCATCTGTATCCAGATCATCTGTGCGGTCGATGTCGTGCGCAACGGCCGCAACCAGATCTGGATGCTGTTCATCTTCCTTTTCTCGCTGGCGGGCTGCTTTGCCTATCTGATGCTGGAGGTGCTGCCGGCCTATTGGGGTAATCGTCATCTGCGCACCGCGCGCAGCCAGGTGGTCGGCAAGGTCGATCCCGAACGCGGCCTGCGCAAGGCACGGGCTGATCTGGACCTGGCGGAGACCGCCGCCAACCGGATCGCGCTGGGCGATGCGCTGCTGGATCTGGGCCGCTTTGCCGAGGCGGAGGCGGCCTATCGCAAGGGGCTGGCGCTGGGACCGGGGCAGGATGCGACGACGCAGGTCAAGCTGGCGCAGACCCTGTTCGAACTGGGGCGCAGCCGCGAGGGGCTGGCGGAGCTGGACGATGTGCCCGAGGTCGGCCGGGGCAGCGAATGGGATCGGCGCGCGCTGCTGCGGGCGCGGATGCTGGCCGATATCGGCGAGGATGCGCAGGCGCGTCTGCTGTTCGAGGATGTGATGAGCCGATATGCCGGTGAGGAGGCGCGCTGCCATTATGCCGCCTTCCTGCTGGAGCAGGGTGACCGGCTGCGCGCGCGGCAGATATTGGAGGAGGTCGAGCAGCGGGCCAGGCGGCTCGACCGCACCCACCGCGCCGCCCAGGCCGACATGTATCGCTGGGCCGGCGAGCGGCTGGCGGAGTTGCGGAAGGCGGCGGCTTAATTTGCTGCGTAGAGGTCTAGCGGCCGGCCAAGGTCGCTATGCGCCTGCGCCACCGCCTGCAGACAGGTGAGCGCGCCCAGCGCATCGTCATTGCCCAGCAGTCCCGAGACATTGTCGAAGGCGGTATGCGGATCACGCAGCGCATCACCCACCGCCTGCATGATCGCCGCCTCGTCCGCGGTCATCCGCGCGCAGCAACAGGGCGCGACCAATATCTTGCGACTGGCGGCGCGCGCCAGTTCCAGCATCATCGCGCGCATCAGTACCAGGGGGCGGCGATAGCTTTTGCCGAAGGCGCCCAGCATCGCATTGGCGGCATGGGCATCATTGACCCCCGCCGTCGCCATGCGGCGCATGACGAACAGGAACAGCCGATTGCCATAACCGCCCGGAATGGGCCGGGGCAGTTCGACGGGGTAGCTTTCTCCATATGCCATGCGGGTGCGCCTTTGTGTGACTCGGGGATACACAAGCTACGCTATTGCGAGGCATTCGCAAGTCTAAATCAGTCGGGCAATTGTCCGTTCAACCGCAAAATGTCTCCGGCCATATAGAGCGAGCCGGCGATCAGGATGATCGGTGCCGCATCCTGGGCTTGAGCGGCATCCTGGGCGATGGCGGCGATCGCCGCTTCCGGGCCGTCATGGGCGGTGCAACCTATGCCCCAGCGGGCGGCGACGGCGGCGAAGCGTTCGGGCGGATGATGGTCATGCCCCGGCACCGGCAGCGCATGGATATGGGCGATCCGGCCGCCGAACGGCGCGAGATAGGCGTCCATATCCTTGTTGGCGAGCATGCCGATGACGAGCTGGATCTGGCGGCTGTGCAACCGGTCGGCGGTGAAGAAGGCGCTGATCGCCTGGCCGGCGGCTTCATTATGGCCACCGTCAAGCCAGGCTTCCGCCGCTTCGGGCAGGGCGGCGAGCAGCGGGCCGCGCTCCAGCCGTTGCAGCCGGGCGGGCCAGTGCGCCCAGAGCGGCGCGGCCTTCAGGGCTGCCTCGCTGACCGGCACGGCCTGCTGATGACGCAGCATGGCGATGGCGAGGGCGACATTCTGGACCTGATGCGCGCCGGGCAGGCGTGGCATTGGCACGTCGACATGGCCCTGTTCGTCGCGATAATGGACCCGGTCGCGATAGACGGCGGCGTCCCAGGCGGTGCCCATGGCGAGCCATAGGGTGCCGGCGCGATCGACGGCGTCCTGCATCACCGGGGCGAGGGCGGCGTCATAACGCTGCGTCACCAGCGCCGCGCCGGGCTTGGCGATGCCGGCTTTTTCCGCGGCGATGACCGGCAGCGTGTCACCCAGGAAGGCCTGATGATCGATGCCGAGCTGGGCAATGCCGCAGACGACCGGATCGACGATGACGTTGGTGGCGTCGAGCCGCCCGCCAAGGCCGACCTCTATGATGCAGGCGTCGGCATCATGTTCGGCAAAGGCGAGGAAGGCGGCGGCTGTCGTCACCTCGAAGAAGCTGGCGCCGATCCCCTCGGCCACATCCAGCACGCGGGCGAGATAGGCGGCGAGCATGGCATCGTCGATCAGCTTGCCGGCGATGCGGATGCGTTCGTTGAAGCGAACCAGATGGGGCGAGGTGAAGACATGGACGGTCTTGCCGTCCGCCTCCAGCGCGGCGCGCAGGAAGGCGCAGGTCGACCCCTTGCCGTTGGTGCCGGCGACATGGAAGACCGGCGGCAGGCGATGGTGCGGATCATCCAGCCGCTCCAGCAGCCGGGTGATCCGCTCCAGTCCCAATATATCGGCGCCGGGGGACAGCGACCAGAGCCGATCAAGCTGGGCCTGGACCTGCGGGTCGTCCGAAACGGCATGGTCGGCCATGGCGCGCTGATCCCCCTATCGCGCTTTTGAGGCTCAGGCGGCGGCGCGCGGCGTCAGATAGCCGATCACGCGGGCCAGCGTGTCGCGCAGTTCGCTGCGATGGACGACCATGTCGAGCATGCCATGGTCGAGCAGATATTCGGCGCGCTGGAAGCCTTCGGGCAGCTTTTCGCGGATCGTGCTTTCGATGACGCGCTGGCCGGCGAAGCCGATCAGGGCATTGGGCTCCGAAATCTGGATATCGCCCAGCATCGCGTAGCTGGCGGTGACGCCGCCGGTGGTCGGATCGGTCAGCACGACGATATAGGGCAGGCCGGCCGCATGCAGCTTCTGGATCGCCACGGTGGAGCGCGGCATCTGCATCAGCGAAAGGATGCCTTCCTGCATGCGCGCGCCGCCGGCAGCGGTGAAGATGACATAGGGGCATTTATGCGCGATCGCGTCATTGATGCCCTGGATGAAGGCCGCGCCCACGCCCATGCCCATGGAACCGCCCATGAAGGCGAAATTCTGCACGCCCATGACCAGAGGCACATCGTCGATCGCGCCGCGCGCATTGATGAGCGCATCCTGGTCGCCGGTGGAGGCGCGGGCGGCCTTGATCCGGTCCGGATAGCGCTTGCTATCGCGGAACTTGAGCGGATCTTCCGGCACGCCGGGCGTCGGCAGCAGGATGAAGCCGGCGTCAAGGATCTGCTCGAACCGTTCCGACGGGCCGATGCGGCCATGATGGTCGCAGCGCGGGCAGACCGAGAGATTTTCCTCCCATTCCTTGATGAAGACCATTTCCTTGCACGACGGGCACTGGTGCCAGAGCGTTTCGGCGGTGGTTTCCTTCTTGGTGAAGGGCAGGGCGTTACGAACGCGGTTGATCCAGCTCATGCTGCGGTCTCCCGGATAGAAGTGGTGAGGGCGCCACTGAGCGACGCGACGAATTCCTGGACGAAGGGGCCGGCGGCATCGCCGTGCGAGCCGACGATGTCGACGATCGCCGAGCCGACCACCACGCCATCGGCGACGCGGCCGATGGCGGCCGCCTGTTCGGGCGTGCGCACGCCGAAGCCGACCGCGATCGGCAGGTCGGTGGCGGCCTTCAGCCGATCGACCGCCATTTCGATATTGGCCTGCGCCGCCTGCTGCTTGCCGGTGATGCCGGCGACGGCGACATGATAGAGGAAGCCGCTGGCGCCGTTCAGCACGGCGGGCAGGCGGGCGGCGTCCGTGGTCGGGGTCGCGAGGCGAACGAGATGGACGCCGACGGCGCGCAGCGCGGGGCCGAGTTCGGCATCTTCTTCCGGCGGGATATCGACGCAGATTACCCCGTCGACACCGGCGGTCTGGCACTGGTCGGCGAACCATGCGGACCCGCGCGCCAGCATCGGATTGGCATAGCCCATCAGGATCAGCGGCGTTTCCGGGTGGCGCGCGCGGAAAGCAGCGGCCAGCGCGAAGACGTCCCTGGTCTTGGTGCCGGAACCCAGGCTGCGCAGGTTGGCGAGTTCGATCGCCGGGCCATCGGCCATCGGATCGGTGAAGGGCATGCCGAGTTCGATGATGTCGGCGCCGCCCGCGACCAGCGCATCGAGGATGGCAGGGGTCGAGGCGACGTCCGGGTCACCGGCGGTCACGAAGGTGATGAGCGCGGCGCGGCCCTGTGCCTTGCAGGCGGCGAAGCGGGTGGCGAGACGGTTGGTCATGCTCACATCTCCACTCCCAGCGCGTCGGCGACGGTGAAAATATCCTTGTCCCCCCGGCCCGACAGATTGACGACGATGATCTTGTCCGCGTCCAGCGTCGGCGCGACCTGTTCGGCGGCGGCCACGGCATGGGCGGATTCGAGCGCGGGGATGATGCCTTCGAGGCGGGAGAGGGTCTGGAAGCTTTCCAGCGCCTCGTCATCCTTGATCGGCAGATATTTCACCCGGCCGATCTCGTGCAGCCAGCTATGTTCCGGGCCGATGCCGGGATAGTCCAGGCCAGCCGAAATGCTGTGTGCTTCGGTGATCTGGCCGTCCTCGTCCTGGAGCAGATAGGTGCGGTTGCCGTGCAGGATGCCCGACGCGCCGCCAGCCAGCGAGGCGGCATGCTTCTTGTCGAGGCCTTCGCCGGCCGCTTCCACGCCGATCATCGCGACTTCGGGATCGTCGAGGAAGGGGTGGAACATGCCGATGGCGTTGGAGCCGCCACCCACCGGGGCGATCAGCATGTCGGGCAGGCGACCTTCAGCCTCCATGATCTGCGAGCGGATTTCCTTGCCGATGATGGACTGGAAATCGCGCACCAGCTCGGGATAGGGGTGCGGGCCGGCGGCGGTGCCGATGATGTAGAAAGTGTCATGGACGTTCGACACCCAGTAGCGCAGGGCGTCGTTCATCGAATCCTTGAGCGTCGAGGAGCCGGAATGCACCGGGATCACCTCTGCGCCGAGCAGCTTCATGCGGAAGACGTTGGGCTTCTGCCGCTCGACATCCTTGGCGCCCATGAAGATCTTGCACTCCATGCCGAACAGGGCGGCGACGGTTGCGGTGGCGACGCCATGCTGGCCCGCACCGGTTTCGGCGATGACCTTCTTCTTGCCCATGCGGCGGGCAAGCAGGGCCTGGCCGATGCAATTGTTGATCTTGTGCGCGCCGGTGTGGTTCAGTTCCTCGCGCTTCAAATAGATTTTGGCACCCTTGCCCGGCTCGGCCTTGGCGCGCAGCGCTTCGGTCAGCCGTTCGGCATAATAAAGCGGGTTGGGGCGGCCGACATAGGAGCGCAGCAACTCGGCATATTCGGCGTGAAATTCGGGATCGGCCTTGGCCGCCTTATAGACCTTTTCCAGCTCCAGGATCAGCGGCATCAGCGTTTCGGCGACATAGCGGCCGCCAAAGGCGCCGAAATGGCCATTATCGTCGGGCTGGCTGCGAAGGCTGTTGGGCAAAGTGATCGTGTCGGTCATGAATATCTTTCCGGGGACAAATGATGGGCGCTCGCTCGTTGGTAAGAAGCGATCAGCGCCATCGTCCTTCGATGCGCATGGCAGGGGCGTTCAGCGTCAACATGCCGACACCGCTTTGCAGAAGGCCATGATCTTGTCCACACTCTTGATGCCCGGTGCATCCTCGACGCCCGAAGAAACGTCGATCAGCGGCGTGTCGGTCAGGCGGATCGCATCGCACACATTGTCGATGCCAAGGCCCCCCGAAAGCCCCCAGGGTGCGGGCATGGCGACGCCGCGCAGCAAGGTCCAGTCGAAGCGCAGGCCCATGCCGCCGGGCAGCGCTGCGCCATCGGGCGTCTTCGCGTCGAACAGCAGCCGGTCGACGGTGCCGGCATAGGCCTGGGCCGCGTCGATATCGGCGCGGGTCTTTACCGAAATCGCCTTCCACACCGGCAGGCTGAAACGCTGGCGGATAGCGGCGACCCGCTCCGGGCTTTCCTTGCCATGGAGTTGCAGGGCGCTGAGTGCGCCGGTGCCGGTCAGGCGGGCAAGCTGTTCGTCATCGGCATCGACGACCACGGCGACGCGATCGACATGGGCCGGGACGGCCGCAGCGAGCGCGCGCAGCTGGTCGGGTTCGACGTGGCGCGGGCTTTTGGGGAAATGGACGAAGCCGACATGGCTCGCCCCCGCCTGCACGGCGGCGCCCACCGTCTCCGGCGTCGACAGGCCGCAGATCTTGATCGCGATTCGGGACATGGGCGGGCCTTTAGACCGTAAGGGAAGGGAAGTCACATTGAGACAGGCTGGGTCAGGTCCATGTCGTGCAGCGCCAGCCACTGATCGGCATGGTCGATGCAGGCCTGGCCCAGGAAGCGATCGAGGACAGCGACGATCTCCGCATCGCTCATCGTCCGGGGATCGAGCGGCGGATGCCAGTGCAGCGCGAAATGCGGGCCGCTGGTGCGGACCAGATAGAAGGGCAGGAATTGCGCCCCGACCTTGCGCGCGAGGCGCAGGGCGATCGAGAGATTGCCCGATGGTTCGAGCGCGCGGCCGAAGGTCGGGAACCAGACCTGTCGGTCGCGTCGTTCGTCAGCCAGGATATAGAGGGTGGCCCGATCCTTCTGGGTCAGATGCTTGAGCACGCCGCGTGCCGCGCCATCGCCGCCGATCGCCTCGCCCATATAGCTGGATCGCGCCTTCTTGAGCTGGGCGGCGATCCGGGGGTCTTCGGGATCTTCATAGACGCCAAGGCCCGGTCGGTCGGTCGACCATTTGATATGGGCGGCGAGCAGGTCCCAATTGCCGATATGGCAGGTGAAGGCGATCATCGGGCCAGGACCGTCCAGCACCGCCTGATAGGCGGGCTGGTCGATGACGGTCACATGGTCGGCATTCACCAGCCGGTCGATATTGGCGAGTTCCGCCAGCGTGCGGCCGACATTCACCCAGCGCCGGGTCAGGATTGCTTCGCGTTCCGCCTGCGGCAGGTCGGGCCGCAGCAGCGCCAGATTGGCGCGGGCGCGGGCATCGCGCAGCTTCATTCGGGGACGGGCGACATGCGCCGACAGCCAGCCGCCCAGCCAGGAGGCGAGGCTGGCGGGAAGCAGACGGAGCAGGGTGAAGAGAAAGGGGTTGGAGAGCATGGTCCTGCCCGTCATACAGGAGCCGTTGAGGCGGTAAAGAGCCGCGAAGGGGGCTGGTGGTGACGATGATGCTGGCGCTGTGGCTGCTGCTCCAGGCGCTGAGCCTGATGGGCGTGGTCAATTATTGGCGCCATCTGCCGGCGGACCGGCAGGAGGAGGCGCCCGGCGGCGCGGTCATGATCCTGTCGGTGCGCGATGACTGGGAAGGTGACAGCGAACTTGTCACCCGGCTGAAGGCGCAGAGTGCGCCGTTCCGACTGCTGCTCGCGACCTCCGGCGCCTGTGCAGCGGCGGAAACGCTGGCTGCGGCCGAGCCGGATTGGGTGCAGATCGTGCGCGCCGGCGTGGCGCGCGACGAGGGGCAGAAGGTCCACAAGCTGCGGGCGGCGCTCAAGGCGCTGCGCGACGCGGATCGTTACCTGATCTTCATCGACGCGGATATCGCGCCGCCGGTGCGGCTGGCCGGGCGGCTGCTGTTTCCGCTGGTGCGGGACAAGGCGGATATCGTGACAGGCTATCGGCTGCTGCTGCCGGCCGGGCAGGGCATGCCGGCACTGGTCGGCGCGGTCGAACTGCAACTGGCGACGCTGCCGCGCGCGGCCAGTTCCACCATGCCCTGGGGCGGCGCGATGGCGATGACGCGGGTAGCGGCTGAGCGGATCGATATCGACGCGGCGCTGGCCGGGCGCCTGTCCGACGACATGGCGATCGGCCTCGCGGGATGGCGCGCAAAGCTGCGGATGCGGCCGGTGCGCGACCTGCTTGTGGCGAGCCCGCTGGACGGGGGGCTTGGTGCGCTCTGGAATTTTGGCGTGCGTCAATATCGCCATATCCTCACCAACAGCCCGCGAATGTGGGCGGTTGCGACCGGCACGGTCGCGCTGCAATCGGGCTTCTGGCTGTGGGCGCTGGGCTGGGGCGGCTGGCCGGCCATCGCGATCGGCTATGGCGCGGCCTGGGGCCGGGCGGCGGCGCGGCGGCGGATATTGGCCGCCGTGCTGGAGCCCGCGCAGGCGGTGCTGGCGCGACGATCGCTGTGGTGGGACATGGTGACGCCGTTTGCCGTCTGCTGGGCGCATCTGGCGGTGCAGCTACAGGCTGCGACATCCAACCGCATCCGCTGGGGCGGCTGGACCTATCGCGTCGTGCGTGGCCGGGTGGTGGAGATGGGGCGGGGGTAGTTCCATTCCTCCCCGAGGCTGGCTCGGGAAGGAACGGGAATGGATCAGAACCCGGCCGGAAACAGGTGATTGCCGGCGTCGTCGAGGCGCAGGATCACCTTGCCGGCGACGGCGCCGATCGGCAGGTCGCCATAGAGATGGGGGAAGAGCGCGCCGCCGCGCGACACTTCCCATTTGATCGCCTCGCCAAAGGGGGCGAGGTCGATCATCAGCATCACCAGCCGATCCTGTTCCGCGAAATGCTTGGCCGCCGTTTCGGCGGCCTGATCGCGCGTGGACATGTGGATATAGCCGTCCTGCAGGTCGATTGGCGCGCCTTTGAACACGCCGTCGGCCTTGAACTGGTCATATTGCTCGGCAGTCAGGATCTTGTAGGCGAACAGCTCGCTCACGCTTCGCCACCCTCGCTGCCAGTTTCCGGGGCCGCTTCGGGCGCGCCCTCGACGGAGCCTTCTACCGCTGCCTCGGCATTGTCATCTTCGCCGTCCTCGATCCGGGCGGTGGACACGACATGCTCGTCCTTGGCGACGTTGAACAGGCGCACGCCGGCAGAATTGCGGCCGATCACGCGCATCGACGACAGGCCCATGCGGATCAGCTTGGCCTGATCGGTCACGAGCATCAGATGATCCTCATGCGCGACCGGGAAGCTGCCGACGACCAGGCCGTTGCGGGCGATATTGTCGATATTGGTGATGCCCTGGCCACCGCGACCGGTGCGGCGATAATCATAGGCCGAGCTGATCTTTCCATAGCCGTTGGCGCAGACGGTCAGGATGAACTGTTCCGCCTGGGCAAAAGCGGCCATGCGTTCGGCGCTGTTGATCGCCGGGGTCGCCTCATTCTCCTTCCAGGGAGCGGCGCGGAGATAGTCGTCGCGTTCCTCGGTGGTCGCGTCGAAGCCCTTGAGGATCGAGAGCGAGATGACCTCATCGCCATCCTTCAGCGTCATGCCGCGCACGCCGGTCGAGGTGCGGCTCTGGAATTCGCGCACATCGGTGGCGGCGAAGCGGATTGCGCGGCCCTGGCGGGTGGCGAGCAGCACGTCATCCTCTTCGGTCAGCAGCGCAACGCCGATCAGGCGATCGTCGCTACCTTCGTCGAAGCGCATGGCGAGCTTGCCGTTGCTGGGCACATTGGCGAAGGCGTCCATGCTGTTGCGGCGCACGGTGCCGTTCGCGGTGGCGAACATGACGTGCAGTTCCTTCCAGCTTTCCTCGTCCTCGGGCAGAGGCAGCACGGTCTGGATGGTTTCGCCCGGTGCCAGCGGCAGCAGGTTGATCATCGGCCGGCCGCGGGTGGCGGGGCCGCCCTCGGGCAGGCGCCAGACCTTGAGGCGATAGACCTTGCCGGCGGTCGAGAAGAACAGCACCGGCGTGTGCGTCGAGGTGACGAACAATTCGGTAACGGCATCCTCATCCTTGGTCGCCATGCCCGAACGGCCCTTGCCGCCACGGCCCTGGGCGCGGAAGCTCTCCAGCGGGGTGCGCTTGATATAGCCCTGCACGGTGACGGTGACGACCATCTCCTCGCGCTCGATCAGATCCTCGTCATCAATGCCGTCGGCGGCCGGGGCGATGACCGACACGCGCGGCGTGGCAAATTCGCTCTCGATCGCCTCGAACTCTTCGCGCATCACGGCGTAGAGCTTCACCCGGTCACCCAGGATGGCGAGATATTCGGCGATCGCTTCGGCCAGTTCGGCCAGTTCCTTGCCGATTTCGTCACGGCCGAGCGCGGTCAGGCGGTGGAGGCGCAGGTCGAGGATGGCGCGGACCTGCACGTCGCTGAGCTTGTAGCTCTCGCCGCTGACTTCGGTCTCGATCGCCTCGACCAGGGCGAGATAGGGCGCGATCTCGCCGATCGGCCATTCGCGCGCCAGCAGCGATTCGCGGGCGGCGGCCGGGCTGGCCGAACCGCGGATGATCTTCACCACCTCGTCGAGATTGGTGACCGCGACGACCAGGCCGAGCAAGATATGGGCGCGGTCGCGCGCCTTGTTCAGCTCGAACTTGGTGCGACGGGTGATGACCTCTTCGCGGAACTTGACGAAGGCTTCGATGATGTCGCGCAGGCCCAGCAGTTCCGGGCGGCCGCCACGGATCGCCAGCATGTTGGCGGGGAAGCTCGACTGGGCCGGGGTGTTGCGCCACAGCTGGTTGAGGACGACGTCCGGGGTGGCGTCGCGCTTCAGGTCCATGACGATGCGCACGCCTTCGCGGCTCGATTCGTCACGAATGTCGCTGATGCCCTCGATCCGCTTGTCCTTGGCGGCTTCGGCGATCTTTTCGACCAGGCCGCTCTTGCCGACCTGATAGGGGATGGAGGTGAGGACGATCGAACGACGGTCGCCGCGGCCTTCCTCCACCTCGTGCCGGGCGCGCATCAGGATCGAGCCGCGACCGGTATGATAGGCGTTGCGGGCGCCCGACTGGCCCAGGATCAGTGGTGCGGTCGGGAAGTCCGGGCCGGGGACGATCTGGATCAGTTCGTCGGTCGAGATTGCCGGGTTTTCGATATAGGCAAGGCAGGCGCGCAGCACTTCGCCAAGATTATGCGGAGGGATGTTGGTCGCCATGCCAACCGCGATGCCGCCGGCGCCGTTGACCAGCAGGTTGGGGAAGCGGGCGGGCAGCACCTGCGGCTCGCTTTCCGACGCGTCATAATTGGGCGTGAAGTCGACGGTGTCCTTGTCGAGATCGTCCAGCAGCGCGGTCGCGACCTTGGCCAGGCGCGCTTCGGTGTAACGCATGGCGGCTGGCGGATCGGGATCCATCGAACCGAAGTTCCCCTGACCGTCGATCAGCGGCACGCGCATCGACCAGTCCTGGGTCATGCGGGCCAAGGCGTCGTAGATCGAGCTGTCGCCATGGGGGTGATATTTACCCATGACTTCACCGACCAGACGGGCGGACTTGCGATAGGGGCGGTTGTAGACGAAGCCCGATTCCTGGGCCGAGAAGAGAATGCGGCGATGCACCGGCTTCAGGCCGTCGCGCACGTCCGGCAGGGCGCGGGAGACGATCACGGACATGGCATAGTCGAGATAGCTCGACTTCATCTCATCAACGATGCTGATGGGGCTGATGTCCGAAGGGTCGGCGAGGACGGTCTCGTCGGTCAAGGCGATTCTCTTTTTGGATGGGTGTGATGCGTTGTCCGACCACTAGCCGAGCGAAACAAATCTGTCACCCCTCGCGCGCGCCCGCGCGCCCGCATGTGCAGCCAAGGCGGTGATTGGCGGGCGTGAAGAAAAGCGGAACGAAGCGGCAGCATGACAGTTGCAAAATGCGCGGATATAGGCTTGTTCAAAGCCCGTTCACGCGCCGACCCCTAATCGGCGTTCAACCCGGATGTCGCCTGTGGTCCCCCTGTCAGGCGCGAAAAGGAGATGAGGATCATGCGTTTTGTTACCCCGCTGTCGCTCGCGCTGGCTCTGGCGCTGACCGGCGGCGCCGTTTCGGCTCCCGCCTCCGCCGCGAAGAAGGAAGAAAAGCCGGCTGGCCGCAAGCTGAACGTGTCGCCCGAAGTGCTCAAGTCGCTCCAGGCTGCGCAGAAGGCGTCCGATGCCCAGGATTTCGCCGGTGCCAAGACGGCGCTGACCGAGGCTGACGGCAAGGCGGCGTCGAATGACGACAAGTACCAGATCGGCGCGATCAAGCTGAACACCGGCATCCAGAGCAAGGATGACGCGCTGAAGATGGAAGGTCTCAACCAGATGCTCGACAGCGGCCTGACCCCGCCCGAGCAGACCGGCCAGTTCAACATGGTGGCGGCCGATGCGGCTCTCGCTCAGAAGAATTACGACGTCGCGATTTCGCGTGGCCAGGCGGCGCTGGCTGCTGGCTACAAGGCCGAGCAGGTCAACCCGACCATCGCCCAGGCCTATTTCGGCAAGGCCGGCACCGGCAATGCCTCGGCCGAGCCGGCGCGTGGCTTCAACCAGCAGGGCCTCGCTGCGCTGAAGGCGGCGGCTGACGCGACCAAGGCGTCGGGCCAGCCCGTGCCGGCGCAATGGTATCAGATCGGCGTCAGCCGTGCGGCTGCCGCGCGCCTGCCGGAAGTCACCGATTGGGCCAAGTGGGCCTATGCCGCCAATCCGAGCGGTGAAAATCTGCGCACGCTGATCCGCCTGTTCCAGCAGGCGAACCCGAACATCACCAACCGCGAAAATCTGGACGTGCTGCGCCTGATGTCGGCGGCCAAGGGTCTGGTGGTCGCTGCCGACTTCACCGAACTGGCCGAAATGGCGTCGAAGACGGGCATCTATGGCGAGGTCAAGTCGACGATCGACGCCGGCCGCGCCAAGGGCGTGCTGAACGCCAGCCAGGCGGGCGACATCTATCAGGCCGCCGTGGGGCGCATTCCGGGCGACAAGTCGTCGCTGGGTGCCGCCGAAGCGGATGCCGGCAAGGCCGCCAATGGCAAGGTCGCGGCTGCGACCGGCGACGCCTATCTGGGCTATGGCGACTATGCCAAGGCGGCGGCGATGTTCGAACTGGCCAAGCAGAAGGGTGGCGTCGACGCCGACGAGATCAACACCCGCCTGGGCATTGCCAAGACCATGGGTGGCGACAATGCCGGCGCCAAGTCGGCGTTCGAGGCAGTCCAGGGCGGTGCGCGCAAGCAGATCGCTGATCTGTGGCTGACCTATCTGGGCACCAAGGCCTGAATCTAGTATAAGGCGCGCAGATCGTCGCTGGTTCGGCGGTCTGTGCGCCTTCATTTTTTTGAATGACCGGCCGGGGGCCGGGATATTGCAGTGGGGGAGGCCTGTCATGGCCAAGCGGAATCCTGTTTTTCTGACTATCGGACTGCCGGTCGTGCTGGCCGGCGCCATGCTGGCGACGCCGGCTGCGGCCAAGAAGAAGATCGTGGTGGCAGGGCCGCCGATCGAGATGTCGGACGCCTTCCGCGCCGATGTGCAGGCCGCAGAAACCGCGATCAAGGCGCGTGACGCGTCGACCGCCAATCTGCGCATCGCCGCGCTCAATCCGACCACCGACATGGAAGCTTATGCCGCGGCCGGCCTGCGCTTCGAGGTGGCGGTGCTGCGCCGGGACATCCAGGCCCAGCGGATCGCGCTGACCGACATGTTCAAGACCAGCTCGGTGCCCAAGGCGGACGCGCCGCGCCTGCGCTTCATCGCCGGCTATCTGTCCTACATGGTCGCGAACTATACCGATGCGGTGGCGCAGCTCGATTATGCCAAGACGCTGGGCTATTCGGGCATCGACGCCACCATGCTGCGCGCCGACATCGCGATGCGCAAGAACAAGTCCAAGGAAGCCCGCACCTATGTGCAGGAGGCGCTGGCGCAGCAGAAGGCATCGGGTCAGCCGATCCCGGCCGCCTGGTATGACCGCGCCATCTCCATGGCCTATCAGGCCAATGACTGGGATGAGGTGAGCAGCCTCTATCGCGAGCGGCTGGAAGTCTATCCGTCGACCCCGGAATGGCGTTCGGCGCTGACCAACTATCTGGCCGGCCAGGAAAGCGACCCGCAGGTCCAGCTGGACCTTTATCGCCTGCAGGCCGCCAATGGCGCCATGGCGAGCGAGCGCGATTACCAGACCTATGCCCAGCTGGCCGAGAAGACCGGCAATTTTGCCGAAGCCAAGGCGATCATCGAGGCGGGCCGTTCGGCCGGCAAGCTGACCACCAGCCAGGCGACCACGGCACAGCTGCTGAAGGCAGTGACGCCCAAGGCGACCAAAGATATCGCCGCCATGCCCGCGCTGGCGAAGAAGGCGGCGGCGGCGAGTGATGGCAAGGCGGCGCTGAATGCGGCCGACGGCTATTTCTCGCTCGGTCAATATCCGCAGGCGGTGGAGCAGTATCGGCTGGCGCTGAGCAAGGGCGGGGTCGATCAGGGCCATGCCAATGCGCGCCTGGGCATCGCGCTGGCCCGTTCGGGCGATCTGGCCGGTGGCAAGACTACGCTGGCCCAGGTGACCAGCGGCAACTGGAGCAATGTCGCCGGCTTCTGGTCGGTCTGGGTCGATCTGCAGCATCGCAAGTCGGCGCAACAGGGCACGGCGCAGACGGCCAGCTGATCGCTGTGCGACATGACAGGAAAAAGGGCCGGTCCCCCGTGGGGCCGGCCCTTTTTCGTTGCGCCTGCGTGCCGGCTGTCGCGAACTGGCCGGATCAGACCGGCAGCGGGACGCCGGGCAGATTCTTCGACGTGCGGATCGTCAGCGACGTCTTGACGCTCACCACATTGGGTGCCGGTGTCAGCTTCGACGTCAGGAATTGCTGGAAGCTCTGCAGGTCGCGCGCGACCACCTTCAGGATGAAGTCGATCTCGCCGTTCAGCATATGGCATTCGCGCACTTCGGGCAGGGCGTCGACATGGTCCTGGAACGCCTTGAGATCGGCCTCGGCCTGGCTCTTGAGGCTGACCATCGCGAACACGGTGATGGTGTAGCCCAGCATCGCCGGATCGACCACGGCATGATAGGCGGTGATGGCGCCGGCTTCTTCCAGCGCGCGGACGCGGCGCAGGCACGGCGGTGCCGTCAGCCCGACCTTCCGCGCCAGATCCACATTGGTCATCCTGCCATTGTCCTGCAATTCGCCCAGGATCTGCAGGTCGATGTCGTCGATATTGGGCCCCGCCATCAGATTGATTATTTCCTTACCTGTTACTGCGGGCGCATCATAATAATATTTCAGCGCAATGCAATTGTCCCACTATGCGACGCTCATATTGTGCGTCGAAATCACGCTTTCGCTTTGGGTAAGGACTGCTTATCGGTTAGGATGTAACGAACAGCGATGCGGGCATGCCGCCTGTTACCGCTTGAATATGGGGACTTTGGTTGCGCTTCAACGACATCATGCAAACCGTGCTGGCTGCTGACGATCGCAGCGGCGTGGGCGCGGTGACGCTGTGGCGGCAATGCGTCGACCTGCTGGCGCAGCATGATCGCTATGATCGTCCCCCCATGGACGCACCCGATCGCGAGGCTCTGCTCGGCCGATTGGCTCAGTTGCGGCCGCAACTGTCTGAAATGCAGCGAATCGCGACCGTCGTCGAACTGGGTGGCCGGCTGCGTTCGGCCAGCCTGATCCGCTTCTTTGCCGGTGACCGTCCGGCGATCGCCGGCGCGGCGATGGCACGCGCCCGCCTGTCCGATCCGCTGTGGGCCGCACTGCTGCCGCACCTCAGCCCCACGGCGCGCGGTGTGCTGCGCGGCCGTCGCGACATCGGCCCCGAAACGCGGCAGGGGCTCGAAGCGTTTGGCCCGACCGACCTGGTGCTGACCAGCGGCACGAGCGTCCGCGAGGCCGACATGCTGCTGACCGCGGACATGGCGCTCGCGGCCGAGCCCGTGGTCGAGCCGGAAGTTGCGCCGCAGCCGGTGGCCGAACCCGGCCCCGACCAGATCCGCAACTTGGTCGATCGCATCGCGCGCTTCACCAGCACCCGGCGCCCGCCCGAAGAGGCGCCGCCGCAGGACATCATCGTCGCGCCGGTGACGCAGCCCGCGCTGCGCGCCGAACAGCCGCATTTCTTCGCGTTCGAGACGGATTCGACCGGCGTGCTGGTCTGGGTGGACCAGGGGCCGCGCGCCGCGCTGGTCGGCCTGTCGCTCGGCGAAATCGCGCTCGAAGGGGCGAGCGGTCCCGATGGCCATGTCGCCGGCGCCTTCCAGCGCCGCAGCGGTTTCCAGAATGGCCGTTTCACCATCATCGGCGGGATGATGGCAGGCGAATGGCGCCTGTCGGCAACCCCCTTCTTCGATCCGCGGTCCGGCCGGTTCCAGGGCTATCGCGGCCAGGCACGGCGCCCCTATCTGCACGAAGTGGCGACGACGCCGTCGGGACCGGTGACGATCGCCGGCCTGTCGGCGGATTCGCTGCGCCAGCTGGTGCATGAACTGCGCACGCCGCTGAACGCGATCCTGGGCTTTGCCGAGATTATCGAACAGGAATTGTTCGGCCCGGCCGGCGTCGAATATCGCGAGATGGCCGGCAATATCGCGGTCGATGCACGCCATCTGCTGGCGGCGTTCGACGATCTGGATCTGGCGGCGAAGGTGTCACGGGGCGATGGCATCGGTGCGCCGCAGACGATCGATCCGGCGTTGCTGGTGATGCAGGTCGCGGCCCGTTTCCGCGATCAGGATGGCCGGGCGGTGACGCCGATCGACATCGCCGTGTCGCAGGATCTGCCGCAGATCAGCATCGATCCGGTGCAGGGCGAGCGCATGGTACAGCATCTGCTGCGCACGCTGATTTCGGTCGCGCCCGAGGGCGAGGCGGTGACCGGCGCCTGCTGGTTCCAGCCTGATGGCGCGTCGGGCAAGGTTGTGCTGGCGATCGATCGGCCCTCGACGCTGAGCGGCATGGACGAGGCGCATCTGCTCGATCCGGGCTATACGCCGGAGGGCGACTGGGCGGACGGGCCGTTGCTGGGGTTGGGCTTCTCGCTGCGTCTGATCCGCAGCCTGGCGGCCGGCTGCGGCGGCAGTCTGGATGTCGGCCCGGACCGTTTCCTGCTGCGCATCCCGGTCGACGGAATGGAAGAGGATGTCGTTGGCAATGGCTGATTTTCGGGCTGGTCGGGCGCGGGCTTGACCGGAACGAAACCCTATCGCAACCATTGCGGGATAGGGAAGGGCGATGCAATCAGCTCATCATCATGACGGCAATCTGCTTCGGGCGCCGCTGCCCGAGGACATGATTGCGCTTCCGGCCGCGTTCGGCACCCGCTTCATGCTGTTCGTCGATACCGAGGAGGAATTCGACTGGAATGCGCCCTTCCGCCGGGAAGGCCATGGCGTGACGGCGCTGGCCGGCATGGCGCGCGGCCAGGCCTATTTTGCGGCGGCCGGGGTGAAGCCCGTCTATGTGACCGACTATCCGGTGGTGGACAGCGATGCCGCCGCCGGGATGATGGGGGCGTGGGTGGCAGCGGGCGAGGCCGATGTCGGCGCGCATCTCCACCCCTGGGTCAATCCGCCCCATGTCGAGGATGTGAACGCCGCCAATTCCTATGTCGGTTCGCTGCCCGAGGCGGTGGAGGCAGCCAAGCTGGAGGCGCTGTGCCGGCGGATCGAGGATCGCTTTGGTCAGCGGCCGATCGCCTATCGGGCGGGGCGCTATGGCGTCGGCCCCAACAGTGCGCGGCTGCTGGAGGCGGCAGGCTTTCGCCTCGATACATCGGTGCGCAGTCGGTTCGACTATAGCCATCAGCATGGCCCCGATTTCCATGGCCTGCCGCAAAATCCCTATTGGGCGGGGCCGACCCGCAGCCTGCTCGAATTGCCCTTGTCGACGGCGATCACCGGCCTGTTGCGGGGCGGCGGCGAGGGGCTTTATCGCGCGACCCAGGCGATGGGGCCGCTGGCCGGTGCGCTGGCGCGGGCGCGGATGCTCTCGCGCGTGCCGCTGACGCCCGAAGGCATCACCGCAGCCGAAGCGACTGCGGCGATCGATGCGCTGATCGAGGAAGGCGTGCGCGTCCTTAATTTCAGTTTCCATTCGCCCACACTGGAGCCGGGCCACACGCCCTATGTCCGTGACGAGGCCGATCGCACCGCCTTCTACGGCTGGTGGGATAGGGTGCTGAGCCATCTGGCGCGGCGCGGCGTGACGGCGGTCAGCCTGGATCAGTTGCTGGATGCCATTCCGGCGCGCGGGAAGGCTTGCCAAGCCGCCTGATGCTCCTTATCGCCGCGTTCAAGGTGGGGCCTGTAGCTCAATGGTTAGAGCTGGCCGCTCATAACGGCTAGGTTGCGGGTTCGAGTCCTGCCGGGCCCACCATTGTCTCCAAGCTGTTGAAAGGCTTGGAATGCGTTGAAAGATAAGGACTTTTTGCAGACGTCTGTTACATCTGTAACAGTTGTCGAAGCATCCAGTCCTATTTCGCTAATGGCGGCGAAGTTTCTTATTCTCGGCGGATTGTGCCCGATAAAATGCGCGCTACCCTCGGTAAGCATGAAATCATGCTGTTCCTGTGGGCTAAGGATAAAGAGGAAGCCAAACGGCTCATCTCGAAGAAATCCTCAAATCCGACGCGCTGTTTGCCAGTGAAAGTCGAGCATGAACGAGGCGCTCTACGAGCAACGCAGCCTCATCGAGCGCATGCGCGGCCACCGCAAGATCAACTGCGACACCGCCAGATACTGGCTCCAATTTGTCCAGGACGCCGGGCATCATGAGTCTATGCGCGACACCGAAGGTGATAAATCAGTCAGCGCAAACGCAAGGTAGGGCCGCGCACCCCGCCACAACGCGCACCGGATTGCACCGCGCCATTGCGCCGTCCGGCAGCGTCACCGAAAAGCCTCTGCGCAACGGATCGGGCGCGCCGGGATAATAGTCCGTGCTGAGTGCCTGGGCGCCGCTGTCCATGGCCGCCCGTGCCTTGCGATAATCGCCGGCGCGTGCCTCCACCGTATTGGCATCGGTCCGCGTGCGCACGATGACGCCCTGCTTCATCCATGTGCTGATCTTGGCACCATCGACCAGCGGATCCTGCACAATCTGGATTGCGGATTCGGGCTGATCGTCGGGATACCAGCCGAATATCGCCCGCCCCGCCAGCGAAGCATGGCCATCGCGATAGACGTTGGAGACTGCATCGCGCACGTCGAGCATGATGTAAATGCGGCCTCGCGCGGCATCCAGGCTGTTCCATCCATGGGTACGCACGGCATCGCGCAGCGCCCTGGCTTTGCCGCGCAGCTCATCGGCCTGATGAGCCGCTTGGATCCCTTAACCACACCCCTCTGGCATGCGCGCCTTTAGTCGAAGTTAATGACCCGAAAAATTATGTATTTTGCAGATCCTGTCGCGTCACAAGTTCTTGATCGCATGCGGATATCTGGAAAAGACAGCGATGTTATTTTCCGCTGCGGGAAGGCGTGGGGGAATTCCGGTCATCTTTTAACGCCCCTTTACGGCCATTCAGTCACCGATTTTCCGGTCCAGGTCGCGGCCAACTCGCTATGCTGCTCTGGATGCCCGGCACTGGCCGCAAGGAGAATGGCTGCGTTCCGCCGATTGAGTGTCAGCCCCATGTCGTTTGAGAATAGCGGCAGACGAACCGTTCGCGCCCATACCAGGCGCATCGAACCGCAGGCTGTCCGATTTCGAAAGACAGGGGGGGGGAGGCGGAGGGCGCATTCCGCAGTCGGGAATGCGCCCATCATCGAGGTTCAGTGGGCCGGATCGAACGCAATGGCTTCGAGTGCGGCCTTGACCTCCTGCGACAGATCCAGCTCCACTGCTGCCAAATTCTCGGTCAGATGCGCGACATTGGACGTGCCGGGGATCAACAGCATATTCGGTGCGCGCGCCAACAGCCATGCAAGCGCCAGCTGCATCGACGTAGCGCCTAGGCGATCCGCCAAATGGGCCAATGCCTGCGATTGGATGGGCGAAAAGCCTCCGAGCGGAAAAAATGGGACATAGGCGATGCCCTGGCTCGTCAAGCTGTCGATCAGCGCGTCATCCGCGCGGTGCGCCAGGTTATACTGGTTCTGGACGCACGCGATCGGGACGATGCGCTGGGCCTCCGCAACCTGGCTCTCTGTCACGTTGCTGAGGCCGATATGTCGAACCAGTTCTTTCTCGCGCAGCTGTGCAAGGGCGACGATCTGCGCCTCGATCGACCCTTCCGACGGCGCGTGGATGTCGCCCATAATGCGCATGTTGACCAGGTCGAGAGTGTCGCGGCCAAGGTTTCGCAGATTGTCTTCGACGCCCTGCTGCAATTCGGCGGCACTTTGTGCCGGCAGCCATGAGGCGTCCTTGCCGCGCATCGCGCCCACCTTGGTCACGATCAGGAGATCGTCGCTATAGGGATGAAGCGCATCGCGGATGATCTGGTTGGTCACATGAGGGCCGTAGAAATCGCTTGTGTCGATATGGTTCACGCCCGCCGCAACTGCCGCGCGCAGAACCGCGACGGCGGCATCGCGATCTTTGGGCGGGCCAAAGACGCCAGGCCCAGCCAGTTGCATCGCGCCATAGCCCATGCGGTTCACGAGATGATCGCCCAGCTTGAAGGTGCCGGCTTTGCGAAGATCCATCATGTCCTGTCTCCTCATTTGGAGACCGCGATATGGGCTTGTGGCCAGCGAACGATAAGTCGTAGTAATCAGAACAGGCTGTACGGATAATCGAACAATGGCGACGGAACTCGATGATCTTGCCACCTTCGTGGAAGTAGTGCGGGCAGGAGGCTTCCGAGATGCAGCCCGTATTTCGGGCACCTCGGCATCTGGAATGAGCGACGCGCTCAGGCGGCTGGAAGCCCGGCTAGGCGTTCGTCTCCTCCACCGCACGACGCGCAGCATGGCCCTGACCGAAGCGGGCGCGCGGCTATTCGAGCGGCTGTCGCCGGCCCTTTCGGAAATCCGCGACGCGCTCGATGTCGTCAACATCTTCCGTGACAGACCCGCTGGAACATTGCGCCTGAATGTTCCAGCTAATGTCGCCCGCACCGTGCTCCCATCGATCCTCCCATCATTCCTTCGGGTCTATCCCGATATTCGAGTGGAGGTGACGGTGGAGGATGGGTTTGTCGACATATTGAAATCCGGTGCGGATGCCGGGATCCGTTATGAGGAGCGGCTTGAACAGGACATGATCGCGATCCCCATCGGCCCAGCGACGCAGCGGTTGGTTACGGCTGGATCTTCAGCCTATTTCGATCATCATGGGCGCCCCTCGCACCCACAGCAACTGTTGGGCCATAATTGCCTGCGCGGCCGTTTTTCCGGCGGGGCCATGCCGGGATGGGAATTCGAGAGAGAGGGGGAAATTCTCGTTGTCGATCCGACCGGGCCGCTGGTGGTGCAGCCTGGTCTGGCGGGCGAATTGCTGATCGATTCTGCCGTGGCTGGCCTTGGAATTGTGCATCTGTTCGAGGATTGGCTTAAACCGTATATCGAGAGTGGGGCGCTCGAATCCGTTCTCGACGACTGGTGCCAGACCTTCTCTGGTCCCCGGCTCTATTATACCGGGCGCCGTTATTTGCCGGCGCCCTTGCGGGCTTTCGTGGACTTTGTTCGCTTGCAGCGATGGTAAATGGGGCCGCGTCAGAGCGGTTCCCGTGTTCGTACGCTGGCTGCGATTATCGACCAAAACCCTGCAGGCCCTCGTCCCTTGGAAAGCGGCAACCTGCCCAGAGAGGCGTGGACCTCGCGTTCGCTTGCTGACTTTCCGGTGGCGATGGCAAGATTTCAGGCACCACGAAAATAATCACCGTTGCGGAAAATTTCGGCCATCGCTTCGCACGGTGGTAGATTTAACTATCTTGAATATCTCTAATTTTCTCGGGTCTTTGACTAGTGGATTGATTTTGACATGTGCATCCCCCGTCGGCGGGGATGGGGCTGCAAATGTCAAAATCTTTTCGGACCACTAGATGCGCCGATACCGGAAATACCAGACCTCATGGCCCAGGCGCCGGGCCTTGGCCTCATAGCGGGTTTCGGGCCAGCCGCCCGGCCGGGTCAGGAAATCCTTGGGATCGCTTGCCAGCCAGTCGAAATCCGGGTGGCCGTTCATCACCATCAGCGCCCAGCGCAGATAGACCGGATGATCGGTGCCGAAGCGGAATTCGCCGCCGGGCTTGAGCTTCCGCGCGATCATGTCGACCGGGCCGGGGTTCATCATCCGTCGCTTGGCATGGCGCGCCTTGGGCCAGGGATCGGGATGGAGCAGATAGACGAAGCTGAGCGATCCGTCGGGGATGCGGCTGAGCACGTCGAGCGCATCGCCCATGTGCAGCCGGACATTGCCGAGCGCGCCGTCGCGGATATGGCCAAGCGCCTGGACCACGCCGTTCAGGAACGGCTCGCAGCCGATGAAGCCATGGTCGGGCAGCATGTCGGCGCGATAGGCCATATGCTCGCCGCCGCCGAAGCCGATCTCGAAATGGAGCGGGCGGTCATAGCCGAACAGGTCGGCGGCGGTGACGTCGCCTTCGGCCGGCACCGATACGGCGGGCAGGAGGGTGTCGACCAGTTCCTGCTGGCCCTTGCGAAGCTTGGGGCCGGACTGGCGGCCATAAAGGCGGTTGAGGGTGGTCGGGTCGCCCGATTTATGCGCGGTCATGGGCGGCTGACTAGCGGGGGCGGGCCGATGGAGCAAGCGGCCTGCGCCCTATCAGTTGGCAACGGCGTCCGGCGACAGGCTGATCTGGCTTTGCTTGCCATAGATGCTGGTGGTCGACAGCGGCTTTTCCGACTGGACGATCTCGATCGCCTGGACCGGCGGTGGCGCGCTGGCATAGCTGGGATATTGCAGCCATTGGTCAAGCTTGCGGACGGTGATCGTCCAAGGCGCGCTGCTTTCATCCTTGCCGCCGAGCAAGGCGGTCAGCGTGTCTCGGGCGATGACCAGCATGGTGCCCGAGTCGCCGAGCGGGATGGCATAGCTGCCCTCATTCGTCTCGCCCTGATAGATGGGGAGGCGGCCCTGTATCCGATCGGGGTGGACGCAATAGGCCGGGGCGGCCGGGGCTTCTCTATTCTTCGTCGCCTTTTCCCTGACGCTGCGGTCGATATTGCCCATCATCGCGCCGGCAATGACGGACGCGCCGTCCTTTGTCACCTTGTCCGCAGGCGCGCCGAAGACAAGCGGTTGGGGGCAGGGTTTGAGCGGAACGGCCGCCGCGAGCGGCGGTAGCGCGCGGGGCCAGCCGATCTGGCTTATCATCTGGTCCATCAATGCGTCGAGCTGGGCTGCATCATGGACGGGGGACGTGACGCGCAGCTTTAGCACCCATTCTCCGAGCGCGATGACGGCAACGCCGCTGCTGCGGCCGACCTCGCTGATGGCGAAGCTCTGGCGCAGGCCGGCCGGCACTGAACTGCCCGGAAGGGCAAAGGCCACAGGATCGCCCAGGGCTGCGGGGCGCCCGAACTTGTCATTGGTCGCGATCATGGTGGCCGCGACATCGAACCAGATGGCGGTGGCCGGCATGGCGGCATGATAGACATAGACATTTACATGGGTGCGACTGATCGGATCGTCATAGGCGATCGATGTATCGAGGAGCGCGCCGTTGCTCAGATCCTCGACCGCACTGCGAGCAAAACCGTCAATCTTCGACGGGAAGGCAATACCGGACGGCTTGTGTGTCCAGCTTTTGTCGGTCTTTACGGCGATGGGGCTCGGCTGGGCCTGCACGGACGGGGCAAGGGGCAGGGCTGTTGCCATCGCAAAGCCGCCAACTATCCGCATCCACATGAATATCTGCCCCCTCCCGCTATGCATGCAGGCAAGGTAGCGGGAAGGGGGCAGAGCACAAGGGCCATGGGATGCTGAACAGGGGAGAGCGGCAGGATGGCCCTTGAAGCTGGCTAGCCGTGGTGCGACCCGAAGGCTGGCCGGGAGGCAAGGCCCGACCGGTCTGTCCAGTTCGTCAGGTCACTTGCACTTGGCGAAGCGACCCTTGGCGTCCTTGCAGGGGCCCTTTTTCGGGGCGGCCTTTGGCGGACATTTGACGAACTTGCCCTTCGCATCCTTGCAGGGAGCTGCCAGTGCAGGAGCGGCACTGCCAACCAGAAAAGCAAGGCTGATGAAGGCGGTAGCAAGAGGACGGGTCATGGCGTTGCCCTGGGTGGAGGGTGCCGGGCTCGACAGGGGTGCGAGCCCGACGCCCTCTCTATGCGCGGTTCCGCGGGCGCAGGCCAATGAACTTTTCGTCATGTTCCGGACAGGATGGCTCAGCCACGGTCGGCATCGGCCGCAGCATTGAACAGGTCGAGCATGGCGCCCAGACGGGCGGCCTCCTCCTGCGTCAGCCCTTCGTCCCGGTCGAACAGGGCGGCAAGCTTTTGCCCGCCGGCGCGGACCGCATCGGGATCGACGCGGGCGAGCAGTTCGGGAATGCCGGCAATCGCGCCATCGGGATCATGGCGCAGCAGCTTGGCCTGCTCGCGCACCAGCGCGCGGAACAGCGGCAGGGTCATGCCCGCGGGCAGCATGTCGATATGCAGCCGGCGCGCCTCCTCGAACCGGCGGGCGTCGGTCTGTTCGCGGGTGCGCAGCACATGGAAGATCGCCCGCAACTGCGCCTCCAGCAGGCCGCCTTCATGCAGTTCGGCGCTGAGATGGGCCATTTCCTCGGCAACGAAGGCGCGATGTTCGGGCGTGTCGCCGGGGTGATGGCGGGGCGGGCGGCCATCCTGCGGAGCGACGCCCATGGCGGCCTGAACCAGCGGCGCGCCATAGATCGTATCGAAGCTCAATGCCTGGAGCCTGTCGCGGGCATCTCGATAGGCATCAAGCGCGCCCACCATCATGTCCGACACCATGGTCTGGCCGGCCAGGAAGCCATTGTCCGGGGCGACCGGGCGCCGATTGTCGCGCACGACCCCGGCCCAGCCCTCGACCAGTTGCGCCATGGGATGGTCGCTCGACCAGCTGTAGGACAGGCGCATCGGGTGCCATTGCGCCAGCCAGTCGGCCAGTTGCGGGCTGGCCATCGCCTGCACCAGCGGCTGGGCGAAGCGGCGATACAGCTCCAGATTGGCTTCCGACGCACGGCGGGCGGCGACGAAGCGCCGTTCGCTGTCGAAATCCTGCTGCACGATTGCCTGGACATCGGCGATGCCGCGCCGCTGTATCGCCAGATACTGGCCGTCATCATCGACCGCGCCGGGCAGGGCGCCGTCGGGATCCTGTTGCACCGTCGCCTGATAGAGGCCGGCGGGCAGCACATCGATCAGATCGATGGCGCTGACAAATTCGCGATGCTCCTTTCGCCCGACGCTGGCCGATACGAAGATGCCGAGATGTCCGATACTGTCATGGGTGGCATAGATGATCGTCTGGTCATGGCTGACGATCTCCGCATCGTTGCGATAGAGGTCGGTGATCCAGCCCAGAGCCTGCGGTGGCGGCGTGATATTGTCGCCATGCGAGCAGAAGACCAGGATCGGCGAGCGGATGTTGCGCAGATCGATGCGGATGCCGTCCGAGGTCAGTAGCTGGGCGGTGGCGAGGCGATTGCCGATGAAGAGATTGTCGACGATATACTGCATCTCGACATCGTTGAGATAGACATAGCCACCCCAATATTTCTCGAAGCCGAGATAGCGGGGGGCTTCGGTATCGACCTTGGAATAAAGGGTGTAATCCTTTTTCCAGAGCGTGTTGGCAGGATCGAGATTTTCGAAATTCTGCACCAGCCAGGCGCCGTCGAAGCGGCCGGCGCCCATGTCGCCGGTCATCGCCGTCGCCCAGCTGCCGCCCATCAGGCCGCCGCCATAGCGCATGACATTGTCGCCCGCCCAATAGGAGAGCGGGGCGCCGGCGACGATGATCGGGCCGAACAGGTCGGGCCAGACCGCGGCGGTCATCAATATCTGCCAGCCGGCCTGGCAATTGCCGATCACCACCGGCTTGCCGTCGGCGGAAGGGTGGAGTTCGCCGACATGGGCGACGAAGGCGGCCTCCGCCCGCATCACATCCTCGACGCTCTGCCCCGCGACCGGATTGGGAGTGAAGCCGATGAAATAACAGGGATGGCCTTCGCGCAGGGCGGCGCCGATCTCGCTGTCGGGCTTGAAGCCGCCAATGCCGGGGCCATGGCCGGCGCGTGGATCGACGACGATGACCGGGCGCTTGGCGGGGTCGACCGGCAGGCCCTCTGGCGGGGTGATGCGGACCAGGCCATAATTGACCGGGCGAGGCAGATCGGCGCCGGACAGGATGATCTCGCCGTCGAAATTCAGCACATGGGGCACGCGTTCGGCCAGATGCGCCTTATACTGGTCGCCGCGCTGGCGCTTGACGTCGGCGAACAGGACGGCGCGTTGCAGCGCGTCGACGCCATAGTCGAAGGCCTGACCGAACCAGTCGAGCGGCGGCCAAAGCGGAATGGAAGCGGTGGATGATGTGGGTTCGCTGGTCGTCTTGGGCATGGCTGGCCTTCCGAAACGCGTTCAGACGTCGCGGCGGACCCCCATTCCTGACCGCACTGCATCATAACCCCGAGTCATGACAATGCGATGGAAAATCTTCTTATTTCGACGAACCGGTGGCAGTCCGTGACGGACATGCGAAAAGGGCGCGGAAAGCATAGCTCTCCGCGCCCCTTGCTAATTTATGTCAGATGACCGGTCTCAGGCCAGCTTCGCCTTGAGCGCGTCGACCAGATCAGTCTTTTCCCAGGGGAAATAGTCGCCGTCGGGCGTGCGGCCGAAATGGCCGTAGGCGGCGGTCTTCTGATAGATCGGCTTGTTGAGGCCGAGATGGGTGCGGATGCCCTTGGGGGTCAGGCGCACCAGGGTCGGCAGCACGGCTTCAATCGCCGAGGCTTCGACGGTGCCGGTGCCGTGCAGGTCGACATAGAGCGAGAGCGGCTCGGCAACGCCGATGGCGTAGCTGAGCTGGATCGTGCAGCGACGGGCGAGGCCGGCGGCAACGATGTTCTTCGCGAGGTAGCGGGTGATGTAGGCCGCCGAACGGTCGACCTTGGTCGGATCCTTGCCGCTGAACGCGCCGCCGCCATGGGGCGAAGCGCCGCCATAGGTGTCGACGATGATCTTGCGGCCGGTGAGGCCGGCGTCGCCGTCGGGGCCGCCGATTTCGAACAGGCCGGTCGGGTTGACATAGATGCTCTCGTCGCCCGGCAGCCAGCCTTCGGGCAGGACATCGGCCATCACGCCCTTGACGTAAGCGCGCAGTTCGGCGCGGCTGTCGTCATTGTCCATGCCAGCGGCATGCTGGGTCGATACGACCAGCGCGGTCGCGCGGACCGGCTTTTCGTTGATATATTCGAGCGTCACCTGGCTCTTGGCATCGGGCTCCAGGAAGGGAACGACCTTGCCATGGCGGTCGGCCGCCATGCGTTCCAGGATCTTGTGCGAATAATAGAGGGTGGCGGGCATGAGGTCGGGGGTTTCGTCCGACGCATAGCCGAACATGATGCCCTGGTCGCCAGCGCCCTCGTCCTTGTTGCCGCTTTCATCGACGCCCTGCGCGATGTGCGCGGACTGGCCGTGCAGATTGTTTTCAAAACGGAAGGTCTCCCAGTGGAAGCCATCCTGCTCGTAACCGATCCGCTTCACGGTGGCGCGCACGGTCGCTTCGATCTCTTCCTGTGCGCCCGATGCCCAGGCGCCATTTTCATAGACGCCCTTGCAGCGGATTTCGCCGGCCAGGACGACGAGCTGGGTGGTCGTCAGGGTTTCGCACGCGATGCGGGCTTCGGGGTCCTTGGACAGGAACAGATCGACGATGGCGTCGGAAATCTGGTCCGCGACCTTGTCGGGGTGGCCTTCGGAAACGGATTCCGAGGTGAAGAGGAATTGGTTACGCATGAGACTCCCGTAAGGTGCTTGCGGACGAATAGATATAAAGAAAACTTTATGTGGTTATTAGCTTTTGCCTTTGCGCAAGGCAAGAGCCGTCCCAACCAGCAGGATCAGGAAGGCGAAGGGCGCCCAATTGCCGACCCGCGCGAACAGAGTGGCGGGCAGCGGCGGCGGCAGGCGGCTGTCGAGATAGCCGGCGCGATGGCTGGAGAGGGCGTGGAGAATATGGCCGCGCGCATCGACGATGGCGGACACGCCGGTGGGCGTGGCGCGGATAATCGGCAGCCCTTCCTCCAGCGCGCGTAGCCGCGCCTGGGCCAAATGCTGGACCGGACCCCAGCTGCCGAACCAGGCGTCGTTGGACGGGTTGAACAGGAAATCGGGCCGATTGGCGCGATCGACCACCTGGCCCGAGAAGATGATCTCGTAGCAAATCTGCACGCCCATCTTGAGCGCGGGGCGGCCAAGGGTGGCGGGCAGGGGCAGGCTCTGCGGGCCGGGGCCGGGCCAGAAATCTACGTCACCCGGCACCAGCCGTGACAGACCGATCGGCTGGAGGATGCTGCGCATCGGCAGATATTCGCCATAGGGGACGAGATGCGCCTTGTCATAGCGGGCGGCAAGCTGGGCATCGGGGGTGACGACGAACAGGCTGTTGTTGGCGCCGGCGAGTTCGGTCGTGCCATAAGGCCCTTTGTCCTTGAAATAGACCTTGGTCGCGCCGGTCATCAGCAGGTCGCCCGGCCCCATCAGGTCGGCGAGGCGCCAGCGCCATTCGGGTTCCATGTCGAGATAGGCGGGGATCGCCGCTTCGGGCCAGAAGATCAGGCGCGGGGCCGGACGCGGCTTGCCCGACAGGGTGGCGAGGGTGCGGAAATGCGCCTGTTCCAGTTCGGCCGAATATTTCTCGTCCTGGCCGATATTGGGCTGGACCACGCGGATCAGCGGCGCGCCGGCGGGCGTCGTCGGCGCGGGCGAGAATTGGCCCCAGAGCGCGAGGGCGACGAGCGGCACGGCGATGGCGGCGGCGGGGCGATACTGGCGGCGCACGGCGAGCAGGCAGGCGCCGGCGGCGAGCAGCACCAGCGCGCCCAGGCCATAGGTGCCGATCAGCGTCGCGGCGATCGCGGCGCCGGTCGGCAGCAGGGTGACACCCAGCGGGTTCCAGGCAAAGCCGGTGAAGATGGTGGCGCGCGCATATTCGCTGGCGATCCAGCAGCCGGCGAACAGCAGCAGAAAGGCCGGGCCGGTGAAGGCGAAACGGCGCCCGGTCCACCAGGCAGCCAAGGTCGCGAGGGCGGGATAGACGGCGAGATAGAGCGAGAGCAGGACCACCGCGCCATAGCCGAACCAGTGCGGCATCGCGTCCTGATAGGTGAAGGCGTGGGCGATCCAGTTGAGGCCCAGGGTGAAATGGCCGACCCCGAACAGCCAGCCGCGCAGGAAAGCGGCGCGGCGATCGGGCGCGCGCTCGATCAGCAGGATCAGCAGCGCAAAGCAGGCGATGGTGACCGGCCAGAGTTTCAGCGGCTCGAAACCGGTCGCCGAGAGGAAGCCGGCGAGCAGGGCAGCAAGCCGGGGATGACGCGCGAGCTGGGCGTTCATTTGCGGCGGATCAGGAGATGGAGGCCATGGTGGCATTGGAGCAGCGGTCGCTCTTCTGCCCGCCACCCGACAGCATCGAGGCGGCGACGAAACCGCCGACCACCAGCACCAGGAACAGCGCCGACAGCGGTGCCAGATATTTCTCGATGAACGCCTTGATCGGGCGACCGAATTTCCAGAACAGGAAGCCGACGATCATGAACTGGAAGGCGCGGGACAGGATGCTGGCCCACAGGAAGGTGAAGAGCGACAGGCCGATGAAGCCGGCGGTGATGGTGATCAGCTTGAACGGGATCGGGGTCGCGCCCTTGATCAGGATGATCTCCGCGCCATAGTCGCGCAGATAGCAGGCCGCGACCGGGAATTTCGCCGACAGGCCAAGGAAATGCAGGATCTGCGCGCCGACCGCCTGATAGAGGAAATGGCCGATGCCATAGCCGAGCAGGCCGCCCAGCACCGAAGCTATGGTGCAGATGAGGCCATAGCGGATCGCCTTTTCCGGCCGCGCCAGGCACATCAGGCCCAGCAGCGGATGCGGCGGGATCGGAAAGAAGCTGGATTCCATGAAACTGAAGGCAAAAAGCCAACGTTCGGCGTGCGGGTGAGCGGCCTTGGCCAGCATCCACTGATAGAGCTTGGTGAGCATCGCGAGCGGGCCTAGCTGAGTTGAACGGGTGCCGCCAGCGCTTTTGCCAGGACGACCATTTCCAGCGGCGGATCGAGCGGTACGGGGAAAGGGCGCTTCTCGTTGGTCAGCACATAGCCACGCCGCTGATAATAGGCGATCAGTTCGGGACGCTGGTCGATCACCGTCATTTCGATCATGGTTGCGCCGAAATCGCGGGCGGCCTGATCCTCTGCGGCGGCGATCATGCGGCGGCCAAGACCGGTGGCCTGAAGCTGCGGATCGATGCAGAGCAGGCCGAGATAGGCGACATCCTCGTCACGCTTGCTGATCTGGACGCAGCCGATCGGCATGCCCTTGTCGTCGATCGCGACCAGCAGCCGGTCGGTCGGGCTGGCGAGAATGGCCTGCAATTCCTCGATATCGGTGCGGGCGTCGGTCAGCAGGTCGGATTCGAAGGTCCAGCCGGCCCGCGCCTCGTCGCCGCGATAGGCGCGCTCGATCACGCGGTGGAGCAGGGGCAGGTCGGCGGGGGCGGCAAGGCAGATATCCATGGCCCCGCCTTTAGCGGGGCGGCGATGGCTGCAAAAGCCCCGATCATAGGGATGCGGCGATGCTTGATCGGTCTGCCGGGGTCGCGATAGGATCGGCATCAAGAGGAGAGATATATGCAGGATATGGGCGAGGGCAGTTGCCCCTTCAGCTTCAACATGGACCCGGCCAGTTTCAAGGTCGGCGATTCGGTCAGCTATCGCGTGACCGGCAGCCTGGAGGGATTTCCCTTTGCCGGGGTGCTGCTTGAAGTGCATGACGATCATGTGGTGCTGACGTCCGATGTCGACGACAAGGCCAGCCGGATGCGCGCCACGCGCGAGAGCCGGCCGGTGGTGCGCGAAGAGGATGTCTGCTGACGGGCAGGGCGTCGGGCGGCCAATCCCACCATATTACCGATTTGTCAGCCGCCACGGCGTTGACTGTCCGGCGCCGTCTGGGCATGACGCGCAACGCATAGAGACCGGTCGGCACGCTTGATAATTTCGCATATTCCCTGGGACAAGTTGCGGCAGCGGGCCGGCGGCCTGGCGTTCGCGCTGGTGCTGAACGCGATCCTGCTGCTGGCGCTGCTGACGATGGCGCCGCATATCGACCCCAAGAAGGTCGAGGATCGCAATCCGGTGAGCTTCGATATCGAGCCGGCCAAGCAGGCGAACAAGGAGAAATCCAAGGCGCAGAAGGCGGAAAAGCGCGAGCGGGATACCGCCGCGCCCAAGCAGAAGAGCGAGCCGGTGGTGACGCCCCCCCGGCCGGTCGAGACGCCGAGCGTGCAGCCGCCATCGCCTTTCCCCTTCATCACGCTCGACAGCCGTCAGATGGCGGCGGCCGACATCGGCAAGATGGAAAAGAAGACGGCGGGCGTCGGCGACAGCGGCACCGGCAATGCCAAGGCGATCGTCGGGCCGGGCGAGGGACCGGGCGGCGTGCAACTGTTCGAGGCGGAATGGTATCGCCGGCCGACCCATGCCGAATTGTCGAGCTATCTGCCCGCCAATGCGCCGGCGCAGGGCTATGGCCTGGTCGCGTGCAAGACGATCGACCATTATCATGTCGAAAATTGCCAGATGATCAGCGAATATCCGACCGGATCGGGCTTTGGCCGCGCCGTGCGCCTGGCCGCCTGGCAATTCCTGGTGCGCCCGCCCCGCGTCGATGGCAAGCCCCAGGTCGGCGCCTGGGTCCGCATCCGCATCGATTATACCCGAACGGTTATCGGTGGCAGCGCCGGCGCTGATGACGACGGGCGCTGAGGCGGCGTAGGCCGGGTATCTAGCAGAAGCGGACATTCCTCCCCGGCACGGGGAGGTGGCAGCGCGAAGCGCTGACGGAGGGGCAGGTGCCTCTTGGCGCTGCGCTATCCGGCCTGTGCCCCTCCACCACTCGCTACGCGAGCGGTCCCCCTCCCCGTGCCGGGGAGGAATGTCTTGTTCACACCCATTTCCGCCAAGGGCAGGACAATCGGTCCGGCTTGATCCGCTTGGGGCTGCGGCTTACACCCGCGGCATGACTATTGCCTCCTATCCGGCGCTGCGCATGCGCCGCACCCGTGCCACCGCCTGGAGCCGGGCGATGCATGCCGAAAACCGCCTGTCGCCCAGCGATTTCATCTGGCCCCTGTTCGTGACCGAAGGGGACGGCGTCGAGGAGCCGATCGCCGCGCTGCCCGGCGTGTCGCGCTGGTCGGTCGACCTGATGGTCGCGCGAGCCAAGGAAGCGCGTGACGCCGGCATTCCCTGTCTGGCGCTGTTCCCCAATACCCAGGCCGACCGTCGCAGCGACGATGGCGCCGAGGCGCTGAACCCCGATAACCTCATGTGCCGGGCGATCCGCGCGATCAAGGATGCGGTGCCCGATATCGGCGTGCTGACGGACGTGGCGCTCGATCCCTATACCGCCCATGGCCAGGACGGGCTGCTCGACGAGACCGGCTATGTGATCAATGACGCGACGATCGACATGCTGATCGGCCAGTCGCTCAACCAGGCGGCGGCGGGCGCCGACATCATCGCGCCCAGCGACATGATGGACGGCCGCATCGGCGCGATCCGCGAGGCGCTGGAGGAAACCGGCCATGCCAATGTTCAGATCATGGCCTATGCCGCCAAATATGCCAGCGCCTTCTATGGTCCGTTCCGCGACGCAGTGGGGTCGCGCGGGCTGCTGAAGGGCGACAAGAAAAATTATCAGATGGACCCGGCCAATGGCGAGGAAGCGCTGCGCGAGGTCGCGCTGGACCTGGCCGAGGGCGCGGACAGCGTGATGGTGAAGCCGGGCCTGCCCTATCTGGATATCGTCGCGCGGGTGCGCGATCGTTTCTCCGTCCCGGTCTTCGCCTATCAGGTGTCGGGCGAATATGCGATGATCGAACATGGCGCCGCTGCCGGCTCGGGCGATCGCGATGCGCTGATCCTTGAAACGCTGATGGCGTTCAAGCGGGCGGGCTGTTCGGGCGTGCTGACCTATCATGCGCTGCATGCGGCGCGGCTGCTGAACGGTTGAGGCGCAGATGACCGATCATCCCGCCGACCATCCTGATGTTTCGATCATCCCGCTGAACGGCAAGACGCCGCTGATCCACCCCAGCGCCTTCATCGCGCCGGGATGCCGGATCATCGGCGATGTCGAGATCGGCGCGGATGCCAGCATCTGGTATAATTGCGTGATCCGGGGCGATGTGAACCATATCCGCATCGGCGCGCGCACCAACATCCAGGACGGCACGGTTGTCCATTGCGATAGCCCCGGCGACGGCCGGCCGGGCTATCCGGCGGAGGGCTATCCCACCATCATCGGCGAGGATGTGCTGATCGGCCATATGGCGATGGTCCATGGCTGCGTGCTGGAGGACCGCGCGTTCGTGGGGCTGGGCGCGATCGTGATGAGCGGCTGTACCGTGGAGAGCGACGCGATGCTGGCGGCCGGCGCGCTGCTGCCGCCCGGCAAGACGGTGCTGCACCGGCAGCTATGGGCCGGGCGCCCGGCCAAATATATGCGCGACCTGACCGACGAAGCGATCATCACCATGCGCGAGGGCGTCGACCATTATGTCCATAATGGCAAGGCGCATAAGGGCGCGGTGCGCCAGATGGGGTGAAAAATCGGCGCATTTCCGGTTTCTGGCGATCCGTCGTCGTCAACCAATTGTCCGACATTATTTTGCGAAAATTGCGTGAATTAGCAATTAATCAAGTTTTTGCGCAGAATGGCAGTCCCGACATTTCATTCGGGATTATCCATGAAATTCCGCAATTTATTTCTGAGCCATGATGGTAGTGTCAGCGTTGTTGCTGCCCTGTCGCTGATCTGCGTCATCGGCATGGCGGGTCTCGCTGTCGATCTCAATCGCGGTTATGAACGGCGGATTGCGACGCAGCGCGTTGCCGACATGGCGGCGCTGGCTGCAGCCGTCGCCTACAAGGCGGACGGATCGCAGGCGATATTGCGGCCCACCGCGGTCGACCTGGTCACCGCTCATGGCATCACCGATGCAACGATCGACGTCGCACTGCTGGCCGACACGCCCGAAGCCGGGGCCAAGGCGGTGCGCGTCGAATTGACGACGCCGCTGCCGCTCAGCCTCAGCCGCATATTGGGCGCTGCGGCGACCATGCCGGTGAAGGTCAGCGCGATGGCGCGCCTGGCCGGCAGCGCGTCGGCAACGCCCTGCATCCTGGGCCTCGCCTCGTCTGGCAATGCGGTCGAGACGCAGGGCGGCGCGACAATCAACGCGACCGACTGTTCGGTGGTCGGCGCCGGATCGGTCAACAATGGCGGGTCGGGCATCACGGCCAAGGAAATCGTCTCGGGCGCGGCCGACATCATCAACAATTATGGCACCTTGTCGGCCGATCTGCTCCGCTATGCGGGCAGCTTTTCCAATCCCAGCTGGAACGGCAATGTCCCGGCGGCGGACAAGCGGATCAACCAGTCGACCGCGATTAGCGACCCGCTCGCCAATTCGATGGATCTCGCCACCGCGCGGCAATTGCTCGGCACCTTCCGCACGCCACGGACCATCGCCAATCCGGTGACGCCGGCCTGCGCCGACATATGGACTTTCGGCAATTCGCCCTCGGCCGGTGCCGCCCCCTTCCGTCAGGGCAACAGCGCCAAATTCACCGTGCCCGCCGGCAATTACTGCCTGTCGCGGATCACGATCGACGGTGGCATCACTGTCACCTTCCAGGCTGGCTCCACCGTCACCGTCGCCAATGGCGTGTCGGTTGGCGGCGGTTCGACTGTCAATTTCGGTGACAATGTCTGGCGGATCAATGGCGGCTTCAACAGTGGATCGAGCGGCGTCACCTTCGGCAATGGCGAAGTGTCGATCGGCGCCGGCACGGTCAGCTTTGCGGGGACCAACCGGATCGGCACTGGGCCGGTCTCGATCGCGGCGAACATCACGCTGTCGGGCGGCACGTCGCTGGCGGTGGGCGCGGGCAGTCACGGCTTCAAGGGGATCAGCGTCGGCGGCGGTAGCTGGATGACGCTGGGCGATGGCGATCTGGACGTCGCCGGCCAGATCAGGATCGATGGTGATTCCACCCTGATCGCGGGCACAGGCAACTACACACTGGCCAATGCCGGCGGCGATGCCATCACGTTGAGCGGTAGCGGCCGCTTCTTCATGGGGGACGGGCTGTTCAGCGCGAATGGCAATATCGTGACGGCCGGTGGCAGCCGCCTGGTCTTCGGCAAGACCGCCAATCACCTGATCAACGGCAATCTGTCGATCGCCGGATCGGTGCTGTTCGGCGCTGGGCGCTACACGGTGAGCGGCGGCCTGACCAACGGCACCGGTGGCACCACCTAGCCCTATACCTCGCCGATCACCAACCAGAGCTGGGGCCAGACGCTGGAGGGCGTATCGGTATCCGGCTATGACATGGCCGGCGTCAATGTCAGCTTCATTCTGGGCGGGACCATCAACCTGGCCGGTGGCGCCAAGACCAAGCTGATCGCCCCCACCAGCACCGTCGAAGGGGCGGCCATCGCCGACATATTGGTCGACAGCCTGACATCGCAGGCGACCAACTGGGGCGCAGGATCGCAGAATGTCTTTTCGGGCGTCGTCCATCTGCCCAATTCGGCCGTGACCATGTCGGGCGGCAACAACAGCCTGTCGGCGGGCCAGTGCTTCACCCTGATCGCCTATCGCGTGACGGCAAGCGGCGGCGCCAATGCCGGCACCGCCTGCAGGTCGATCAGCGATCTGGTCGGCGGCAGCGGCGGCGATGTGGAGTTGGTGGCATGATCGGCGGCTTGCGAAAACTGCGCCGCTCGGAACGGGGCGTGGCCACCGTCGAGTTCGCGCTGTGGCTGACCCTGTTCTTCACGATCAGCCTGGTCGCGATCGACATTGCCCAGTTCACCATCCAGCGCGGGCGGCTGGCCGAAGCGGTCAGCGGCGCATCACTGTCGGCCTTCAAGACACGCGACGCGGTGCAGTTCCAGTCCATTCCCGCTTATGTCCAGGCGATGGCGGTGGCGCCGGGGCAAAGCCCGATCAACGTCACCGTCGGCTGCAATGGCGGGACCGGCAATTGCACGAACAGTTCCCGCGTCTGCGCCTGCCTCAGCCAGACGGGCAGCTTCATTCCGACCAACAGTTGCGGCCAGAGCTGTGGCAGCGGCGCGAGCGCGAACAGCCGGTCGGGCTATTATCTCGACATCGTCGCGAGCTACAAGTTCAACCCGCAGTTCGTCCCGGCCTCGCTCGCGGAAAAGGCGGTCATCACTCAAAAGACGACGGTGCGCCTGCAATGACCCGATGGCTGAACCCTATCCGATCGAATCAGACGGGCGCAGTTGCAATCGAATTTGCGCTGCTGGCGCCGGTCTTCTTTGCCTGCCTGTTCGGCGTGATCGAACTGGGGCGGCTGGCCTGGACCAAGCAGGCGCTGCGCGAGGCCGCCTACAGCACGGCGCGCTGCCATATGGTCAATGACAGCGCGTGCGGCACCACGCAGCAGCAGATCAGCTATGCCGTGGCGCGGGCCAAGGCGAACGGCATCGTCATTGCCGCGGCGAATGTCAGCATTCAGGATAATGTGGCGTGTCGCGGTGCCGGCCAGGCCAGTATGGTCGAGATCAACAAGCCATTCAGCTCGCCGATCAGCCAGCTCGTGCCGCTGCCGACGACGGTGTCGGCGAAATCCTGCCTGCCGGGGCTGGCGGGCTGACAGATGTGCTAATGCGCGCCGCTCCGGTCAGGGCTGGGGCAAGCGGGTCTTCAGCGCGTCGATACGGTCATTCTGGCTGTCGACCATCGACAGGACGCTGGCGCGTGCCGCGTCGATATCCGCGACGCCGCCCTTTTCCGATCCATCGGCGACCGCGTTGGAGCGTTCGATGAACAGGGTGTCGAGGCTGGCGAGGGCGGAGACGCTGTCGTTGCGGGCGGATTCGGCGGCGCTGATCGCGACCTGCGCCGCGACCCAGGCGTCGCTTGATACCGATGCCCGGCCGGCGCTGTTCACGGCGCGGTCGGCGCTGGCATAGGCCTTGTCGAAATTGGCGCCGCCGCTCTGCGCCTGGCTTGTGAGCTGGCTGATCTGAGCCTTGAGCTTGTCGTCGGCCGGCACGGGCAGCGGGGCGGCCGGCGCCTCGGCCATCGGTGCGCTTTCGACCGGGCGCTTGGCAAGCGAAGGATAGCTTTCATGCGCGCCGGCGCAGCCCGACAGGATCAGGGCGATGGTGGGAAGGAAGCGGCGCGTGATCATGATCTGCATCTAGGGCGGGACCGAACGGGGTGCAATGGCCCTCTGTCCGGTCCCGCGCGATAGATTAGCGGGGCAGGGCGGCAGCTTCGCGCGCCAGTGCCTCGATCTTGTCGGGATCGATCGGCCCCTTGGGCACGACCCAGCTGCCGCCGACGCATTTGATGAAGGGCTGGGCCAGCCATTCGGGCGCGCTCTGGGCGGTGATGCCGCCGGTCGGGCAGAAGCGGGCGGTGTGCAGCGGCGCGGCCAGCGCCTTGAGCGCCGGAAGACCACCCGAGGTTTCCGCCGGGAAGAATTTGAAGTGGGACAGGCCCATGTCCATGCCGCGCATGATGTCACCCGCCGTGGCGGTGCCGGGCAGGAACGGGATGTTGGCGGCGATCGCGGCCTTGCCCAGCGGTTCGGTGAGGCCGGGGCTGACGATGAAGCGGGCGCCCGCTTCCATCGCGGCGTCGAGCTGGGCCGGGTTCAGCACCGTGCCGGCGCCGACGACCGCGCCCTCGACCTTTGCCATCTCGCGGATGACGTCGAGCGCGGCGGGGGTGCGCAGCGTGACTTCAAGCGCGGGCAGGCCGCCCTTCACCAGCGCCTGGGCAATGGGGAGCGCATCCTCGACCCGATCGACCACCAGCACCGGGATAACCGGGGCCAGTTCCATCACCTGTTCGACGGTCAAGCTCATGCATTCTTCTCCCTAAAGGCCGCGGCAGCGCCGAACAGGCCGATTTCTTCATGGATCGCGCAGCGGATCGGCACGGTCGCCATCAGGCTCTCGAACCGGCCCTTGGCCTTGAAGCGGGCGTGGAAGCCGCTCTGTTCGAGAAAATCCTTCATCCGCTGGGTGAGGCCGCCGGCCAGTACCACCGCATGGGGGCCATGCGCCAGTGCCAGATCGCCTGCGACCGAGCCGTAGCAGAGGCAGAAGCGGTCGAGCGCGCGGCGGGCGAACTCGTCGCTGCCGTCGAGCGCGGCCTGCCACAATTCGGGGTCTTCCATCAGCATGACCCGGTCATGGCCGATGGTGGCGAGCGCCTTGTAGATATAGTTGAGGCCCGGACCCGACACGATCCGCTCGGTCGAGACGCGCAGGAACTTGTCGCGCAGATAGTCGAGGATCTTCACCTCGATCTTGTCGAGCGGGGCGAAGTCGAGATGGCCGCCCTCGGTTGCGATGACATGGGGATGGCCATCATCATAGGCGATCATCGCGACGCCAAGGCCGGTGCCGGGACCGACCACGGTGACGCCGCCGTCGCGCGGGAAGGGGCGATCCTCGCCGAACAACAGGGGCAGGTTTTCGTCGGGCAGGCGCGAGACGGCGTGGGCCACCGCCTCGAAATCATTGACCAGGCGCACGGTGCGCAGGCCGAGATCCTCCGCCAGCGTGTCGGCGCGGATGACCCAGTTGCTGTTGGTCAGCTTGATGACCTCGCGGCCGATGGCGGTGGCAAAGGCGATCGACGCGGCGTCGGGCAGCGGTGTGTCGCTGTCCTTGCTTTCGTCTTCGACGAACGCGCCCCAGCAGGCCTGGAGGCTGGGATAGTCGGCGACCTTGTACTTGCGGACGGTGCCGAGTGTCGGCACGCCCTTGTCGTCCAGCGAGGCGCGGGTGAAGCGCGCATTGGTGCCGCCAATGTCAGCGGCGATGATGTCGGTCATTTGTCTCTCTCTCCGGACATCCGCGCCAGCGCATGCAAATGCGCCGGCGCGAATGGCTGTGCTTATATCGCGAGTTCGGCGTCCATCGCGGCGAGGATCGGGGAAGCGCCCTGTTCGGCAAGGTCGCTATTGTGGCGGAACAGCGCGAACAGTTCGCGGCCGGTGTCATAGGGCGGGGGCGGGGCGGCGGGAATGTCGCGCGCGTCCCAGGTGGCGGCATCGACCAGCGCCTCGACCTGACCGCTTTCCGCGCAGACGCGGACGAGATCGCCATCGCGTAGCTTGCCGATCGGGCCGCCGCCCAGCGCCTCGGGCGACAGATGGATGGCGGCGGGTACCTTGCCCGATGCGCCCGACATGCGGCCGTCGGTCAGCAGGGCGACCTTGAAACCGCGATCCTGCAGCACGCCCAGCGCCGGGGTCAGCTTGTGCAGTTCGGGCATGCCGTTGGCACGCGGCCCCTGGAAGCGGACGACGACGACGACGTCGCGTTCCAGTTCGCCCGCCTTGAAGGCGCGCAGCACATCGTCCTGATCGTGGAAGATCGCTGCCGGCGCCTCGATCGTCCAGCGTTCCTTGTCGACCGCGCTGACCTTCATCACGCAGCGGCCAAGATTGCCCTGGAGCAGCTTCATGCCGCCATCGGCCTGGAACGGGTTGGAGGCCGGGCGCAGCATCGCCTCGTCGCGGCTGGCGGGGACATCCTGCCAGACCAGCGCGTCATCCTGCAGCACCGGTTCCTTGCCATAATCGGTCAGATCCTGGCGCGCGACGGTCATGATGTCGCGGTGGAGCAGGCCGGCGTCGAGCAGTTCGCGGATGATGACCGCCATGCCGCCCGCCGCGTGGAAATGGTTCACGTCGCCCGAGCCATTGGGATAGACGCGCGCCAGCAGCGGCACCACGTCCGACAGTTCGGCAAAGTCGGTCCAGTCGATATGGATGCCGGCCGCGCGCGCGATCGCGGGCAGGTGGATCGCATGGTTGGTCGAACCGCCGGTGGCCATCAGGCCGATGATCGCGTTGACGATCGCCTTTTCATCGATGCAGTGGCCGAGCGGGCGATAGTCGTTGCCGTCCCAGCCGATGTCGGCGATGCGATGGGTGGCGGCGCGGGTCAGTTCGCTGCGCAGCTTGGTGCCCGGATTGACGAAGGCGGCGCCGGGCATGTGCAGGCCCATGACTTCCATCATCATCTGGTTGGAGTTGGCGGTGCCATAGAAGGTGCAGGTGCCCGCGCCATGATAGGAGGCGCTTTCGCTTTCCAGCAGTTCGTCGCGGCCCACCTTGCCCTCGGCATAGAGCTGGCGGATGCGCACCTTTTCCTTGTTGGCGAGGCCCGAGGGCATCGGCCCGGCCGGGATCAGGATGGTCGGCAGATGGCCGAAACGCAGTGCGCCGATCAGCAGGCCGGGCACGATCTTGTCGCAGATGCCGAGCATCAGATTGCCCTCGAACATCGCATGGCTGAGCGATACGGCGGTCGACAGGGCGATGGTGTCGCGGCTGAACAGGGAGAGGTCCATGCCGGCCTGGCCCTGGGTCACGCCGTCGCACATGGCTGGCACGCCGCCCGCCACCTGCGCCGTGGCGCCGATCTCGCGTGCGGCGATCTTGATCTGCTCGGGGTAGCGGCCATAGGGCTGATGGGCCGAGAGCATGTCATTATAGGCGGTGATGATGCCGATGTTCATCGCCCGGCCGGTGCGGATGACAGCCTTGTCCTCGCCACTCGCGGCAAAGCCATGGGCGAGGTTGCCGCAGGACAGCTGGGCACGATTGGTGCCCGCATCGCGGCCCCGCTCGATCAGGTCGAGATATTTGAGGCGCGTCGCCGCACTGCGCTCGGTGATGCGTTCTGTGACCTTGGCGATCACGGGGTGAAGATCAGTCATGCCAGCTGGCTCCGTCGCGTTCGATTAGGGCAATGGCCGAGGACGGCCCCCAGTTCCCGGAGGAATAGGTCGACACCTTCATGTGCGCCTCCTTCCATCCGTCGATGATGGAATCGATCCAGGCCCATGGGGCTTCCACCTCGTCGCGGCGGACGAACAAGGTCTGGTCGCCGGCGAGCAGGTCGAGGATCAGTCGTTCATAGGCGATGCGGCGACGCTGACCGGCAAAGGCGGCGGTCAGCGACACGTCGAGTG
>JAESGL010000196.1_pt1 | contig 63142 bp, 47 predicted proteins | sample 9269711 | NCBI WGS metagenome assembly JAESGL01 (sample SAMN14515918, study PRJNA621676) | algae metagenome | isolation source: Kastovskya adunca ATA6-11-RM4 and co-occurring heterotrophs from soil and... | place: Chile: Atacama Desert | collected 2011-06-27 | reverse complement strand
TCACTAAGCATAGGTTACTGAATTTTAAGTGATTAGTTGGTCGTACTTCTAATATCTTAAATTCTGTAACCTTTTGCTATTTAACGCCCTTGATTATCAATGAATTAATCCATAACTCACGTTAATTAAGTAATGATTTCTACTAACCAGTCTACCCGATTAAATAAGTACATCAGCGATAGCGGCATCTGCTCCCGCCGGCAGGCCGATCGCTATATTGAGCAGGGAAATGTGTTCATCAATGGAAAAAGGGCCAAAATAGGTGATCAGGTACATGTTGGCGACAGGGTAACGGTGAATGGAGAGTCTATTGCTCCTAAAAAGGCCGAAGACCTGATCTTACTGGCTTTCAACAAACCTGTTGGCATTACCAGCACGAGCGATCCGGCTACGCGCAACAATATTACTGACTATGTAAATCATAGCGAGCGCATCTACCCGATTGGCCGCCTGGACAAAGATTCGCAGGGGCTGATCTTCCTGACCAACAATGGCGACATTGTAAACAAGATCTTGCGTGCAGGTAACAGCCATGAAAAAGAATACCTGGTTACGGTAGACAAACCCATGACCAACGAATTTGTTGAAGGTATGGCCAAAGGTGTTCCTATCCTGGGGGTGATGACAAAAAAATGCGTTGTAACCAAAGAATCTCCATTTATCTTCCGTATAGTATTGGTACAAGGTATTAACCGGCAAATTCGCCGCATGTGTGAGCACTTTGGCTACGAGGTGGTAAAGTTGGAGCGGGTGCGCATCATGAACATCAGCCTGAAAGGCCTGCCGGTGGGCGATTGGCGGGAGCTTACACAGGAAGAGATCAATGGCATAAATAAATTAACGGAAAACTCCTCCAAAACAGCAGATGCCTCTCCCGCTACAAAAGGTGCTAAAAAGAAAAGTCAGCAGCTTTGGAAAGAAGACGCCCCCTGGAAAAGTGGAGGCAGGAGTAAATCAGCCACACAAGCCCGCGGCAGAGGGGAAGATAAGTCAGGCTATGTGAACCCAAAGGCCAAAGAGAACCGCAAGGGCAAAAAAGCAGCAGGTCCTTCTCCTAAAGGCAAATCCGGTCGCCGGGGAGGAAGCAGACACTAATAGCAATAGAAAATCTGTATAAAAGGATCATTGTAGCGTTACCCGGCATTCCAGGTCTATCAGACTGGCACCACTTCGTCGTGATAGGGCAGGTATTCATCCAGGCCGCACTGCTCCATAAATTCGTTGTTAAAGACTGCCTGCACCTCTTTCGACATAATACGGGAGCGCTGCTGTTTCCACAGCGCTACTTTTTCCTTACCATACATCTGTTCTACCCTTTGCTTATTCAGTATCCTGTTTACCTTACCCCAATGCAGGGTATAAGGAATGTTTTCACGCTCCAGCAAATTGGCCAGGGCTTGTATATACTGATGGTTGATATGTGCATCTACACCATCAAACTCTAAAACACAGCTGTTTTCCCACTTATTAAAACCTAATGTAGCGCTTGTACCACGTACAAAACGCACCGCCAGCACGCCTGCTAAACTAAGCTTGCTGTTTAGCGCTAAACAGTGCTCAATTACCTTTACCAAATCTTTTCTTTCCAGTCCAAAGGCTGCAGAAAATAGCTTACCCCTGAAAATGGTATTTCTGAAGGTTTCTCCAATGGTTCCTACTGCTTCGGGAGGCCTATTGTAGGCTAAGCTAAAAACAGCGTTTACTAATTTTGGAACCAAAAGCCGGTTTAGGAAGCCAGTTGTTGCCTCTAATCCATCCAACACAGTCTGCATCAGCCCTAAGGTATCATCTCCATAGGTATAGCCGCTCGCGGGGTGGTTGATCCTGATGTAATCTTCCCGGTAAGGTACTTTATGCATCACCCGCAGATAAGCTCCTTTCTCCTTGCTGTTGAAAGCAAAATCATGCGGATTGATAGCAAGCTCAAAATGGTAAAGCGGATGGTCTTTATCATCTGCAGGATACTTCAGGTATTGTTCAATGGCTTTGAAATTGCCATCCGTAATAGCTTTTTTCAGATCATCATCAAAGGGCACTCGTTTAAGCTTTTGCTCCAGCAGAAATTTATCTTCAGCCTCTATCAATACACCATGAATAATACCAAAACTACCAAAGCTCACTAAAGCCGAATAAAACAGATCATCATCCAGAATTACTGTTGCGCCTAGCTTTTCATGAAACTGATGGGAGGTAACTGGTTTGCTATGCCGCTCGATGTAGTAATGCTGATCCGGCCCCGTTACAATATGGAGGCCCAGGATCATTTCGGTTAAGCCTCCATAAAAAAGGGCAGCGCCATGGGTACCGGTAGAAAAAGCACCCACAATTGTTTGCCCGTTACTACCTCCCGAAGCCCTAAGGCACTTTGCCGGATTCCGTTTTTCCAGAAAATCGTTGATGCCAATAATGGTATTACCACACTGCAGGAAAAAGTGATTATCTGAGCTGTTCCCCCGTTCCAGGTAACCGGGGTTCAGGTTTTCGTTTTTCAGAGAAAACTTATGCCTTAGGCTTTTTGTGTTGATAAGCGCATCATCACTCACGGCTACTTTGCTGATCGACCAGCCACTGCCCATGGCACGAACATTCATTTGTTTATCCAGTACCTGCCCGATGATCCACTGAAGGTTTTTGGTACACGCCTGGTACTGCTGTATCTGATCCATTTGCCGCCACGCCTCATCTGTCAGAAACAGATCGTAAGACTGATTCGCATCTAAGGGTTGTATAAAGTTTGCGTGTGCATTGGTAAATCTGTCGATCTGCCAGGCACGTACTCCTTTTGGAAATCCCATTGCTTTGCTTTGATATGGTATATTGTTTATAAATCTCCCGGAGGAGGCTCATTAGGGCAGCAACTGTACTCTACCCTTAGGGGAACAGCGATACCCAGACTAAGGGTTGAAATGAGCAGGTATCCAAAATTAGTTTTGGCTGTAAGCATGCATATAGAAGCGCATGAAGCGTCTGTAACCACATCATTAGGCTGTTGCAAGCCCCAGAACCACGTCCACTTCGTTACATTTTTAGGAACAGGATTGGAACTGTCATATTTTGCCACCAAACGCATGTTCATACATCCGGAGAACAACACCAGGATAACCAAGTGTGAGGAAAAAAGCCTGAGTATAGATCTCTTGTTCATACACATCCTCCTGCTGTTTGATAAATGGTATTACCCGTAAACAGACAATTTTTCCCGGGACTGTTCAGGTAGGGTAATTTTGCCTGGGGCAATAGACTATTGTAAGAGCATATCAGCAGGAGTTGAACCTATTGGGCTTAGTACAAAAAAGGTAGCGTAAGCGTATTGAATGGCAAAAATTAATTACTAAGCTACCCTTTTGCCAGCAACAAAAAATATATAGCGAGCCGGACAAAACCAATGCCAGCTGCCATTCATTGATAGCTTTAATATAAATTATCCAATTCAAACTATCAAATTTTTTATTGTTATTATTTGAATAAGATTGACAGCCTGGTTAAGGAAAAGGAGCTATTGATGCAATATGAATATGAGATATTTATCTGAATTCCTGTTTTCACCAATATTTACGCCACTTTATTAGTTGGCAGCAGCCTTGGGCAGACAAATACCTCTTGAAATTGATCCTGCAACCATACAGATACAAAAAAAGCGAAGTCCCTGTAGAGAGGCTTCGCTTAAATATAGATCTTAACCGGTCAGAGCATTTATTGAGCTGAAAACGGAAATAGCACTACAGGCAGGGCATTAATCCAAGCTCCTGCAGGCGCATTAAAGCACGCTCTTATCTTTCCTCTGTGCTGTGCTATTTACAGCGTTTTCTATCTTGATCTCTGATACTGCTGTGGCAGGTGCTTGTTCTTCTTTCTGAAAAAGCAGCTCACCATACTGATCGTAACGCACTACCAGGTTAGGCTCATCTGCGGCCCCGTTTTCATCTTCCTGCAGCACCAGCTCGTACTGCAGTGAGTTATCATCTGATGATGCTACTTCAGTAATAGTGATGATGGTATGTGCGGCAAGTTTACTATACTTGATCTGCTCCATGACCGTTTCTGGCAGGTTGTATACGCTGATGGTGCGTCGCTCCCCATCCTCGAGCCGGTCAACCATTTTATCGAAGGTAAGGGTGTGCACTGTATTTACTGTATTTTCAGTAGAAGCAAGGTCTTGCTGTGGCGTTGTTTGCGAAAAACCTACACCCATTCCAAAGGCCAGTGCTACTAACGTTAAGGCTATCTTCTTCATCTTGTTCTTCTATAAAAAAATGTCATCAGCCTCATAATGAGAAAAGACTATGCCAAACAGATTCAAATAATACCAATGGGCTTCTGGAGCAAAACAAGCAGGTTTTTGGCATTTTCTTACATCAAGAGATAAGGGGAAATTTACCCCAACTGTGGATATATTCCCCTAAAATATGGGGAATGTTTGCCAGGCTATAACATTAGAAACCCATCTCTGCAGCTGGTGAAGCTTTAAGCTGTCCAAAATGTTTTTGTTCGCTCCTGCTGGCTTCTTAGAACAAAAGCATATTCGGCAGGTTATAATAGCTTAAATCCAATTATGCTTTCAGCAATCAGGGCAATGCGGATTAGCAACAATCCTTATTTTTTCAACAAACATATCTTATACTGTGAGAAACTTATTCAGAGGCCTTTTAGCCGGCTACGGCGCAAGCAAACTAGGTGGCGGTTGTTTTGGAACCGTTATTATCTTCATTATCCTTTGGGTAGTCCTGGGCCAGTGTATGTAATGCTTTGCCTGCAAAAGTAGCATTAGCATCATTAAATCCTGCAAGCTACCTGTACGCCGGCATCGGGAGTAGATTCCTGACCAAAACAGAGACGTTATTAAAGGCTTCAGGAGGTCCATTACTTCCTGAGCCTTCTCTGCCGCATTGCTATCACAGAATAGCTAACATGAGCGTTCTTAGTCTCGCTCTCCAATCAATTCTCCGGAGCAAAGCCTCATGCGGTAAAACCTGAAATGTTTCTCCATCAATGCTTTTCAGCACCATTCAACTTAGGGCCGAGGGGTAGCGGTGGGTTTATTGCTTTCTTACTGTGTAATGCGCTGAAGCAGGCTCGGGTACAACCTTATATCCATCTTTTAGCTCTAGTGTCCATCCTTTTCCGCTTACCTTATGATCCTCAATCTGGCTGGGCCGTGAAAGGGTTACCTTACTCCAGTCCGTGCTTATCAGTGCACCTTCCTCTACTGTAAGAATTCCCCATACATCAGATACCCTAAGGTTTGGATACACAGTACCCCTTCCCGGCAAGGGTACAATATTGCCCGGATCAAAGGAAATACTCATATTCTGAAAGGGTATGTCCAGGTGTGGTTCCTCTATGAAGAACCTGGTGTACTCCTCCAGCTGTTGCTGTACACGAGTTTCACGCCTGCTTTCTTCTGCCTGCAGTTGCTCCCCTCCATATTGAGCCGCAATGTTTTTTACTGCTTCTGCTGAAAGTACAGGTATTTGCACATTAAAAGCTTTTTGAAAGAAGCCAGTAAGATCAGCCTGGGGACTGAGCTGCTTGTTCCACCCCTTATTTTGCTGCGCCAGCAGGTAGCCCCATACGGGAACAGTCTGATAGGCAAAGGAGCGTACGTAGGTTGGGTTTTGTAAAAACGCCTGTTGCTGTTGCAGTAAATGCTGCGCTGCTGCTGCCTTATTTCTTCCACTCATCATGAGGCCGGTATACTCTGCCAGTCCTTCGTTTAGCTCCAGCAGGTTTTCTGTAGAATCAGCAGCAGGATACAGGCTATGGCGGTACCGGCGAAACAGGAGTGCATTCCTGATATGTTCCTGTCTGATGCCTGGCTTTTGAGCAGTCAGAGCGCTTTTCAGTGCCTCCAGCTCCAGGCGCAGGTACAGCCGCCCCTGCATCATATCCAGATGCTCGTTGGCAGGCGAATAGGCCTGGTAACCCAGCTCTGGCTGCGCCCGGTGAAAAAGCTCATGTGCCAGTAAATTAATCCGACTGGTCTTACTGGCTGGCAATGGCAGCATCAGCATGGCCCATCGTTTACCGCTCCAGTGCACAGCAGTATTGGCAATATTAACAGCAGGAGGAAGCTGGCCGGTGTATAGGCCTCCCTCCTTTTTCAGCAGGCCTGCAGAATCCGGTTCGTTTGCCCACACCTTACGACTGGCAGGGTCAACAAAGAGCAGGGCGCCATACAGGTCTTTATCCCAAAGTGAGTGGTGCTCCTGCATAGCAGCTTTCACTTCACCAACATAGGCCGAAAGGCTGTCGTTTCTGCCTAAGTGCTGACCCCAGGCAGCAGTGCTGCTACACAGCACCAGGAGTAAAGAAAAATAGATTACTGCTTTCATTTTAAAGATGCGTTAAAACCTTCAGCATGTTTTCAGAAGGGTACTGCCTGGCAGCAGCTGGCAAAATTAAAAAATTTGCTACTGTCGAGTAAAATTTACAAATAAAATGCCTTACCAGTAACAGATAGAATCCTTAATATTTATATCGCTTTCAAAGCGGCGTACCTGACTGCCACCTATTTAATTCACCTATCAGCATGGCAAGCGTGTAAATCAGTAGCCGATTTTTCTTTCAAAACTCTTATAATGGCGACTGTTGCTAAAAAGATGCACCACTGCTCTCTATACTATAAAATCTACAAAACAGTCTGGCAGAATTTTCCGCTGAATATGTAAGGTTAAAAACATTAGAAGCTTAACAGCAGTATAAGCTATAACATAGGTGAATGAGAAACAGGTAAAATGAATTATTCTTCTATTGCCCCTGTTGCACATTTGCAAGTCCAAACATCGAAATTAATCACTGTTGATGGACTGATGTTACAGCTATAATCTTATCAGACTTTCAACATTTATTAGAGAATCTGGTTTCTTTGAATATCTTTAAGTTCCGGAATAGCGTTCTATCCCGCCTTAATTGCCCTCTATGGAGTTAATACAGGCAAGATACAGCTTTCACTTCGGCACAGAACACCACCAGCAGCTAAATACATAGCCAGTATCTATTTATCTGCTGCTAATAACATAGTATAATAATCGAATGAAGTCCACTGTAAAATTCAATAACCAGGCCCAGGCCGATTTCTTCAACACGCTGCGAAAAAGAGTAAACCAGCACTTTAAAGAAAACAATATTACACGCTTTGGCAATAAAGAAATAGTAGGGAAAACAATTGTCTTACTAGGAGCCTACCTGGGTTCTTATGCTGCTATCCTGATCTTCAACATCAGTGCCTGGTTCTTTCTGCCTTTAACGATCATCATGGGGGTGGCAATGGCTGGCATAGGCATGTCGGTGATGCACGATGCCATGCATGGCTCCTATTCTAAAAACGCCACAGTTAACAAGTTTATGGGCAGAACGCTCAATTTCCTGGGTGGCAGCTCTTTTATCTGGAACATTCAGCACAATGTACTGCACCATACCTATACCAACATTCATGGAATGGACGATGATATTGAAACCAAGGTGATTGTTCGCCTGTGCAAGCATGCCCCCATCAAACATTTCTACCGCTATCAGCATTTTTACGTTTTTGTTGCCTATGGTTTAATGACCCTGCTGATGCTGGTAAGCGACTTCATTAAACTTTTCAAATACCACAAAAAAGGAATCCTGGACAAGCAAAAAGTACGCATAAGCCATGAGTATGCGAAAATGGGTGTATACAAAGCTTTTTACCTGTTTACGATGCTGGTTGTGCCTTTACTGGTTACAAGCCTGGTGTGGTGGCAGGTATTGGTGGGCTTCCTGATCATCCATTTAACAGCCGGCTATATCCTTAGTATTGTGTTCCAGATGGCGCATATTGTAGAAGGAGCAGAGCAGCCAATGCCCGACAGCGAAGGTACCATACAGAATACCTGGGCCGTGCACCAGCTGCTTACCACAGCTAACTTCTCAAGAAATAATCGCCTGCTCAACTGGTATGTGGGTGGCCTTAACTTCCAGATCGAACATCACCTGTTTCCGAATATCTGCCACGTGCACTACCGGAGGTTATCAAAAATTGTTGAGCAGACTGCCGCAGAATTTCAATTACCCTACAACCTGAAACCAACCTTTGGTCATGCCTTACAATCACATTTCCGCGTGCTTAAAGCCTTAGGCAGAGAGCCTGAAATGCAATAGCAAGTAGAAGAATAGTTCGCAAAGTCACTGCAATAAAAAAGCCCTGGAAGAAATGCTTCCAGGGCTTTTTTATTGCAGTCATTCCTGATCAGGAATGTGTTTTCTTATGAGTCATGAATCCATTGGCAATCTCGATTGCCAATCTTGCCTATTCGATGTGGCGGATGATGGTTTCTACCCTTCTGTTCATGCTTCTTCCGCTATCTGTGTCGTTAGAGGCAACAGGCTCGGTTAAACCAACGCCCAATACTTCAATTCTGCTTGGGTCAATCCTGCGCCTTGTCAGGTACTGCAGAACGTTATTTACCCGCTGTTTGGCTACTCGTATGTTCTCTTCTTCGGAACCAATACTATCGGTATGGCCAATGAGCTGAACCTTCAGGTTTTGCTTGTTTTTCAGTACACTGGCAACATTACTAAGCCTTTGCTGGTACTCCATGTTGGCATATACGCTGTTAAAATCATACAGAATATTTTGTACCAGCTTAAACTCCGTAGTATTACCCTTTTGCCTGATGGCCAGGTCAACCCCGGGAAGCTCCTGAAGCAGGAAATCTCTCATGGAAGCAGCTTCGGCACTAAGACCAGTTGCTTCGGCAGCAGGTACAAATCCATCTAATCTGGCTGGCACCAGTTCACCATTGGCAGTAATAGAAGCGGCATTCACGGAAGACGCCTTTGCTTCGGAAGCCACTGCGCTTTCAGTGGTTGCAGCAGCTGTAGTATCTTCGGTTGCTGCTACAGGTAAATCCTCCTGTGGCCAGCCGGCAAAGGTGATGCCTTCTGCATTCTTTGTTCTGCCATTAGGACTGACAACAGCATTACCGCTGTCCATCACCCGCTGAATCTCATTACGATCAAGCTTTGCCAAAACCGGACCATTGATGGCTGTAAAATCTTCGGGCAGGGCTACTTTGGCTACAGTACCCTGGCGCTCTCCCGCTTTCTGCGAAGAGTAGTACATGTTTTTAAAGTTCCTGTCGATGGAAAAGTAGTTTTCGTCATCGGCTGTGTTGATCGCAGGGCCTAAGTTCACTGGGGTAGACCAGTTCGTCCAGCTGTCATCCAGCCGTACTGACATGAAAATATCACTGCCCCCCAGCGTATTATGCCCGAAGGAGCTGAAGAAGAGTGTTTTCCCATCAGCACCCACAAACGGTGCAAAATCAGCTTTAGTACTGTTAATGGTTGTACCCATGTTTACCGGCTTCGACCAGCCTTTTCCTGTTTCATCCGGAAAAGAAACATACAGGTCCTGCTCACCATTAGATTCGTATGTCTCAATAGCCAGCAGCAGCACTTCCTGTTTGTATGCCACAAAGAAATCAGAATAAGGGCTGAAGTTCTCATAGCCATTTATGTTAATCACCTCTGGAGTCGACCAGCCTTGCCCCTGCCTGATGGTTCTTACAAGCGGAGAGTTCTCTGTCTTCTTATAGGTATTGTATAGCACCAGCTCTTTACCATCCGGACTCACACTAGCCACTGCATTCCAGCGTTTGTTGTTTAACTGCTCCAGGCTTTTAACCTCTCCCCAGCTATCACCGGCAGCATCTTTATGGGCTACATAAATATCCTGATCTAATTTACTGTTGCTGCTGTAACGGCGGCTAAAGTAGAGCGTACTTCCGTCTGGGGTAATCAATGGCCTTACCTCCAGGGAAGATGTATTGATGCCCTCCAGTGGTGTTTTATTGAAGGCTGCCTCAGCCGAGGCAGTAGAATCCTGGGCATAAAGGGGATTCAACGCCGTTATTGCCAGCATTCCAAAAATGAATGGGTATTTCCTCATAAGATTTAAGCTTAGTGCTTCCTTGATTGATGGTAGTCTCCACTACCCTAGTGCAAAAAAAACAAAAAATGTTGCAATTACAAAAGATTCACAAAAAAATATCGCAAACCATACATATGATATACAGGTTTTGCGATACTTTTTGTGCTATGCTTGTAAGTCAGTTACAGTATTTACAGTGAACACATCAGCAGATTTCCACTAATGGGGCTGTCTCAGGCCACTAACGCTCTGTCTACAAATTTAGCTAACCCTACCTGAAAACCGGCTTCCGATGGTTAATACCAGGTGTGTAAGAAATTTTGAGACCTGTAATCAAATACCAGTCATTCACATTTGAGTTTCCTCTGTCTTCAAATCCTGCGGGTTTTGGGGGTAGCCCTATTTCTGGTCTGCGATCAGACAGTGCTTTCCTGATAGGATCACTAATATTCTCTACGCCTACATAGGCTCCGCTCACGTCATCGAGGTAATCTGAAAAGGTATAGCGATAGCCTAACTCTAGAGAAAGATCCCAGCTGTTGCTAATATGATAGGCAACACCCACACCAAAAGGAATTACCAGGGCAACGCCACTATAATCTGTTCCTTCCGTCATGAGTGGGCGCAGCTTGTACCAGCCACCATTGTACTGGGTTTCAGGATTTACAGTAGTTAGTCCAAAACCTGCAAAACCATAGGGGTTAAACATAGGGCGGTTAAAGCGGGAAAACTTGTTGAAAATCTGATAAACCGCTACTACATTCCATTCGAAGTTATCTGAACGAAAAGACAGGTTACGGTTATAGATAAGGGTTTCCTGTTCATTCAGAGAATCTGCACCGGAAATGCGGTACCACATGGCTTCCGTACGCAGGTGCAGGTGGTTGTTTATCCTGTACTGGATTCCCAGCTGTGTACTAGGCTTTGCCCACAGATCTGTGCGGCTGTTCTTTAAGTCTCCAAAGTAAGAGCTAAGGCCAGCACCAGCAGAAAAAGTTAAGGCGCCATGGCGGTTCATGCGCTTGTATGAAGGATTTTTCAGATTCCGAAGATTTTGCGCCTCAGCAAACGTACAGCAAAGAAGCATAAGGCATGCAAAAGCGATCCGTATTTTGTACTGCATATAGATAGATTGAGATAGACAGAATGTTCAAATATATGATAATAATAATTAAAGATATCAAAGTAGAGTGGCAACAAATTTACCCTAAGCGCATATTCAGAGGTAAGATTAAGCAGCTAATTAATTGAAAATCATTTCCCTGGCCCTTTATATGAACTTCGTTTACGCCTTAGCTTCTTGTATAAATCTTTCCGCCATGAACATGGGTGCCACTATTAGCCCGATGAGCACCGCTGAAATAGCAGTGAATAAGACTTCCCACTGATCGCGCAGTGCTAAGCCTGTTCCGATCCTTATTGCGATAACCAGCAGCGCCAGCTGCCACACCACACTCCAATAAGCCATCTTCAAAGTCAGACTCCTTTTCGCTAGAGGAACAGCCGGAAGCCTTCTCATGGCGTAAAAGATCACTCCCACTCCCAGCAAAGAACTTAATAAATCCAGCAATCCAAAAACAGGCATATAAACTACCCCTATTTTTAGATTTCTCTGTAAAAACTCCCACGCCTGCACCAGAGAGCCCTCTGCATGTGTAACACTATCCCACAACAGGTGCGAAGCTGCACCTATGATTATCGAGAGCATTACCAAATGATAGTGCTCTCTGAACGTACTCCACCAGTTAAAGCTGGTAAAAGTATACAGGTGTTTTCTGAACCCTTCCGGCAAATTATTTATAAGCGCATCCCTTACCAAGGCATGAAATATAAATGATAAGAGAATTGCCAGCGGCAGGTTAAACCATAAAATGGCATCCCAGCGATGACTGTATACATTTTGCGGGGCCATCTTCAGGTATTTCTCAAAATCCGGCACTACGCTACCAGCTACAAGCCCTGTTACCGAAACCCCTCTTACCCTTGTTAAAGGTAAAACCAGCGCAGGATGAGAAAAGGTAAATGGCATTATTTGGTTTCTGTTTACAGGCTATAGTAGCAAACATACTTCATCGGCCTGCAATTTTATTTAAAATGCTTTTTCGTTGCCCCTAATGGCCTGCCAAACAGTAAGAAAGATGATTTTCACATCCAGGAAAAAGCTCCAGTTCTCCAGGTACCACAGATCAGCCTGTACACGTTTGGCCATCGAGTCTGTTTCCTTGGTTTCTCCACGATAACCATTCACCTGCGCCCAGCCGGTAATACCAGGGGTAAGAAAATGGCGTACCATAAAATTATTGATCTGTAAGGAGTAATCCTGCGTATGCTTTAACATGTGAGGGCGTGGACCCACTACCGACATATCGCCCATCAGCACATTAAAGAACTGTGGAAGCTCATCCAAGCTTGTTTTTCGCAAAATGGCCCCAATCCTGGTAATCCTGCTATCTCCTTTGCTTGCCTGCTTGCTGTCAGATTCCCCGTTAACCTTCATGCTCCTGAACTTATAGCAGTAGAAGGCTTTATTTCCCTTACCGGAACGCAGCTGCCGAAAGAACACTGGTCCTTTTGAATCCAATTTGATGATCAATGCAATCAGCGGGATCAGCCAGCTTAGCAGAAATATAATGACCAGCGAAGAAAAAAGTACATCGAATGCACGCTTCACCACTTCATTTGCTTTGTTTTCCAATGGTTCGATACGAGGACTTAATACCGGCATATTCCCATAGAACTCCAGCATTACACTGGCATCCAGAAAAGGCTTCATGTCTGGTACAAGCCTTAGGCGCAGCATATGCTTATCAGCCTGCTCCATCAGCAATTTGGCCTTTTCCACCTCATGGCCAGGCAGGGCACAAAATACTTTCGATACACCATTTGCAATAGCATAGGCAAAGCAGTCTTCCACACCGCCCAGAAGAGGTATGTTATGCTGGCTTGCCGATGGCGTAGAATCATCAAATATGCCCTCTACGCTGTAGCCCAAACGAGAATTGGATTTAAGGTATTTATAAAGCTCTGTACCCGCAGGCCCTGCTCCAACGATAACCACCTTTTCCATGTCGAGCCAGAAGCGGCGCTGTGATCTTCTTAGAAAGAGAAAAGACACTTTAAAAATCAGCAGGCTCATGGAAAACAGGATGAACACCCTGATGATAAATTCTGTGGTAAGGCTAAAGCGCGGAAAACTAACGGTGAGCACAAGCGGGCCAGCCAGAAATATCATCAGGGCCAGCATGGAAGCCATTACCGTTGGCACAGCATCACGCGTTAAAATGTTGTCGTACAATTTTGCCCGGGTGGAACAGAAGTACCAAAACAGGTTGATCAAGAGAAAATGCAGGCGGTAATGTTCAGATGCCGCCTCCCAAAACCCATTGGAACTCTCCAGCATAAAGCTGATCATCAGCGCCAGGTTCAACAGCGTATAATCTGAGGCAACTGTAATCCACCTAAAGAAGGTTGTGTATTTGTAGGTCATGGTAAATAGAGAGAGAGAAATGCTTTTTTAGGAGCTGTTTGGCTCAGCCCTAATGTAGGGGCTAAATTAGAAATTTTTTAATAAATTTTTAATCATCATTAGCCAGTGAGCGTGTAATGTTAGAAAAACACTAATTTTTAACGCTTAGAGGCTTGTACGGAAAAGTATTATGGTATACCAACCACCTGAAAGCAATGGTTTGAACTGGCTGTAGTACATAGTTCATCTCTATAAAGAACATCAGAAAGCTTTTACTGCCTGCAGAAAGATTCTTGCTTCTTTCCTACTTCGCAATATAATAATGATAAGATCTATCAACGTTAACATTAAAACATGTAAGGAATCCACATCAAAAGTCATAATAACGGTTAGTCAGCGCTGTTTTAAGCCCTACCTGTACCCATTGAGTGCTGCTACTTCTTTGGGAAGTTTCTTCAATTCTCCGACCATACACCACTTCCGCCCTCATGTTTGTTTTGGGATTCAGCAGGTAACTAAGGGTAGTATGATAGTGATAAAGCCTTGTACTAATACCTTGTCCTGTAAAATTACCAAAGGAAAGTTCTCCATTAGGAGCATCATAATCAGATAAGAAAATGTTTTTACCCCAATGCAGCCCGGCAGAATCAGCTCCGTATTGTGCGCCAACAAGCTTCATATTTAGTCCTAACCTCTTGTACTGATACCCACCAATCAAAATAAACTCTTTAAAATTTGCTCCCAGTGGATGCGCCAGTGCTTCATTGAAATGCGTATTGCTCAAGCGCGGATCTTTGTGGCCATGTACGTAAGGCTTTAAAGTGTTGTATTCCAGCTGTGCATAGAGATTTGGTAAAGAGAACAAATCAAAGGCTTTAACGCCTAACTGGTAACCCCACTTCTGCTGAAAAAACCCCTCCCCCTCCTTTAGCTTTGCCACATGAAAATCATCGAGTACAAACTGGCCGTAAACACTGTATTGGTTTGATAGATTGTAGCGCAGGTTAGCTCCTAGTGTTACATTGGCAGGTGACCCTTCATTAAAATTCATGGAATTCATAAAGATGACTGGATTCAGCTTAGCCAGGTCTATCCCTCCGTCATTAACTGCTGTATCACGCACCCATATCATCGACTGAAACAGGCTTAGGTTCAGCTTCGGGTTTGGCAGAAATGACAGGTATTGGTAGGATGCATATTTTTTTGGATAAGAAGTTCCCTTGAACCCGGCACTGATATCCATATACTGCGCCCAGATATTCACGTACCTGATTTTCCAGAAACTCGTACTAATTTTTAAAAACGGATAGTTATAAGCAAAATCCGAAAGAATCAGGGAACGATAGCCATCGCCCAGGAAATTCTTATCCTGCCCAAGCTGAAAGTTAACCCAGTGACTGGGCGTGTAGCTGATATAGCCATAAGGAATGGCATAATCATACTCTCTTTCTCCATGTGGACGTGCTTTTCCCTGTCCTGGGACTACACCTCTTTGCTTGATATAATCATTCAGATAATCAGTAAACTGTGCCTGATTTTCATAAAAGGCAGTATAGAAAGAAAAATTAGAACCGAGATCGCCCTGAAGTTGGACCCCTCGTGTATTTGTGTATAAAAGCTCACCATCCGAATCCTTACTTATAGAAAGATGGTAGAGTACATCTGCGGAGAGCTGCACAAGGCTATCGCTGTACTGCAGCAGGTGCTCCTTGTAAAGCTTACGGTAAAGCCAGGAATGTCTTTTTGCTTCTGTGGAAAGTTTAATGTTTTGACTAATAACAGAATCAACTGCTGCGATGTCAAAAAGATTACTCTGCAAATATGGACGTATCGAAGTATGTGTTGCTGCACCTTGCTTTAGAATTTTTCTCTCAATATTTCTAACATATTCCTGTTCAATTGGAATGTATGATTGCTGTGCATTAACCACTGCTATCTTGATAAAAAAAACAAACAGTAAGAATATGTTTTTCAACACAGAATTGCTAGTGGTCTTAACCGAAAAAAATTTTCGGCTTATGATTTTGTATTTATTCAACTATTTAAACATTTACTCCAGATAATTTTACCTATATTATGAAATCAGGAAAAAATTACCTGTTACAGGTTGTACTACCGTTAGGAATCATTGAAGCAGCTAAAGCTCCAGAAGAAAAGATTTATTATATAATAGAAGAAAAGATTTATTATATAATCCCATATTAAATATCTTACTGAAGATGTAATACAGGCTTTCTTTCCGATTGGCTCTCGAATAAATCTGAATTATCTACTTCAAGAACTGTGTTGTAGAAATGTATTAATTTTTTACTTTCAAAATCCCAAGATAATTTATTTAATACTCTATCATATCCATAATTGCCCATAAGCTTACGCTGTTCTTCGTTATCCAGTAGCCACATAATTTTATTTGCAAAATCTTCTGGACTAGTATTAGTGGCATATAATGAAGCCTTACAAGCAGAGACTCGTCCTTCCTTAAGATCATACTGAACAATAGGCTTCTTTAGTGCCATATATTCCATTATCTTATTCATTGTAGAGAGATTGTTCATTTCTGTTGGACGATCAGGATTAACACAGACATCAGCAGTATTAAGTACATCAACCATAGTTTCATCATCCACCCTACCATAGAAATCTACGTAGTCTGTTAACCCTAAGTCATTTGTCAACTGTTTTATTTTTTCTAAATCTGTTCCACCTCCAACAATGCCAACTTGTACGTCTTGCCGTTTTTCCACAATTATTTTTATGGACTCCAGCAGCAGATCTAAACCTTCCTGTTCACCTATCACTCCTACATAACCTATTAGAAATTTTCTCCCTTTTTTATATTTCTGATTACCCAGAGTCAACTTTAAACGATCCAATTTTGGTCCGCTCCGGACCACATGTACTTTTTCAGGAGACATCTTACCTCTATTGATGGCAATCTCTCTATAAGACTCATTTGTTGAAATGCTATAATCAGCTGTAGCAAAGGTTAGTCGTTCTACCCAAATTAACATATTATAAAACAAACCTCGTTTGTTATATTTAGCTATGTATAGTTCAGGATTTATATCGTGGTGATCAAAAACATACTTAACTCCCAGTAATTTATAGATCCAGGCAAATAAAAATATCAAGTCTGGAGGATTACAACCTTGAATAACATGAAATGGCTTTCGGAAATAAATTTTGAGACTAAGCCAAAATTCCCAAAAAAGGGCAGTTGAATATTCTAATAAATATCCCACAGCACCCTTTGCCTCAAGGGGCAAGGGATGCCTATGAATATGAATACCATTTAGCACCTCATACTTTTTTGAATACCCTTTCATCTGTGGACAAATAATAGAAACATCCGCTCCATTTTCTTTCAAGGTATTTGCTTCTTGCCATACCCTTCTATCAAAAGGCAGCGGTAAATTTTCAACAATAATTAGTATATGTTTTCCTTGTAAAGTCTTCATTTTTTAATATTAATTACCAATTGATGCCGATATATCCTGATTTACTTCTAATATTCTCATCGAGTCTCACCATATCTATGATTGTAGCCTTACCTTCCCAATTAGTTAGTACTTCAGAATATTCATTCTCTTTATTGTTAATAATAATTACTTCACAAGTATCAAGAATATCAACAATATCTTCAACCATTAATTTTGAAAGATGTGGAATATGAGTGTCGATATATTCTTTATTAGTGCCTGTTAAACGAGACAACTGAACATTTCGGTCATAAATGCAAACATCATAGCCTTTACCGATAAGTGTTTCTATTACAGAAACTGCTGGACTATTTCTAAGATCATCTGTACCGGCTTTGAAACTTAGACCAAGGAAACCTAACTTTCTCTTCTTTTGCTTGACAATCAAGTCAACAGCCCTTTGTATCTGCGCATCATTTGTCTTATCAATGCTATCAATTAGGGGTGTCTTAACATAGAGATCATGTGCTAGTGTCTGCAGACCTTTTAAATCCTTGGGTAGACAAGAACCTCCATAAGCAAAGCCGGGTTTCAAATAGTAAGGAGAAATATTCAGATCTTTATCCTTACAAAATATTTGCATAACCTTATGAGAATCTATATCTAGTTCAGAGCAAATGTTTCCAACCTCATTGGCAAAAGAAATTTTCAATGCATGAAAGGTATTATTTATGTACTTCATTACCTCGGCAACACGAATGTCTGTAATAACGACCTCTCCAGATAAGTGCCTGTATAGTGATGAAAGCTTTTCAGCTGCGCCATCATGAGCGGCACCTATCAATGTCAAAGGTGGGTTGTTGTAATCTTCTACCGCTGTGCCTTCCCTCAAAAACTCTGGATTACTTACCATAGCAAAATCTACATTGCGTAGTTTGTTAGAGTTTTCTTCAATGATAGTAGCAAATTTGTCAGCAGTACCAGGCATCACAGTCGAACGTATGGCTATGATATGAAAGCTGTTTTTTTCTGATAGTACTTTACCAAAGTTTTCAGCAACACGGTGTATATAATCTAAATTTAAATGACCTTTCGCTGTAGAGGGCGTACCTACTGCTATGATAGATACATCTGTCTCCAATATAGCCTTTCTGAAATCTGTTGTTGCACTTATTCTACCTGCCTTATGCTGCTCTTGGATGATTATATCAACATCCTTTTCAACTATAGTAGCTAGTCCATTGTTGATCTGATCTACCTTTGTCTGGCTTACATCGACACCTATTACCATATGGCCATTTTTAGCTAGGCAACCTAAACTAACACACCCAACGTAGCCTAATCCGAAAATACTAATGTTCATAATATTACAATATTTCTATAGTTGTTTTGAAAGATAACTTTTGAGACACTGAGGAATTGATAATACATACAATTGTATGGGTAGGCTCTTTGACCATGAATGAAGGTGAGTACCATCCTAATAATTGATCTTCCCGGCCCTTCACTATCTCAACCTTCATGCCTGTGTCGAGACTAATCTTTATTTTTCTATTTCCATGTTTAGAATTCAACAAGAAAATATGTGAAGCCAACTGAACAATCTCAACATCAGGGTGTAAATGCCATGGTTGCGTTACCTGATGTCTTTGTTCATTCAGGCTTACTTCATCTAGAACAGAGAAAGTGTTATCTGTTCTATCAAAGTGAACACTCCTCTTATGAGAACATCCTAATCTTTTATAACCATTGTGTGTAGCTGACACTGTTTCTTCATTACCAGATATCTCCGCATTCTGCACTTGGGTCTTGTAATGCTCATTCCACATGGTAGGCCCGGTTTGATGGGATTGATTTGTATCATCAATGCAGATTGTATTATGAGCAAGTGTACTCACAAAATAATTCCTCCATTTTTTATCTGTATGATATGTGTAAGTGCCCACATCTGCCAAAATTGGATGTCCATCTACGTGCAGGGCTATCGATAATGCATCTGCATGCCCATGCGCTGCTATAGAAAGGAAACCTAAAGGGGCGGCATCAAAGTGTAGATAGGTTTCCTTTATAAAATCAGGTCCTTCCTGTTTTCTAAAGATAAAATGGCCCTCTTCCTTATAAAAAATGCTGTTCTGCTGTTGATGAGTCGCTTCAATCCCATCAAACACCTGTTGACCTTTGCTTTCCCACAGCAACCAGTTTTTAAGATCAAAACCGCTGCACTTAGCTTTGAAGCGACCCTCTTTGAAAATTGTAGCAGCAGATGTTAGAATTGAGGTGAAATTATTGAAATGAACATCTTTACTTACTACCAGTACTTTACCGTCGTCCTCGTCTCCATATTTCCTGTAATTACCGGCAACATCAAGTAAGTTTGATATGTAATCGAATATTTGATATATCTTATCTCTGTACGATTCTGAAAAAGAACCATTATATCGTTGCCCTACTGCAAAGGGAATCAAGAAAAAGTCTGTAATAAACTGAATGTATTCGGCTGCTTCTTCCTTATTAAGGCCCTTGGGACTATGCTGCACCAGAATCTCTTTTTCCAGACCTTCCAGAGCATAAGCATTCCACCTAGCCGATTCGCTGAACTTCCAGCAAGAAGAAGCTACATATAAGCCCGCATATTCTGATATAAGGTGATTATTCGCTGAGGAAAACTTAGAGGGATTATTGAAACTGTATACACAATGTGCATAGATTGTAGGAAGCCAGACTGTTTTTACAAAAGCTTCGAATTCTGGGTCATTTGCTGTTGCTTCATCATTTAATAATACCTGCCAGCAAAAATACCAAACGATTAGTCTAATATTTACCTCTATGTTGCTGTACCAGTTAACTCCCTGCAGATAAGGATTTGATGCAACCCAGCTATTAACCAAGGCCATCCACTGCCTGAGCACATTTTTATCCTGGGTAATCCTGTACTTAAGTGCCAGTGGCAATAAGAACTGAAGACGATTAACCTCCCACACCATCTTTGCACTACCAAATCTATCAGACCGGATGTCAATATCTTTGGAAAAAGACATAGGAAACTGCTTTCCTGAAGCAATATCAAGATGCCAATCTATTGGTTTCGAAACATCAAGGCTGTAACAGAAGAAGTCAAAAATATGATAATCAGCAAACTCTTCCAGCAGGGCATCAGGAATGTTGCTTAGAGCATGACCTCTGGCCATCTCATATATATTATCATAATTCTGCTTATTTGTGGATAATTTAATATAGCCCCTCTTCTCCTTCTGCTTCTGCAACTGCTGCCCGAACCTATAAGAAACTTCAGACAAAGACATAGTTCTAAGTCTGTTGTAGTACCAATTAAGATTTTGCATTGTTAAGGAAAAAACAAGATGTTATCCTGAAGAACTTCGATCTAGAACCTGGATAAGAATAAAGGAACAGGAGAAATTATAAATGTATCGTGGCGCTTTTTGAATCGATTAACCGAAAGAAATAACCATTCTTATCAGCACCATTGGTATGAGATTTTCTGGCTTCAAGTTGATAGGCATACAAAGATAAAGGAAATACTTGTTGTGCATTAAGATATTCCATCAAAATCGAATCATTATCGTGATCATTCTCTTTTTTATCTATGCTTAGTGGATAGTGTTTATTTGAGTAAGATACTATAATTGAGTTTTTGAACAGCTTGTAATGTTCATAACGGTGCCATCCAGTCTCTACTATATCCTGACGCTTCTCCCTATAGGCTATCATGAAAGCAGATAGACTAAAGGTGTTTCTCTGTAAACAATATATTGTTGCTCTATAGGCAGCACTGAAATTAGTTCTCAAAAAAGGCTTTCTTTTATACTGATCATGCTTGAATATCTCGGTAGAACTATCATATCCTTCACCGGATATGTTCCACCAGATGTTATCCAGCGCACAAGCTGGCTGATTGTACAATGTACCAGATGCCTTAACTCCCCTGAACCCTTCGCAATTTTCGAATAAGGTATAGGAAGGAGGGCTGAAAGGCCCCTCAGAAAATCCATGAAAGTCGAAATCTACAGGCTTATTTTCTGCATTCACATTACGAATTCCACTGAAAACATTTCCATAGCAATTGCCTTCTCCTCCAATCATATCTGCATAATGATTCTGGAAAGTGATGTTTTTCATGAGGTTATCACAAGAATGTCCGTATAGTTTAATTCCCTGATGCCCATCATGCCCAGAAACGCTAACCTGTTCAATGGTTAAGTTTCTACTATCCTGAATATATAATGGATTGGTGAAATTGATAATCTCTACGTTTCGCATAAAACCATGGGCAACCCTGCAAAAATTAACGGCATTCCAGCCATAGTCCATAATTTGCGATTGCCTTGTGGAAAAATATATAGGTGCACCATGGTGCCGAAACATACCACTCCAGTTACATTTAAAAGTAATATCCTCAATACCTACATTCTCCACCATTGGCACATAGTATATCTCCGGCTCATATGTCAACAATATATCTTTGCGTACAGGTTGGCTTAACAACAGCGTTTGCTCATCAACAACTTCCTCAATTTCTACCAACCACTGGTATGAAGGAGCTTTCTCAGGCCCGCCTCTCAAAGCAGTTTTCCACTGATGAGGAATAGTATCTCGGTTAAGCATAGACTTTAACAGGTTTCCATCTGTTGTAGTATTGTACTGCCCGATAAGTATATATTTTACTCCTGCTAGTTTTTTGGTATTTTCTACTTTAATAAACCTATCACCTTTGAATGCATCTGCGAGAATATTGCAGCAGTATTCCGGAGTTTGGATGGTACCATCACTACCTGGATCTGTCAGAGAGTTGCTCCTGGTTTTAACATCCTTTTTGTTCTTAAACTGTAAGCCCCAAAACAAATTTGATTTTTGAAGATCATATCCATAAGTAATCAAGAAAGGCGAAAGCCAGGGATTCCTATTTCCAATCAAAGTATGCTGATGAGAAACTATTATCGATTTATTTTTTCCACTTACAATTTCACCCCGCAGAAAAACATTGGAGTAATTAATCTTCAAAAAATTTGTATTCTTAGCAGACATATTCAAGTGATACTCTCCTGCAGGAAAAAACAAAACTCCACCCCCAGCTTTTCCAATCTCGTTGATAGCAAATTGTATATTAGTCAATTGATCCTCTTTCAGATCAGGCTGTATTCCAAAATCTAAAGCTGAATAGGTTTTAAATTGATCTGAGAAACTTTTAGGAATTTCGCAACCATACTTGTAGCCTGCATAAGAAAAATCTTGAATTCGGGACTGAAAACTATCTTGCAAAAATCCACTGAACAGCTTCGACTCCTGCTTCATCACTTCAGGCTGATGCTGTTTTAATTCATTAATATAAATGCCTTTATTGTTACTAATTTGTTGATAAATAAGCATCAACCCTGCAGAGGCAAGAACAACAAAGGCTATCAAGGAAAGAATTCCGGCTTCAGTCAACTGGTTCAATGTCAGCAATAGTACAAAACCTATGGAATAGAAGCCATCATTGAAATGAATCTTATTTTTGAATATAAAGAAGGCTAAGGAAGCACCTATGGTAGCCCCTATTATAGCATAGGCTGCCGAAAGTGAAAGCTGACTTTGATATAGCAGAATAGCGAATATTGCGCCCCAAATAAACAGTTTCATGAACGGATCCTTAAACGCATTGCTGAGATCTTTCCGATAACTTGTGCTGAAAATTGTATTGCGAGATATATAGCCAGCTACGGCTGCCATAATAGCGGGCTGTACTTCAATAAGCTTGCCTACGACAATGCTAACAATAAAAACCAACACCAAGAGTGTAACTATGGCTACAGTCTTATAGGTTGATAAGAACCTATTTACAAACCATATTGCTAATTGAGCTAATAGTACGCTACTGAAAAAGCCTAATATTAGAAGGATAAAAAAAATAATTCCAGAGGAAGCCTTAAGAAAATATGGCCTTCCAACCACGCATACAGCAGCCAACAGAACAAATCCATTGGCCAAAGAAGCCGCTGTTGCTTTTCGGGTGAACTCGTTGCCACTTTTCCACCAGATGTTAGCACCAAAACCACTCACCAACAATAGTGATAGAAAAAGATCCTGATTGCCGCCAACCCAGTGCAGATAAGCAAAAGCTGAAAGGAAAAACACAACTACCACTCCATAGATAACTTTATTAATTGATACAAATGGATATTTAAGGAAGTCTTGCTTATTGATTGATATTCCTAAAGCAAAAGATACAAGGATACCAAAGGTTAGCTCTAAATATTGCAATAGCGAAGCGAGGGAGTAACTCATTTACTTTTCAGTTTGATCCGTTCTTTCCAAAAACTAAGGATTATAAAAAGCTTAAGGAGCGGCAACACCAGCTTTACCTTATAAGCAGCATTACTTCTGTAGTTTATGTAATAATAACTATCTGTTTTATATTCTTCCATCAGCCGCTTTTTTTGCTTAAAATACTGACTGATGGTTTTACCATGCTCGTGTATGATTGATACCTGGGGATAGTAGTAGCAGTGCTTTTTTATATTAGACAGCCTTTCTGATAGAATAGCCTCTTCACCAAAAAGAAAAGTATTATCATCGAACATACCGCATGCTTTGAAAGCGTCTGCCCGCACCAGCAGAAAACAACCCATCAATCGATAATAGTAACCTTCCGGTGCATCTTTGAGCAATGCTCCATAATAAAACCGCTTACTTACCAGATTAAATACCGGATTAAGCAGATTTCTATACAGGTATTTATCCAACAGGGAGATGTACCTGTAGGGATTCTGGTCTTTACCATCAAGACCTAAAATCTTTGGACCTATTGCACCTATATCATCGCTGGTCTCCATTTTCTTAACCAGGGCGTAGTAGGGATCCTTCCTTTCAAAATTCAGGTCATTATTACAAAAGGATAGAAACTCAACCTGGAAATGCTTATCTAAAAACCTGGCGCCAACATTATTTCCTTTTCCATACCCCAGATTCTGGACATTTGACAACACATATACCTGCTGACTAAGATCCACTTCATCATCATCGCTCTCAAGCACCTGGCATGCCAGTGCTTTAGTTACAATTTCCAGTTCATTTGCTTTTACATCATTTAGCACGATAACAATCTTATGCGGAACCGTACAAAGGCTCAATTGATGTTTGACAAATGATACTGTTTGTAAGGGGCTGTGGTAATCAACAACCACAATCCCTAATTCAAACTGCCTCATGAAGCTTTTTTGTTGTTACCCTATCTACTGCTATGGCAAAGCCTTCAAACATCTTCGAGATATTTGCTTTGCTCTGGTAGGTTTCTAAACAGTTGTTAGAATATCTAATATATTCCTGATCATCTTTATTCAGTCTATCAATGAATAACCAGAAGTCATTCATGTCTTTGGCCAAATAACCGTTGTAGCCCGGTACTAGATAATAAGCTTCTACAGAATGTGGCACATCTAATGCTACTGTAGGCTTACCCCAGTATAGCGCCTGGTTTAACGCCAATCCTAAATCTCCAGGTGTTGTGAAATACTTAGCCGCTCTAAACAAAGCATTCATTTCATAATCATCGTATGGCACTTTGCCTATATAGTAGTAATTATCCAGTGAGGAAATTCTCTTAAGTTGTGCTTCACTAATACCCTTACCTGCTATCACAACAGCCATATTCTGGTCTTTACATGGCGTCACCAGCAGTTCATCTAACTTCTTATCACTTTTGATAGTTGCTGAAAAAAGCAAAATCTGGTCTTGTTTAATGCCATACTTCTGCTTTACATATTCTAAACCTTGTACCTTATCCCTATTGAGACCTTCAAATGAAAGTGTATTATAACCAATAGATACTTTGCCATGGTTTTTTGGCTGAATATGATTGATTTCTCTTGGTGTATATAATACAATTGCATCAGAGATAGTATGCAGAAAGTAGTAAAACTGATTCTTTAGAAAGTTATTTGGCGTTTTGATATTAATACCTTTATTCCAAAATATAGCCGGTATACCCCTAAGCTTACAATAAAGCGAAATGGGATAATTTACAATATCCTTTAGATGCAGAAAAATGATCACTGCATCAGGCTTTTCCTCGTCAATTACCTGCTTATACTTACGGATGTTTTGTTTTTCAACGATAACTTTATAATCGATATCAAAATCTACCTGATCTGCTCCTTCAGTCAACAACATGAACTCAAAGCCCTTGCGCTGAAACTCTTTATAAAAGTAGTTATAGATCTTCAGCCTATAGTGATGGGCATAATTTGATACAAGTATTACTTTTTTCATGGAGTAAATCATAATTATTGAATTTCAGCACCAGTCTTATGACTATCGACAAATCTGGCAAAAGCTTGCCATGTATTGTTTGTCAAATAGTCCTCTATCTTATCAACATCTGGCTGAAAAGTCTTATATAGATCAAATATTTGTGAGAAAGTGGTATAAGTAGCAATAAGGCCTTCTTTTGATAACTCTTTAAAAGATCCCACTGCAGGCCCAATAATGACTTTTCTTGAGCCAAGGCTATAGACTAAAGCTCCTGAACTGAGAACTGAAGACTCATTATATGTGAACAGAATTGCTTTACTTTCTGCTATATACTGTCCTAATACCTGTTCAGATAAAAACTCATTTCTGAATGTGATATTTGGATAGCTCCGGCAAATTACATCTATTTGGCTAGCATATGTTTGATTTTTACAAGATCCACACACTAGGATCTTGTATTTATCGGCTCTACCATCTGAAACAAGATATTCTAAAAATCCAAGCACATTTTTATATGGCTCTATAGAGCCCCAAATTATAAAATCATACAGGTTTTTATCAGAGGCTACAAATCTGGCCTCAGGATAAACCGGATGTGGAAAAAAATAAACATTATTTTTCCCATAAGTGCTTCTGTAATACGCTAGGCCATCTTTAGAATGAGTTAGTACACTGTTAGACCATCGGGCAGTGTAGCTAAGGCATAATTTTGACAAAAAGGAAGTATGGTTATGGGCTTTTTTGTTATGAAGGATAAAGATCAGATTTTTTCTAAGCCCCTTTGCTGCTAGTAAAAATACAAAATAAAGCAACACCTGTATTCCTCCATACTTTCTGGCTGCAAGGTTCTCAGGCCAGTTCAAAACAAATTTGTTTGCATCCAAGTGTAAAAAAAGGTCTGCTACACCTCTTTTTCTGACATTCCTGAAATTGATTACCTCACTTCCTGTATCACTTAAAGCAGAAATTAGATTTTCTATATATGAGTTTTTTTTCTTTTCACCTTTTAAGATGGTAGGAAAAACATACACTCTATTCTTTGCCATCAAAATCAATTTTCTGTTACGAGAACTTTAGCTGGTAATGTGGTATTTTTTGTATTCTTATTCAGGGCATCCTGCTCATCCACTCCCAGATCATTACCCATTATTCTTGCATACAGTAAAGCAATAAATTTCTTTGACTGGTAGGATTTATCAACCAGGTAAAGGATAAAACAAAAGAAAGGAATAGCGCTAGGATGCGAAAAATATTCGCTAATGAACAAGAGCATGATTGTATTCAGAAAGAAAAGCCTCAAATAGCCTGTTTCTGCTGTGTAATACTTTCCTTTTAAACCTTTAAAATTTATCCAGAGAAGGTTGATAACGTATAAAATACCAAATTTACTAAAGGCCCCAATCAACCCAATATCACTTCTAAAAAAGCGCATGGATTCTTCAATCTTCGATATCTCCATGCCATAAGTTGAGAAGGAGTGGTTCATTCCATTCCCAATGATGGTAGCAAACCAGTGGGGCCAATATTCAAACAGGTAAAAACTGGCAGCTAGCATCCGAATCTCATCCTCAGACTCTAGCTGACTACTCGTCATTTCTATATAGCCTGAAAATAGTATGTCCTGAAAATAGTACAACGCTCCTAATAGCACTGTTACAAGCAGTATGGAATAAAATTTAGCAGACCCTCTTTGCATAACAGATGCAATAACTAGACATGCAATAGCAGCCACAGCAAACTGACGGGTACCAAAATAGTAAAAGCCTATTAACCCAACAAGCACTAGGACAAGGTGCTTGGCCGCTTTTGTTTTTAAGTACCTCGAATAAAAAAAGAGCACTAGAAATAAGCCGTAATGGTGCCGATAAAGCATAAATCTGTAAACACCTGCCCTTAAAATACTTTTTCCTTCTTCTTCACTTCTAGTAAAAAAAAGGTAAAGAGGATATGTAAACTGCTGTACTATAGTCAAAACCACCCATATAAATCCTACTATAAGCATCATTTTAATAATATCCTTCACAGGAATATTAAAAATATGAAGCACAAAATATAATAACCAAAAAAAGTTGGTTCTTAGTATGAGAAGAGAGTGATGTAACCCCTGATCATGAAATATCAACGCCCCAAATGCACTTAAGAGAGGAAGTAGGATTAGTAGATAGACATTAGTTTTAAACTGAATATTGCGATATTCAAGTTTTCGAAAATTTGTTAAAAAAGTAAACAAGACACATACCAATACCAAAAACTCTAACCCATCGTATATGCTATCAGGAATACCATGAAATGACCATAGTCGAATACTCAAAAGAGTTACAATCAAAATAAAAGCAAACCGCAGATTAGGTAAATTAAGCTTCAATTCCATTTATCCCATTCGTTTAACTAAGTGCATTCGGATTAAATCAATCTCTTGTATAGATAGTTATGCTAATGCTTTGGGTGGAAAAACACGACCAATAATTTTATTTTTGAACATCTGAAGTTCTACTTTATTCAATACAAAAATGATTATAAATATCAAATACAAAGTTGAAAACAGACATGAAGAAATAACAAACTTATATTTTACTGCAAGTGAAACCAATATGTATTCATCAACTGCCATTGTTGCTAAACAAGCAATAAAACCTGTTAAAAAGCTAGGCATGAAAGAACGAAAAAAGATATGAGTACTATTCAATCTTAGTATATTGGGGATATAATGAAAATAGTAACAACCGATTTGAATCATTACATATACTGCATATCCAATTATAGCAGCCCCAACATTGAGTGTACCCGCAAGCATCATTGTAACAGGTAAAGAAGCAATACATGAAAAGGCCGATGAGTAAACTAAGAACCGAGTTTTTCCGGTTGACAGCACTAAACTTGCGATCGGTGTATTATGCATTGAAAGCAAAACTGTCAGTAACCACACAATTAACCAATTAGTTAGATACAAATATTCAGGCCCCATGTACATGTACAAAATTGATTTTGAATTTGCAACCATCATGAAAACAATAAAGGCCAAAATTGAGCTAATATATTTTGTTCCATTATACACCATTTTACTTATACCTTCTTTATCCTCTTGAGCATGCATCTTGGATGCCGAGGGAAGAAGCACCTGCATAAAAACACCTCCAAAAGCAATAATCAAAGCAGTAAGTGTCTGTAAAACCCTATAATCAGTAAGTACTTCAAGCCCATTAGATGCGAACTTTGCTAAAAGCAATGGTCGCAAATTATTTGCTGTAAATTGAAATACTCCCATTGCAAAAATCGCTAAACTGTAATTTAAAATTTGCTTAAACAATACACTGTCCCATCCAGGTATCAATAGCTTGCTCACTTTTACTTTCAATAATTTGAGCCTATATATATTTATTGGGATTACAATTAAATATGAAATAGTATAAAGCAGGAAGTACACTGGTAATGAAAGCTCAAAATGTATTGCCGTAAATGCAGATAAAACTGCTAAAAAGCTTGTTAATATTGTTAACTTGTGTATCCAGGCTACTTCTCCATAAGCATTCAACAACTGATTAACAACACTTGACAACCAATTCAAGATAGTGCTGATTGCCAATATATACATAATCCAAGAATATATATTCTTTTGATCATTGTCTATGTCAAACATTAAACCTGGATATTTAGACAAAACCAAAAATGCAAAAGCATTGATGATACCAATAGCACTATAAAAAACTAAATTTGTCCTAAATGCTCTTGTAACCTTATCTAATTCGTTTGACGATAACCAAATAGAAAAAAAACGTATGGCTCCAATATTCATCCCCATATCCATTAGTCGAAGGTAAGCATTCAATGAGAATGCAAGAGCAATCAATGCATAATCTAATTTACCATAATGACCAACTAGCAATGGAATAGTGAAAAATTTTGCAAAAGCATCCAAAATCTTGGCAAGGATACCCCATACTGAACCGGAAAATATTTGCTTAAATGACAAAATTGCTTATTTATTAATGTTGATATTATTCTCTGCAATATTTTCGAATAAATTGATATTCTTTATCAACTCACTTTTACTAAGTTTCCACCAACCTGATGCTTCAAGCTTCATGATTGTTTCATCATCAAAACGATTTTTGATTACTTTGGCAGGATTACCAGCAACTATGGTGTAAGGAGGCACATCCCTAGTAACAACACTGCCAGCTCCAATAATTGCTCCATTACCAATTTTTGTAACCCCTGGTAAAATTATTGTCCACTCACCAATCCAAACATCATGACCAATCAATAGTGAAGGTCTATGTAATTTATCTTCATTAACATGACCAGCCTTAGGATTATACAATAAAGGATGTGTGGTAAAACTATTTACAGGATGATTTGCTCTGAAAATTCTAATATTAGGAGCAACTGAGCAGTAATTTCCAAATACAACTCCGGAAGGCACATTTCTCTCTGAAAAGCAACCTCCATAAGAACCATAACCGACCTCAATATTGAATTGCTTTTTATAAATCGCTCTTAAGGTAGGAGAATACATCTGTCCTTTTTCTCTGTTTGCTATATATTTCTTTGCTAACCCTCTCATTTTCAAGGGCAACATAAAATAAAGATTATAAAATAACTTATTGAACATAAACAACATTTATAACCGCTCCATTACCAAATCTTTTAAGAACTTATTGTAGTAGGTTTAATGCAAATATCCTTATTGAATCAAGCATTTAAAATGCTCACAATAGTTGGGGTCAACGTTCCCAATAAATATCATTTTTGATAGATTTTACAGGAACACCTGCATAGATTGTGTGTTCTTTTTCCAGAGCTTTAGATATGACTGTATTAGCGCCTATCACTGAATGATCGGGCAGGACAGTTCCTTTCAAAATTGTACTTCTGCATCCAATCCAAACATGATTTCCTATAAATACATCTTTCGGTTCATTGAGGCATCGCTGATTTTGCATGGCAAATATGTTATGAAAATCTGTGTTCATGATCAACACATCCCATGATATTAGACAACCATCTCCAAAGGTAACACTCTTTTTTCCGGATGCTACAATTGTGCTCTTACCGGTAATTGTTAAGTTTCTACCAAATTGTAGTGTTCCTTCGTTTCCAACACTTATGCTTACACCTCTACCAAAACGTGCTTTGCCTAAAAACCATAGATTGCCGTGTATGTTGAAAACAGTACTTATTCTTTTATCATGAATTCCTAAAATATCTTCTCCAAACCTGATCATACCTGTTTTTACTGGGCCTTTCAAGCTTACATTGCCTTTAAGTGCATTGAATGATACTCTACCAGATAAGATAACAGGAAATCTAAGAGCTGTTTTTACAGAGAAATATCGAAAATTGAATAAAAGGGTACTGAGCAGATTTACAGAAAACAAATATTTTAGTGCCTTACCCACTTTATATGATTTTTACTATAGAAAGAACGCTAGCTTTTAGCCCTAACCAAGCGCTTTGATGTACCTATAAATTCTTTCATTAATGATTTCAGTGCCACCTTTCTCATGTTCCGATAAACATACATTCCCCGGAACCTCACCATGCTTCTCTTTATCAGAAAGAAAGCCAATAACCTGGCACCAACTTTTGTCCTTCTACTATATTGATATGGCTGCATGATCGCCAGTTTATCTTCAGGAATCTCTTCCACTACTACATCCGCAGATTTCTCTGCATCCTGCATTAGTTTCAAAGCCACGGCTGTGCGCACAATCACCAGGCTTTTCCCTTCTTTCTCAGCAAAATCCGGATAACCATCATTTGTCTCCCAGGCATCTCCTACTGCCATATCTGCCTGCAAGCCAATGCCATCAGGACATATTTTGCACCGAAAGTTCAGGTACCTGTTTAGCACTTTACCCCAGGAGTCATTATAGGTCATCTGGAATTTCTGCTTTGACATATCTGTGAAAGAGAAATAACCCGGCCACCCATTTCCCCGATAAACCAAATCTTTTACCGGTGGTACTGCTCCAAGTTTATCTACTATGGCTTTGGTACCAGCAAATGATGGCATTCCAGCACACATAATGGAAACTGTTAATACAAAACGCGCTTTGTATTGCGGGTAAACTGTTAAGAAATTTTTAAGCGCAGATATATCACAAGGCTTACCAATGAAGCAGTATCTATCACTAGTTTCTGCCAAAATCTCTAGGATTCTATCAAATATAAGTGCAGGAGCGTAGCGTGAAGAGGCACAAGCAAGTACATCTTCTCTGGTTCTGGATATTCTGAGCGTATTCCTTTCATAATCATCCTGGTTACCTCCTACCTGCAGCACAGCATCTACCAACTTGTTATCCAATACATATACCGCCACGCCACTAATGATACCCCCTGATGACCCCCTTTTTCTTATTTCATCATCAGTAGAAAAACCAGCATATAATTTTTCTTTTTTCCCCCAAACACTATCATGATCATCAAATAATAAATCATTTGTTACATTCACTCCTGGGCATATATAAGCAATGATCTTTTCCTTCTCTACTGATGGTGCTGATTTTATCACTGGAAGAAAAAATCCGTCACTTTGCAGTTTCATCTCTACGGATTTTTTGCCACATACCGCTTCACATAAACCGCAGCCAAGGCAAAGCTGCTTGTCAACTATCTGTTGAATAGGAGATTTACGCATTGATGATAGACTCTAAAAGTTGTTCTTTTAGTTTTATCAATCTTGGTGCTACTATCTTTGCATTCGATTCCTTTATCTTTTCCTTAAGTAGCTCTCTGTTATAAAAAGATTCTTTCAAATTTTCCAGGATTGTGTCCTCTTTTTCATTGATACAATCTCCATACCAGGAATATTGTAGGGTTTCACCGAATAAACCATTGAACTTTCGGCTGTATGCCATAGGGAATACAGGCACTCCAGAGGAGAAGGCAGCAATACATGCATGCATTCTAGCACCTGCGAAGAAATGCATGCCACTGATGTAGCTTTTTGCTTCAATAGGTGTTTGGAATTTGGGAGATAATACTACAGCAGGAAACTCTTTTTTTATTTCTTCTGCTGCCGCAAAATCATCTTCTACCGCCTGATCTGTAGGAATAACATGCGATACTAAATGTATTTGCACATTTGGGAGTGCGTTAAAGTAGCTTAAGGTGCTTCGAATTAATTCTTTGTAATCAGTTTTCATCGCAAACTGATTATTTCTGGTATAGCCTCCATTCCATAATAGGCCAGATACATTCAAGCCTACATGTATCTTATTATCATTATATGTTTGTTTTTCAAATGGCATGTAAAAGGCTACATCTATCGCCTCCGAAATCTTATCTGCCGGCAAATGTTTCGCAGTGTATTCAAAACTTTTCTTGTCGCGGGAGATAACCCTCTCCAGCTTTTTCATAGCGGCAAATGCACTGTCTTCTACCTTTCCTTGGCTAAAGGGACCTATCGTTTGAGGAAGTAATACTTGCTTTACCCCTAGCATATTGAAAAACCTTTTGGAATTCAGGATCTTATTGAATCGTACCATTCCGTAAATATCTGAAAAGCTATCACCCTCAGCCATATCAAAAACTATATCAAACTTAAAAAGAGAAAGTGTTTGATATTTTTTTGGTAAAAGCACCAACTTAAGAGCTGACTTCCACTCCAGGAAGTTCAGGCCTTTTATATTATGAAATTCAATTTTCTTTCCGCCAATATTGATGGTGTCTTTAAGGCTACCATTACTTCCAATAAGGGTAATTTGTCCCTCTAATCCATTCTCATTAAGAATATCGCTAAAAATGGCTAAGCATGAGTATGCCAATGCCCCAACCCCCAGATTCTTGTTATATGGGTTAGCCCATATAATTCCTATATTATACTTTTTCTTTTTGATCACTGCTGGCTTAGAATCTACTAAAGTTATCATCATCAATTATTTATAATAATCACCATGCCTAATATTAGGATTCGATGGTAGGATTTAAATTCTTATTTTTGCTTTTTTATTGGCCTCTGCCGAGTAACCATACCCGTAACCATATCCATACCCATAGCCATTCTGCTTTTTCGCGTCATTTAGCACAATCATTGGGTGGTTCAGCTTTTTACCCTTATGAATATCATCAATCAAAGTCAATTGGGCCTTGTAGGTATAGCCATAGCGAACAATATAAATGCTGGAATCGATATATTTAGCAAGAGAAAATGCGTCTGCTACCTGTCCTAAAGGAGAAGAATCAATTATAACATAATCAAAATTAGCCCTTAGTTCCTCTACAAGATTGCTTACCCTGTTGCTCAACATAAGTTCTGCAGGATTTGGGGGGATTGGACCTGCGCCAATAACACAGAGATTATTTACTCCTCTCACAGGAATTAACAGCTGTTCATAGGAAAGCTTATCTGATATTAAATAATTGGATACTCCTACATCACTATTAAGATCAAGGTCTTGCAGCAACCTTGGTTTTCTTAAATCAAAACCAACAATTACCACCTTTTTACCAGATAATGCCAAACTAGCGCCGAGATTTATACTAAAGAAAGTTTTACCCTCCCCACTCATGCTAGAAGTAACTAGTATTACCTTGTTTTCTTTACCGATCGTTGCAAATTGTAAATTAGACCTAATAAGCCTGAATAGTTCAGCAATTGGAGTCCGTGTTTTTTCGGTTAAAACAAGCGTGCCTCCTGTAGTATTATTTGAAATTTCACCCAAAATAGGTGTACTTGTAGCTATCTCAACTTCTTTTCTACTTTGTACTTTATCATTCAAAAGATCATTCAAATAAATGAAAATAAAAGGAACACATATGCCGATAAACACTGCTATCAAATAAAAAACTGATTTTCTAGGTTTCACAGGCTTATCCCCAACCATAGCGGGATCAATTGTTCTAGAATTTGAAACTGTTGCAGCAAGCGCTAAAGCAGATTCTTCTCTTTTTTGCAATAGAAAAAGATACAAACCTTCTTTGATACCTTGTTGTCGACTAATCTCTACCAACTCCCGCTCTATTGTTGGCACCTGTTTAATCCTGGAGGTAAACTGAGCAGAACTAGCTTTCAGGTTATTGCGTGTAATAAGTAGGCCTTGCTTTATATTGCGTAGATTTTCACTAATGTTAGCTCGCAAATGCAATAGCTGATCATCAATGTTCTGTATCAAAAGGTTTTCTTCGGGGAGAGTGCGTAGCATACGCTGACGCTCCAATTGCAGTTCATTGAACTTGGCTATGAGTCCTAACAACGTAGGGTCAGGAATATTCAATGAACTTGGAACTAACTGATACTGATTCTCCTGCTCTTTAAGATAGTTTTCAATAGAACTAAGAACATCGATTTGTATCTCAAATTCTGCTAACTGTTTATTATAACTACTTGCCTGCTCCAGGTATAATTTTGCTTCGGAGCTTACATCAGTTAGCTCATTTTCACGCTTAAATTGCTCAACATCTTTTTCCACACCAGTTAATTCAGTGGTAAGGAATTTTAATCGTTCATCAATGAATTCAATTGTGCTGGCGGCAATTAGATTCTTATCTTCTACATCTTCCTTGTTGTACACTTCCACCAGTTTGTTTATGATTTCCTTCCCTTTTTCAGGAATGGAAGCCTCCATACTTATCTTAAGAACACTCGCATTTTTATTGACTACTTCTATCTGCAGGAGTTCAGTACTGTAATAATCAGCCAGTTTTCTAATATCATGAAATTTAACGATAACCTTTCTGCTACGCCCCTGTACTGCAGCAACATTGGTAGCCGCTACTATTGTAAAAATACCGTAGCTCTTTTCAATTTCCTGGCCAAATTTATGAGCAGAAAACTGTACTTGCCCATCCTTTCCTTCCTCTTCAATTTCAAAAATGTTATTATCCTTTAAATGAATTACAATTTTTCTTTCATAAGCAGCAGAATCAAGGCTATTCACTAGTACTTTTACTGGCAGCTCCCTTCCATATATTTCCTGGTCCTTTATTCTACCTTCCAGGTAGTAACTGCAATAGAGGGAAAGTTCTTTAAATACCCGCTGCATCAGGCTAAGAGATTTTAGTACCTCTATTTCATTGTCTACATTCTTGGTGGTTTTAAAAATGTCCAACTCACTAAAAGCAGTGTTCCCTCCCATCAGGTCGGGTCCTTTTTTATCGTCTTTAATTAAGATCTTGCTGCTAATGGCATAGTGAGGCGTAGCATATCTCAGGTAAGCATAAACAACGCCAACACACATCACTACACCTATTAAAAAAAGGTACCAATAGCGTAAGTATCTATGCAAAAGTGCTTTAAGATCAACTGTATCCTCTTTCTGAGCATTTCCTAAGGCGAACTGCAATAATTCTTTCTCTGTCATTTCCACTAAACTTAAAATCTGGAAACTAATACAATTAAGACCGTTATTACAGAGCTCGCAATTGCTAAAAAGCGGGTATCGGTGCTAGCTTGAACAGCCTTCATTTTATGCGGCTCTACATATACCACATCATTCGCCATCAGGTAGAAGTAAGGTGAACTCAACACCTCCTTCTCGTTCAAATTCAGTCGCGTTGCCTTACGCACTCCCCCTTCTTCCCGCATCACCAGCACGTTTTCACGCTTTCCGTAAGCAGTCATATCTCCGGCCATGCCCAGGGCTTCAAGGATATTGATTTTTTCGGAGGGGATGGTGAAGGTGGCCGGGCGGTTTACTTCGCCAACCACGGTGATTCTGTAGTTCAGGTAGCGGATGTTGATGATGGGATAGTTCACCACTTTCAGCAACCTGATCCGCAGGCTGTCTTTTGCCTGTGTTTTTGTTAGGCCGCCCAACTGCACCTGGCCCAGCACCGGAAATTCGATGTTCCCTTCCTTATCCACCAGGTAGCCCTCGCGGTAAATGCTGGAGGTGGTGTAGTTAGCGCCTACACCATAATTCGCCGTAGCACCTGCGGGCAGAATCTCTCCTCGGTTAAAGAGGGCGTTTGCTTCTGGATTAAGGCTGGTGATGGTGATGCTTAGCAGGTCGTCGGGCCTAATTTTAGGCTCGGCAGTTTCTGTTAACTTCTGAGTCCACTCCGACTGCGCCTGCAGGTCGCTTAGGTAGGCCAGGTTGCGCTTGGCACAGGAGCCGAGTAGCAGGACCGCTAATAAGGAAAAAATGATTTTGTTCATGTAGTAGTTATGAGTAGTAAGTATGGGTTGTCGTGTAATTACTCGCCTGCTTACTTACTGCATTTTCTTTGGCTGATTAATGTTTTATTCTATGCAACCAGCTGTGATTGCTTGCTGTAAACCTGCTTTACATCCTGCAGGTTAACTTCGCTGTGCACGCATACCCCCAGGGTTTGAAAGCGCAGGAGCAGGCGGTGTTTGCCTCTTAGCTGGAGTAACTCGCCCCTTACACCAGCCAGGGGGCCGCGGCTTACTTCTACCCAGTCGCCGGTGGTGAGCTGGCCGGGTACCAGCTCCAGGTCCAGGGGCTGGTGGTATACCAGCTGCTGCAGGGCGTGGATCTGCGAATCGGGGATGGCGGCTGCCCTGCCCTCAAAACACACATAACGAACAGCGCCTGCGGTGTTCAGGGCCTGGTAGTAATGTCGCTGGTCTACCCGCACAAACAGGTAGGAGCGGATGAGCGGCTCTTCAATCCACTTTTTGCGGTCGCTGTAAACTTTTAGCTCTTTTTTAAGCGGCAGAAAACATTCTATTCCCTGCTGTGTTAACTGAGAACTAAGTAATTTTTCAGCACGTGACCTTGTGTACAGCGCATACCACTTTGCTTGTTCGTCTTTTAACCGATCCATACTCCTGGAATTATCTGGTTTTCAACAAAGGAGGGCGTGTGGGTAAGGCCTTCATAAGGGCCGGACGCAGCTTCGCTCTCTCAGTCACATCTTTTTTCTTGAAAAGTGTAACCTAGCAATTTTTATCCCGTATATGTTTGCTGAACCTTTCCTGGCTGTAGCACCCAAGGTTGGCTAAACCTCTGCGGTAGATCGTGACACCTGCGCCTCTATATGACCCTTCAGTCACAGCTGCACATAGCACCCGGATTACCCCCGGAAATACATCAAGCATTCTTGAATAAGTGTGCAATTTAGTGCTTAAATCCTTTAGATTCCTGCATTCACCCGGCGAATTTCGTTTAATAGTTTTTTAATTTCCTACATAAGAAAGCTGGTAACGTTTTCGGAAAAACCTGCCCCTGCTTTATGTATAAAGTGTCCAAAAACAGGGCATATCATGTTCCATATGAGCACTTTATTATGGGATCAGGCAGCGGTGCGGAGGCTGTTGTTTAGCTATACACAAGTTCTGACTATAGGAGAGCGGAATTTCAGAAAACATGGGTTCAGGCGCTATGTTGCTACACAAATTCCCATCCGCTACTCCCGGTATAATACAAGGGAAGCGCATTTAGCTATGATTCAGTGTAAATAAAAAAGCAGGCTTTCGCATTAGCAGTGCCTGTCCCCTGCCCCATATCAGGAAGTAATAAAAAAGCGGCTTGTTAGCTTCTATCTCAATGCTTTCTACGCGAAGGGCCACAAAAATGTGCCTTAGCTACTTATTACTCTGAAATCTTACATGAAATTTGAAAAATGACGGGCTGAGGTAGTCATGAAAAATTGATACAGCCCACCGCTCTAACCTCCTGTTCCTTAATCCCTGGCAACCGCAGGAACACCGGATTTATGCTAAAATTTGAGAGACATCAACAACTCCATCTATTACATATACTGACCGTTCAATACATCACTTCTCCAGGCTGATGTTAAAGCTGCCGTCCAGCTGCAGCCTGCCATCTACCTTTTCGGCAGCGCCCGGAATCTGCAGGCCCTTTAGCTTGGTAGTCTTGCCTTTGCTTAAGAGATCGTAGATATTTTTATCAGTCAGCGCCTTTCCCAGTATCTCAAAGGGTAGTTTAAAGCCACAAACCCTGAAGTTGCCACAACCCCAGGCCCCTTTGCCCTTCAGGAGCTTGTGTTCCCTGCATTTAGGGCAGTTAAGCTCCTCTATTCTAATCTCTTCTTTAGGCTTGGATGCCTTTGCTCCTTTTGCCCTGGGCTTGGCGGCTTTTTCCTTTTTCTCCGCCTTCTCTTCCACAGCTGGCTCTGCCACAATGGTAATGGGGCGGTAGGTGTTGGTTTTGACTTCCTGTGTGAGCTCTACCACCATCCGGATCAGCTCCTGCTTGAATGTTTCCAGCTGGTACTCTCCTTTCTCGATCAGGCGCAGCTTACGCTCCCATTGCCCGGTAAGCTCGGCGCTTTTCAGCAGGTCATTGTGAATGGTATCGATCAGGTCCATGCCTGTTTGGGTGGCAAAAAGGTTTTTCTTCTTTTTCTCGATGTACTGCCGCTTGATGAGGGTTTCGATGATGTTGGCACGGGTGGAGGGGCGGCCAATGCCGTTATCCTTTAACAGCTCGCGCATCTCATCATCCTCTACCTGCTTGCCTGCTGTTTCCATAGCCCGTAGCAGGGTGGCTTCGGTGAAGGGTTTTGGCGCACTGGTCTTGCCCTGGTGTATCCTGGGGGTGTGGGGGCCGCTCTCCCCTACCACAAACTCGGGCATGGTCTTCTCCTCATCCCCTTTTTTCTCTTCGTCTTCTTCCTTTGTCTTGCTATCCCTGGCATAGACCTCCTTCCAGCCGGGCTCCAGGATCTGTTTACCGGTGGCTTTAAACTCCAGCTTGTCTACCTTGCCCAGCACGGTGGTGTTGGAGATTTTACATTCGGGATAGAATACGGCAATAAAGCGGCGGGCAATCAGGTCGTACACCCGCTTTTCTTCAGGCCTAAGCCCAACCGGCAGCACCTCCGTAGGAATAATGGCGTGGTGGTCGGTTACCTTTTTATCATCAAAAACTGCCTTTGATTTGGGGATAGGCTTGGACAGCACCGGTGCAGTCAAATCTTTGTAGTACTGCATGCTCTCCAGGATGCCTGCTACTTTAGGATGCAGGTCTTCGGAGAGGTAGGTGGTGTCTACGCGGGGGTAGGTAACGAATTTCTTCTCATAGAGGCTCTGTACCCACTTAAGGGTATCTTCGGCAGCATATCCCCATTTTTTGTTGGCTTCCACCTGCAGGCCTGTAAGGTCGAACAGGCGCGGGTTACCCTCCTTGCCTTCTTTTCGCTCAAAGGAGGTAATTTCGAAAATTGGGTGCTGCTCCAGGTAGGCCAGTCCTTTTTTGGCCCGCTCCTGGTCATACATCCGGTCGATGGTGGCGGTAAATTCGGTTTCGCGGTAAATGGTCTTCAGCTCCCAGTAATCGGCAGAAACGAAGGCATTGATTTCCTTTTGGCGCTGCACGATCATGGCCAGCGTAGGGGTTTGCACCCTGCCGATTGACAGCACCACCTTTCCCTGCCCAAACTTCTTGGTAAACAGGCGGGTGGCATTCATGCCCAGCAGCCAGTCACCAATGGCCCTGGCAGAGCCTGCTGCATAGAGATTGTTGTACTGATCACTTTCTTTAAGCTTCGCAAAGCCTTCACGGATGGCCTGCTCGGTAAGGGAAGAGATCCAGAGCCGCTTTACCGGTACATTGCATTTGGCTTTAAGCAACACCCAACGCTGAATGAGCTCACCTTCCTGCCCGGCATCACCACAGTTCACCACCTCCTGGCAGTGCTGCACCAGCTGCTCTATCACTTTGAACTGCTTTGCAACACCATCGTTCTGAATTAGCTTAATGCCAAAGCTGGCAGGAATCATAGGCAAGTCGCCCAGGTGCCACCTTTTCCAGGCAGGGTTGTAGTCGTGTGGTTCTTTAAGGGTACAAAAGTGCCCGAAGGTCCAGGTAACCTGGTAGCCCCCACCCTCATAATAGCCCTGCTTACGCGCCTTTGCCCCCAGCACCTCTGCAATATCTTTGGCCACGCTGGGTTTTTCTGCTATGCAAACGATCATCTTTTGTGTAGTGCCTGCTTTTATATAAACGCAGAACTCCAAAGATCGTATTTTTTAGGGACTTTTGAATGATTTCAGGCCGCTATCCTGCATCTTACCGGCACGGCGCCGGCTTTCTTCTCCTGTACTGCTGTATTGGTTCCACTACTTGAACAATTCAAGAAAACATGTCGCCCCTTTAAGGCCTCATCCTACCCCATATCTTTTCAAATGATGATAATTGAATCCAGCGCCCCCGTAGACTGCGCGTCCCGGCGTCGATGCATGCATCGACGTGGTAATAGGAGGCAGAAAGGATGAACTTTACAATTTATTGATTTCCAGAAATTGCCTCTCATTACCTGTCTAAATAGAGAACATTGATTTTGATCCTCCACCACGTCGATGCATGCATCGACGCTACAGGGGCCGCTGAACTACTCTAGCTGTACCTGAAAAGATATGGGGTAGGATGAGTCCAAGGCCGGGTATGCAAAGCTTTCCCAGCCCTGAAGGGGCAACATATATCAGCTTATTCTGAAAAGAGCTTAACTTAAAATACTAGCGTGTAATGATTAGCCTTTCCTGCTGGTTTCCCTGGCTGCTCACCACCTGCAGGAGGTACACGCCTGCAGGCAGCTGCTGTAGCGGAACAACAGTTTGGGCAGTAGTAAGATTTGTACGGACAACTGCAACACCAGCGCTACTCCACACGACCAGCTCTGCAGGATACCTGCTGCTTTTTACCGTCACCTGGTCCACAGCAGGGTTAGGATATACCATCAGCCCGTGCTCAATACCTTCCATCATGACCATCACCAGGGGACTGTATTCATGCTTTCCGTCATAGTCGACCTGCTTCAGGCGGTAGTAGTTGCTTCTACCTGCCATTCTATCCAGGTACTGGTAGTTCATTTGTGCATGCGTGGTGCCATTTCCTGCTACCCTGCCTATGGACTGCCACACTTTTCCATCGCTGCTTCGCTCTACCTCAAAATGGCTGTTGTTCAATTCAGAGGCAGTCTGCCAGCGCAGCAGTACACCTGCCTGATCAGGAGCGCCTGTAAAGGATAATAACTGCACAGGCAGGGGGTTTATACCGCTGAGAGAACCGAAGGAGAAAGGACTGAAGGTGCTGATGCCGATCGCTTTTATGGCACCCCTTCCGCCTGCACCCAGGCTGCTGCCCTGCAGTACTTCTCCGCCCTCTATCTGCCACTGGTTTTGTGTGTAATGGGCTACCACCAGGTCTGCTGCTGTAATATTCACAATATCGCTAAAGGCGGCATCTTTCCAGTGCAGCACCACATCTACAGTAGGTTTACCCGCAGTTGGGCTAAGGTCCCAGTACTCCAGCTTGCTCACCCTGTTAAGGCCGGGAGTAAGCTGATCTGGTGCTGGCGCCCCTTCTTTAAAATACTGTGCTTTAAAGCTAGTGTTGGCATTAGCCTTCTGCAGGTTTTCTATTCCGATTGGTGCCCAGTGATCTTTATTACCCAGGGGAAAAGTAAAAGCGGTGCTTCCTTTTTTATGAACCGGTCCATCGATAAAGCTGGTGGTGTTGCCCCCGTTGGTGCTGGCACCGGCTTCAAAAAGCACAGCGGCCGTTTCGCTGGCATGCACAACGCCATCTATAAAATGCATGCCCTGCTGTATTACCAACCCTGAATTTAAGGTAACACCCCCACTGCTGCTGTTGTTAATGGTAAGGTTGCTCATCACAAGGTCATTGGTGCCGCCCTTGCTTAAGGTTATTTCAAAACCGTTAATCCTGCCACCAGCACCGGTAAAGGCATCATACACTTCCAGGGTCCAGGTGCCGGCCAGGGAGCCGCTATAGGTCGAGAAGGTTTCTTCCGGCCTGTATTCGCCGCTTAGGTTTTCATTTTTAACAGTGGGCGGCAGTGGTTTTCCGGTGTCAGTAAAAATCACATTGTTATAATCTTTGCCACGCTGTCCGCGGCTCTGGGCAAGCAGGTAAACAGCACCATTTGGGGCTTTCAGCCTTAAGGTCAGGTCTCGCAGATAAGTGTGTTCCAGGTTTACCCTGATGCTCTTGATGGCAACAAAGTCAGTGCCGGTTACTGTTACTGCCTTTTGTGCAACTGTACCGGTTTGGTTATCGGCCCAGCTTAGCCAGTTTGCAGGTGCGGTAAAAATAGCATCATTCGTAATGCCACGGCCCCTGTTGGTGATCTCCTGCGGCTCCGTGCCATTCAGCACCAGCCTTCCGCTGCCTACCGGATTAAAAATACCATTGTTTACAAAGTTGCCCGAGATGGAGAGGGTAACGCCATCTTCAATTGTAAGGAAGCTTCCTTTCTGTATGGTAAGGTCTCTTATCTGGGTGTTACTGCTGGCCGTTACAAACACAGAACCCGCACAGCCCAGCTCAACATCATCCATTGCCCCGGGCATGGTACCTCCCCAGATGGCGGCATTCGTCCACTTACCGGAGTTAATGGCCTGGTAAGCCATACGGCCAATCACAGCCTTTGGCGTGGTGGTAAAATCTGTATATGAAGCAGCATAGCGGCCCTCGCCCAGCAGGTAAAAGCGGTAGGTATAGCCCTGACCCGGACCTGCCCCGCCATCACTAAAAGAGCGGGCATCGGGTGGCAGCGATTTGATCAGCGTAAACTGGTTATCGGGCTGGTTAGCACGCTTGCGGTATACTACAATCCCTGCTTCGTTGGCCCCATTTTCATCGAACCTGATGGTTACTGCATTTGGGGCCGGACAGATCAGGGCAAAATTGCTGAAGGAGCCTGTCGGCATCCTTTGGGACTGAAAACGGTACAGTAATCTGGCATTGGCGTTATTGGTACTGAAATAATTATCCCCTTCCCTGACTTCTGATGTGTAGTTCAGCACATCGCTTTTTGCCTTAGCGGCAAGATCAAGGGCTACAAAGTTTCCCTGCTCCGGGCCTACGCCAAAACCTGATCTGAATCGCTGATATTGCGTACCCCAGGCTTGACGCAGCACCAGGGGGCCATATACAAATTCTATTCTGCCACTGTTTGCTGATGTAAGTGCCGATTCATACAGCTTAAGCTGAAATGTAAAATCAGTTACATCGCCTTCAGGAGCATGCATCTTAAACCACTCCACCGTCAGCACCCTGTCCGGAGCGTTGCCTGTAATCTTAAACCTTACCCGTCCGCCTGTTGTGGTGGCAAGTTCGTGGTTGTTCTGAAGGAACCACTCGTTCCAGGCAAGGCCTGCAAAGGGCACTATTCTATCATTACCCGTAATACCATAGGTATTGGCCTCTGCCAGTACAGGCTCATCGCCCAGGCGCAGCACGCCATTGGAATTCACAGAAAAGCTGTTGTACACCGTTCCCATGAAAATGAAATCAAAACCGATGCTGTGTACCTCAGAGGCCACCACGGATTTTCCGCCACCGATCAATTCTGTCATCGGAGCATTCATGGTCGTCATGGAGCCGGTATAACCGCTAAGCTGATAGCTGCTGATATCCTGTGCAACAGCAGCGCCCAAGCCCATGAGCCAGGCAAAGAAGAGCAGGGTAAACGTTTTACGCATACGTAACATTTTAATCAGAGGAGATAAAAAAGCCCAACATCCCATGTGCAAATCTGCCAGCGCCTGATCATCAGCTTAGTAGCCCTCTTCCTGTAAGGCATTTGCCTGATGTGATGAAATCAATAAGGAGCTTGAAAACAGCCCCTTACAAAGCTAGATATAGCTGGACACTATTAGTTACATCCAATTTGCTCATGGGTTAGGTCAAAAGTAGAGCTATAAGCAGAACGGTTTATAGTAAATAGCGCCCCACATTCTCTGATGTACCGTTGGCAGTTATTTGGAAGATTTTTTCTTAGATAATAGCATCATTCCAGGTAAATGCATGGAGCAAATGGCTGAAAATATTTTTCAGGCTAACCTTTGTTGCAACCAGCGGTGATGCATGTGGAAGAAAAAATGTAGTTTAGGCAGGAAAACTCACGTGTGTTCCAACGCTGAAAGATTTAATCAGCTTCTTCATTCCAACGGTAGCGCAAACCTCATCATAACAATAGATAAAATAAACCGATCTGTTTATGCTAAAGATATTAAGTATCAAAAACAGCTGTTATTCGTAGGAGAAGAGATGGAAAAAGAAATAGTTGCCTGGCGTAAACAGCCGGAGCCAAAGGGAACAGTCTACTCTCCTGGCGACTTAAGCAGAAAAGAAGCAGTGATTGCACTCTTTGACGGAAGCAAAACATCAGAAGCCTACATCAATGCAAATGGCTGGCAGTTCCTGTTTACCTACTACGGAATAAAGGGACTGTTTGAAATTGACAGCATCAGCGGATGGTTAGATGTAAGTGACGAGGGAGAGTGGATCTCCCGCCTGGTATACTTTTCGCTGCTTGCCGGTTACAATCCTATTGATGGAGAGAAGGGTGATTATGATCCTGATTCAGGAAAATTCATCTCTATGGAGGGCTTCGTAAAAATGATTGACTGGGACGCCATCCACCAGATGAAAGTGGATAGTAGCACCAAATAACTCACTCACTCACTCACTCACTCACTCACTCACTCACTCACTCACCTCAATCCTCCAGCCTGGTGGCTTTGTCTCCAAGCTTAACCATGATTTCCCCAACGGTCTTGCCCCATGCTTCCAGGTAATTACCTTCCTCGAACATAAAGGTTGCACCGGGCCTTTCAAAGCCATCTTCAAAAGTTCTGGATTCTGCAGGATAAATGGCAATGGCCTTTGCTACATTAATCAGCACCATTTCGCCGTCGGTATTGATAAGTTCAAAAAACATAGTTTTGTGGTTATTAGGTTGAGTAAAATTTAGTCCTGACTAGTACAACAAGTGCTTTAGGGCTGTAAAGGTTTTTGCTTTAGGCCAAACTGCTCGCCTGGATGTTAAACACCTCTTTCAGCGCCTTTTTGGCAGCATGGTAGCCGCACATGCCGTGCACACCGCCACCGGGAGGGGTGGCAGAGGAGCAGATGTACATACCTTTCGCAGAGGCTTTGTAGGGCGATAGCCTAATAGCAGGCCTGGTGAACAGCTGCGTGATATCCATGGCGCCGCCGTTAATGTCGCCTCCTACATAATTAGCATTGTATTCTTCCATCTGCAGGGCACCCATGGTATGCCGGGCCAGGATCCGATCCCGGAAGCCCGGGGCAAAACGCTCTACCTGCTTTTCAATAGCACCGGTCATGTCTACTGTAGAGCCGTTGGGCACGTGGCAGTAAGCCCAAACCGTATGCTTTCCTTCCGGCGCCCTCCCCTTGTCGAAAAGGCTTTGCTGGGCAAGCAGTACATAAGGCTGCTCAGGATGCTTTCCATTCCAGATCTGCTGCTCGCCCCAGGCTATTTCTTCCAGGCTATTTCCCAGGTGCACAGTACCTGCCACACGACATTCGGGAGCGGTAAAAGGTACGGGGCCATCGAGCGCCCAGTCTATTTTGAACACACCCATGCCGTAGCGGTAGCGGTTTAGCTGCCAGCGGTACAGGGAAGAAAACTTATGCCCGGCAATCTGCAGCAGCTGCCGCGGTGTTATATCAAATAAAAGTGCATGTGCTGATGGTAGCTGGCTTAGAGCTGTAACACGAAAGCCTGTTTCAATCTTGCCTCCCAGTGACACAAAATAAGCAGCCAGGGCATTGGCAATCTGCTGTGCTCCGCCTTTTGGTATTGGCCAGCCGCCTACATGCCCCAGTGCCAGCAGCACCATGGCAATGGCTGAGGTGGTGGCGTTTGACAGGGGTTGTATGGCATGCGCTGCCATGCCTGCCCAAAGCCCACGGGCCTCTGGTGTTTTAAAGCGCTTCCCCAGGTACTGCGCAGACTGCACGGCCTTGAGGCCAAAGCGGGCCATGGATAGCGGGTGCTTTGGTATGCGCAGGGGGCCCAGCAAGGCTGGCGCAAGTGACTGCCACTCCTCTGCCAGCGGCCCGATCAGCTGCTTATACATTGGCCCGTCTTTGCCCAGCAACCGGGCTGTTTCTTCCAGTGAGCTGGCTAGCACGGCAGCCGTTCCGTTATCGAAAGGGTGCGCGGCATGGAGCTGTGGCTGAATAAACTCCAGCCCCCACTGCCGGAGTGGTAAAGTTTTGAAAAAGGGCGATTCTGCCGCTAAAGGATGAATAGCCGAGCAGATATCATGCATAAAGCCCGGCAGGGTAAGCTCCGCAGAGCGCATGCCGCCCCCTATTGTTTCCTTTGCCTCCAGCAGGAGTACCGATAAGCCTGCCCGTTGCAGGCTAATAGCAGCAGCCAGTCCGTTGGGGCCAGATCCAACAACAACGGCATCATAATCTTTTTTCAGCACAGCTTATGGCTTAAGTGATGGCTTAAGAGCTTAAAGCACTTCAATAGTAAATGCTCAAAACCAATTATAGGCTCAATATACAGCTATTCTTCGTTTTAGAGGGCTGTTTCTGCTATAAGCACTATGCTTTCGGAATTGATGCAGTAGCGCAAAGCGGCCGGCTCCGGTCCATGCGGAAATACATGACCAAGATGGCTGTCGCACACATTGCACATGGCCTCTATCCGGCTCATGTTGTGGCTGTCGTCAAAAGCATACTTTACAGCAGCCTTGGCAATGGGCTGCGAAAAACCGGGCCAGCCAGAGAGGCTTTTATACTTGCTGGAGGAGCTGAACAATTTACTTCCGCAACCCCTGCAGGCGTATATTCCCGAATCGTAGGTGCGGCAGTAGGTGTTTCTGAAGGCTTTCTCTGTACCTTTTTCCCGCATAACATGGTATTGTGCAGCGGTTAACTGCTCCTTCCACTCCTCTTCTGTTTTATTCAGACGCCGGTATGGCTCCGGGTTGCTGTATTTGGTATAGTATAAAACATCTATCCAGCCTAGCATAATGGATTTGTTGTTCTGATTTGGTTATCCTGAAAACCGGCAGGAAGTCTAATAGGTTCTTATCCTCCCCTTAACTCCATGGCAAGGGGCGTCTGTTTACAAAGATGTTTAACCACAGATCTTCCGCAAGGGGAACTAAAGTGCTTTAGCTTTTTTTGATATCTTGCCGGTACATTTAGTATCAGCAGAATCTAACATAGGTTCTGGTCAATTTTATTTAACCATCTATGCGTAAAGAATTAATACCAGCTGGTGGGAAATGGGGCTTTCTAGTCATGCTGGCAATAGCCGGCTGCACCTCTACCCAGCCACAGGAACAAGCGCCGCAGGCACAAGCACCCCAAGCACCCATGGAGCAAAAACAAGCAGAGGAAAATGTATTACTGAAGGAATGGACCGGCCCTTATGGTGGTGTTCCTGCTTTCGATAAAATGGACCTGGCTTATGTGAAGCCAGCCCTGGAAAAAGGAATGGCCATGCACCTGGCAGAGATTGATGCCATTGCGCAGAATCCAAATCCGCCTACTTTTGAGAATACCATAGTAGCTTTCGAAGAAGCAGGTGAGCCCCTGGGCAGAGCGTTTACCTATTATGGCATCTGGAGCAGCAATGTATCTACTCCTGAATTCAGAAAGATTCAGGCAGAGCTTGCTCCTGAAATATCAGAATACAGGTCTAAGATCACACAGAACGAAGCCTTGTATAAGCGCATCAAAGCTGTTTACGATGCATCGCAGAAAAATCCGCTGCCGGCAGACCAGCAGCGGGTGGTAGAACTTATTTACGAAGATTTTGAAATGGGCGGTGCCGGTCTGGACCAGCAGGCCAAGGAGCGCTATGCAGCCATCAACAAAGAGCTGTCGTCGCTCTATACCAAGTTTTCCAATAACGTATTGGCAGATGAAGAAGGCTATGTGGTATATCTTACCAAAGACCAGCTTAGCGGCCTGCCCGAATCATTTGTCAAGGCAGCAGCCAAAGCGGCGACAGATCGCGGAGAAGAAGGCAAATATGCTGTAACCAATACCCGTTCTTCCATGGACCAGTTCCTGACCTATTCTGATGAAAGGGCGTTACGGGAAAAGGTATGGAACAACTATTATTCCCGTGGCGATAATGCCGATGTCAATGACAACAATGAGATTATTGCTGAAATTCTAAAGCTAAGAAACGAGCGTGTAAAGCTGCTTGGGTTCGATAATTATGCTGAATGGCGCCTGCAGGACCGCATGGCACAAACTCCCGAACGTGCCATGGAGCTGATGAATGCCGTATGGCCTGCTGCCCTTGCACGCGTGGAGGAAGAAGTAAAAGACATGCAGGAAGTAGCCAATGCGAGTGGCAAAAAAATTACTATTCAGCCCTGGGACTACCGCTACTATGCCGAGAAAGTACGCAAGCAGAAGTATGACCTCGACTCTGACGAGGTAAAACAGTACCTGCAGCTGGATAAGCTTACCCAGGCCCTGTTCTTCACAGCCGGTGAATTGTTCAATTATAACTTTGAGCCGGTACCAGCAGGTTCCGTACCTGTTTTCCATGAAGATGTGAAAGTATGGAGAGTAACTGATAAAACATCAGGAGAGCTTGTAGGACTATGGTACCTCGATCCTTTTGCCCGCCAGGGTAAACGCTCCGGTGCCTGGGCTTCGCCTTATCGCAGCCACACCACCTATAAGGGTAAGAAAACCGTTTTGGCCTCCAACAACTCTAACTTTATCAAGCCTGCTCCCGGAGAGCCTGTGCTGGTTTCGTGGGATGATGCCACTACCTTCTTCCATGAGTTTGGTCATGCCCTGCATTTCCTGTCTTCTAATGTAAAGTACCCTACCCTGAACAGCGGTGTGCGTGACTATACCGAGTTTCACTCGCAGCTGCTGGAACGCTGGTTATCTACCGATAGGGTGATCAACCAGTTCCTGGTGCACCACGAAACAGGCAAACCCATACCTGCCGAGCTGGTAGCTAAAATCAAAAAGGCATCAACCTTTAACCAGGGCTTCAGCACTACAGAGTATCTGGCATCTGCCCTGATGGACATGAAATTCCATACGGCCGATCCTGCCAACATGGACGTAGACAAGTTTGAAAGAGAAACACTGGCCGCGCTTAACATGCCGGAAGAAGTTGTAATGCGCCACCGTTCTCCCCATTTCGGACACGTATTTTCAGGTGAAGGCTACGCAACCGGTTACTATGGCTATATGTGGGCCGATGTACTAACCTCTGATGCAGCCGAAGCATTTGAAGAAGCCCCAGGTGGTTTTTATGATAAAGAGATGGCCGCCAGGCTGCGGGAATACCTCTTTGCCCCCAGAAACTCTATGGATCCGGCAGAAGCTTACAGAAAATTCAGGGGCCGCGATGCCCGGATTGATGCGCTGATGCGGGACAGAGGCTTTCCTGTTCCTGACAAGAAAGCAAATCCGTAATTAACATACTGGTCATCCAGATCTATAGGGGTGGCTAAAAAACTAAAAGCGGCTCTGGAGTGTATTCAGAGCCGCTTTTTTTTGTTTCAGAAGACTATTATCAAGCGATAAATGCTACTTTATTGAATGGCTTAATGCATGTGAATGGCTGAATGCAGGCGCTACCCGGCCCAAAGAATTCTGCCTCCAGCGCATCCAGTTTTAATGATTGGTTATTGCCTGCCCATTAAAAAGGTATAGACACAAAAAAAGACCTGAAGCAGTTAAGCATCAGGTCTTTTATCATATATTAGTGGGTAATGATTACTGATTATCTTCAATCAAAGCATCATCTCTTACCCTTTCATTATTCATTGTCTCATCTTCCATCATCGTACCGTCTTCCTGCATGTTGGTATTGTCCTGCATTCTGTCGTTACGCATGGTTTCGTCTTCCATCATAGCATCATTCTCGTATTGTTCATTGCTAACAGGTTCCTGTTCAACAGGTCTTACTTCTCTGTCATCAATGGTTTCTACCTGGTTTGCTTCCTGCATTTCATTATCATCGGTTAGTGCCGAAACACCCCAAATCAAACCTATCAGTAAAAGTGCGCCAAGTATCCAAGGCCAAATTGATCTATTCTTATTATTATCGTTATCTACTCTAATCTCTGCCATAACTAAAAATTTAAGTTAAAAAATAAATACTAATAAAAGTATTTGTTGCTACCTATACTTACGGCTAAAGAGGGAACAGGTTTTATAATCAGCCTTTTATATGAAAAATCAGCACCCTAAGAGACCGAAAACTATCCTTGATAACTGCCTCATTTATACTCTTTTCAGCACCCTTATATTATACAGTATCGCACATCCTGGTTTGCATTATTTTAACCTATAAATTCTTCCTTGATTTTTTTCTAAAAAATTTAAGGAAGCCTGATACACCAAGCTTGATTTACCAAACTTTTCTAAATTTATGTATGGTTCTTTTAGTTTTAAACTGATTACACTTCTTTTGCTATTATATAGCTAATCAACAAGAATTGCTTAGTTTCATATTTACATGACCAGAGACTTTATTTTGGCTGCCTGCCGCGATATTATCTACCGTTACGGCCTCCAGCGTTTGCTGATCGACGAGGTAGCCAGCAGGTGTGGTACCTCTAAGAAAACTATTTACGAGCTGTTTGGCAGCAAAGAAGCCCTCATGGAGTGCCTGGGATCCACTTTTCTGGAGCAGGAAAAAGAAGAATTTATGGCTGGCATTCAGCAGCCCGGCACCCTGCGCCATAAACTGCAGTTCATCATCAATCACCTGATTGCCCTAAGTGATATCATACCCATTGGCGAATTAGAATACCTGAAGAAAAAACACAAAACAAATCACCAGATGCTGCTAAAGTACCTGGAAGAGGTTACTGCTGAACTGGAAAGACTGTTGACAGAAGGGCAGTCAGCAGGAGAAGTTTACCCCGACCTGGAAGTAGGCACCCAGGCAAAGCTGCTGTTTGCCCAACTGCAGTACCTGCACATTAACCACCGCCAGCTCATGCTCATCCACTCTGCCGACCACTGGCGCAGGCATATCTCCACCACCTTTTTCCGAAGTACCCTTGTTCATCCTTAACATTCAGCACTGATCACAATAGCAACAGGAAAACCAGCCCTGGTATGTAAATAGGCCTAAAGCAGCTGTAAACGTACTTTACGAATGGGTGCTTTGAGAAATCCAGGGGTAAAATATAAAAGTGGGATTAGTAAAAACTTTTTAGTTCTTAATTTACAGAACTAACAAAACTATTTATATCTTTGCTGCGTTCTTCAACTAAAGCACAAAGCTAAGAAGGATGAAGCTAACAGATAAACATAAAGTATTAATAGAGAAGATAGGGGTTGCCCTGGAGCAAAAGGGACAGCGGCCGGCAGCGGCGCGCATTATTGGCCTGCTCTATGTAGCCGATAAACCCGAGCTTACTTTTGATGAAGTTTGTGATGCACTGCTCCTAAGTAAAAGTGCCACCAGCAACGCCCTAAGTTTTCTATTGCAGCATGAGTTCCTGGAATACATTACCCACTGCGGCGATCGTAAACGCTATTTCCGTTTAAAGCTTGCCAACTGGCAGGAAGTGTTTATGAAACAACTGGAAAACATCACAGGCTTTAATGAGCTGCTACAGCAGGTACTGGAAACCCGCACCAGCAGCACCCCTGAATACAATATTAAAATAAAAGAACTAAGCAGTTTTCTGGAATACGTATCGGCCCGCTTACCACAGTTGATGCAGGACTGGAAAAACAGCGAAAAAAATTTAGCCATTTAGTTCTTTTTATTGAGAACTAAACGAATTGAACTCTCTAATTATGAAGATAGAAAAGATGAAAAAGAACGCTTTACTCCCGGCCCTGCTGCTGATGCTGATGGGTCCGGCTGGAGCACAAAGCCTGCCGCAGCACGACCTGCCGCAGGAGCAGGTAATGCCACAAATCAAGCCCCTGACACTGCAGGAATGCATTGCATATGCTTTGAAAAACAATGAAGACATTACCAAAGCTGTTTACGACCAGCAGATATCAGAAAACCAGGTAAAAGAAATAAAAGGTACAGGCCTGCCCCAGATCAGCGGCTCCGGTAAGCTGGAGTACTACCCCTCCCTGCCTACCCAGATCCTGCCAGGTGAGCTGGCCGGTATGCCCGGACAGGACATCCCGGTGCAGTTTGGCAAGGACTATAACGTGCAGGGTGGCCTGCAGGTAACCCAGCTGCTGTTCAACAAATCATTCTTTGTGGGTTTACAGGCTGCCAGGAGCACACAAGACCTCTACCGCCTGCGCATGGAAATGACTGCGGAAGATGTAGTGTACAACATCAGCAGCTCCTACCTGCAGATTCTGCAGACACAGGAACAGTTTGCCATTATAGATGCCAACCTGGGGCGCCTGGCGCAGCTGGAGAAAATTTTGCAGCTGCAGTACGAAAACGACCTGGTGAAAAAAGTAGACCTGAACCGCGTGAAGGTAAACCGGGTAAACCTGGAGAACCAGAAACAAACTTTGAATACTGCCCTGGAGCAGCAGCTCAACTACCTGAAGTTCTTTATGGGCATGCCGCTTGAGCAGCCTATAGCACTGAACAACGAAGGCGGCCTGGGCAAAAAAATCATGCCCCTGGCTGATGCCGCTACCCTTAATCCGGAGCAAAAGATAGAATACCGCTTGCTGAACAAGCAAAAAGAGCTTACAGGTTATCAGATCAAAAATATACAGGCAGGTTATTATCCTTCCCTGTCGGCCTATGGCAATTACAGCTACCTTACCCAGCGTAACGAACTGTTTGCCAGCAACAGCGTTTCACCCTGGTTCAATACCACTGTGGTGGGGCTTCAGCTGAACGTACCAATTTTCGATGGCTTCCAGAAGCGCTCCAAAGTGCGTATGGCTGAGCTGGAGATCAAAAAAGTTGATGAGGATATCAAAAAGCTGACCAAGAATACACAGGTAGCGGTGGAAAATGCCATCAGCCAGCTGGCAAACAGCCGCCGGGCTATTAGCGCACAGGAAGAAAATGTAGACCTGGCACAGGAGGTATTCGAGACCAGCAGCCAGCTGTATAAAGAAGGCATCTCGCCGCTTACCGATCTGCTGGAGGCTGAGGTATCGCTGCGCGAAGCACAAACCAACCTTAACAACGAAAAACTCAAAAACCAGATAGCCCAGCTTAATTATCTAAAAGCAACAGGCGAAATAGCTACACTCACTAAATAGTCTATCAACGAACATGAAAAAAATAATTTATATAGTACTGGTACTTATTGCCCTTGGTGGTATTGCAGTAACCCTGGCCAATAATAAAAAGGAAATGGCATCGGCAGCAGCTGTTGCTTCTCAAACCAGCAAGGCCATTCCGGTAGTGCTTACTGCACCAAAAACAGGTACCATCGATAAGTCTTTTACCGTTAACGGCACCTTTACCCCTATCCAGAGCCTCACGCTGATGTCTGAAACACAGGGGCAGGTTATTAAGCTGAACAAGCGAAAAGGCGAGGCCGTGAAGGCCGGCGAAGTGCTGGTACAGGTAGAGAACGAGGTGCTGCGCGCCAACGTAATGACCGCACAGGCCAATTTCGAAAAGTACAAAAAAGACCTTGAGCGTTTTGAAAACCTGGCCGCCGGCGATGCCATTACACAACGCCAGCTGGAGGAGGTAAAGCTGGGCTTTGAAAATGCACAGGCTAGCCTGATTACCGCCCGCCAGCGCCTGGAGAAATCACGCATTGTAGCGCCTATCAGCGGCGTAATCAATGAGAGCTACATTGAGATTGGCTCTTTCCTGAACCCTGGCACCAAACTGTTCGACATAGTGAATGTAGATAAGCTGAAGCTGAATGCAAAAGTATCGGAGCAGGAGGTAATGCTGATCCAGAAAGGCGCAAAAGCAAAAGTGAGTGCCAACGTAATGCCAGACAAAACCTTTGAAGGCACCATTACTGCCATTGGCGCCAACGCCGATAAGTCGCTGAAATACGACATCGAAATTCAGGTGAACAACAGTGCAGAAACTGCCCTAAGAGCCGGTATGTATGGCAATGCTTATTTCGATGTAGCCGATACACGCCAGGCCCTGCTGATTGAGCGCGATGCTATTGCTACCAGCCTGCAGAACCCTAAGGTTTATGTGGTGCAGCAGGGCAAAGCCTACCTGAAGGATGTAACCATAGGTACCGTAGCCGGCAAGCAGGTAGAAATTACCGGAGGCCTCACAGAAGGCGAGCAGGTAGTGCTTAGCGGGCAGATAAACCTGAGAGAAGGCACTGCAGTGTCTGTTATGAAATAATAGCCCCTTATAAAGGCTCTTTCTACTTAAGAAACAGAATACATGAATATTACCAAACTATCGATACAACGTTCAACCATTGTAGTGGTAGTGTTTACTGTGCTCACTTTGCTGGGTTTAGTAAGCTACTTCTCGTTGAACTACGAACTATTGCCAAAATTTTCTCCTCCGGTACTTACCGTTACCACCATCTATCCGGGCGCATCGCCGGCTGAGGTAGAGAACTCGGTTACCAAGGAGCTGGAAGATGCACTTTCATCACTGGAGAACATCAAGGAGATCAAAAGCACCTCGCAGGAGAGCTTCTCCATTATTGTAATTCAGCTGAACCAGGGTACCGATGTAGACCTAAGCCTGCAGGATGCCCAGCGTAAGGTAAACGCCATCCTTAGCAACCTGCCCGACGATGCAGATGCACCTGCCCTGGGTAAGTTCGACTTTGATGACATGCCAATCCTGCAGCTGGGTGCTACGGCAAATATGTCGTCTACCGAGTTTTACGACCTGGTAGAAAACAAGATCAAGCCTGAGCTCTCCCGCATACAAGGTGTTGCCCAGGTAAAAATACTGGGTGGCCAGGAAAGGGAGCTAAAAGTAAACATCAATGCCGATAAGCTGGAGGCCTATGGACTTTCCATCTCGCAGGTACAACAGAAAATCCGCTACTCAAACCTTGACTTCCCTACTGGTAAGATCAAAAATGAAGAAGGGCAGACCCTGATCCGTCTGGCAGGTAAGTACGATTCTGTTGATCAGCTGCGTAACCTGGTGCTCAAGCAGGAAGCCAGCGGCAGCGTTGTGCGCCTGTCTGATGTGGCCGAAGTGCAGGATGCTGAAAAAGATACTGAAGTAATTACGCGCGTAAACCTGCAGAACTCTATTGGTTTGTCTATTCAGAAACAGTCTGATGCCAATGCAGTGGAGGTAAGTGAGCTTAGCCGCCAGGCGCTGGCAAAGCTGGAGCAGGTATATGCTGCCGAAGGCCTTTCTTTTGTGATTGCCAAAGACAGCTCTGTATTTACCCTGGAGGCAGCCGATGCCGTTATTCACGACCTTGTGCTGGCAGTTATACTGGTTGCCGTGGTAATGCTGCTCTTCCTGCACTCACTGCGTAACGCGCTGATTGTAATGATCTCGATTCCGGCTTCGCTTATTGCCACCTTTATTGCCATTAGCCTGCTGGGCTACTCCCTTAACCTGATGACCCTGCTGGGGCTCTCGCTGGTGGTGGGTATTCTGGTAGACGATGCCATTGTGGTGATTGAAAATATTTACCGACACATGGAAATGGGCAAAAAGCCTGCACAGGCTGCTTACGATGGTATTCGTGAAATCATGGCTACCGTTACCTCCATTACCCTGGTTATTGTGGTAGTATTTGTGCCAATTGCCATGTCAACAGGTCTGGTATCGGATATTCTGCGCCAGTTCTCGGTAGTAGTGGCCATCTCTACCATGCTAAGCTTGTTTGTGGCCTTTACCCTGATTCCGCTGCTGGCCAGCCGCTTCTCTAAACTGGAGCACCTGTCAGACAAAAACATCTTTGGCAGATTTATCCTGGCTTTTGAGCGTTTCCTGGACCGCGTGATCGAAGGCTTCTCCGCAGCCCTTACCTGGTCGTTCAACCACAAAATAGTAGTACTGCTTTCTACATTTGTGCTCTTTGTAGCTTCCGTTGCCCTTATTCCTACAGGTTTTATTGGCAGCGAGTTCGTAAGCGCCGGCGACAGGGGTGAGTTTATTGTACAGCTGGAGTTGCCAAAGAATGCAACCGTAGAGCAAACAAACTTTGCTGCCCGCCAGACAGAAGAGTACCTGCAGCAGTTCCCTGCAGTAACCAAGGTTTTTACCACCGTTGGTACTACAGGCTCGGCACAGTCCGGCCAAAACACAGCCTACCTGGCAGAAGTAAACGTTTCCCTTGTGGATGGCAAAGAAAGAGATTTCTCCACCAGTACCTTCTCCCGCAAGGTGAAGATAGGCCTGGAAGAAACCATTCCCGGTGTTAAGTTCTCTGCCCTGCCGGTAAGTATGGTGGGCAACGCCAACGCTGCCCCTATCCAGGTAATCCTGACAGGTGCAAACCTTGATAAACTGATGCCCGTTGCCAATCAGGTACTGGCCGAAGTAGAGCAGGTGCAGGGTACCGCAGAGGTGAAGAAGTCGGTAGAGGAAGGCAACCCTGAGATTGCCGTGTCGGTAGACCGCGACAAAATGTCGCAGCTGGGCCTTTCGCTGGAGGTAGTAGGTGCCGGTATGCAAACTGCTTTCAATGGCAATACCGATGCCCAGTTCCGCGGCCCCGATAACGACTACGACATCAACATCAGGCTAGATCAGTTTAACCGCAAAGATGTAAATGACATCGGTAACCTGTCGTTTGTAAACAGCAGGGGTGAGATCATCAGGTTAAACCAGTTTGCCGATATTCAGCAAACCTCCGGACCTTCTAAACTGGAGCGCCAGGACCGGGTCGCTTCTGTAACGATCAACTCACAGGTGGTAGGCCGCCCCTCTGGTTCGGTTGGTACCGAAATACAGGAGCGTATTGCAAAAATGGACCTGCCAGATGATGTAGACGTAAGCTATGGTGGTGACCTGAAGAACCAGAGCGAAGGTTTTGGCTCGCTTGGTACTGCCCTGCTGGCCGCCCTGATCTTTGTATACCTGATTATGGTAGGCCTGTACGACAGCTACGTATATCCGCTGGTAGTATTGTTTTCTATTCCGCTGGCGATTATTGGTGCCCTGCTGGCCCTGGCGCTGTCGGCCTCTACGTTAAGTATCTTCTCCATTCTGGGTATTATTATGCTGATTGGTCTGGTTGCCAAAAACGCCATTCTGGTGGTAGACTTTACCAACAACCTGAAGGAAGAAGGCATAGAAGTGAAGAAAGCGCTGGACGAAGCCGTGCGCATCCGCTTCCGCCCTATTCTGATGACTACCCTGGCAATGGTGATTGGTATGCTGCCGATTGCAATGGCCAGTGGTGCAGGAGCCGAATGGAAAAACGGCCTGGCCTGGGCGCTGATTGGCGGCCTTACCTCATCCATGTTCCTGACCCTGATTGTGGTACCAGTGATCTATTACCTGTTTGACCGCCTGCTGGCCAGGTTTGGCCTCGACAAGAAAACAAAGATAGAGCTGATAGACAAAACCCAGGAAGAGCTGGAGCACGAAACAGCCGTATTGGAAGAAGCAAAGCTTAGCCACGCCCATGCATAAGGGATATGCAGGCGCGTAAGGACTATGCGCCTGCATAAATTCTCTGCAGCAGCTTAAGGCTGTGGAAACAGATAAAAGCAAAAGGTGTCTTTTCTGCTCCCGGGCAGAAAAGGCACTAATCTTGCTAGTAGTTTCTAAAATTTCATTCAGCTAAATAATAAAAGCCATGCAACACACTTACCCAACCATAGTTGCCACTGTAACGCGTATTATCAGCAAAAACAAAGGTGTCCGTAAATCAGCCATTCTGGTAAAAGATAACCTTAGAGAACTGGGCTTAGACCAGCTCGATGTGGTTGACCTGATTTTAGAAGTGGAGAAAAAATATCATATTACCATCCCTGACGAGGTGCCTGTAGAAACTGTAACTGATATAGTCCGCTTTGTACACACACATGCAGCGGCTTAGCCAGTGCGTGTGTAGCTACCGGAAAGGCTTGTTTATCCTGCTCCTTAAAATGTGAATCAGGATTAAAGTATTTTATATACCTTTGCCCGTAACCGTAATGTTTGATAACAGATTTGTACATGACAGAGATCACGCTATCTGAAGAACAAAAAGCATTAATAGAAGAGCTGGGGGTTTTTCATGAGCAGAACGGGCTACAACCCGCTGCTGCCAGAATTATCTCACTGCTGCTGATAGCTGATAAAACCGAGCTTACCTTCGATGAGATCCGGGAAGCGCTGAACCTAAGTAAAAGCGCCACCAGCTATGGAATTAATTTTCTGCTCTCCATCAACAGGATAGAATATATTACCCTGCCAGGCGACCGTAAACGCTATTTCCGCACCAGGCTGGTAACCTGGGAGAAAGAAGTACACCGCCACCTGGAAAACATGCTGAAAGGCAACCTGCTACTGAAGAAAGTACTGAATCAGCGAACCCCTGAAACTCGGGGATTTAACAATAAGCTTCAGGAGGTGATAGAATTCATGGAATACCTGGAAAAAGAACTTCCGCAGGTAGTGCAAAGATGGCACGATACAAAAAAAACATCTGAATAAGCTGATTACCAATGCTTAGCACATGGACAAATTGCTGTTCCCCACCGGAAGCAGCAATTTGTCTATCCGGGCACTGGCGTACAGCCATAGCAGCTTCCTTGCGCCATTAACCGGACTTGCCAATTCCCCATCCGATCAGCCAGCTTACAGCAGGGGCCCGGCCTGCTGCACTGTTCATACGGATGTTCTTCATCAGGCTATGTTACCGTTCATAATATTTATTCAGAATCAGGCTTAATTTTTAGCCGTTTTTGGAATTTATTCGTTAGAAGAAGCTGTTGCCTTTGATATCTTTACATTTAAAACTCCAGGTCCAGACCTCTGTATGTTTGCGCTATTAGATGAACTCGTCCTTACCTTTTTGCTTAGTATTTCTCCTTTTGGCGAAGCCCGTGCAGGTATTCCTTATGCAGTTTTAAATGATGTACACATCTTGCTGGCATTTGTAGTAGGCCTAAGTGCCAACTTGCTGGTATTCCCGGTACTCACCTGGCTTATAGATACCTTCAGCAAAAAGTTCTGGCACAACCGTACCTACAGAAAAGGGGTAATCAGCCTTTCGAAGAGAGCCAAAAAAAGTGTGGGTGTCCACAACCAGAAATATGGCTTCTGGGGCCTGATGGTTTTTGTAATGATTCCCCTGCCCGGCACCGGCGCATACATTGGCACCATCGCAGCCCATGTGCTCAAAGTAGAGCGTAAAAAAGCATTTCTGGCTATCAGCATAGGGGTAATTGTATCCAGCGTACTCATGGCTGTTGGCTCCTACCTGGGCAATAAAGGGCTGGAGCTTTTGTAGTCGGTTTCCTTTTTTCAGATGAAGAATACGCATACGCCTTATTCTAATTTTGATAATCTTTTCCGAGGTCTGCAAGACGTACATAAGGAAGTAATTATCTATAAGCGTGCCTCGACGGCCTTGAACTGGATGCTACCCTGTAGCTGCCTGTAGGCTACAAAAGGGAGGAAAAGATGCCCATGAATGAAAAAGCAAAAGCAAGTACTTTGTACGGCAAGTATAGCACAGCAGCAGCCATTGATCTCTAAAATTCTAACTCTGTATATCCTCTTTTAAATCGTCACCATCAAGTCCTGACATTGCATTGCTTATCCTGAAGTAAGCTACCGATCTTGATGTTACCGCAGGAGAAATGATATTAGCAGGCCGTGGTGCGCATATCATCATCTACTTTCTCACCTTCTAGTACGATCGGAAATTCACCTGCTGAAGTATAAACCGTGCCTCTAAAGTGCAATTTACCATCTATGATGTTACCCTCCCCCTTCAGGGGAGCTCCCGACCATCTTACATCCTTATCGTAACCAAAGTAAAAGCTATTATTATTTAATAGCTCATGCGAGGTGCATTCAAAATACCCGAATAGGTTATTGAAGAGTATTTTGTCAACTTCCTGTCCATCTGTGTAACAGCTTTCTGGCTGGTTGAAAGCCAAAATGAATTTTTCCTCCCCTTCCTGCTTTGAATCCCGAGGATATTGCACCACTACTACAGAATACGTTCCCTGCAGATGCTGATTCCTTTTCCGGCAACTCATCTCTTCAGGTTCTTTTTCACAGGAAATAGAAGATAAGGCGATCATTACAAGAAGTACTACCCTAATTACAGGCCTTAATGGAGAGAATTTAGCGAAAACCTGTTTATTCATTATTGTCCATTTATTTATGCCACCCTGCTGCTGTCCCACTCCCTGTACCTCGCCTCGGCCTGCTCCATAATCTCGTCCAGGATCTCCTGCAGCTCAATGCTGACACCTTTTCGCCTGAGGACCATTTTCACCGAGAGGATGATCTGGGCTTTGGTGTCTGTCTTTTTGTACCAGTCGGGCTGAGCGGCTTTCTGCTTGATAAGGGCGGTAATTTCTTTTACCAGCTCCTTGATGAGCTCAAAGTCCTGCAGGGCCTTGGGATGTCTGGCCAGGATTTCATAAAACGCTTCCTCCTCTTCGGTGAGGCCCAGCTGCTGCAAACGCTCTTCTTCCCCCTGTAATTGTTTAGCAACATCACGTAGCTTTTGCAGGGCAATCAGGCTGTCGAAGAAGTGGTTGTGGTAATCGCTGATGATTTTCTCCACCTCTTCCTTTAGCTTACGCGACTTGGCCAGGTTTTTAGGGGCACGCAGCTTGATCTCGTTGTTCATGAGCTGGCGAATCAGCTCCAGCTTTAGCTCATTGCCACTCTTTTGCTCTTTGGCAGTGGCCAGAAAGTCATCGTTGAGAATAGAGATGTCGAAACGGTCGATGCCCGCCATCTGGAATACGTCCACCACCTCATCACTTTCAATGCTGCGGTGAATAAGTTCTTTAATCTGCCCCTCCTTTTTGCGAATGTTCGTAATCGGGAATTTCACCTTGCGCACTGCTGCCCCCAGGTGCTGGAAAAAGACCAGGTCCAGGCCAATCTCCTTTACATCGGGATAGTTTTTGATGATCGGCATCAGGCTGCTGAGCCGTTTTTCTTCCAGCATGAACTGCTGGCAACGCTCGTCTTCGGCCACCAGGTAGTTGGTGGCGGTGGCAACAAGCTTAAACTTTTCTCCCGGCGTTAAGGCAGGCCAGCTGGCGTAAGAGAAGCTTTGCGGAAGCTGTTGGCGTAGTGCTGCTACTACTTCTTTAGCCCATTCAAAAGCCTCGGCGGTATCAATGGTCACTCGCCCTTTGCCGCCACCAGCCGTATATTTATGGGTGGCATCGCGCAGCTTATCACCGATGCCAATGTAGTCGACAATAAGGCCACTGGGTTTGTCTTTGAAGACGGTAGCCACACGGTTCACAGCCTGAATCAGGTTGTGGCCGCTCATGACCTTATCGACGTAGAGCGTGTGCATAGCGGGATTGTCGAAGCCGGTTAGCCACATGTCGCGCACAATCACAATTTTTAACGCATCGTCCGGATCTTTGAAGCGGGCTTTTACCCCCTCCATGGCTTCTTTGGTGCGTACGTGCGGATTCCACTCCTTAGGGTCTTTGGCAATGTTGGTGGTCATGATTACGGCCACTTCCGGACAGCCCTCCAGCTTTGTGAGCGCATCGTAGAGCTTTACGCAGTTGCGACGGCTCATGCATACAGCCATGGCTTTGCCCTCCAGATTGGCGGTGCGCTGCTGGTAATGCTGCAGAAGGTCTTTGGCAATGGCCTCTACCCGTGCGGCCGAACCAGCAGCATCTTCCATGGCAGCCCACAAGAGTTTGTTTTTATCGTCTGCCTCCAGGCCCTCGGTAATCTCTTCGGCCTCTTCCTCCAGCTGCGCATTGCCCAGGTGCAGCTTGGCCAGGCGGGGCTCGTAGTAAATGGGCACCACGGCCTTGTCTTCGGTGGCCTGGCGGATATCGTAGGTGTGGATGATCTCGCCAAAGACAGCTTCCGTATCTGCATCTTTGCTGTCTACAGGCGTGCCGGTAAAGCCAATGAAGGAAGCTCCGGGCAGGGCGCGGCGCAGGTTATGGGCAAAGCCCTGCACCAGGCCGTACTGGGTGCGGTGGCACTCATCGGCAATCACGATAATGTTTTCGCGCTCACTGAGGATGGGGTGCTCCAGCTCTTTGCTGCCTTCACTTTCGCGAAGACGGAATTTCTCAATGGTGCTGAAGACTACCCCGCCGCCCTCGCCGCTCAGGAGCTGGCGCAGCTCTTCGGTGCTTTGGGCCAGCTGCACATCGCCCACCAGGTCTTTGGCGGCTACAAAGTCTTCGTAGAGCTGTTTGTTGAGGTCGAAGCGGTCTACCTGCACCACAATGGTGGGATTTTTCAGCTCCGGCAGCTGGCGCAGGATTCCGGTGTAGAGGGCCATGGTAATGCTTTTGCCTGAGCGGGTGGTATGCCAGATTACGCCAATGCGCCCATCGCCCAAGGGACGGATTGACTTTTTTGTCTCCTGCAGTGCATACTGAATGCCGAAAAACTGATGGTACTTAGCACCTTTCTTGATGAGCTGCCCCCGGTCCAGCTCATGGAAAATATAGTGGCGGATGTATTGCAGCAGCCGCTCGGGCACCAGCAGTCCTTTGATGAGCGTTTCCAGCGCAAAGCCATCTTTCACAGTTTGGAGGCCATCAATGCTTTTCCAGGCGGCAAACCACTCCAGACCGCTGCTCCACATGCCGTGCAGGGTGGTAAAGCCATCGGAGATAACGGTAAGGGCATTGGTTTCGAAAGCCTTAGGAATGTCCTGGATGTAGTGCTGGATCTGATTGTAGGCGGTTTCGACCGTTGCTTCGGGGTCGAAGAGATTTTTAAATTCGAAGAGAACGAGGGGCAGGCCGTTGATGAAGAGGATAAGGTCGGGACGGCGAACATTTTTGCCTTCAATGGTAAACTGATTCACCAGCAGAAATTCGTTCTGCTTGGGTGCCTCGTAGGCAATGGGGTAGAAATGCTCAAAATGCTCCCTGCCCCCTTCATCTTTCCAGCTCTTGCTGATGCCCCGGCTGAGCTTGAGGTGGAAAGCCCAATTGCGCTGGTGCAGGTCGGTACCGCGGTTAAAGAGAAACTCCTGCTGCACTTCGATTAGTACCCGTTCCGGTACATGCTGATAACGTTCCTGAAGAAAAGCAGCAAAGCGGTCCTCCAGCACCGCCTTGTTGTGCGGACGCTTGATATCTGCCCCATGCCGGTACTGGTAGAGGGGAATTTCCCTTAACCAGCCAATGGCCGCTTCTTCAATATCGCTTTCAGCTAAGTATTGGCTCATGTTGCTGTTGCGGTTGCATTACGTCTATTTCCCCGGACATAAGTTTGGGGAGAAGGGTGTCGCGGGTTTTGGCTAAAGTATTTATCTCTTTAGAATTTGCCTTAGATCATGTTTAAATTTTGAAGAGGGCATAAAAAAGAGGGTCAGTTGCGTAAGAATAAAAGCGACTAAACTCATTTACTTATGCAGACTCAACAAGAGAGACTTACTGACCCCCAGTGGGAAAT
>JAESGL010000195.1_pt1 | contig 63157 bp, 57 predicted proteins | sample 9269711 | NCBI WGS metagenome assembly JAESGL01 (sample SAMN14515918, study PRJNA621676) | algae metagenome | isolation source: Kastovskya adunca ATA6-11-RM4 and co-occurring heterotrophs from soil and... | place: Chile: Atacama Desert | collected 2011-06-27 | reverse complement strand
CACAATCACCTGATCGACCACTCGCAGCTCCCCTCGTCGAGATCGTAGCGCCCTTTCCCGCGGCTGTAATTAGGCAGACTGCCGGCCGACTGCTTCCCCGCCCGACGGAGGTGACCGGACGCTTACCCAGCCTCGACGAAGCACTCGGAATCAATGATGGCGAGCAGGTCGAAGGCATCGACAAGACGGTGAAGGTGCCGGACGTGGCGACCGCCATCCCGCACCCGTCAGGGCCGCAGGGATGACGATCGAGTGGAGAGCTAAGTAGTTGCCTGCAAAGCTCGACGCACGGCCATCACAAATAGCAATGCCGCGCCACCCAAGAAAACTAAGCCAAATATTGGCCAGCCCGCCGAGGATAAGTCGAGAAGAGGAACGCTGACATTGATGCTTGCTACGGCCAGTAGCGCCAGCTTGACTAGGCTCGGTGACAAGCCCCAACGATCGAATATCTTATTAAGGGATGTTGGCAAACCAAATACCGCCAAACCGATATAAACACTAGATGCGCCAGCCAGTATCCACAGAATATCTCCTGTTGCGCGCGTATCAGGCGTCAATAGGTAGGCTGCGAATAAAGGAGTGCATAGGGCCAGGCACAGCCCGTGCAGGGCGACTAGTCGCTGCAACGCGCTCACTTCTGGCACCAGTCGGGATTGATGTTGAAGATGGAGGTTTCGGCTTGCATCGCCACTTCCCCGAAGATGGCGTCACCAAGTTCGCTTCTGACTGATGACGGCACCACGCTGCTCAGAACACGTCCACCAAATAGGTTCACAGCGAAGCGTCCGGCGATCTCCAAGCCGGGTCGGCCGACTGCTAAATCCTGCGCTGCCTGCCCGAAGGCGCCGATTGCACCACCTGCCTCGGCGATCACCAGACCAGGAGCTGAGCCAACCGGACCGGCAGAGCTACCCAAGCCCGCTATGGTCAGCCCGGAATATGTGACACCCTGACCCGCAGACTTCGCACCAGTCCCGGCCCTGTAGAGCCTTGATCGGCAGTTTGGACCGTCGTTCTTCTTTTCATCCTGCGACCGACCTTGACCCGGTCCACCAACAAATTCCCTCGGCTGAGCGAAGTTACCCCATAGATTCCTCGTCGCAAACGCAATGTCTCCGCCCGTGATGCACACAAAGGCACAACTCCAGCGATATCGAGCTTCGACTACGATGTCTGATGGGGTGAGGCATGAACTGGCCGGACCGCTCGGGACATCTTTGACCTCGCAAGTCCCGCTCGGGTCACGGCCATTTACAGGATCGGCCCCGACGTAATTGTACCAGTTCATGCCATCGGCATAGCCGATCGGATCGGTTTGCATGAAGCGGCCGAGGGTCGGCGAGTACATGCGCGCCTTATAGTCGTAGAGCCCGACCTCAGGTATCCACTTTTGACCGGTGTACTGGAAGCGACCGACGTTGGCCGCACCCGGAATACCGAATTCATCATAGCTGTTGATGGCCAACGCCTGCCCAGCACCATTGGTTACCGCTACGATCGAGCCGCGCTCGTCGGCATGTAGCCATCGCCGGTCACCCGTGCCCGAACCGTCGTACCAGACGAGTGGCTCATCGACGTTCGGACCATGAACGTAGCGCCTCAGGGTGCTGCCCTCGAACTCGCTTGCGACTGCCGAGCCGACATAGTCGAAATTGACCGCCGTGCCGTTGCTGCGGATTGTGTGATTAAGCAGCCCTATTGGATTACGGTACATTAGGTTCATGCCAGGACCCGACGTCATCTGGTTGCGGCTGTTGTAGCCGTAAACGTTTGAGCCGGACTGCGTGAGGTTGCCATTACTGTTGTACGACAGCGCCGTCCCGCCGGACGAGGTGAGCTGGTTCAAGCCGTTCGACCCGTAGGGACGGTCCACATTGGTGTGGCCAGACCAGCTATAGGCATCGTTCGACGCGGTGCGCGAGACAATCTGCGCCGCCGGATTGTAGGTGAAGCCGTAGCTCACGTCGTGAGCCGTGCCGGCGAGGTCCTGCACCAAAGTGCCAAGCCGCGATGCCGCATCGTAACCGTAGCTAGTCACCGTCCCGTTACCGCGGGTAAGGCTCGTGCGCCGGCCCAGATCGTCGTACCCGAAGCTTGCAAGCACAAACCCTCCGGCGTCTTCCCTAATCTGCGTCATGAGCCCAGCGGCATCGTAGTCGTAGACAATAGCGAAGCCGTCATGCCACGTTTGCTTCACCCAGCCTGACAGGTCATATTGGAAGGTGATGCCCGCTGGCGCGAGGTTGCTTGCCTGCTTCATCAAGCGGCCGAGCGCATCATACTGATAGGCGGCGTACCAGCCGTTACCATCACTCGCATTAGTTAGTCTGTCGAGCAAGTCATAGGTGTAATCGGCGCTGACTTCGGCCACGCTGGTATTTGGATTGTGATCGGCCGTTTTCCGGTTAAGTGGATCAAACGTGTAAGAGAGGGTCCGCCCATCACGCAGTCGGCGGCTGATGACGTTGCTGTTTGCATCATAGCCGACCTGCTCGAAGTCAGTCGTCGAGCTCGTGGCCGCTCCCTTGGTTGCAAGCGGAAAGCGCGTCTTCAGCAGGCGGTCGAAACCATCATACTCATAAGTAGTGAGGTTATTTTCGCCATCTTTCACGCTACTCAGTCGACCATTAGCGGAATAGGCATTGGTGCGGGTCGTCGTCTGAGTACCAGAAATTCCGTAGGCCTCGGTCACCGTGAGCAGACGCTGCGCATCGTCGTAAGTCGTGCGTGTGACGCGGTCTGGCCCGAACGCCCCGCCTGTGTTGGCCACACAGTCAGCGCCCTGTCCACCCCAGATCGCCGCATTCATGCGCATCGACGAGCACTCGGCAAGGCCGAGGCTGTTGTAGGCGTAGTTGGTCACACCATAAATGATGCCGCTAGCAGTGATGACGTCCCTGATTTTGCGTCCATTGGCATCATAGTCGGAAGTCTGCTGCTGCATGGAGTTGAACGCGAGCCAGTGCGCATCGGACTGGCTATCCACCGTTCCGATCTCTGATTTGGTCACCTGACTGTCGGCATTGTAGGTGATTCGCTGTGCAGCATGCCGACGGGCACCGCCAGCATCCGGATCCGGCATTATCACCCCGACCACCCGGCGCAGGCTATCGTAACGCATACGCGTGGTATCCGCCGCACCGGCACGCGGACCGTCGACGGTGACGCGATTGCCGATGTTGTCGTATGTGAAGGCACTCGTTGCCGCGAGCACGCCATCTCCAGAGCCCGATGTCACACTAACCGGCAGCAGGTTATTGGCAGCGCTGCTGTTCGACGCCCCGTAATAAACAGTTGTTTTGACCTCGTCGGCGCCGCCCGCGCAAGTAGCATTGATCTGGCAGGCTGATACACTTGCCGGCATGTAGGTCGGATAGGCGATCGGGAAGGAAGTGCTGCTAGTATCAATCCCCTGCCGCACCTCATAGCCGTAAGTGACTTTCGGTCGTATGCCGTTTGCGCCGGCGGGGCGGGTAATCGTTAGCACGCCCCCGTGGGTGGGATCATACGTATAGTCGGTTTGGTTCCCCTTTGCGTCCCTTGTCCATTCGGGCTTGTTGCAGATCACTGGATTGGCACAGGACGCAGAGAATCCAGCCAGCGTCACGATCTTTGCAGACGTGCTCGGCTGTGCGCATATCTGGGCACCGGCACCTTTGGCCACCGCCATACTACAGGTCACGTTGCCGCGGGCATCATAGGCGTATTCGGTGTAGTTCCCCTCTGGCAACCGCGTACGGATCAGTCTGCCGTTAGCATCGTAATCGTACTCGGTCTTTTGGCCGGTCTCGTCGGTGTAAGAGGAGAGCCTCTGTGTTCCGGTATCGCCGACATAGATCCGTGACTTGCCAGTCGGGTTGCTGACGGTGGTAGTCATTATCGTACTGTTGAGAGAGAAGCTGTAGCTGTAGGTGACGCCGTCGCGCGTTACAGACATCGACTGCGGCCCGTTGCGGGTCACGATCACGTTGGGTGACGCTGCGCCCGGTCGCTGAATGGAGCCGACACCATACGACCCCGCGGTGAACCGCGTTACGCCGCCGCCGCTGTCGGTTACATCACCGCCGCTATAGGACTGTTTTGGCCAGGACGCGCTTACCGCACAGGTGTCCGCCGCGACATCGCAAGCCTCGACCTTGTTGTTGATTGCCTGGACATCCTTGATCCGACTCCAGACATCATAGCTGTTGTTTGAGTCACCATCATTCAATGTGTTGGTGTAGTAGTTGAATTTGAGCTGATATCCGTTGCTGTTGGTGATCGACTGCAGGCGCATTGCATATCGCTGCCCTGCGGGACACGCACCGTTTTCCGTTCCGCTCAGGCAGAATGTGATAGTCTTGTACCAGTAGCGTGTTGTCTCGCCATTGGGCTTCTTGATTGACACGCCCCGCGCAAAGGGCTGATCGTGATAAGGTAGGCTTCCATAGTTCCGCTGGAACATGACGACGACGCCATCTCGGTTCGTATAGGTGTACGTGGCTCCCGAAACTGTCAGGCTAGCGCCACTTGCCTCGGTAGAGGTGAACACCCCGGCAGATAAGGTAAAGCCGTCGCTTTCTCCATTCACCACAACGGTATAGGAATTCCCGCTCTGATAAATGGCCATTTGCGAGTCGCTGAAAAGGCCGAAGCCGTTATTTTGTCCCGAGAACGACAGTCCACCGTTTGCCGGCCCGATTGACAGCGTTGGATAGCTCGCTTGGAAGTCGCCCCGAATAACATCAACGCCATTTTCATCGATGTTGCTGCGAACCGGTGGCGGAGGCACGGCGCCTGGCGTTTGCGCATTGACTGAGTGTGCCGCAAGGCAGCTTGATGCGGTTGTCGCAAGAAGTTTTATCGCGATACTGCGCAAGCACCGCCGATCTTTGAAACGAGCTATCATCACGCCCCTCCCCAAAAGAATAACTTTTTTATATTAGTTGTTGCAGGCCCCACAGCCGCCTATCGCCCAGATTGCAACGCCGCTACGGTACAGCACTAGATTTCCATCTATTTGCACCGCAAGTTGAGCCCCCTGATTACCCGCCGTATTTGTACTCCATACAGGCACGGTAGACGCAGTATAGATAACTAAATTTCCATCGGTTTGCATTCTCAGATAATTACCGTTCTGACCGGCTGTACCCGACTGCCACCGACGCCGACCGAATTGATCATAAAGAGCAGCATTTCCATTTCGCTCGAATGTCAAACGGAACCGCCCATCCTCAGAAATAATGGACTGGCCTTGATACAAGCGAGCTTCAGCAGGCAGCCAGATTTTACGCACGACAACGCTTATATCGGCTGCGGACCGGTTATCGGCGTTGTCATATGTATAAACAGATGCATGTCCCGCAGCTGGCGCGGATGTTACAGACTGGTCGGCGATTACGATGCGACCGAGAGCATCATACCGATATTTGCTGACCACGGCTGCCGAGCAGGGCCAGCAGATTACACTGGCAAGCGCAATTGTTGTTGCTAGTCCTCTCATATTATTTCCCTTTAAATGTACGAGCGATTTTCGACCACGCAGTTTGATGGCACACAGTTTATTAGGCGTTTTATCGATGGCACCGGAATTCACCGCACCTAGTCGCCGGAGGTGGAATCTTGCAGATCGAAGATACACTGCAAGGCGCCGCAAAACCAATCATGGCTACGGGCGGGCATGCACAAAGCCTTGCCGTGCCCGAGCGTTCGGAAGCGCCGGTCGCACCAGGGTATTCCAGCATCTACACCCCCACTTCGATGCCAAAGATGGCCCTAAGCTGTAAATAGCCTCACCAATGGTGACGATACTCAAAGTTTTTCAAACCACAACACCCTTTGACTTTGATATGACCTATTTTCGGCTCACGAACGAGGCAGCACCGAAATGGATGATTTGAGACGGTATTGATTGGGTGACAGGCAAGAACAACCTGGGTAGAGCCGATGTGCCTAGGCGCGGTTTAGCGTTGCAGCGCCGACTGGAAGTCGGCCTGCTCTTACCAATGCATCAACGACGCGTAAGGAAAACAGAGTAGCCGACTGACTATGGAGCCCTCCTCCTTGATAGCATCTGTCGACTGGATCCAAGGCGTTCTCCTCGGCACGATCGGCACTGCGGTCGCTGTACTTGCCGTATCTTCGGTGGGGCTATTGATGCTCGCGGGCAGAGTACCGGTAAAACGCGGCATGACGGTGGTGGTCGGCTGCTTTGTTCTTTTCTCGGCGGGATCGATTGCTGGCGCCCTTGTAGCAAGCGCGGGAGGTCGGTCTGAACCGGCGGTCCAGAATCCGGCGCCAGCGCCACCCAGCTACACGCCGTCGCTTCCGAGAGTGGCGCCCTATGACCCCTATGCTGGAGCTTCTGTTCCCACCCCGGATAGAATGCGTGAAGCTGAAATCCCGTTCAGATGAATTCGCGGACCACTGCTCTCGCCGATCGACTTGCCGTTCTATCAGCTCACTTGCGCAGAACCTGACCAGCTGATGCGCGCGATCCGCCGTGTTCCGCCGTGTCTTTCTAGCTGAACGATGATATCAACGATCGTGTTGATATAGTCAGTCACGTCGCCTCGCCGGAGATTGGCGCCGGACTGCAGCACCATCAGTGCGAGTTGCTCGACTGCACGTTCGGGACTGTCGGCATGAATGGTGGTGAGCGATCCGGGATGACCCGTGTTGATCGCGCGCAGGAAGGTGAAGGCTTCGGCTCCGCGTAGCTCGCCCAGGATGATCCTGTCAGGACGCATGCGCAACGAGGCAACCAGAAGATCATCCGTGGTTACTAGAGCCTCGCCGAGTTGCCCGCGCACCGCGACAAGTCCGACCGCATTTTCATGTCGCAGGACGAGTTCAGGAGTGTCCTCGATCAGGATCAGACGTTCCGCGGTGTCGATTTCACGCAACAATGCGTTGAGAAACGTTGTCTTGCCTGTTGAAGTACCTCCGGACACGACGATTGTCTTGCGGGCACGCACGGCCGTTCGCAGGAAGACACCCCATTGTCGCGTCAGATAGGAATGTGTCAGTTCCGCGTGCTGCTGATCAACAATCTCGGGGCCAGCCGTGTCCGCGAATGCACCTTGTGCCTCGAAGTCAGCAAGGGTCATGTCCGCGGACACGTGTTTGCGGATGGCGATTGCCATGGGTCCTCGGGTCGCGGGAGGCGCAACGATCTGGGCACGTGCGCCGCCCGGCAACCGTACAGCCAGTAGCGGATGTTCTCGGCTGATCCCCTGGTGCGCCACGCTAGCGATTTGACGCGCCAGGCGTCCGAGCTGTGCTTCGGTTAAGGCAGGATCGTCATGTCGCTCGGTTGTGCCGCTCAACGTCTCAGCCCACACTTCACCGGCGCGATTGATATACAGGTCTGTGACGTCGTCTCGTTCGAGCAGCGGCAGGAGCGGAGCAAGATAGATGTGCAGGTAGGAAGCGGGCGTTTCGGTCATTTGCCGTTACTGCGTCCTGCCGCCAGTTCCCGAGAAATCCAGATCGTGTGCTACGAACACGTTCAGCGCCGCGCCCTGTTTGACGGTGATCTTGGGCTGTAAGTCATTGCCAGGAATAAGACCTTGGCCGATCGAGTTGCCGACCTGGCTGGCGGGCAGGCCGACGATAACTGAACCGTTACCAGGTCTTGAAGCGACGTTCACGCCGATCGTCAATGCGGATTGGAGGACGGCAGCCGCAAAGCGTTGGAAGAAGAAGCTGTTGACACGTCCAGGCACGCCTGCGCCGCCTAGCCGGTCGGCGGTTGGCGAGCCAAGCTGGATGGCAACCCCATCAGGCCGAATGAGCCGCACCCAAGTGACGAGAACACGATTCTGACCCGGACGAACATCGGATTGATACTCGCCGATCAGTCGCGAGCCTCGCGGCACCAACACCCGACTGCCGTCAAACCCTCGGGCATCGCGAGAAACCACTGCACGAACGAGCCCCGGCCGAGATGTATCAATGGGAGTCTCGAGAACGGCCGGAATGAGCGTTCCGACCGGCATAATCGTGGTCCGATTGCGAATTACGGTCGCTCGAACAGGTGCGTCATTGCTGACGTTTGCCGATGCGGCTGGGTTTGCGCCGGTTGCCCCATTGCCAGCTCCGCTCGCTGCGGTTTCGGTCGAAGTAGAACCGGTGCCTTCGGCCCCAACGTCGAACACTAACGCCGGAGAATTTTGGTGTGAAGCGGGCGGTTCGCCCGGTGCCGAGAGCTCGATTGGCTGCGAAGGGATAGTGACCGGGGGTACAAAGTTCGGCGCTGTTGGCGCAGGCCCCCGAGGTGGAAGTTCCCGGGGCAGGGGCGACGTCACGATCGTGGTCGTTGCAGGGGCTGCAGCGGGAGCGGATTCGGGCGGGACTGTAAGTGCCGGAGGGGGCACGAAAGCCGCGCCTTCCGCTGCCTGCTGAGCCGGTATGAATTTGGCACGTCGGCGCTGGCTATCGAGGACCAAGAACAAGGCCAGGGCGAGCAATGCTCCGATGCCGGCGATCACGGCACCCGGCAGTCCTTGGCGTGGTAGGGCGACTGTCGGCCGTGGATCGCGCTCCTGCCCTTCACGCAATTGGTGGGGATCTACTGTATCGGCCATCGTTACTGTGTCTTGGTGACCGGACGGCGTGAGGCCGTTGCACGCTTACGGTCCAGCCGAAAGACAAAGCGACGGGCGACGGTCTCGACGATATAGTCGGTCCCCACCATGCGTCCGTTGACCAGTCCTTCCTTACCGCGAGAGTCGACCGCAAAAATGGCCGGCAGATCTGTTCCCGGTTGCCAGGTGATCCGGGTGCGTTGGCCGTCATCAGTCATGGCGATCGGCATAATAACTTTGTCTCCGCGCAGCCGATAAGTGGCGAGTTGTTGCGGTTCCTTGGACAGGGTGATCGGGTCGGCGGCAGGATAGGTAAATCGCACGACAAAAGGCGTAAGATCGCCGCTTCCGGGTTCAAGAAGGAGCACGTAACGACGTGCGTCGGTAATCACGACCATGTTGGTCGTGGCTGCGGTCGCCAGCGGCTTCACGACCAGACGGTCGCCGCGGCGGTTGGGTGTGACTTGCCATCCTGCGCTGTTCCCGACGACCACATTCTCGATCCGCTCGTCAGACGACAGTTCAAGTACCGTTGCATAGCCGAGAGCCACACGAAGGGTCAGGACCTCGCCGGGACTGTATGCCACGACCTGGATCCGGGGATCAGTAAAGCCCGGCTGCAGCGGCAATTGTACGAGCGCAAGAAACAGCCATGCAATCATGGCTGCTGCTCGTCAGCGGGTTGTGCAGTGGAGGCGGGAAAGGGGCCGAGCGGCGATCCAAGCGGCAGGTTTCCGATCGGGACCTCGCGACGAGAGGTACTTACACTAGTGAGAGCGCGGGATGGCTTGGGCACTGCCGGATGGGACGCCAGCGCCGGACTTCTACCTTCTAAGATATAAGCGACGGGCCTGGACGGTAGGCGCGTAGGAGCAGAAGCGACTTGCGGACCCGTACCGAAGGTTGATCTGCGTTCGTTTGCAGTTCCGCTAAGTTCGTCAAGAGGCGGTGCCTCTGCGTCTCGTCTGTATCCGGTGACTTGAAATCCAAGCGGATTCACCAAGCGATCCTCGAACGCCATGGCCGCATCCGAGTAGCGATAGCGGACAACGGAAATCCACGGGCGCCCTCGCTCTGCCCGGCCGGTTCGATCGATCTCCTGTGTTTCAAACCGCACCAGTGCCACACCGTCCTGCAGGCGTGAAACGCTCTTCACACGCGCAGCTACGGTCGTGCCCGTTGAATAACGTTGAAACGGACTAGCCGGGTTGCTGGCCGGCATGGCCGCAACATAGGCCGAACGTGCTCGACCAGCAGACCAGAGTGCTACCCGACGGTAGTCGGCCCGGATCGTTGCTCGGTCGAAACTTTCGCGAGCCGTAACATACTGGGCGAGCAGAGATTGCGTCAGTGCCGCATCGGCGCCGATACGACGGGGCTCGAGCGGGTTTAGCGCTTGAACGAAGCCGGTCTGCCGGTCGACGAGCAAGGTAACGGGCTGCACTGTTTTCAGCGGAAGCATGAGTGCGATCGCGACGGCCTCGAACAGCGCGACAGCACACGCGACACCGGCCACGGTCCAAGCGATGCGACGTGAGCGGGCTGACAAGGCGCGCGTGTCCTCAGCCCAACTGCACGCCTGCGCGAAATACCCACTGCGTTTGCTCATGCCTTTTGATCCCGGCGAACGGCGCTGCGAGTGCGCCTGTTGGTCGAGCGTCGTCCTGTTGCACCGATCGGAACTACAACCACGTCGGTTTCACCTTGAGCGGTACTTGCCATCGTGAGACGTCGCGTGGGCGCATCTGTGACGCCGCTTGTTGTACTGGTCGCGAACTGATCCCGGCGTACCGAGGCGGCAAGCGCATCGGCAACAGACTGCACACGCTCCTGTCCGCTCGGAAGCGTTTTGGCGAAAGCATTTGTCTGCTGCGTATTCATTCCAGGGTAAGCGAGCGTCAGTGCCGTGCCGCTTCGCTCAGCTGTTTCCTGCACATGTACATGGCGTGCAAGATCAATCCGGAAAGCTCCTGCCATCCGGATGGCGGCCCAGATCGCGACCAGCATGATGATTGTGAAGATCATCGCAATGGTGGTCAGACCCTGCGCATCGACTGCACCGGATGTCGACGTGCCGAGACTTACGGCTTCGAGGTTGGCCAGCTCGCTTTCCATCGCCACCAGATGCAGTGCGGCCACCACCGTCGCAGCGACCAACGCAAGCGCGGTGCCTGTCAGAGCCCGCACCCATCCGTTAAAAATGCCGAGCGTCGCATTGAACAGGATGCTCAACAGGGCAAAAGGCGCGAGCGCAAGCAGCAAGCCTGCCGCCAGCCTTAGAGCCGCCATAAATCCCATCGTGGCCACGACGAACAAAGACGCGGTCTGCGGCCTGGGCGCCTGCCCGACCAAGGAATTGGCCAGTGATGCGATGGGTACGGTTGCGCCCGGCTCGACTGAAGGAGATGCAACCGCCAGCGACGGCGACTGATTGAGAGTGCCCAAGCGGATCGTGTCATAGGCCGCTTGGATCCGGCCATCCAGGCTCTCGCTCGGCAAGCCTGCGGCCGGAAGAAGAATGCCGGCGATCTCGACTGGGCTGTCTACCGCCACTTGATAGACCAGCGTCTGGAATGCCGGCCACCCGGTCGTCAGCGCAAGCACGACACCTAGCCGTACCGCCCATCCGATGCCGTCACGGATGTCGGGTGTGCCGCCCAACAGTAACCGATAGCCGATCAGCGCCACGAAGATGGTAATGACGCCTGAGAGCAACCCTCCGGCGAGCGGCCCCGCTGCCACTGCCTGGAAGCCGTTCTCGCCGAGCGTGCGCGCTTGGCAATCGAGATAATCGGCTAATCGGATCGCGACGCCGAGGTTCGAGTTCGGGATGCTACAAGCGACCATCAGGTTTGCTCCAGCAGTCTCGGCAGCCAAGCTGCGGGGTCATCACCGACCTCGGCCCGGATCGCGTCCAGCGCTCGCACCGATTTCTCGCGTCCCGACATAATCGTCAGCAATTCGTGTTCACCGGATAGATCGAGACGCGCTACCACACTGTCGTTGCCGTGTTTGATGAGGAAGGCGCGTGCGCTGTCCGGAAGAGTACGGACAAGATCATACTCGTGCTGCGTCAGACCGAAGCCAGTCATGTAGTCGCGTGCTTGCGCCTTCGGATTGGCCATGAAGATCTGGGTTGCAGCCTGCTCCACGATTGCGGATGCGATCCGGCTTTCCAGCGCATCCTCCGCACTCTGCGTGGCAAAACCCACGATGCCATTCCTCTTGCGAATGGTCTTCTCCCAATCGCGAATGCGAGCGGTGAACACCTCGTCGTCGAGCGCCTTCCAGCCTTCATCTACGACTACGATGGCCGGTGTTCCGTCGAGCCGTTCCTCCACGCGGTGAAACAAGTACATCATGGCCGGCGTGCGAACGACGGGATCGTCGAGAATACGCGTCATATCGAAGCCGACCACGCGCTGGTTCAGGTCGGTCAGGTCCTCCGCATTGTCGAACAACCAGGCTCGCTCTCCCAATCCCCACCAAGGAGCAAGGCGAGAAGCGAGATCGCCGGAGCGCGGGCGATCCTGACCGCGTAAGAGTTGAGCGAAGTGACCGAGACGCCGATAGGCTCGCGGTGCCTCCATGTTGGCGTCGACCGCGTCTTTCAGTCGCGCCAGTTCCTCGGCGTTGAGCGTGCGCCCTGGCTCTGCGACCAGGCGCGTCAACCAGTCGAGAAGGAAAAGCCGGTTTGCAGCCGTGTCGTCCAGCAACAGCGGATTGAGACCAGACGCCTCGCCAGGTCGCAACACGTTGTATCGACCGCCGATTGCGCGCAGGAACAGCTCGGCTCCGCGGTCCTTGTCGAAGAAAATGATGCGCGGATCGTGCTTTCGCGCCTGGGCGAGAAGAAAATTGAGAACAACCGTCTTGCCGGACCCCGAGGGACCGATGACGGTAAAGTTGCCGAGATCACCATGGTGAAAATTGAAATGGTAGGGTCCGGCTGCCGTCGTCTCGAGCACGGTTACTGCTTGGCCCCAGTGGTTTCCTTCCGCCTTCCCAAGTGGAAAATTATGGAGGCTGGCGAAGCTTGCGAAATTGCGGCTTGCGACGAGTCCGCGACGGGGAATGTAGCCGAAGTTGCCAGGAAATTGTGCCCAGAACGCCGGCTCCATCGCGAGGTCCTCGCGAACAGCGATCAGGCCGAGGTCGGTCAGAGCAGCCTGTACTTCGGCCACACCGTCATCGACTTGCGCGATAGTGTCCGCCCGCACCGCAACCGTGAGGTGGTGCTCGCCAAAAGCCGCACGGCCGGCCGCGAGATCGTCACGTGCGTTACCGAGTTCCGCGCGTAGTGAGAGCGCTTCGTCATCGGCCGCGCGCATGCGGCGCAGGGTCAGGTTAACCCGGCCAAGTGCCGCCTGACGATCAACGAAGCCAAAGCTTTGCGTTACGGTAAGCTCGACGGGTAAGCGCAACAGGTCATCGAGCATACCCGGCACCGTTTGGCCCGGATAATCCTTGATCGACAATAAGCCCGCAAAGCTGCGTCCCCGATCACCGCTCGCGGACAGCTCGACGGTTTCGGCCCCAAAGCTCACTCTGCGGTATGGCAGATGCTGCCCAATATCGCCTTCAGGCAAGCGAACCGGGCGCAACTCCCCATTGTAGAGGAGCGAGAGGTACTCCAGCAGTTCGGAACACGGTCCGTGTACTGTGTCATAACTGCCTAGCAGTCGGGCTCCATATTGGCTGAGCGCGGCGAGCATCGCATCGCGGGCCCCGTCGAGCGCACGCCGTTCGACTGCCAGTTCAGCTGCGCCGTTATCGCGCCTACTACGACCAAACCATCGAGCCAAGCGGTCAGCAGCCCCACCTTTGCCCTGCATCGGCCGGCGAATGACAGCTAGGTAGAGGTCGTTGGTGAAGAGCCGCTTGGCGCTCAGCTTCCGGCGCCATTGTTCGTCTACCCGTGCGCTGAATGGGTCCGGAAAGGTTGCTGCGAGATCGGGTTCAACCCTCCGGCGCACGACATGATGGTACAGCGCAAAACGTGAGGTGCCGATCGCCTGTAGCATCGCGTCGCGTAGCGCCTTGCGGTAATTGATCTCGGCAGTGTCAGCGGTCTCGAACAGAAGGCCGTGAAGGGTAATAATCTGGCAGAGTCGCCCGTCGCGCAACAGCAGCGTGTGATCGTCGATTTGGGCCAGGTACGGCAGACGATCACCAGCCGCGGCTTCGCGCGACCAGTCGATCTCAGGTTGAGTGCTTAGGCGCGGTAGGAGTTGCAACGCCACAACCGGTGATTACGCACACGCGGACACCGCCTGACTTTGACGAGCCAGAGATCGAAGATGCGGGGGTCGCGCAGGCAGGCAATCCAACCGATCAGGTGCACGACGACAGCCGCAAGCAGCACCCACACGGATTTGAACACAAGGAATATTTCGGTAGTCAGAACCGCGTTGAGGATCGCGAGCGGATAGGTAACGCCTAAGAGCATCTGCGGGCGGGTCAGGCCCACAAACAGCGTGTCTCGGTCAAGCATGTCCACGTCAGAAACCTGCGCCGCCCCCACCTGCTGAGGCCTGAATACCTCCAACAATGCTTGCCGCACCGAACAGGATGAAGCAACCCAGGATGACGGTCGCGCCATAGCGCCAGTTCATTCGGCCGGTGAGCATCAGGAAGCCAACCGAAGCAACGGCAATGACGGCAACCACTGTTGCGACGGTTCCAAGAAGGGTGCCTTGTAGCCACCCCACCGCATTCACTAGAGGCCCTGATCCCGCTGGATCAGCGTAGCTATCCTGCGCAGACGCACGCTGCGATACTAGCAAACCAAAAAAGAGCAGTATACCGCGGCTTGTCATAAAACCTCGTCGCATTGACCAAAAAGAATCGCATTCTTCAACCCGCACACAGTCCAGAATAAATTATCTTCTCGGCATCGCCAAAAACTGCCTTCTTCTAAATTTCGTCGAAACTGGATGCCCCCCAAATCTTCAATTGACGAAAGCGTCAACTCGTGACGACAGGTCCTAATTCTTGCCTATCCCAGTTCGGACAAGTATCCCACCCAGATAGCTCACCAATAGTTTGGCGACCGTCCAAGTTAGAAGTCTACGGCTCGAAACTCCCACACAATGTGTTTTGCGCTTTCGCTGTTAGCTTTCAGAACTTCGACCAAGCGTCAATCCAATATCGATTATAAATTTGGTCTTCGCTGAAGGGTTTGCGCGTTGGTCGTGTCATAATCAAGAGAGTTGCCTGCCAAATCCAGAAGGAAGTATCCGTTCAGACATCTGTCGGGGCCAACCGCCTTCCGGTCGTTCGATAAGGACCTCCTGCCGGTTCTGGGGAATACCGATGCCTACCAGCACGGCGCCCGCAGGCGTAGGGGTAATGCTTGGTCATGGTCGACCGGCCTCTAGATTGGTGTTTCGACAACCTTACTTGAAACCTGCTAGCCAACCATGGCCTGCCTTGATGAAGCCGGCGCCCGCGTCATGACCTCGGCTGCAAGCCGTAGCAGCCTCAGGATCGCCCCCGCAATGGGCTATGGGTCAAAGTTCATCTCGGAGAGGCTCGACCTCTTGACCCAAGAAAATGGAGACAGGCTGAATTTCAGCCAAATGAGCAAGCCTACGACGATGTCCCCGTGAAGTTACGCGATTTTGGGACGACTGCCTGAACGCCGACTGGCTGTCTTCTCTCTGGAGGGCGCTCGGGCCAAGATCGAGACAACGCGGCACGATTAGATGAAGAGCCGTCCTCACGTATCACTTGGCTGGCTGATGCCGGTCAAATATGCTGCTACCGTCGCCAATATCGCGCCCGCATCAAATCCGAAAGCTCACCCTTCACTTGAATGAGAAACTACGCGATCCTCACCCAGCCGACCCCGGATTTTTGGTGAGAAGTTCTAAGGTGCGGATGGTGCTGGACCACAAGAAAGTTCTCGTCCCGCCGAGCAACAAGGGGAAAAATCTTCCTGCCCACACTCGGATTTGTCACGCGAACCGGTTCATCCAGTCGATCTGCACGACAGCCGGGCAGATCGCGTCCGACAGCCCGGCCATCCAGCACCGCTCGTTGGCGATGTGCTCGGGATCACCTTCGATCCACCATGCTCGCCGCTCGGGCGACCAGCGATAGCCGGCAGCCTTGAGCGCATCCTTGCAGGCGAATGGGACCTGCTGCGCGTAGAGCCGCTCGGTGGGACGTCGCGCAGTTTCGACAAGGTCCGCCGCAACAGAGCGTCCGTCGTTGTTGGTCGAGGCCAGCAGGCATGTCGTCGCCCAGACATCTGCGGCGGCGCGATGCGCGTCGGGGAGGAAGAACCCGGCAGCGGTGAGCAGCGCCCCAATGCCCCGGCCCCCGGCAAAGCCGAGCGCAGGCCAGTCGACCTCGCGCATCGAACACATCCAGGGCAGTGTCGCGAGGCTGGGGAAGCGCTTGGTCACGAAGGCACGGTCGAACGCCGCATTGTGCGCGACGACAGCGGTGACGCCGGTGAAGCACCTTAGGATCGCGTCCTCAAGAAAGAACCTGCCGATCAGCATGTCGGAGGTGATGTGTGTCAGCCGCTCGATCTCGAGCGGCAAGTCCTCGGCCGGATCTTCGAGCCACGACCTGGGCGGCGTGACGTCGACGACATCGCCGTGTTCCGCGTCGATCGACAGCGTGCCCACGGCAAGCTCGATCATCTTGTGGCGCTCGGGGTCGAGCCCGGTCGTTTCGCAGTCGACGACCGCGAGCTTGATGACCTTGTCGGGTGCGGGCATCGAGCGGCACCAGATCTCGTCGGGACGCGGCAGGCGGCGCAGCACGCGATAGTCGTCGAACTGCTCGAGCCGGGTGGCGAGCCGCTCGCCGCGACGGTTGGGGTTGAGGTGGTAGAAGGACATGCGACGTTCCTGACATGAGCAACGCCCGCCGCTCGGGTGAGCGACGGGCGTGCGTTGACTGGCAAGGTGGTTGATTGGCGGGTGGATCAGGCGGCGCGTTGCGGCCGCGTGTCGATGGTCCGAAACCAGTCGTCCTCGGCGGTGCGGATCTGGTCGGCGTTGGCGAGCCACTGCCAGTGGCGCGCGCCGCATCGCCCGGTCGGCCGCCAGAAGCGCGCCGTCGCGAGCATGTGCACGTGCGGGATGCCCGGCACGTTGCCGTCACGCCTGGGCAGGTGGATCGCCCAGTCGACGATCATTCCCTTGTCGACGAGATGGCGAAAGCAATAGTTCTCGACCAGCCAGACCCAGCGCGTCGGATCGGCGTCGGTCGGCAGGTCGGCGACGAGGTGCGTCGCCGCGATGGCGCGCGGTCCTTCGAGCGCCGCGGCCTCGTCGGCGTCGCGCCACAATGCGTCGCCCGAGCGCAGCCGTGGCGGCAGCTTGAGCGGGTGGCACCGCCCGGCGGTGACGAGATCGCCGCGCGTGACATAGCCGTCGGGCACCGCGCCGAAACGGTCGCTGCCGCTCAACCGGTTGATGTAGAGGTAGCTCGCGGTAGCGGTGTAGTGCGTTGCATACGGCCCCTCGGTCGAGCGGCTCTCGCGCCCGGCAGCGCAGACCGGCCGGGCGTTGAACGGCGGACGCGGGCGCAGCGTACCGCGCGCCGGTTCACGCGCCGTTTCCTGGCCGCGAGGCGCGCCGAGATCATCGTACATGGTTATTCCTTTCAGGCTGTGATCGCGCGTCGCCGCTGCGACGCGCGGAGCCGTCAGGGACGGATCAATGCTCTTCACATTTTCCCCATCACCTTCCGGCTCACTTCAGCCGTTCCCTTCCCCTCCTGCTCTGGACCGTGGATCGCGCCGGCCGCGCTTTTCCATCGGTCCGGCAAAAAAAGAGCGGCCCGCTGCCTGTTCTCGGCTCAGCGCGCCGGTCCGCGATCTGGGCCACCTGGCTGCCGGCCGGTTGTCGGCGCCGGCGTACCGGTAGCTCGCGCGTCGCGCGCCTGGCGCACTTCGGCATCACGCGCGGCATGTGCGCGGTGGATCGCCTGTTCGATCGCAAAGACGTCCTGCTGGAAGCCAGGATCGTGCGCCCATCGGTCGAGCCGGCGCAGATCGTCGCCGGCCAGATCACGTGGCCAGAAGCGCGAGCCATGCTTGGCGAAGTCGAGCGGCCGTGCCGTCGCCGCGCGCGCGAGGTCGCCGAGCACGCGCTGCTGGTCGACGCGCACCGCGCGCAGCGCCGGCTGCACGCCGGGCGCATCGAGCCAGTCCCATCCGACCCCGAGCGCCTTGAGGACGGGATAGTCGGTCTCGACCTTCCCGTTCTCGTGACCATAATCCGCGACATAGGGGTCGAGGACCTTGAGCCGCGCCAGCCGGGCGGCGTCCTCTTCGCCCGGGACATCGGTGGTCACACGCGTCTGCGACACCGCCGCGGCAGCGAGCTGGTCGAGGCTCGGCAACGTCTCGAATGTCGGGGTTGCGGCGAGCGTCGGCAGCGCGTCGAGCCTGAGGGCGGCGCCACCCTTGCGTTGACGCTGTCGGCGCAGGCGCGCCTTGCGGGCGCGCGCCAGCGCGTCGAGCAGATCGGTCGCGATGGTTGTCGGTGCCGCAGACGATGCGGCCGGGGTTACCGCACGTTCGGTGCGCGGTCGCACTTGTGGCGCAACGGTCAGGGTGCGAGCGCTCGTCGGCGCTGGCGCGGCCACAAGCGGGTGCGCGGCAGGTCCTGCGCCCACAGCCGGCCGGCGCAGAACGGCCGGTGCGGCAGTCCGTGCGACACTCAGTTGATCTGCCAGACGCGCACCTGGAGCGAGGGACAGCGGCACCGATGGACGAACCGGCCTCGCTGCCTCCTGGATGATGGCAGCCGTCGGCACAGGTGCTGGGTGCACCACGGTTGCAGCTACGGCCGGAGTCGCTGTTGCCCATACGGTGGCTGGCACCGTGGCGGGCGCCACGGTCCGAACCGTGGCAGCCTCGACCGGCTGCGCAGGGCGGCGCACCGTCACCGGCACGACCGGCGTGGAGAGGCGTAGCGTCTGCCCCGGCGTGACCGACCCGGCCGCGACCAGAACGGTTGCCGGCTCGACCGGCCGTGCAGCCCGCATGACCCTCGCCGGGGCGATACCCTCCGAGCGCGCCGCCAACCGCGCGAGCGCGGCATCGCGCACCTTGGTCAACGCCGCGATCTTCCGGTCGGCGTCGCGGATCGCGCGGCGCGCGGCATTGCGCGCCGCCTTGATCCGGTTGCGTTCGTGCGCCCAGACATGCCCACCACGCGCGACGATCGCCGCACGCGCCTCGCCGAGATGCTCGCCGGTCTCGAGATCGAGCCCGCGTGCGCCATAGCCCAGACCGGTATAACGCCGGTTGCTCTGCGCCTGCTCGGCGGCTTCCGACATCGAATACGCCCACAGGTGGCGGAGCATCTGCACGCCGTCACGCCCGTCGAGCTCGCCGCAGACCTCGTCGGCGACTTCCCAGCAATACGGCTCGACCCGGCGCATCGGGCGCAGCGAGAAAGCGATGTGCGGGTGGAAGTTGCGCTGGTCGCCCGATGCGGGCGGCGCGTGGATCGCGGCCGAGTAAGGCAGGTCGAGCGGCTCGAGCACGGTCCTGCAGAAGTGCCGGAGCGCCGCGATCATCTCGGCCTCGCTCATGTCGCTGTCGAACGGTGCGATCGCGAGGATCTGGATCTTGGCGTTGGCACGCGTGCTGGCATCCTCCATCGCCTGCCACGCCGCGCCGATCTCGACCCAATTGTCGCCCATGTTGCTGATGATGACCGGCTCGCCGTCGGCATCGCGCAGCACCGCCTCGTCGCGGACGATATATTCCCAGTTCTCGCGCGCCTTGCCGGGACGGAAGCCGGGCGACTTGCGGCCAAGGTAGCTCTGCTGCCAGATCACCCCCTTCATACCGTGCGCATCGATCACCCAGGACGAGGCCGGCCGGACCATCGCGGCACGACGCATGGCGGCTGTCGATGCGCTGCCAAGAGCGTGCTTGGTAACCGATGACGTGCGGCGCGCTGGCCGCTGCGGCTCGGCGCGCACCTTGAAGCGCGCCGCCCAGCGGAGCGAGGACCGGTGGAGCTCGGCAAGCTCCTGCTGGACCGATCGTGCCGCAGCGCGATCCTCGAGCGCCATCTGCAGCTCGACCGCCTTCTCGTGGCGCTTGATCTTTGCCTGTTTGCGCGCGTCGGATCGCGCTTGGCGCATCACGATCCGGCAGTTCTCGCGCGTTGCAGGGATACAACTGCCGTCGGGCAGGACGAGATAGAACTCAGGGACAGGCGGGGGTGAGGCCAGGGTGGCGGAGCCGGCCGAATTCGACGAAGGCGAATTCATTTAATGCGCCCCCCGCCTGAAAACTGAAAATTTCCCTTTCCCCTGCCCTCCCTCTGCTGGCTCATCAGGCAAGTAGTGTATGGTGGGACCAACACACTGCCTCCTGCTGGGCTCATTCTGCGGCAGGGCGTGATGATGAACGGGCGTTCCATCCCGTCGGGATGCCTGTCAGGCATGTGCGACAGCCATGTCAGTCGGGCGCAGATGAGGCTTGGCAGGACCGCCGATCTGCGCGAACGCTGACAGCCGTGATCCCGCCCGATGCCCTAGACCATCTCCCCCAGGCCCAGCAGCGCGAGCTGGCGCGTGTCGTCGCCATCATATTCGAGGAGTTCGAGCGCGCGCTGGCGGGTGGCCGGGCCGAGTGGAAGACGAGCGGCCGGATCCTCAAGCTCGTGCTCTACGGCAGCCATGCGCGCGGCGACTGGGTCGATGATCCGGTCGGCGGCTATCGCTCGGACTATGACATCCTGGTCGTGGTCAGCGACGCACGGCTCACCGACCCGGTCGATGTCTGGTCGGCGACCGAGGACCGGCTGATGCGCGAGGTGACCGTCGCGCGCACCTTGTCGGCACCGGTCAACCTCATCGTCCACGACATCGCTGACCTCAATCGTCAGATTGAGCGCGGCCGCCCCTTCTTCGTCGATCTGATCGACCAGGGGATCATGCTCTACGCGGCCGAAGGCTATCCGCTCAGCCGACCCGTCAAGCTCCCGCCCGAGCGCGCCCGCGCCGAAGCGCAGACGTACTTCGATGAGTGGTTCGGAACTGCCATCGAGTTCCTCGCTGCCGCAGGATTTCACCGTGATCGGGGCTCGACGAAACTGGCGGCATTCAACCTGCATCAGTCGGCAGAGCGCCTCTACCATTGCTTTCTGCTGGTGACGACGTTGCACAGCCCCAAGTCACACAAGCTCGGCTTCCTGCGCTCGCAGTGCGAGCAGCTCGACCAGCGGCTCGTCGCCGCCTGGCCGCGCGCTACCCGCTTCGAGCGGCGCTGCTTCGAACTGCTCCGCCAGGCCTATGTCAACGCCCGCTACTCGCCGCACTATCGCGTCACCGACGACGAGCTCGAATGGCTAACCCAGCGCGTCGAGGTCTTGCGGGAAATCGTCGAGATGATCTGCCGACGGCATCTGTCCGCCTAGAGACGGGTAACAGCGCCCCGCCTTCGTGCAGACTTTGCGACGCCACGACAATGACGTACGTTCGGCACGGCCGGGCGCCGTGACATAGCGGCCCATCTGTCTGCCAGGGTCTCCGACGGGAAAAGGCGCGAGGCGGGACATGCAAATAGCGGACTTCCTCACAGAGGTTCCAACGCCCGGCCCCCTCTTGCGTACGCTGTCCCACTGCCGCACCATGCCGGTCATTGGTGGTGCCGACCACCGAGGGGGTGTGGAAACCCTTGTGACGGACGGGAGGCGAGCGCTCTACGTTTGCCCTGACCTTGCTGCGCGCTTGCCGCACAGCAAGCAACTCGTGCTCGATCATTCCGCCACACCCGCTTCGCGAGGAGAGAGTGGTGTGTCGATGAGGCGCAAACGAACCGCTGCGGCGAGCGGTGATGGCGGGTTGGACGAGACCTTCCGATCACTGTCGCCATGGCTGACGCGCAAGCTCGCGCATCGTCTGGGACCCGGACGATCCGACATCGACGACCTTGTGCAGGAGAGCTTCGTTCGTCTCGGGCGCTATGCTCCGGACGATCGCAGCCGCCACCCCCGCGCATTGCTCTGGCGGATTGCAGGGAATGTCGCACGCGACGCGTTTCGTCGCGAGGCGGCGCGCCGTCGCGATGCTCACGCGCCGTTTGACGAGGCGGCGCTCGGATCGCTTGCCGTGCCGCCTGACCAGCATGCGCAACTGGCGCTGAAGCGCGCGATCTTGACACTGCCGGATCCGCTACGCGATGTATTCCTGCTTGCCCGCTTCACGCCGATGACGAACGCCGATATCGCCCGGCATCTCGACATCTCGGTCAAAACGGTGGAATGGCGACTCGCGAGGGCCACAGCCCTGTGTCTGGAGCAGCTCTCCGAATGATGCAGCTGGCATGACGAGCGAAATTGACCGCCGCGCCGAAGCGACCAGCTGGTTCGCGCGCCTACAGTCGCGGACCGTCACGACAGGAGAACTCGCTGAGTTCGCCAGATGGCGTTCCGATCCGGTCAACGCCAGCGCTTATCGGGCAGTCGAGGCGTTGTGGGACGGCGCCGACAAGCTCGAAGGCGATGCGGATATCCAGGCTTCCCTGCAAGCTGCCCGACGTCGACGCCGCATCGCGCGATGGTGGAGCCGTCCACTTCACCGCTGGCTGAGCCTTGGTGCAGGCGCGATGCTTGCGGGACTTGTCGCGTTGCTGATCACGGCGCCGTCTGCTGCGCCGACCTGGCGTACGGCAACCGGTGAGCGATCGTTCGTCCAACTCGATGACGGGACGGGCATGCAGCTCGACACGGACACAGTCGCGAGCGCGAGCATCGGTCCGGCACGCAGGGTCGTTCACCTCGACCGCGGCCAGGCATATTTCGATGTACGGCATGATCCTGAGCGACCCTTCGTCGTTGAGGCCGCGGGCACTTCCGTCACTGCGCTGGGCACGCGGTTCGACGTCGATCGCGGAGAAACTCGGACGCGCGTTTCCTTGATCGAAGGAAGTGTCGAGGTCCGCACCGCTGGTGGCAACACGCTTCGGCTTCGACCGGGCGAGAGCGTCGTTGTGGCGGGCGACGTGATCGCCAGGCCCGTCGCCGATGTGGCAGCCGATATGACGAGCTGGCGGGACGGCAGGCTGACCTTCCGCGAGACGCCGCTCGCAGAGGCAGTGGCGTCGATCAACCGCTATACCGATCGCAGGATAAGGATCGAACGCGCGTCAATCGGCGCCGAACCCATCAGCGGCGATTTCGCTGTTGACGATATCGACGGCTTCGTTCGTGCGGTCGAGACGTTGTTCGGCCACGGCACTGTCGTACGAGCTCCCGCTTCATGAGCCCTACGTGACCATCGATCCCACCTCGCCCGGCCCCGTGGCGCTGGCGATGCGGACGATCCGCAAGTCACGACGAATGCGCGCAAGCGAGGTTGCACGCGCGATGGGCATGGCGACCCGCTCATACGAGCATCTCGAAGGCGGCACCGGGCGCATCACCTATGACCGGATCGTCGCCTTTGCGGAGGCGACCAACAGTGACCCCATCGCGATCCTTTTGGCGCAGGCAAGCGGCAGTGCGGAGTTCGCGCTGCGCTGCGCCGACAACAAGCTGATGACGATCATGATGATCGCAATGATGGAACTCGACGACGATCTTGGAGACGATATCGCGTTTCTGAATGCGCAGACCCTGGTCGGCGGTTTCACGCGGTTGGCACGAGACTTTGCGCGGCACGTACGCAGCCGCGAGACCTTCGCCGAGGAGTGGCTGAAGGAGGGTGCCAGTCGCATCTCGCCCGCGCCGGCACGGGGCAAGATGAAGCCGGCCAAAAGCTGACGCGATTTATTTGACGCTGCCGTTAGGGTTGCCTGTCTTCCGATACGTTTCCTTACGGACAGGCGCCGGCGTGAGACCGGCGAGCTAACGGGGAAACAATCCATGTCGAACGGGGCTCGATACGCAGCACTTCTGGTGCTGGCGCAGGTCGTAACGGTGACAACCGTGCCAGCACAACAGCGGGCATTCGAATTTCGCATCCCCGCCGGCTCACTCGACGCCGCACTCAAGCAATATGCACGCATCACCGGACAAAAGGTGCTCTATCGCAGTGTCACCATCCGTGACCGGCGCTCAAGCGGGCTCTCCGGCCGGATCGATGCGGATAGCGCGCTCGAAGCGCTGCTGGATGGCAGCGGCCTGGTGGCGGTCCGGCCATCGTCAGGGGTGATCGTCATCGAGGTCGCGTCACAGCGCATGATGGCCGAGCCGCAGCGGGCAAGCCTTCCAGACGACATCGTGGTCACGGGAACGAACATTCGTGGTGGCGCGGTAACAAGCGACATTCGCACCATCTCCCGTCGGGATATCGAGCGTTCTGGCAGAGCGACGGTCGCTGACGTGATTGCAGCATTGCCAGGTAATTTCGGCGGAGCCGGAAATCCTGTCGCCGCGCTGACAGGCTCCGACACCTCGTCGATCAACAACACGGTCGCGCCAGCCGCAAACCTTCGCGGCCTGGGAAGCGATGCGACGCTCACGCTCTTTGACGGCAGGCGCATCGCAGGCTCAGGCGGCCGTGGCGACTTCACCGACCTGTCCGCTATCCCGTCGCTCGCCGTGGATCGGATCGAGATCCTCGCCGACGGCGCCTCGGCGGTGTATGGCTCGGACGCAGTCGGCGGCGTGGTCAATCTGCTGCTGCGTCATCGGATGGATGGCGTGGAGATGCGGCTGCGTGGTGGCACGACAACAATGGGAAGTGTCCGCAGCGCTATTCTTGGCGCGGGCACGGGGAGCGACTGGCAGAGCGGCGGCTTCTTCCTTGCCTATGAATATGAGCATCGCGATGCGCTCGCGGGCGCAGCGCGGCGCTTTACCGCGACAGCCGACCTGCGCCCCTTCGGCGGCAGTGATCGGCGGCTCTACTATTCATCGCCCGGGACAATTCTGAGCTTCGATCCGTTGAGAGGCGGCTTCACGCCGGCCTCGCGCATACCGCATCTTCCGGCCGGCACGACGCCGACGCTCGACCAGATCCAGCCGGGCCAGAACCTCTACAATCAGCTGGCAGGGTTTGACCTCGCACCGCAGATCGACCGGCATGCGCTCTTCGGTCATATCGAGCAACGGCTTGCCGAGGGCCTGCAGATCTTCGCCGAGGCGCGCTTCGTGCGGCGAACCTTTGCTTACAACTCCCCCGCGTCGATCACACCTTTCGTGGTGACGGCAGCCAATCCATACTTCCTGCCGCTCGATGGTCTGCCGTTCAGCCTCATCGGCTACAGTTTCTATCCTGAGCTCGGTGCCGGGCGCACCGAAGGTCGCGTGTCGTCGTTCGGGTTCACCGGTGGGGTGGATTGGGACGTCGGTCGCTGGGCGATCAACGCCTATGCCGCCTTCGCGCGCGAGAATAGCCGCGACCGGACCGACAATATCATCAATACCACTGCGCTCGATGAGGCCCTTGGCACGATACCGGATGATCCGGTTACGGCCTTCAGCCCTGCAACGCAGGGCTATTTCAATCCCTATGGGTCCGGCACCCTGAATACGCGCACGATCCTCGACTTCGTCGGATCGGGCTTTGCCGAGCTTGAGCGATCGAGCCACATCCTCGATATGGCGCTCAAGGCTGACGGTCCCGTTGCCGATCTCGCAGGCGGCGCGATGCGAATGGCGGTGGGCGCCGCCTACCGGCGGGAGAGCTTCCGGGCGGGTGGCCGAACTTTCTACTCGGGCAACCGGCCGACCGATGTCGCAACGCCGCGCGGCGCGCGCGACATCGGCAGCATCTTTGGCGAGGTAACCGCACCGCTGATCGGTTCATCGAACCGTGTTGCGGGCATCCACGCACTCACCCTGTCGGCAGCGGCGCGGCATGAGCGGTACAGTGATTTCGGCACGACCACCAACCCGCGGCTCGGCATCGCATGGATGCCGGCCGAAGGAGTAACGTTGCGGGCCAGCTGGGGCACATCGTTTCGCGCACCGGCTCTCATCGAGGTCAACGATCGTCGCACGATCTCACCGACGCAATTGCCCAACGACCTTGGCGGTTACACGCCGTCGATTGTCGTTGGCGGTGGCAACCGAAACCTCGGTCCTGAACGGGCGACGACGTGGAGCGGCGGTGTCACACTAGAGCCCAGGCAAATGCCGGGTTTTCAAGTCGGATATACGTTGTTCTCGACCCGATTTCGCGATCGGATCGCAAGGCCGGCTCTTCAGGATACCTCGCGCACCCTCCTCGATCCTGCGTTGGCGGGTCTGGTGGAGCGGATCGATCCAGCAAACGATCCCGCCGCGCTCGCACGCGTCGAGGGGCTGCTCGCCGATCCCGCTGCGGCAAGTGCAGGCGGCCTCCCCGCTTCCTCCTTCCAGGCGATCATCGATGGTCGCTACGTCAACACTGGACGACTGTCTGTCGCGGGAATGGACGTGAACGCGAACTGGTCGAGAGTTGTCGGTGACAGCCGATGGGACGCGGGGCTGAACGCTACATGGCTGTTCCACTATGACGTGCAGGCAACGCCATTGTCGCCAGTTGTCGATCGCCTTGACACGCTCGCCAATCCGACGGCGATCCGCGTCCGTGGGAACCTTGGTTGGAGCCGCGGCGGCTTCTCCGCAGCGATGTTCGGCAACTGGACCAACGAATATCGTGATGATGGCGCGGCGCCATACAGGTCGATCGCCAGCTTCTTCACAGTCGATGCGAATATTGGCTTTGCTGTTGCGCGTGGTGCGCTCGCCGGTTTCCGCTTCGCTCTTTCCGCGGAGAATCTGTTCGACGCCGCGCCACCCTTCGTCGATCGGGTGACCGGGATCGGCTTCGACGCCGCCAACGCGAGTCCCTTTGGCCGCATCCTCTCGCTCGAACTCCGGCGCGCCTTCTAGCCCGCCTCTCCTTTGCTGAAAGGCTGTTCCTGATGCGCTGGCTGCTGGTGCTTTGCCTCGTCGTGTCCGGCGTCTGCGACGCACGCCCGTTCACCATCGACGATCTCACCGCGCTCGAATCATACGGGCAGGTGAAAATTGCGAGCCGACACGGCGTTGTGCTGGTCGAGCGCCGACGCGCCTACGACACGGCCAGCGACTATGGGTATGACTATTTCACGCGTCGCCTCCTGTCGCGGATCATGGCGGCGCAAATCGATCCTCCGTCGGCACTCGTCCCGCTGTTTCCTCAGGAGGATCGCGCGGGATATTGGATGGGCGACTTCTCGCCTGACGGTCACCAGCTCATTGTATTCCGGCTTGTCGACCGTCGCCTGTCACTGGGCGTCGTCGATCTCGGGACACGAAATGTGCGCTGGTCCGACGTCTCCCCCGATCTGCCGATCATGTCGCCGTCGCCATCGTGGCTCGACAACGATCACCTCCTGGTCGTCGCGATGGCCAAGCCGCGCCTTCCCGAAATCTTGTCGCTCGGCAATCGCCAGCAGGACGATCTCAGGACGCTCTGGGCGCGCGCTGCCAAAGGTCGCTCTGCGTCCTCGACAACCGCATCGAGCCGCGAGCCGGCGCAACCCGAAGCTGCCGTCCGCCAACTCATTCGGCTCAATATCCGAACAAGACAGCATGAGGTGCTGTTCCGGGGAAACATCGTCGACGCATCTGCTTCGCCCGATGCGCGATATGCCGCCATTGTAACGGCCGAAGCGCCGCGGCGACCACCGTCGACAATTCTCGACACCGCCTATGTCGCACGCCGGCACCGCCTGACCCTGCTCGATCTGCGCTCGGGAGCAACGTCGCGACTGGCGAAAGACATCTTGCCCGGGTTGTTGCGCTGGTCCCCCGACGGCCAGCAGGTGTTGGCGTTTGCTCCGAGTGAGGACCTCCACTGCGGCGAATTCGTCATCGCGAGCATTGACGGAGGCATTCGAGCGGTCGGCAGCAGGTTCGCACCTGCCGTCGCGATCGACCAGAGCGCCATCGTCGTCCACGCCGCTTTCCTCGGGTCAGTTCCGATTGCGTTGATGCGCGTTGGTGGCACACCGCGGTGGGTCCGTCTCGACACCAGCACACTACTTGCCGCTTTACCTGCCGGCGCGCGGCTGGTCGGCAGCAGCCGCGACCGCCTCTGGTTTGCGGCTGACGACCGATTGCTCGTCATTGATGCCAACATGCACGCGATCGTGCTGGCCAGGCGATTGGCTGATTCAGGGGTCCAGTCGCTCGATCCGGCGAGCATTGGCATGCGAGACCTGCTCAACCCCGCCACCCCTCTCGCGGCATGGCGCAAGACGCGCGGCGAGAACGACGTCGTGGTGAAGCAAGCTGGTGCAGGGATCGCCGTCATGCCGGGGTCGGACATGCTGCTAGCGACCGGACATGATGTGGCGGTCACGCTTGGGATCGATGAACATGGGACCGGGCGACTCAGCTTGACGGGGAACGAAGGCGCCACAATTGTCGATCGAATCAATCAGCGCCTTGCAGGCGTCACCCTCCCAATGGGTAGACGGATCGACGCGGCTGGTCGTCACCACTGGCTCTTCCTGCCGCCAGCAGCGCAGCGAGCTCCTCTGGTCATGATCCCCTATCCGGGACAGCAGTTCGGGATCGCCGCGCCTCTCGCGATCAACCCGTCCTCGGGTGATGTCCCGACCAACGTTCACCTGCTCACTGCAGCCGGCTTCGCCGTCCTGATGCCATCGCTGCCACCGATGGGGCCGGGTGGCGAGTACCGACCCCTTCTCGACGCGTCAGAGGCGGCTGTGGATGCGGCAATTGCCACCGGCCGGATCGATCCTGACCGCTTGGCAGTGCTGGGACACAGTTTCGGCGGCTATGCCGCGATGATGCTCGCTACCCACTCGCTTCGTTATAAAGCGCTCATCGCGAGCAGCGGCCCCTACGATCTCGCGGCCGCGCACGCCGGCCTCTCCGGTCCCGATCGGATCGCATTGGCACGCGGCATCCCCTTTTCGTCGTCTGCCGGTTGGGCCGAAGGGGGACAGGCGCACATGCAGGCCGCGCCGACCAGAAACATGTCAGCCTATATCGCCGCCAGCCCGATCTGGGCGGCGGATCGCGTGACAGCGCCCGTGATGCTGGTGCACGGCGACGGGGACATCGTCGGTGTCCATCAGGCCGAGCATATGTTCATGGAGCTGGCACGGCACAACAAGGACGCGACCCTGGTGCGCTACTGGGGTGAGGGGCACGTCCTGTCGAGCCCTGCGAATATTCGTGACTATTGGGAGAAGGTAATCAGTTTCCTTCATCAGCACCTTGAGCCGGCGACGTCCAGGCCCGCACCCAGGCCTCACAGCTGACCTGCATCGCAACGGCATTATAGTCGAGACTGTGGAACAGGCCTTCGCGCGTCAGCAGGCTCGCCATCGCGTCGCCGTCGAGAATACCCAACGCGACGAGCCGACCGCCAAGCAGATAGTCGCGGAGGAAGTCGAGGTTCGCGAGCGCCGCACGGCTGTAGTGATCGGAGGCGTCCCCCTTCGTGCGCCGCTCAATGAGGGCATCCGGGAGACCGTCTGCGAAGACGCGGCGGGCAAGCCCGCGATCATTGTTCCCGCAGGCGAGGACATGAGTGGGGATGCCGAGCGTCGCCTCAAGGACCGGTTGGGCGAGCAGTGGATGACGCTGTGGCACGACGCCAACGGCTTTTGTGCGATGGAAGATCTGGCTGTTGGCGATCATCGCAATCTGCATGCGCTTGCCCGGCGGCAATGCTTCGGCATCGACCAACCAGGGATGGCGTAGGTCCGTCACACGAACCTCTCGCAGAGCCTGCGCGGTCAGCAGGTGCGGCGCGAACAGTTCAGTCGGAACGGACGCCGGTCGCCAACGATCGATCACCGCCGGCAGCAGATGATGCCAGATCGACGATCGCGACCGCCGTGCATCGTCGAGCAGCGCGGGCCAGTGCGCCTTCCCAAAACCTTGCGCGCGAGCCCGGTCGATCGTGACGAGCGGCGTCGCCGGTTGGAAGAAGACGGCATCGCCGCCTTGCCCCGTCATCACGCTCCTCGCGTCGCACGTGGTGGCGAAGGCGTCGACGGCGTCCTCGAACATCGCGTCGAGGCCGAAGGCATTGGGTGCGCCTCCTTGTGCAGCAGCGGCGATCCGGCGGTAATCGGGGTATCCGGACGCAGTCACCTCGACGCAGGATGTCTCACAGCGTTCAGCGACGAGTCGGGCATAGCCGCGCTCGTCACCACCCGATCCGCTCGTCGCAAAGTTCATTGTTTTCGGATGCCGTCCGCTGGCGGCAAGCGTGGAAAGGACGATTGCCGAATCCAGTCCGCCCGAGAGTTGCACGACGGTGTCGTCGTCGCACATCCGCGACGCTGCGAGGTGCACCGCGGAATGCAAGGCTGCTCCCGGATCGCTGATATGCGGCAGTCCGAGCTCGGCGATATTCCACGCCGAAACGCTCTTTCCGGTCAGCAGATCATAGCAGCGCCCGGGGAGCAGCTGCGTGACGCCGTCAAGGAAGGTCAGATGCGCGGCGCACGACGCGTCGACGAGTGTCGCAGCGAGTGCGGCCGGGTTGATCCGGGTCGCAACGCCTGCGGTTTGAAGAAGTGACGGTGTCACGCAGTCGGTGACAATCGTAAGGCCGGGGGCGCTGATCATCCACAACGGCCACACGCCAGACGGATCGGCCATCACGCACAGCGACCCGGGTTTGCAGACCACGGCAAGGTACTGGCCCCATGTCGAGCCGACGAACGTACGCATTAAGTCGATCGAAGAATTGCCTGTCAGGCTGGGCATCATGTCCAGGCGGTTGCCTGATTGATCGAAGACCTTGCCGACGACGTGACAATCTTCGTGTGAGAGCGCAGCCGCGTCGGTGAGAAGCGCCCAGTCTTGACCTCGCGCGCAAGGTTGCAGACCAAGAAGCTGACCAGCGCGGAGCAGATCGCTCGCGCGCGTCGCGGCCGACGGATCGCGCCGATGGACAAGGAGGAAGCCTGACACGCTCACGCGCGCCCGACTGCGATCGGCGTGTAATGACGGACCCGATCGAGTTCGTCATCCACCACCATGCCGTTCCACTCGAGCCAGCAATGTGCATCGAATGGGTGCGCCCGCACCCCGAAGACGAAGTCGACCACGATGTCATGGTCGCGCAGGAAGAGCGCGGTCACGAGCGCCCGCGGCAGGCAGCGACGCGGCGTCGGCACGAACAGCCGAAGGCGGCGGAGGCTACCGACCGCGTCGCGCAGGGTTGTTTCGTCGCGCGGCGGATACCAGGCTAGTCGGTCGTCGCAGAAGCGGCGCACGTGCCGTCCACGCGACAACCGCCATCCGACCCGGATCAGCGCAATTGCGAGCCGCAACAAATCGCCTATCCGGACTGAGACTTCCGGGCACTCCATTTCGCGCTGGGGCGGCCTGATTACAACCTTCGAAATGGCGGCTTCCACTACGCCAATGTCGGCAAGCGCGAGCCCGTACGCCTCGTCGATGCGGCCGAACCCGGCCGGCGCGTCGTGCTGCCCTTGCCCACCTCGTGGGATGAGCGCGCCGGGCAACGCGAGGTAACGGTCGTGCTCAAGGTCGAACACGATCAGATCCTCACCGATGAAAGCCAGGCGAAAAGGCGAAGGCATCGCGACCATCGTGCGGGACTTGGGCGGTGCTCCCCGCCAGGGGAACACCGCCCTCGCCATCAGGCGCCGTACCGCAGCGCGGGGTTGGCGACCTCGGGGGTGTTGCCGATGAACGACGAGCGGGTGACCTTCACCGCGCGGCCGAGATCGACGATCTGCACCTTCTTCATGCTGCTTCTCCTTCACGTCGCTGGATTGCGACAGGGCCAAGAAGAGCGCCGCGCGCCGGTCTATTCGAGCTATATCGGGGATATATTCGCAATAGACGCCGCGCCCCGCTCGGCACGATCAACGATCTGTGCCGCATGGGTGCGGCGCACCCGGGCGTACCGGCGGATCGCATAAGTGTAGCGGCCATCCCCCAAATCGCGGATCAACGCCGCCATGTCCGCCGACCAACCTGGAATCACCATCGGCTCGACGCTCCAATAAGGCGAGAGGATGCTACCGAGCCGTGCAGCGAGCCATGTGGAAACGCCGTTACTGCCTGCTGCGAGCAGCGGATCGAATGCCGTGCGCGCCGTTGCGATCGCGTCATGCGGATCGATTACCGGTTCGTCGAAGGCAATTGTGCCAGCCACGCTGGAAGCGACGTTCTGCAAGAGCAGGGTGAATGTATCCAGCAGCGAGTGATAGCCGTGCAGTCCGGCGCGCGGCACGACAAATCCGCTGCGATCACCGGAGATCGCGACCAGCCCCTCACCCACCAGCCGCTCTAGCGCCTCGCGGATGGGCGTGGCGCTGACCTTGAGCCGTGCGGCATTCTCCTTGACGCTGATCGCGGCGCCGGGTGGCCATTTCCCGTGGATCAGGTCGTCCGCCAGCATCTGGTAGGCCCGGTCGGTTCGCGACGTTTGCTGCGACACGATTGCCCCTCTCAAGACCAAAGGCGAAGCGTGAACGCGGCACGATCGATGACGCGAGTCATGGGGGAAGTTGAAAGCCGGTCTCGCCACGAAACGGCGCCACTTCGGCGAAAACTGGCGAACCGGGGCTCGATCGTGCGCGCAAAGCGGCGATGGCTGCCGAACTTGACCGTTAAAATCCTCGTGATCATGCCCCGACCGTGGGCGACTTTGATGTGCCGCAGCGATGCCACTCAAGTGCCAAGCGTCGTTCGTCCCCATGCTGACGAACAGGCGGAAAGATTCACATTTGCTTGAGGGGCGGACCAACCCATAAGCTCGGGGCTGGGCCTGGCGCGCAGCAGGAACGCTGGAGCCTGCCCCTGATGAATACCGCTGAACCAACCTTTCGCCCGATGAGCCGACACGCGCGCTCGCCGGGGCGACTGTCATCGCTCCGCTACATCCAGTCGTGGTTAACGCATCTCAAAGGAGATGCCTCGATGTCCGAACCCGTTCCCCAAACCGAGCCGCACGACCTCATCGTTACAATCGATCGACTGATCGCCGAAGCCTCCGCGGGGCGGCAGACCGCTACTCACGAGATCATCGCACTGAATGCCGAGCAGTCCAGAAATGGACACCACCCGAACTACCCCGCCTACATCATGGGCGGTATGCTCGCCGAACATGAATTCGGCGCTGGGCACATCGCGGCCGTGCTCGGGGTTCACGCGCTCGACTGGCGAGCAGTGCTGGAGCGGATGGCGGCAACTCCGCCCGTCCACAAAGCGAACGAGTCCGACCTTCTGCCGCGACTGCGCAACGCATGCGAGACTGACCCGATGCTCGAGGTAATCGGCGAGCGGCTGGCGGCAGAACTAGGGCTGCTCGATCATGATCGCCTTGATCCGTTCTGGCTGAAGCGCCCGAAGTTCGGACTGGGCCAAGCGGCACTGGCGTTCGGGATCGAACCGGAGCATGCGAACGGTCATCGCGGCCTCTATGCCCTGCCGCTCGACGTGCTGAAGCGCGGATTTGAGCGCGTAGGTGCCGACCAATCGGATCAGCGGTTCGGCGCAATGCTCGTGCCGTTGATCGAGACGGGCGGCGAGCGGCTTGCGCGCATTGGCGCCGACGCTTTCCACCATGATGCCGAGGAACGCTATCAGCACGATTGCGCCCGCTTTGCGGCGCACCAGCGCAGGAACCCGGACCGGCGCTGGCGGTGGAAGCCGCCGATGTCGCGGCAGGGCCATCTTGCCGTCACCACTGCGCACACGCTCGGGGTCGACATGCCCGCGGAGCGGACGCGCGGCCACGCCGCCAACTGGCTCGCCGATCACGACGCGAACCTGCGCTTCATGAAATCGGAGGCGTGACGATGGCAAACATCAGCATCATCGTCGACGGCGTTCGGGTCATCGACATCTCGCCCTATCGCACCAGGCTCGCCTCGGCGCGCGAGAAGCTCGCGGCCATCTATGACGGCTTCGATCCTGCCCGCCCCGAAACCCTGCTCGCGCGCGAAGCCGAAATCGTGACGCTCGCCAACGACGCCGAGCGCCTCCGCGAGACCGTGGATCGCTGGGACGAAGCCGAGGCGAAGATCGCCAATGTTCTGGCCGGCTGGGAGCAGGTGAAGGCATTCGGTGAGGTCGGCTCGTGACCCCCGAGCGTCCACTGCACCGCGACAGTCAGGAGGATATCGAGGGACTCGTGCACCGCGGGCGCATTGTGCTGCCGGAGGTAATCCTGCCTGACGGCACCGCTTCGCCTTACCAATTCGCCATCGTGCCCTTCGGCGTCGATCTGGCAAAGGCGTTTCTTTATCATCGCGAACTGCCCGGCCCGCCTGCACGTGGACAGGGGTTGGCAATCGTCGGCACCCGTGAACCCGACATGGGGCCCTACCTCGAAGACGTTGCGACCGCGCTTGGCCGCGACAGCGGTCATCCGCACATCACGCGTCCACAATGCCGTGGGTACATTCTGAAATGGCTCTACGACATAACCGGGATCCGTTTCGCGCCGGCCGCGCTCTGGCGCGTGGCTGGATGGGAGATCGGCTGGCTGGCGAACTGGCTCGACCGATTGCTCACCGGAGGTGCGATGGCAACGCTGATCGTTGCCGAGCGCCAGGCTGCCGCGTCGGTGCGCGCTGCCTGGATCGCGAGCCGCGACAAGACCGCCACGCCGCTGATGGACACCGGTATATTGCTGGTTGGCCGCGCACTCATCGACATGCTTCGTGCCTTCGAGTCCGTAGTCGATGAGGCACCGGAGGATGCCGATCCAGTCGCGGCGCGAAAAGATATCGAGAAGGCGCATGCTGCAATCTGCCAGCGACTGCGGTCATGCTTGCGCGCGATCGAGGATGCCGCCGCCGATCGGATGCTGACCGGCGACCGCCGCAAGAAGATCGCCAAGGCGCTGGAGCACGCGCGTGACATCACCGACAGCATCGGTCTGTTCACCGTCGTCAGCGAGCCGGTGGGTCAGCGCGTTCGCCGGATCACGCAAGCGCTTCCAACCAAAGGTCGCACCCCCCCGCCATTGCCGACCACGTTCACCCAGGAACTGACCGAGTCTGCCGTCCGGCTCGAGGCGGTCATTGCCACCGCGCTTGCCGCTCCGACGATCCCCGCCGGGTGGTGCTCGGAGATGATCGGCGATCTGACCCGTCTTCAGGATCCAAGCTCGGCCAATCGTCGCCATCGCCTCGCAGCCGTGCGTACCGATCTTGCCTATAAGCTGGTCGTCACGCGTCGGCTCGATCGGCTTTTTGAGGCGCTGCCGTGGATGGCTGCGCCATCAGGAGCGTTTCCGCTGACGTTCGGAGGGCCGCTCGGGGCGATGGCGGCAATGTTTGAGGTTGCCCGCTATCGCGAGATCGCGATCGAACTGGCGGCCCGCTCGAACGGTCCGGCACCGGCCAAGCGTCTCGACACGGACAGGGGCAAGGAGGTCTATGCCGATCCTGCCCAGGTGCGCACTGCGCTCCGATCCAGATCTCGCGCTGGTTTCTGGCTGGCGAGCAGTGCGCTGTCGCACCACATGGTCAAGGCGTTCCTGTCGGGACGCACGTTCAACGCAGCTCATCCACTGCCAACGCTGCAAGCAGGAGGGCTGTCCTGGCGTTTCGTTCAGGCGATGCGCCATTCCGTCACCATGGCGACTGTGACAGAGGCCGAACTCGGCAAGTCGATCTACGCTACGGCCGAATATCATCGCGACCTCCCACGCTACATGGGACTGACGATCGCCGACATGCTGACGGCTGGTCTGGTTGACGTTTTCCCGGGCGAACTGCGCGGCCCCGGCTTTCACAAGTTCATGGAAGCGGCCGACAGAAACCGAGAACGCCTAGAGGAAGGTCGCAATCCTTTCGGTGGAGATCGCGGCCCGCATGCCGACCGCCAGCTTTTGAGATCGATCCTGCGATCGCTCGAGGAGCCGAGCGACGGGAAGGATGCCGACTGGCGTAGCAACCCGTTCATCAATTTCAGCCACGATACCCGAGAACTGAACCGCTTCAACGATCGCAATTTCGGTCACACCGGGAAACGGCCCGACGCGGGCGGGCGCGTTCGTCAGCGCGCCGCGGCGATTCGGAAGGTGCAGAAAGATCCCGGCAAGGTGCTGCGACGAATGGTGAGCAGTGCACGCAGCTGGACCGCTACAAGCGACGACCGGCAACTCGCGGGCGTGCTCTCCGGGCGCCTGCGGCTCAGCGCGACAACGCCGGTCGCCCAGACCGGCATTCCGGCGATCTGGTTCAGGCCGGGGCTCGACACCGCAATTCACGACTGGATCGCTCGAGGCGCGCCGATGTGGTCGCCCGTCGCGCTCGGCAACGTCGTTCACGCGGCGCTCATCGCAAAGGAGGTGGAGACGGTCACGACGGCCATGCCGCTGCTGTTCGGGCTGCCGGTATCGCTCGCGCTGCGCCGCCGTATCATGGTTCCGCTCTGGACCGGTCTTGCCGGAATCACCGACGACCACGCGCACTATCGCCGCATTAAGCTGAAATAGACCACGCAGCGACTGTCATGGCTCACGCACATCGCGTGTCGGCACAAGGAGGGAGACAAACACACAAAAGGACACACGCATGACCGATCAGCTGCCGCTCCCACCTCGCAAGGGCACCACTCGCGTGATCCAGATCGATCCCGCCTCCGCCCGCATCTCTCCGCTCAACCCGAGGGCCGACACGCCGCACGATCCCGCCGGTATTGCCGGCCTCGCCGGCGAGCTGAAGGCGGTCGGACAGATCAACGACGCGCATGGCGAGATCGCCGCCGATGGTGTCGTCGAACTGTTCGCCGGATCGCGCCGCTGCGCGGCTTGCATTATCGCCGGCCTGCAGCTGCGGGTGCGCATCCATGCCGACCTCCCGCGCAACGAGGCAATCGCGATCGCCTATCGCGACGATCGCGAAGCGGTCACCCCCAGCTTCTGGGATCTGGCGGGCGGCTGGTCGACGTTGACCGCAGGCGGCACCTTCAACTCCGACGCCGATCTTGCGACGGCAGTTGGAATCGACAAGAGCACGCTCAGTCGTGGTCTCGCCTTCCGCAAGGCGCCGAGCGCCATCCTCGATGCCTTCGCCGATCGCCGGGCGATCAGCCTCACCCAGTGGATCGATCTCGCCCCGCTGGTCGAGAACGACGAGACCCGCGCGCGCATGATCGAGCGCGCGTTGCTGATCGCGGGCAAGAACTATGCCGCGCCGCGGGTCGCCGCCGAACTCAAGGCCGCGGCAGCCGGCAAGATCGAGATCAAGGCCATTGAGGTCAAAAACCGACACGACCGCGTGATCGCCACGATCCAGCCCGATCATCGCGGAGGATTTGCGATCAAGGTCAAGCCGATGATCGAAGCTCACCCGAGTTTCCGTCTCGAATACGCCAGGCTCATCAACGAACACCTCGTCGAGCTCATCAAGACTTGGTTCGATCGCGGCGCCTGATACCAACCTACTGGAGTACGAAGTCATGGCATCTATCGAACAGGCTCCGGTGTGGTTCGGATCAGTCAAGCGGCTGATGGGCGACGATGATAGCAGCGTCCTCGCCCAGCTGCCCGAAAGCATATACCCCAATCCAGAGCCCGCTTGCGCCACTTGTCCCGCGAAGGATTGGTATCTCACCGCACGGGAACTGCGCTGCTACTGCAAAGAGCACGGGGTCATCTCATGGGTGTCGAACGACGCCCCAATCATGGCTTGCGACGCGCGCGAAAGATTGATCGGAGAAGCGGGCACGCACACGAGCAGCTAACCCTAACGAATTGGGTGGTAAGCGGCCTGTCCGTGTGTGGACGCCCCTCTGGATGCAAGGGGGTGTTGCAGAGATTTTAGCGCGCGGGTTCAGGTGCTTCCGTGTGTCCGGCCTGTTGATGCAGCCTTCATCACGGCTGCTGGCCTGAATGGAGATCGCGGATCGGGTCCAAACCGCTTTCGCGCGCTCGAGGCGCTTGGACAGTGCACTGGTTATCCCGACCCCGTCTTCTGACCGTTGCGCCATTCCTCTCTGCTGACCTTCCCTCGCGTCCCTGACGCCTCAAGCCTCGGCGGTTACGCCGCGGCCGGAGCTCTGTAGGTACCGCCGTGCGCCATCAGCGCCCAGACGATCCGTGCCATCTTGTTCGCGAACGCGACGGTGAGCGGCATCCGCGAACGGCGCGTCGACCGATGTACGCGCTGCCTTCAGCACTACCGACCCGATCGACTGGTCTACGAGGGCCGCGATCGTGGATGGTTCGACGTGTTCGAGGAACGAGCCGGTCAGTCTGCGCGCCTGGGCGATGACCCTACCAGCCGCCGCAGCCTCCGCCTGCTGGAGGAGTGACATGGTGGTGGAGTTCGCCAAGAAGCTCCCGACCCGCCGTTCGCCTCTCGGATGGCGCGCTGCAGTGCGCTGCCTTCCCGCATGTCGCGCATGATCTGGTCGGCGGTCGAGGTGCTCACCGCGAAGCCACCGACCGCTCGTCTGATCTCGTCGAGCGCGCGGTCGGCGGCTACCTGCTCTCGGAGCGTGCCATTCGGACCTTGCAAGTTTGGCGATCCGACGTTGGACACCGGATCGGTGAATACCGGTGGATGAATGCCGCCAAATTGCTTTCGATCACCGCCGGTCATCAGGATTTGATGATCGGTATGCGGACGTGGAGCGTGGCCGTGGTTGCGAGGAACAGCGCGAAGGGCAGAAGCGCGGCCGTGGTGCAGATGATCGCCTTCTTGACGTAGGTGTACTTGTCGCAGAGGATCTGCGAGTTCCGCCAAATCTGACCAATCAGGTCCCTACGGTAGTCGTCGTCCGAGCATCCAAGCACCTCGCTCTGGTAGACGCTCTCCGTCCTCTTCTGGATCTCGACGAAGTAGACGAGACTGCCGGCCCCGCCGCGCACGTCCGGGAAGTTGGCCCGGAACAGGAAGGCGTAGGAGAGAAGCAGGGCGATCAGCGCCACGACCGCGGGGATGGTCACGTACCATTGCCTGAGGTCCGGCGCGGCGACGTTGAGGGCGCCGACCGCCAGGACTAGGGTGTTGACGCCGAAGAGCCCGTTGATGCGGGCGTCCACGCGAGGGAAGAAGGCGAGGACGCGGTCGAGCTGCGATTGCAGAGTGGCGATGTCGTTCAACGTGGGCTCCCTCCCTCTTCCGCAGTCGCATCGTCCCCGCCGTCGCGCAGCGGACAAGTCAACATGGTCCCGCAGCACTTCGTGCCGGATGCGCGCACGTGGCGCCAGTAGTCGTCGAGCGCGTTCCGGCGCAGTCTCTCCGTCCAGACCAGGCTCACGATCTCCCTCCGCCGTTCGCAGTTGCGGCGCAGGACGGGCGCGTTGCGGCTGGCGCATCGGCGGCAGCCGCGGGGACATGGCACACGGCCGTTGATCGGCTTGCCTCGCCGATCGACGATGCGCAGGTCCGGATCGGTGATCCAGCTTGGTTCGCCGAGCCAGGCTGCGGCATACTCGTCCTCCAGGCCGATCGATCGCGCCAGTTCGAGTGCCCGCTCGTGATGTACGCCAGCGTCGCCGTGATCGAGCGCCTGATTCGGCGGCCAGACGCCCGTCCGCTCGGCGACGCCCTGACATCGGATCCACTGCCTCAGCTGCTCCCACCATCTGCGGGCCGCGTCGGGACCATCGATCTCGAGGCGCCTCAGCCCCACGCAGAAGGTCCGGTCCTCCTGCAGGTGCCTTTCGGGACAGCGGGTCGGAAGCGCGGTGCCCGGAGTCTCCTCTCCGACGTGCGGCGATCGGCCGCCAACGATGGACAGCCTCAGCCCTCCGCCGGCCCATGGCGTCTGCGGCACCCTCGCGCCGCCGATCAGCAACTGGTGGCCTTGCCGCTCCACCTCGAACCAGGATGGCGCGTTCGCGGCGAGGATGGCGGTAGCGGAGATCACCGGTCGTCGTGAGCTCGCATGGGCGGCTGCTCCTCGGGCGAGTGTGCCCGCATCGGGTCGGCCTCGACGCCGCTCGAGAGGTAGGGCGACTGCATGGTTCCGAGCAGTAGGTCCGCCGCGTCGTGATCGAAGTTCGGCACCTTGCGGCCCGAGATGAAGACCTGCCTGACGACGGCGGGCGACGCGGCGAACGCGGCCTCGCCGAGCGCCGTCTCGCGACCGTCGCATCGACGCTGCTCGGCCTCGGACACGCACGTGGCTCGGCTCGCCGCGGCGCGGACGCTCGCCTCCCCCCGCAGGCCGAGTCGGCACACCGGCGTCTCGCCGTAGTCGATGCCGATAGCGAGACCCAGCCGGTCCGCGCCGGGCAGCATCGTCCTGCAGAGCTCGAAGGATGAGCGCAGACCGGCGGCGGCGTTCACTGCCGTCTTCATCGTCGCCATCGCGTTGGTGCTGCGAGCGTCGCCTTCGGCGACCATGCCGTGGATGCAGTCGCCGACGAACCTGACCTTGCGTCCGCCGAAGTCCTCGCGCAGCACCGCCGCCATCTCGGCGCGCATGACGTGGAGGTTCGACACCGCCTCGGCGATCCGTCCGGTGCGGATCGAGTCGTCGATGTATGCCGTGAAGCCGTCGATGTCCGCGAAGAGGGAGGCCATCTCCATGCGGATGGCCCTGCTGGGCGGATGATCGGCGTAGACGATGTCCTTGAGCGGCGGCTCCTTGCGGTGGAAGCGGAATACCGCATCGCTGGCCGACCCGCTCTCGCGCGCCCTCAGCTCGTCGGCCACCTTCGTATACGCGGTTTCGAGACGTGCGTCGGCCATCCGGTCGACGCCGGCGGTGACGACGTGCTCGTCCAGGAACTGACGTTCCAGCGACTTGGAAAGAGAAAGGATGTCGCTGAACGGCTGCGGTGCCCGGTCGATCGCGGTTGCCGCGCGGCGACTGACGGCGACTCCCTCCTCATTACCGTCGGCGAGTTTCGCGGCGTGGTTGGCGGGACTGCCGATGAAGAGGGGTTCGCGCTCGTCCTTGCGGCCGCCGTCGATCGCGACCGCGGGGCCGCTATCGATGCCGATCCGGACGCCGGTCTGGAAGCGTGTATGCTCGTGGCCCAGTCGCTCGACCATCTCGCGGAAGCCAGCCGCGAAGGCGATCGCCTTGCGGACGCGGGCACCCTCGTTCTGCGGGCCTTCCGGTGCGAGCACGACTGCGTGGAGCCTCGACCCGTGGAAGTCGACCCGCTGCATTTCGAATTCATCGATCAGCGCGTCGCAGGCGGAGTAGTGGGCATGCAGGAACTCGAGGGCACGGCGATGGCTCGCCTCCGTTTCCCTGCCGGCGTCGACGAGAACCGAGTTGAAATCGATAAGGTTGGCGTAGACGTGCACGGCGTGCGTCGTGATCGCCCGATTGCGCGGAACGTCGACGAGTGACGCCTCGGTCAGCGCCGCTGAAGCCGTGATGCCCTTCGCCACCCTCGTCTCCGTGAGGAAGCTGCGGAAGTCCTCGACGACGATCCGGCCCTCGGGGACGCTGTCAATGAACCGCCTGATACGAATCCTCGCGCGATCTTCGTTCCATGCCATCGTCGAACGCCTCCTGGTTGGCCGCACGTGAGTCGCGGCTCGACGTCCGACTTGTGTCGCACGCTTTAGGAACAAGTCAAGAACAACAGGGCTCACGGAGTAGTTATTTCGGAGAAGTCCGTTGACCTAACTTGCGGTGACGGAGGGATCTCAGATTTGCGAGCAGTAAATTGATTTGCTTAGAGAATTCTGCGGCGTGATGTCGCCTTCCCCACACTTTTCACCACACCTCTGACTTGAGTTATTAAGCATCGCCGCAACGCGACTCGCGTCCGCGCGGCCTCCTTCTAGCAACCGACAGCGTCGCCGACGTCCACGTCGCAGGCGCTGCGCAAGCAGCTACCGGACGCGATCGTCGAGTCGCCCGTGTTTGACCGCAAGGGGCTGGCGGCGGCAAAGGTCGCAGGGCTCGTCAACGAGCGGCTGCTCGCGATGGTGCGACCGAGCCGGGAGGATGCGGATTTCATCCCAGCTCACCCGCATAGATGATCGTCGCGCGGGCCGGCGACACGGACTTCTGCACCCATTCATCGTGAGTTGGATAAGCGCGCTGGCGACGCCCAGCCCGATCCTGGCCGCCAGCGAATCTCGAATGGGTGTGGTAGGGTCACGGTCGTTTCCGAACACGGCTGCTGTTCACAAGACCATTTGAAACGAACGGTCGCTTCTCTATCGCGGCCAAAGTCAACAGGCGCAGGCCGGTCCCTGTCGCTTCGAGTGCGCCGGTGATGACGGATTTGGTAGCTGACGAATCAAATACCGGGTTCCTGCCGAGGCAGAATTGTGAAAGCTCCTGTTTGAAATCGTATCAGGCGACGGCAACTGCGGTGCCGAGCTCGCCGCCCCAGCGGAAGGCGGTGCCGTCCGTCCACATGCGGTGGAGAACGACGGCCAAGCGACGTGCGACGGCGACGATGGCGCGCCGCATGCCTCGGCGCTGTGCGACCTTCATCTCCCAGGCCTTGAGCCATGACCAATGCCGGCTTTGGGTCATCAGGATCTGCGCCGCTTCGTTTATCGGCTACGCTCGTGTGTCCACTGACGACCAAGTTTTTTTTGGCTGCAGCTCGCTGCGTTGAAGGAGGTCGGATGCCAGTGCACCTTTGAGGAGAAGGTGTCCGGCGCAAAGCGTGACCGGCCCGAGCTAGCCAAAATGGTTGAACAACTGCGCGACAATGACACGGTGGTAGTGACGCGGCTCGACCGACTGGCACGCTCCACCCGGGACCTTCTCGACGTTGCCGAGTTCGAGGGCGAGGTAATTTACCAGCGCACCAGCAGCGGGCGAGTGGCGGCTAAGGCGAGGGGAGTACGCTTCGGCCGCCCACTCAAGCTCATCCCCGAGCAGATCACGCTCGGCGAACCGTTGGTGAGCGAGGGCACCTCGGTCCGGGAGGCCGCTAAGCTGCTCAAATACCATCGTGCCACGCTCTACCGGGCCTGACCGCTGCGGCATTGGTCCCGTCGGGATAGCTTAGCCAGCTGTCCGAAGAATCGGCACCACACTTCGAGCACCGCGTTGCAGCATAGACCAAGTGACACTAGGAACAGGCTGGATAACTTTTCGGGGCGGTGCTGATGAAAATAGTGATCTTCGGATTGGGTTACGTCGGCTGTACCGCCGCAGCCTGCATCGGCAAGTCGGGGCATCACGTTGTCGGCATTGATCCGAGCGCCGACAAGGTCGCTGCGATCGCCGCAGGCCGGTCACCGATCAGCGAGCCTGGCCTTGCCGAACTACTAGCGGAGACGCTCGCCGCTGGACGGCTGGAAGCGTCGGAGACGATTGGTAACCACCTGAATGACGCCGATGTCGCGATCGTGTGCGTTGGCACGCCGAGCGGGCCTGACGGCGCGCACAACATGAGCTATATCGCGCTAGTTAGCCGCCAAATTGCCGAGGCGCTGCGCCCCGATCGCGCAACGCCGCTGACGGTCGCATACCGATCGACGATGCGCCCTGGGTCGATTGACCAGATTATCGCTCCGATCTTCCGCGCGCAGCTAGGTGAGGCGATGTCGGGGGCGGTGGAGCTGGTCTACAACCCCGAGTTCCTGCGCGAGGCTACTGCGGTCGACGATTACTTCAACCCGCCTAAAATCGTGATCGGCACGCAGAGCGGGAAGCCATCGGCCAACATGGACGCACTGCACGAAGGAATCGAGGCACCGGTGTTCCACGTCGGCATCCGCGAGGCGGAGTTCACCAAATTCGTGGACAACACTTGGCACGCAGTGAAAGTCGCCTTCGCCAACGAAGTTGGGCGTGTGTGCCAACAGCTCGACATCTCGGCACGACAGGTGCACGAGATTTTTGTCTCCGACACCAAACTCAACATCTCGGCCTATTACACTCGGCCGGGCGGCGCGTTTGGTGGGTCGTGCCTGCCCAAGGACGTCCGTGCGCTCCAGCACATCGCCAGCGACACGGGGGCGAACACGTACCTCATTGATTCGCTGATCCGCTCAAACGAGGCCCACAAGCACCACCAATTTAGCCGCATCGTGCGCGAGTTGGCGCCGGGAGGACGGGTACTGCTGGTCGGTCTAGCGTTCAAGGCGGACACCGATGACCTGCGTGAAAGCCCAGCGGTGGATTTGGTACGCAAGCTGCTCGACGGCGGCTATCGCGTGTCGGTCTACGATCCTGCGCTGACGCCAAGCAAGCTGGTGGGGCAGAACCTAGGCTATGCCTATGCGCACCTGCCGACCATCGACACGCTGCTGGTGGACAAAGCGGACGCGCAAGCCGGGGATTGGGACTTGGTAATCGCTACCAACCGGCTGGTGAAGACGCTCGCTCTGAGGGAAGCTAAGGTCATCGACGTGAGCAGCATCCCATGACGCATACACGCGCCGTAGTCCGGTGGACATTGACTGGCAAGGACGACTCGGGCCGGGGGAGATCATGAGGAGGGATCGGAACCGTCCCAAGGTTGTCGCCATCGCATCGGGCGGTGGGCATTGGGAGCAGATGATGCTCCTGCGCGATGCATTTGCCGATGCTGACGTGACCTTCATCACCACTCTTGACGGGTTAGGCGAGCGCGCCGGGCTGGACAACGTGCGCGTCGTACCCGACTGCAATCGTGACCGACCAATGCAGGCGGTGCGCTGCGCCGTAGCGCTGCTGGCGCTATTACTGCGCATCCGCCCTGACGTGGTTATCTCTACCGGCGCGCTGCCCGGGGTGATCGCCATAGTGATCGCGCGCCGATTGGGCGCGCAGACGGTGTGGGTGGACAGCATCGCTAATGCGGAGGAGCCGTCGATGGCGGGAGGCAAGGCCAAGTCCCACGCCGTTCTGTGGTTGTCGCAATGGCCCGACGTCGCTGCGCGCGAAGGCGGTCATTACGCGGGATCGGTGCTATGATCTTTGCTACCGTGGGCACCCAGTTACCGTTTCCGCGGCTCTTGGCTGCGCTCGACACGGTTGCGGGGCGGCTGGCTTTGCCCGTCGTTGCACAGACGTGCGAACTCGGCGCGAGCTATCCGCATCTCGAGACACATGCGACAATGTCGCCGGCCGTCTTCGATCGCAATATGCGCGCGGCCGAGGTGATTGTCGGCCATGCCGGGATCGGCACCATCCTGAGCGGTGGACGAGCGGAGAAGCCACTAATTCTGTTTCCGCGCCGCGCCAGCTTGGGCGAGCACCGCAACGAACACCAGTTGGCAACGATCAGGGCTCTGGGGGCGCGCAAGGGGATCCATGTCGCGACCAATTTGGCAGAGCTGGAGGCGCTGCTGCGCGGCGGTAACCTCGCGCCATTCCGCCTTGGTGAGGGGGCGAGCCGCGCGCAGCTGATCAGCTTTCTCCACGATTTCATCCATACGCGCGAACCGCGCTGAGCGCAGGCTCTGGGCGACGCTGCTTATGGCAACGTTGTCTCTAACTGCATTGTCGTTCGGTAATCGGAGGGGGTGCTCGCTTAAAGGCCTGGTACTGGTGCTGGGTGCTAAGCAGCAGCAACAACATCAAGGCCATCATCTTTGGAAGGCCAGCCGGTGCCGATCTTAACCGCACGAAGGTCAATCACCTGCTTCATCGAAACATCTTGGTATAACACTTGCTAAGTGATGCCAGCTGCGGGCGCTGCGCACAGTTGAGCGTGGCCCTAATTCCGACTAAGCCGCGCGCGGATACATTGGCGGGGGAGCCTTGGCATTGATCTCCATACCAGCGCATCGGCTGCGATTGCCAGCGCTCGACCGGATAGCAGGGGTTGCGGATCAAGGGCTGTTCTCCATGGCGACGCTGGCGCAGTTGTTCGTCTATGGGAAGGTGCTCGCGCCTGAGGCGTTTGGCGTGTTCGGGCTTGTGCAGGGCACGTACCTGCTGACGCAGGGTGTACAGCGGTCGGTGGTGGTGCTGCCAATGATCATGACCGCGCACGACAGTGGCGGCGATCCCGCCTGGGCGCGACTCAACGCGATGCTGCTTGCCGGCATCGCGGCGGTGTTGGCTCTGCTCGCGCTCGCAGGCGGGATATTGGGGATCGACGTGGCGTTCCGTACCGCTTTCGCGCTCGCCGCGCCCTGCACTCTGGCGACGCTCAGCTATGAGTTCGGACGCCGCACCCTATTCCTCCAACAGCGCCCGCGCGCGGTTTTAGCGGCGGCGGCGACCTATTTCCTGTCCACGGCTGCGGGCGTCTCCGCAGTCGCAATTTGGCTCCGCAATGTCGAGGCGGCGGCGGCGGCGCTATTTCTAGCGGCGGGCGCGGCGTGGGCAGTGGCGTGGCGGTTGCGAGCGCCAGCGCCTTTGGGGAGCGTCAGGGTGCGCGACCATAGCGGCATGATCGGCTGGAACTTACTCTCCTTCCTGCCCTACACCGTGTATAATAACGGCATGATTCTGATCGTCGGTGCACTCGCCGACGTGCGCGCGGTAGCGCTGTTCGCGGCCTCGCGGCTGTTCACCGCGCCGATCCAGACGCTGATCCAAGCGATCGACAGCGTCGACAAGCCACGGGCGCGGCGGATGTACGCGACCGAAGGCTTGGCGGGACTTTCGCGGTCGCTCAATCGCACGCGGCGCACGCTGTTGGCGCTCGGCGCGCCCTATCTGGTCGTAATTTTACTGGGTGCGGGGGTGCTCGCGCCATGGCTGTTCGGCGATCGCTATCCGGGCATGGTCAATGCGGTGCGAATGTGGGCCGCGGTGTCGCTGCTGATGCTCCTGGGCCAGCCGCTCGAAACCGGGCTGCTGGTGCTGCGCAAGTCAAACCTGTTCTTCTGGACCCGCAGCCTGGCCGCAATCGCCGCGATCGCCGCGCTGCTGAGCTTACGCGGCACGCTGCCTCAGGTTGCGCCGATCGCCGCTCTGGCGGCCGGCTGGGGCGCTGGCGGCGCGCTCGCGTGGATATTGCTGCGCTCCCGGTTGCAGGCACATCCAGACACGATTCTGAGGGAAAGCTGATGGCCAAGCAAATATTCATCGCGTGGATCAACTTCCAGCGCCGTGCCGAATCAATGCAATCATTCTTTGGCTATTCGCTCCATTACGTCCCCTCTCCCGTCGGCAAGGCGTGGAAGAAGCCGGCAGGCTACCTACTCCAGGCGTGGCGCACCGCACGGCTGATCGCCCGCGAGAAACCCGACGTAGTGTGGATCCAGATGCCACCCACCTTCCTGCTGCACTGGCTTGAACTGGTGCGCTGGCTGAGCGGGTACGACTTCAAGGTGGTGGCCGATTGCCACAACCGCGTATTCCGCCCGCCGTGGAACCGCCTGCCGGGGCTGGTCGGACGGCTCAACTCCTGCGCCGCGGTGCTAGCGCACAACGACGAGGTGGCGCAGACCGCGCGCGCAATGGGTGTGGACCCGGCGCGGTTGGTGGTGTTCGAGACGCGCCCCGCGCAGCTAACTCGCCCCGCCGACCTGCCGCCAACACCTAGCAAGCCCGAGATCCTCGTCCCCTGCTCGTTCAACCCGGACGAGCCGATCGACGTGCTGATCGCCGTCGCGCGCGCCGCGCCCGAGATCTGTTTTTTGGTGACGGGCAACATTGCCAAAGCGCAGGCACGCGGCTTCACGAGAGATGTACCGGAGAATGTGCGCTTTACCGGCTTCCTTGCGAAGACCGATTACGAGCGGCTGCTCTTCACCTCGGTGGCCGTTTTGGGACTAACGGAGCTTGAAGGCATCCAACTCAGCGTTGCAAACGAGGCGGTGGGGGCGGGCAAGGCGATGGTGCTGAGCGACACCGTGATCCTGCGCGAGCTGTTTGGCAGCGCGGCACTGTTCGCGAGGAATGAGCCCGCCGCGCTCGCGGCAGCGTGCCGCGAAGCGGTGGCGCACGCGGGCGAACTCGACGTACGCTCAGCCGCATTGTGCGAAGCACGTGAGACGCGCTGGGGCGGTCAGGCGAAGCAAGTGGCCGCGCGTATCGCAGAAGCGCGCGGCTAATGCGCTTTGACGCCACTGCCTTCTTCGGGTTGCTGATCGCACTCGCGGGGCTGGCCTTTGGTCAGCTCGAACCCGAGTGGACTGCGTTCAGCGTGCTGGTAGCGACCATGCTGCTGGCGGCGATCCGCCGCGCCTTCTTCCACCCGGCGCTGTTCCTATCGATTGGACTGCTTTTCATCTTGCTGATGGGCGGGCTCAACATATCGAACTATCGCGGCGAAGTACCGGACGAGATTTTCGGCTACATCCTCCAGTGCATCATGGTGCTGAGCGGCACCGCCGCCGCCGTTACGCTGTTCCCCCCGGCGCCACGGACGCGCCCGCCCCACCTGCCCGCTCTTCCCTATTGGATGCTGTGGCTGGCGCTCACGCCAGCCATTACCGGCGTGCTGTGGATCGTCGCCACGGTGGGTGTGCCGCTACTCAATCCGAGCATACGCTTCCGGGCCGATCCTAAAGCGGTGTTCCTGGTCGAAACTGCCACCGCGATCGCCACGCTGATGGCGTACCGCTTCCACATCAACACCCGCTTCTCGGGCAAGGACTGGTTGATGTGCGCACTGATTGCGGTGCTGCTGCTTATCCCAGGCTATCGCAACTGGATTGTGGTGGCGATCCTAATTGGACTGCTCGGACTTAATCGCATGGGTTCGCTGCGCATCCGCCTAGTGCCCGCGCTATTCTTCACGGCAGCCATTGTCGTGTTCTTGGCGGCGGTTAGCACGTTCCGGCGCGCCTCCTCGACCGACCTGTTGTCCAGCGACCTATCGGCGATCAAGTATCAAATCCAATATCTGCCCCCGGTGCTAGCGCAGCTTCACTTCGGCTTCCGCGAGTCAATCGCATTGACCTCACAGCTGATCGAACGGCAAGCTGATTTTGGGGGGCAGCATGTGTTCCTAGCCGACGTGATGACGATGTTACCAGGCCAGGCAACCTCCGGCGGGCGGATTCTCGCTGAACAGTTCGGCGCTGCGCAGGCGGGCGGGCTGACGCCGGGCCTCATAGGGCTACTGACGACCGAGTTCGGGCAGCCATGGTGTCTGGCAGGGTTCGCGATTGCTGGTGCGCTAGGCGGCGCTATCTGGTTGTGGTACGCACGCAGCCGCGCGCCCGAGGTGGCCATTCTGTATGGCTACCATGCAGTTGACTTCCTTTTGCTGTTCCACCGCGGCATTCTAAAGCCGAGTATGATTGTGGTGCCACTCTACTTTTTGGTCCTGGTGTTCTTCATGAAGCGGCTGCGGCGCGGCGAGCCCAAGCTGCTGCTTGCGCCCGATATGCCGATTGGAAGGCAGGCGCGCTCGACCGCGACGGTAAGACCCGCAGCGAGGATGAAACAGCCATGACGGAAGCTGCGGACCTGCCCAGGGCAAAGCCGGTCGCCCCAGAACGTCCGTCTAAGCGTAAAATCGAGGGACTGGAGCTACTGCGCTTTCTGCTCGCGTTTGGCGTGATGATCTACCATTTTGCATATTTTGGGCCCCTGTTGGGCAAGGTCGAAGGAGTCGCGCCGGGACCATCGTGGCTCGTTGCTGGACGCTTCGGCGTGTCCGCCTTCTTCATCATTAGCGGCTTTGTTATCATCTATTCGGCGGGAAACCGCGGGGCGGGCGCATTCGCGCTGGCGCGCCTCGCGCGGCTTGCACCGGCGATGCTGGCCTGCGCAACGGTGACGATGCTGGTGCTAACGTTATGGCCGGGGACAGTGCCTGCGCCGAGCATCCTCACCTATTTGAAGTCCGCGTCTACCGTAGGGCTGCTCGCGGGGGCGCCATATGTCGACGGCTCCTATTGGTCGATCACGATCGAGCTACGTTTCTATCTGTATGTGGCGCTGATGCTGCTGGTGCTGCGCAACACGGATTCGGTCCGAGCCGTCACGGTTGCTTGGATGGCGGGGAGCTTCACGGCCATGGCGTTCTACGGCTTCACACCGCTACGCATCCTGACGCTTTCGCCGCATAGTGGCTTCTTCATCATTGGACTGATATTCTACTGCTGGTTTATCTTGGACGACCGGCGCTTCGTCGCTTGGGCGCTACCGCCGGCGCTCGCGCTCGCGGCGTGGCAATCGTTCATCGAGTTTAAGCATATCGCCGAGATGCAGGGTGGGCATACAAGTATGTGGGTAGGCGTCGGCGCGGCGACTGTTTCCACTGTGCTAGTCCGCCTGATGGCATTTGGAATCTCGGCTCCGCGTCTCGCCGCTGCCGCACGCGCACTCGGCGCGATAAGCTATCCGCTCTACCTGCTCCACCAGACGCTAGGCTATCGTTTGATAGAGGGGATGGTGGAGGCGGGTTTCACCGCGTCTGCGGCCATCGCGCTTGCCGCGATCACCATGTGCTCGGGCGCCTGGGTGCTGGCCACGTACATCGAGCCGGTCGGAGGCAAGCTGATCACACAGGCGGGGAACGCTTACCGGCATCGTGCTGGGGACACGAGGAGCTTGCGGAAGGCATGACGCAGCAGGTAAATGGCCGCGCAACGGACGCTTCCACGTCGGCCGAAGCGCCGCACGCCGTCTCGGGCGGTAGCAAGGCCGCTGCGATTGTCATCGGCGACGCGCTGTCGCACTGGATCGACCTGTTCCGCTGGACCGCGGCCTTCGCTGTCGTGCTCGCTCATGCCGCAAACCGCTTCGTCCAGCCGGTCGACACCATTCCGACCAGCGAAAAGACGCTGGTGCAATATGGCTATGCCTTTGTGATGGGCTTCTCGCATCCGGGTATCATGATCTTCTTCGTCATCAGCGGCTTCCTCGTCGGCGGCACGGCGTATCGCGAGGTGACGCGAACGGGCGGCATCGACGTGCCGCGCTTCCTCGGGCGGCGCCTAATCCGGCTGTGGATCGTCATCATACCCGCGCTCGCCGCCACCTGGCTGTTTGACACCGTCGGCGCAGCTCAGGGGGGCGTCAGCGCGGAGATCTACTCCAACGTCAAGTCGCTCGGGGCGGGTGCGGCAGTATGCAACCTTGCCTTCCTGCAGACGGTTGCCTGCGATCCTTATGGCACCAATGGCGCGCTCTGGACACTGTTCAACGAGTTCTGGTATTATTTCCTGTATGTCGCAGGGCTGATGCTGATCCTCGGTCGGCGCTATTCCGCCGCAACGCGGATCGCGCTTGCGGCGTTCATTCTAGTCGTTGCCATCGCCTCGCTCTTCCAGCGGGAAGGCGCGCCTATGATCCCTTATTTTAGCATTTGGCTGCTCGGCGCCTGGGCGGCGGTGGTGCCGCACGCGCCAACACGTGCGTCGCCGTGGCTGCTGCTGATAACGCTCACCGCGTTGCTAGGAGGATTCCGCACCGGCATGGGCCTGAAATGGTGGAACCATGACGGGGTCGGCTCATTCGTCTTCGATCTTGTGTCCATGGGCGTGTTCGCGCTGTTCCTGGCCAAGATGCGGTTTGATCCCGTTCCCCTCACGCGGTGGATCGCGGTGCCGAGCGTGCTGCTCGCCAGCTTCTCCTTTACGGTATATTGCTTTCACGTTCCGCTGATGAACCTGATGGCCGCGCTTGGCGAGCGGCACGCTGGCGAAGGCTGGCGCGACGTGGCGCACGGGGTCGAGTGGCTGCGGCTGGCGGCGCAGCTAAGTTTCGTTATGACCTTCGCCTATCTCATGTCACGCGTCACTGAGGCGCGTACCGATGCGCTACGCCGTGTGTTGATGGGGCGCTAAGGCCTGACGCTTCAATCGCCAAACAGCAGCGTCTGGTTGCCACCAGCATAAGCGAAGGTGACCGGGCGCTGGCGCCGGACGAACCGCTGCGCCGCCGCATCCCCGGGATTGCGGCGCGCCCAAATCTCGAGCCAAGGCAGGTTGCCCTGCTTCTCCTGCGCCGCGCCCGTCAGCCTCGTCACCGCCGCGGGATCGGCCACGTTGCGTAGAGTGAAGGCGGCGAGGCGCCCGAGCGCGTGATCGTTATAAGCGTATAGGTCGATGCCGTTGACTAGCGCGAGCTCAGCAACGACCAGTAGGGGAGTTAGCGCGAAATTGTGATAGCCGAGTGCGTGGCTGCCGCGCGCGATCTCCAGCGGGAGCGACCCGTCAGGCGCGATCTCCGCGATACCGCGCCGCGCCGCTGCGATCGCCCAACACCACAGGTTTTGGTTGTTTGCTGCCACTGCGCACGCGGCAACGGCAGCTGCGGTCCAGTTCAAGTGATTGTTCTTCAGCGCCTCGCCTGCATAACGGCACGACGCTCCCACCCTGCCTAGCCAAGCGGCAACCGCGGGATCGCTTTTCCCCGGCGCGGCGTGGCGCAACGCGAGATAGGCGATGCCGAGCCCGGTTGCGTTCCACCGCTGGCTCCCCCGCCCTTGCCCGTTGAACCGGCCGAGCAGCGCGCCGCCTGCCGCCCACTGGCCCAGCAGTTTTAGACCGCACGCTGCCGCCGCACGGTCTGTGCCGCGCGACGACAGCCACGCTGCACTCATTGCCTGTACCGTAGCTACATAGTCGGCAAGGGACTTGTTCGCCGCAACGTTACGCGCGCGTAGCACCGGATCGATGATCGTGCTTTGCTCGTCTGTATAGTAGCGCACGCCTATCACGCCGCGCACCACCGGCAACGATAGCGGGCAGGCCGGTGCTGCCACTGCGGGCGGCGCAACACGGCGTCGGCGGCGTGGATCGAATGGGTCGGCGAGGCGCACCGTATCAGCATTGGCCGACAGCATCAGCGTGGCCAGCGAAGATACGCCCGCCAGCACTAAGCGCCGCGAAAGATGGTGGCTCATTCGTCAGCTATCCAACTGCCCCAAGCATGAGGCATCCCATACGTGCGTGCCAGCTTCCTGTCGTCCTGCGATCGTCGTGCCGACGGTCGAAGCTGCTTCGGCCTCCGTGCCTCTTTCCTCAGCATCCGAGCCCTTAAACCCTACCCTTGCCTCCTTGACCCTTGTATAGGACAATCTAGATGCGCAGAGACGGCGGAGTTCTCACGTGAAGGCGATGGTGGCTACCGCTTCTGTGGCAGCGTTGGTGCTCGCGGGATGTGAGGACGTAAATCCGGCGGGATCGCACGTTAGGTCCCACCCAAGCGAAGTCGCCGCAGCAGGCAAAGGTCAGATCAGCTCTGCGACTTGTCGCAGCATAACCTATGCAGGTTATAGCGGGGCTGCATCGCTCCAGGCGGCCTTCTTATCAAGTATGGAGGGGATGGACTATGGGAGTGGCGTGATCGACGCGCTGGTCAAACAAAAGGGATACGATTTCGTCGGTGCTGAACTCGTGAATGGCACATGCTACGCCTATGCACGCGCGATCGGCAGGAAAGGGGACGAGAATTTTCATCTCCGCTGGCGCTGTCCCGTTAAATCCTACAGTGATAATCCTAAGCGGACGGGCGAGGCCAAGCTTCACTTAGTAGACCCCGGCCTTTGCGATTTTGGCGTTTCCCCGGGGGATCCAGGCACAAAGCAGGTTGATGTAGAAATCCTGAAAATGTGACGCTCGTTTTCGTTGCGAGCACCGGCTGCAGACAGGTTGCTGGTCACATGCCCATAAAGCGGTCGAGACTATTTAAAAACGGCTGCTTGCGACAGTGACGAAGGCGTGATTCACTGCGGCATAGCGGCGGGGGATCATGGGCATCATGGGTCGGCAGGTCGCGCAGGGTGCGTTGTTCTACGGCTTCCGGCTCGACGACCATGTACCGGCCGACCATCTGCTCCGACGTATCGACGGCGTGCTGAACCTCGGCTTCGTGCGCGAGGTGCTGGCGGCGAGCTACAGTGCGAGCGGGCGACCTTCGATCGATCCAGAACTGATGCTCAGGGTGCTGCTGGTCGGCTATCTGTTCGGCATCCGGTCGGAACGGCGCCTTGTGCGAGTAGGTACACCTCAATCTCGCCTATCGCTGGTTCTGTCGTCTCGATCTGGCGGACCGGGTGCCCGACCACTCCACCTTCTCCAAGAACCGGCACGGCCGGTCCCGCGCCTGCGATCTACATCGCGACCTGTTTGAGCAGGTTGTCGAACGAGCGCTTAGCTGCCGGGCTGCCTTGCCTCGTTGCGCGCATTGGCAATCAGCCGCCGCCCAGCTGCTTCCTGGTCCATGCCCATGGTCCGCGCCGCCATCCACTCGGGCACATGCCAGCTCTCAGGCGCGCTGCGCGCAAGCGCACCAGGTAGCACCGACCAGAGCGCGACTCCCGCGACTGCGCCCCCAACGGCCGACCAGATCTGTCGTCGAAGCTGCCGGTCGGCTGCCTGCCCGCGCTCAACGATGCCGTCGATCCGCCCGATGGACCGGACCAAGGCTTCGTGCGCGGCCTCGATCCGACGCGCATCGTCTTCCCGGGCACTTACGCTGGCCTTGGTGATCTCCTGCGACAGGGCAGCCGGGGTAAGCTGCACCGCAGGGCTGGCCTCGATCCGCCCGATCCCTGCGGCATTCTGTGCCAGCGCGTCCGCCATCTTGCCCAAGGTCACGCTATAATCGGGCACGCGCTCGCGGGCCGCGGTCAGCCCCTCGACGGCGCTGCGGGTGAGGCTGACCTCGCGGCGCAGCCCTTCAAAGGCTGCGGCGATGTCTTCGATCGGTGGCTCGGCAGAGGCGCGTGTCATGGGCGAAGCCTATCTGCCGAGGCCACGACCACGCCAGAGGCCCGGATGATGCTGGAGATCATGGGACAAGGATGCGCCCGAGGACTTGCCAATCCCGAGCTCCTTGACGCGGTTGCGCAGCAGCGACTCGAGCTGTGGGTCACGATGCAGGCTCTTCGCCATGTCCGTCATGCGCGCCTGCACGCGCGAGACCGCGACGGGGTCACCTGCCCGACTCAGCTGATCGAGCCGCCGTGCCTGTTGCTGCCAGTCGGCGACGAACCGGTCGGCGCGCTGCGCACCTTCTACGCGGATTTCGCCTTCAAGCTGCATGGCGTGGGTCGCGGCAGCGGTTCTCCCCTTCACCGCCTCGTCGATCAGCCCATGATCGGCGTTGAAGGCGCGGCGTAGATCGTTCGCCCCGTGGGGTTGAAGCGCTTCAAGCGCCTTGCCGGCATCGCGGAAGGCGACCTTCTGGTGCTCGAGCTCGTGAAGCCCCAGCTTGCGCATGCGCAGGATGTCAGCAGCTGCACGCGCATAGCGCTCCACCGCGCGATCGAGCGGCGTCGCCTCGGGTTCGAGCGGCGGCACCTTGAGCTTCAATCCGGCAAACGGGTTGCGCGGCACCGCTGGCGGCGTGCGCGTCTCCGGTGGAGTCAGCCCGTAGTCCGACGCCATGTCCTTGCCGCGTTCGCGCGAGAGTGCTCGCACCAGCCTGCCTCGGTCGGCAAAGTCGTCCCCTCCATAGTGGAGATCGACATGGTCGCGATGCCGCGACAGCGCGACATAGGCGGCATGCCGGTCGAGCCCTGGCGTCGCCAGCACATGTACGCGGTCGACGGTAACACCCTGCGCCTTGTGCACAGTGGCGGCATAGCCATGATCGACAGCGGCATAGTCCTTCATGTCAAAGGCAACGCGCTGCCCATCTTCGAGCAGCACCGCCATGCGGACGGCGGTGACGCTCTCGACCCGTCCCAACGTGCCATTCTTGACGCCGAGGCTGCGCTCATTGCGCCCGAACATGACGCGGTCGCCGGCCGCGAAGGTTCGCTCGCCCTTCTCGACCTGCAGGCTGATGTCGGCGCCGAGTTCGCCGCTGCTGCGCAGCCGCTCGCGTGCCGCCTCGTTGAGCGCCTGCACCTCATCATTGGTGTGGGTCAGGATGATGCGTGTAGCGGTGGGTGACGCCTGCCTGTCCTTGTCCCAACGCTCGATCAAATCGGTACGCGCCTGCTCGCGCGTATTGGCGGCGTGAATGTGCCCGTGCTTGTCATAGGAGGCGATCGCATCGGCGGTCCGGCCCGTTGCAAGGTGCCGCGTGGCATGGCGCTGCCAGTCCTCGCGCTGTCGGCGAATATCGGTGATCTCGACGCTGCCATGCCGCTCGGCGATGCTGCGGAATGCGGCGCCAGCTTCGATCGCCTGCAACTGCTCGGGGTCGCCGACCAGCACGACCTTGGCGCCGCGCTTCTCGGCTTCAGCCAGCACGCGCTCCATTTGCCGCGTGCCGATCATCCCGGCCTCGTCGATGACGAGCACGTCGCGGGTGGTGAGCAACTCCCTGCCCTGCTCCCACTGCCGTTCCATGCTTGAGATGGTCCGTGATTGTAGGCCCGAGCCGCCTTCGAGGTTTTCAGCGGCAATGCCCGAAAGCGCCACGCCGCGAACCTGATAGCCGGCGCCCTCCCAGGCATCGCGCGCAACACCAAGCATCGCCGACTTGCCGGTGCCGGCATAGCCGACAACGACACTCAAGCCCGTGGCGTTGGTCACATGATCGAACGCCGATCGCTGCTCGGGCGACAAGGTCATCCCGCGCAGTGAAGCGCGCAGCACAGCGATGTCGCGGAAGCGCTTGCCGACCTCGTGCCGGTCACGGCTCTCCAGCACGGCGGTCGCACGTTCGAGCCGCTGTTCGGTCTCGAGCATGTCGCGTGACGTGAAGCGCTCATCGCCGCGCCCGTCTTTGCCCAGCACCACCAGTTCGGGCGAGGCGCGTATCGCACCCATCACTTGGTCGAACCGTTCCTTGCCGTCGCTGTGCCGGTGCACGAACATCGCGAGGTCACGGCGCGTGAACGTCGCCTGGGTACGCGTGATCGCATCTAGCGCGAGCGCGGGATTAGCGAGCAACTTCTCGCCATTCGCCCGCGCAATGGCATGGTGCTCTTCAAGCCGCTCGGAGGCGAGCCCGTGCGCCGCCATGCGTGGCGCTGCAGGCCCGATCTTGTGCTGCGATTCGAGATCGATCCCCTGCGCCTCAAGACTGCGGTGATCGACACGTGCATCGATATCCAGTTCCGCCAGCCGCGTGTTCACGTGCTCCGCCCAGGCCTCACGCCAGTGCTCGAGGAGATCGGTGCGGTTCCAGTCGCGCACCTTGGGCCCAAACCCGTCCTCGCCGACGCTGCGGGTGGTCAGCATGACATGCGCGTGCGGCTTGGCTTCGTCGTCTGCGCCGACATCCCAGTGCACGTTGAGATCGGCGACCATGCCGCGCGCCACAAACTCCCGTTCGACGAAGTCGCGCGCCAGGCGGATACCCTCTGCCTGATCGAGCTCACGCGGCAGGGCGAACTCTACCTCGCGCGCGAGCTGCGCGTCCTTGCGCACCTCTACCGCTTCGACCGCATTCCATAGCGCCTCCCGCTCAGCCAGATGCTCGGGCGCACCATCGGGCAGCAGTACTTCGGAGTGAACAACGCCGGCCTTGTTGGAGAAGTCGTGGTGGCGGTCGAGCCGCTGGTTGTGCAGCCGCGAGGCAGAGCGATACGCAGCCGCCGCGAGCGCGGAGGAGCCGGCCGCGCGGGAGATGATCTTGGCCGAGAAGTGGTAGATCGCCATGGCGGCAATCCACTTACACTTCATCGGCGACGTCGGCACGACGTATAAGCGCGCCCTCACAAGATTTCATCTTTCTCGGGACGCAGCTGTCCCAAGTGATTTCAGCGCGTTGCGGCTGATCGACGCGGCCGATAACTGGTTCGTCCTCCACGAACAACTGAGGATGAGATCATGCGCAAGCCGCGCGACTATGACGCCGAGCTCAAGCTGCTCAACGACAAGGCTAGGGCACTGAAGGCACGCAAGCTCGAGCAGCTTGGTGAGCTGGTCGTGGCGACGGGTGCCGATGCGCTGCCGGTCGAGCGGCTGGCTGGCGCGCTGCTGATGGCGACGGAACAGAAGGATGCCGCTGTGATGGAGGCGCAGCGCGCGCGTGGCGCGGCGTTCTTTCAAGCGGCGCGTCGCCCTCGCCGCGGTGCTGCGAGCAGCGATGGCGGCAGATCGGCAAACGGTGACCGCATGCCACCGCCTGCGCCTTCAGCAAGCGCGTCATGACACGCGCGACTGGCAGGTGAGGCGCCGCGAACGCACGCGCCGGCTGATTGAGCTGGGCGGGCTGGTTGCCAAGGCGGGGCTGGTCGAACTCACCGGCGATGATCGCGCGATCATCTATGGCGCGTTGCTCGAGGTTGTGGCGAAACTGCGCGGCGAAGAGGGTGATCGCCACAAGCTACTCTGGCAGCGGCGAGGTAGGCGCGCGTTTGCAGATGACGCGCCAGCATCCTGAGCGTGACTAGCGCGCTGCGAGCCGCTTCTCGCACGCTTCTTTGACGAGCGCCTGCAGCAACTCGACGCGCTGGGCGAGCCACTCGAGCTCGGCCGGCGTGATCTTGTAATGCGGCGAATAACGCGCGTTAACATAGGCCTGGCGCAGCAGCTCGAAGCAGCGCTGCGCGAACTTGGTATCACGCGGCCAGACGGCGATGAGATTCGGCACCAGCGGCTCGGCCTGGCTGCGCAGGAAGTTCAGCTTGTGCGACTTGGGGCTGTAGAGCGTCAGGGTCAGCAAGAGAGCATGATAGAAACGCTCGGATGCTTGGTGAAGCGAGAAGGCCGCCTCATTACGCCAATCACCCGTGTCTCCTTCCGCCCATTGAAGCTGGAACGTGCGGAACGCCTTCTCAGCCTTTGGGAACCATAGGTTGAAGTGCTTCTGCGCCTCGGCTCGTGCGGCCTCCTCCGTCAGCGGCTTGGGCGCGACAAACGGGAAGTCCTCGGCCTCGTACAGCGCGATGCCCTGCTCGATGGCGTCGATGAAGAACGGCCGCCCGTGCGTCAGCTGGTCGTTCACGTCCGCCAGGCTGTGGACGATGAAAGTGACCGGCGCGGTGATGCGCTTCGCGATCGTCACCTCGCGCACGAAGCGGTCGTCGGTCTCGGCCCAATACTCTGCGGGATCGGTCAGCCGCTCGTCGCTGACCACGACAAGCACGTCATAGTCTGACTGGTACCCGCCAATGGGATCGTCGACCCAGTCGCCGCGCGCGTAGGAGCCGTAGAGGATGACCTTGAGGATGCGGCCCTGCTTCTTCCACTTATGCGTGGCGAGCGCGGTCGCTTCTTCGAACCCGGTGAACAGGATCTCGACGACGCGCTCGAGATCGCGGCGCTTCCGGTCCGGCAGATGATCGAGATCGCTGCGCATCACTGCTTCCTAGCTGGCAGGCTCGGGCACGTACATCCTCGCCCGGCAGGATGTCAGGCGAGGAACGTGCGCCTCTGGTTCAGTCCTCGGTTGCACGGTCAAACGCGATCAGCACGCGCGCAATCGTCTGCTCGACATCGTTGACCGTGCAGCCATGCCGCTCAGCCGCTGCGACATAATCGAGCGCCTCGAAGCGCACCGCGGCGAAGATCGCGCGGTCGCGCTCGGGCAGCGCGCGCCATGCGCGTGCCATGGCGCGGAGTTGTGCCGGCGCGGTCATGACCGCGCCTCCGCATCGGGTGCAAAGCCGAGCAGATAGTCCGCTGCCTTGCTGGCGTGACTGGCGGCGCGGAAGATCGCGCGATTGTCGGCGCGCAGCACCTCAAGCCAGCTGCAGATGTAATCGGCATGGCGCACCGTCGGCTGGATGCCGAGGCTGGCGCAGGTGAACGCCGCGCACAGCTCGGCGACAAGCTCCTCTTTTGCATAGGTGGCACTGCCGAACGCCCCCTTCTGGTCACGGTCGAGCCGGCTGTTGTGGCCGGTCCAGTGGCCAAGCTCATGAAGCGCGGTGCGGTAGAAGTTCACCGGCTCGCGGAACGCCTGCTGGGGCGGTAGCTGCACCGTGTCGAGCACTGGTGCATAGAAGGCATGATCACCGCCGATGCGGATATCCGCCCCGCTTGCTGCCATCAGCGCCTCGGCCTGCGGGATCGGCTCACAACGGGAGAGCACAACCGGCGATGTCACCTTATCGGGCAAGCCGTCGCACTGGTCGACGTTGAAGACGGTGAAGCGCTTCAGGAACACCACCTCCCGCGCCTCGCGTGCCTCGTCGGCTGCGCGTGCCTCCTCGTCCCTCGGCGTGAAGCGGTCAGCATAGCAGACGGTGGTGCCGCGCTCGCCCTTGCGGACGCTACCACCCAGCGCCTGTGCCTGGCGGAAGGTCAGCCAGCGCTGCGAGGCAAAGCCGCCACCCACCGCCGCTGCCCAGAGGATCAGGACGTTGATCCCCGAGTAGCGCCGCCCGGTACCGGCGTTTTGCGGCATGGTGCAGTCACAGAGAGCGCTGTCCCACGGCTGTACCCAGGGCAGCCGCCCTTCCTCCATCTCTCCGATGATCCGATCGGTGACCTCGGCGTACAGGTCCTGCCGGCTGGTCTCGCGTGTCATGATCCTTCACTCCTTTCCTGACCGCCGCAACCGGCGCCGGAAGGGCGGAGGGTGGGCGACAGGAGCGGACCGGCAGGCCCGGCACAGCGGCGGGCTGCATCCGTGAGGACCGCAACAGCGTGGAGGAGCCGCGTAGCGGCTTGCTGCCCACCGCGACGGGCCTAGAGGAAGCGACGCCCACCGTTCGCCTCCCGGTGCCGCAAGGCACCACGCCGCCCGCACCAGCGGGCGTCCGCTGGCCGGGCGCAGCCCGGCACCCCCCCGTCAGCGATGCTTACCCGCATGGGCCGGGACGCGCGCAGCCGGCCCGGTGCCGACAGGCATGCAGCATGGTCCCGCACGAGCGGGAGACGGCATGCAGCTGCTTGGAGATGACTTCAAGATTGAAGGAGATCACGTCTTTCTGGTGCCCAGTCTGACCTCCCTAGGGCCAGCCAGACCTCTCACCATTGAACGCACCGCAGCCTCGATCCCACACCAGCCGGCAGACCACCACATCATACCATCGGAGATCCTGCCATGACCGAAACCGATCGCATCCTGCGCCTCAACGCCGTACTCGACCTGACCGGCCTCAGCCGTTCGACGCTCTACCGCAAGGTAGCCGAAGGCAGCTTCCCGCGTCAGGTCCAGCTCAGCAGTCGCTGCGTCGGATGGCGCACTTCCGCCATCGCTGAGTGGCAGCGCAGCCCGATGTGCTTCACGGCTGATCCGCCGAAAAGCTGAACTTCTACCTACTTCAAAGGCGTCCACCCGGGTTCAATTACCGGAGCCTTGAGGAAGTTCAGTGCTGAACCGTACCACCTCAAGGCCGGTTGGCTTCGTCCATCTGCGCGCCCTGATCTACCAGCCGTTGCGCGATCCAGCGGTACGGCAGGTGGCAGCTCGTCCAAGGATGTCGGGGCTCGACCGTCGCTGCTTTCCAGAACTCGGTCAGCAACCGCTGCTCGCCAACAAAGGGCCGCAGCACATGCAGTGCAAGCCGTACTTCCAGCGTCCCGACCGGCTCGTACGCCGATCGCTGTGCCGCCTCGCGCAGGATCTGCAGCGCCAGGTTGATGAGGATGTTCCGATGAGCCTGACGCCGTGCTCGGCGCTTGCCAAAGGCGCAGGAGCGGACCCGAACGGGCTTGTCACCAGATTAGGGAGTGCCACGTGGCACACTCCCGCCGCCTTTACGCCGCCGCTGACACTGACTTTGCTTTCCCGAAAACAATCGGAGATAGGATGCCGGCAGTTCCAAATGGCGTCATCGAGCGGCCTCATGACCATTGATCCCACGGGGCGGCCACCCTGAACAGGCTATCGTTGTCTATTATCTGCAAGGAGCATTACCCGATGATCGCCCGTGATGGCTGCGGACGCGACGAACTGTACGACATTGTCTGGTCCGAGCCGATGATGCATGCCGCCAAGCGCTTCGGCGTATCCGGCAGCTACCTCGCTCGCGTCTGTACTATGTTGAATGTGCCAAGACCGCCACAAGGCTATTGGGCAAAGCTGGCGGTCGACAAGGCTCCACCGCCTCCGGCCCTACCAGAAGCACAGCCCGGTGATCAGCTTACTTGGTCTCGCCATATGCAATGGCCAACGGTTCAAGTTTCAGCGTCCCTGCCCCGCACGCCAGCTCCACCAACAGCAATGCGACGCCTGCGGATCCCGGCAGGGACCATCCATCGCATGATCAGCGGAGCCCGGCACCATTTCGAAAATGGACAACCGGTCGACAAGCATTCCCATCTCAAGCCGCACAAGCGCCTGCTCGTCCACGTGAATGCCTCGGCATCGGGCCTCGATAAGGCGCTCCATTTCGCCAATGACCTCTTCAATGCTTTCGAAGCCAAAGGGCACCGGGTGGTCATGGCCCCGCCAAATGAGGAGTTCTGGGGCCTTTCGGCTGATGACCGCGAAGCTGTCGGCGAGCTCAAGGAGCGCTGGAGCGCAAAACGCTTGTGGTCCCCTCAGCGTCCGACCATTGTCTATATCGGATCGGTTGCCATTGGCCTTGCGATCGTCGAGATGTCCGAGAACATCGCCATGCGATACATCGACGGCGAGTATATTCCCGACCGCGACTATGTGCCGCCCGAGCGAGGGGAAACCCGCGACAGTTTCATCACCATAAAAGACGTACCATCAGGTCGCCTTCGGCTTATCGCATACTCGCCCTACCACAGCGTCTTCTGGACCAACCAGTGGCCGGTAATCGGCTCGAGCAGCTTGGCATCCAAGATAACCGGCCTCATCCGCGCTGTCGAAGACATGGCCCTCGAGCTAGTGACCCGCATCGAGGAGGCTCGCCTCCGCGCCGAGATCGCGCACAAGAAATTGCTGGCCGACATGGAAGCCCGCGATAGGGCTGAGGATAGGAAGCGAATCGAACAGTCCAAGGCCGATAGCGCCGCGCAGTTCGAAAAGGTCATCGAGCATTGGAACAGGGAGATGAGCATCCGACGCTTCTTCGATGCCGCAGAAACCCAGCTCGCTGGCCTCCCGGAAAGCGATGCGCAGGCTGCGAGGCAACGGCTAGAAATCGGTCGGGCGTTATTGCACGGGCAGGATCCGATCGAGGCGCTCCTAGCTTGGAGAACCCCTTGCGAGATCTATACGCCTTGCTTCGCTAGGATCGATGACGGCTGACGGCTCCGCGCTATGCGCGTCGCTATAATGGCGTTACCACGAGCTTTTGAACCAACGGCTCACGAGACGGCCGGTGCATTCCCATTGTGATGCAGACCGTTCTGAAAATTTCATTCTAAATATCATGTGACGTGATGGGGTGGACGACCCTGCACCAGCGTAGCTGTGCGATGATGTGGTCGTTGAGCCATGTGTGGACGACCCCTGCGGTGCAAGAGCTTTCGTGCAGCGATAAGCACCGGTCGGGTGCATCCATGTGTTCGGCCTGTTCGCGCAGCACCGCATGGCTGCTGGCCCTTATCAAGTCCTGCCGGGCCCACCGCGTGATCACTTGCGCTAGGCGTCAACAACGCCTAGCGCACGCAAGCGTCGGGGAGTGGCGCAGTCTGGTAGCGCGCCTGCTTTGGGAGCAGGATGTCGCAGGTTCGAATCCTGTCTCCCCGACCATCCGCATCTAAGTCTCTAATTTCGTGTCTTAACGACGGCGATCAGGGACGGTTGTACCCCCGACTGTACCCCTCGCTGTACCCCCTGGGGTGGCGAAATGGGTTCTTCGAACGTGGCGCTGCGCGGCAGCAGCTACTGGTGGCGGAAGAAAATGACGGTCGCCGGCGTGCAGTTAACGCTGGCGTTACCGATCGGCCCAATGAGCTACAAAGACGCGCGGGTTATTGCCTTGCGCCTAGGTTCAGCCGCAGAAGCATTGCGCATGGAATATGGTCAGTCGTCGTCGGGCGTCAGCCCCGACCAGCTCAAGAAGGTGTTCAGCGACGCCCTGCGCTGGCAATTGCAGCGCATCCTTGAGGATCAGGGCGGCAGCCAAACTGTCAATCGGCGTCCAAAAAGGACCCCCTATCGGCGTGCAAAAGGGACCCCCTTCGTCGAGCAGCGTGACGGGTATGACGGGCGCTTTGTTCGCGCTGGTTGCGGCGTAGGGCGGGCGTAGCCCGA